>Ga0209676_1000258_pt1 | contig 112153 bp, 100 predicted proteins | sample AraplaCvi_mLB_r2_FD_184282 | JGI IMG/M metagenome (GOLD analysis project Ga0209676, IMG submission 184282) | Arabidopsis root microbial communities from North Carolina, USA - plate scrape MF_Cvi_mLB_r2 (SPAdes) (version 2) | ecosystem: Host-associated > Plants > Roots > Endosphere | place...
TGATGTTCGGGTCGGTGCGGCTGGTGACGGCCTGGAAGATCGGTTCCAGCGGCTTGTACACGGCGTCGGCCGAGCCGGAAATGGTGTCGGCGTTGGACAGGTTGGACGCCAGCGTGCTCATGCGCACGGACTGCGCCTGCAGCGCGGAGCCGGCGATGTCGAAGATGGGCAGGTTGCTCATGGCTTATTGCCCCGTGATCGCGGTGAGCATGGAGCGCACCTTGGATTCGACGAAGCTCAGCGAGGCGCGGTATTCCAGCGCGGCGCGGCCGTAGGCGGCGCGTTCGGCGTCAGGATCGACGGTGTTGCCGTCGATGCTGGGCTGCACGCCTTCCTTGGTGACCTGGAACGGGTTGAGGCCGCCACCGATGGCGTAGTGCTGCTCACTGGTGGTCTTCATCAGCCCGTTGCTGTCCAGCCCCTGGGCATTGCGCAACGCGGCGTCGAAGTCCAGGTCTTGGGCCTTGTAGCCGGGGGTGTCGGCATTGCTCAGGTTGCTGGCGATCAGCTTCATGCGCTGCTCGCGCAACGGCATGGCCTGGGCGTGGACCCCCAGGTAATCGGAAATCAGGTTGGGCATGGCGCTCTCCCACGGGACGATGTGGGGGAGGCTGCAAGGTGCGTGCCAGAACGCGGACGGTTTGCGTGGGACACGCATGGCGTGTCTCTACGCGGGTCTAGCCCGAGGCGTAGGGACACGCCATGCGTGTCCACGGGGCCCGTCCGGCATTACGCCGCTTCGGCGACCCTGCGCAGACGGTCCAGCACGAAATCGGCCAGTTCGTGCGGGGAATACTTGGCCACGAAGGCGTTCGCGCCGACCCGCTCGACCATGGCGTTGTTGAACACCCCCGACAGGGAGGTGTGCAGCAGCACGTACAGGCCGGCCAGGCCGGGGTGGCGACGGATTTCCGTCGTCAGGGTATAGCCGTCCATCGCCGGCATCTCGATGTCCGAGATGACCATGGCGTAGCGCTCGGCCGGGTTCTCGCCGGCGGCGTGGATCTGCAGCAGGTGGTCCAGGGCCTGCTTGCCGTCCGAGAGCAGGGTCGCGCCCACCCCCAGCTGGTCCAGCACGCTGCGGATCTGCTGACGGGCCACGCGCGAGTCGTCCACCACCAGCACCTGCAGCTGCGGCGCGTCGGCGGGAAGCGCCATCGACGGGTCCAGTACCGCCTCACCGCGCACCTGGGCGATGTCGGCCAGCACGCTTTCCACGTCGATGACCTGGATCAGCTCGCCCTGGAAGCGGGTCACCGCGGTCAGGTAGCTCGATTCGGCACCCAGTTCCGGCGGCGGGTGGATGTCTTCCACCGCGATGTTGACGATGCGCTCCACACCGCTTACCAGGAAGCCCTGGATCGAACGGTTGAATTCGGTCACCACCAGGTAGCCCGGCGCCTTGTCGGCGTCCGGCTCGCGTTCGGGGTGACCGATCGCCAGGCCCAGGTCCAGCACCGGCACCGAGCGCCCGCGGACGTCGGCCACGCCGGCGAACTGGCCGGGCAGGCCGGGCACCTGGAACAGGTCCGGGCGGCGCAGGACTTCCTGCACCTTGAACACGTTCACGCCAAAAAGCTGGCGCCCGCCGAGGCGGAACAACAGCAGGGCGAGCCGGTTGTGGCCCGCCAGGCGGGTGCGCTGATCGATGCGGTTGAGCAGGTCATGTGACATGGAGACGGTATCGGCGCGTCCGGCATTCCCTTGAGGGCGGTGCGGAACGTGGCTTCGGCACGCCGCTTGCAGGATGCTGCGCATGTGCCTGTTCGTGGAGCCGCCATGCGTATCTATATAGCCTTCCTGCTGACATGCCTGGTCGGGCTGTCCCCGGCTGCGGTCCACGCGGCAGGGGCCTGGCAGCCGGTCGACAGCATCCGCGCCGCGGCGCTGTCCACGCTGCCGCAGGGCAGCGAGGGCGATACCACGCTGGACACGGCCCTGCGCCTGCCGGCTTGTGGCCAGGCGCTGCGCGCCGCGCCTACCGGCACCAGCACGGTCGAGGTGAGCTGCCCGGACGCCGGTGGCTGGCGCCTGTTCGTGCCGGTCAAAGTGCGGCGCAACCAGACCGTGCTGATCCTCAATCGCGGCATCGCCGCTGGAGAAACCCTGGGCGCGGCCGATATCACCACTGCGCAACGTGACGTGGCCCGCATCGCCGGTGCCGCCCTGGCCGATCCGGCTGCGGCGGTGGGGCGGGTGGCGCGGCGCACGTTGAGCGCCGGCAGCCTGCTGTCGGCCAACGACCTGGTCGCCCAGCGTCTCATTCGACGTGGAGACAGCGTGGCGTTGGTGTCGCGCTATGCCGGGGTCGAGGTCCGCGTGGCGGGCAAGGCGCTGGCCGATGCCGGTGAAAATGAACGCGTGTCGGTCGAGAATCTGTCGTCACGCAAGGTGGTACAGGGTACGGTGGCGGCCTCCGGCGACGTTTTTGTGACGCGCTGACCACTGTGACCGGCAAATTTTCCTAAAGATGGCGGCCCCGGTGCCGTTATCCCTTGTGAACCGTAACTCCCAGGACAAGTCCATGAGCCAGAAAATCGACGGCAACCTGCAGGCGACCGCCCATCTGCGCAGCATTGCGCCGGGCAACAAGCCCAGCGTGAGCACCGATGCCCCGGCGCGCCCGGTGGAAGCAGCCGACAGCCTGCGGCTGACCGGCGAAGCCACCAGCCTGCAGGCCATGCAGCGCGAACTGAGCGCCGCCCCGGCGATCGACGCCGGCCGCGTGCAGGCGGTACGCGAGTCGCTGCAGAACGGCACCTACAAGATCAATCCGGACGCGATCGCCTCGCGCATGCTTGAGCTGGACCAGCAGCTGCAGGGATGAAGCTGGCCATGAGCGAGCCGCTGCAGCGCCTCAGCGATGCCCTGGACGTCGAACGCCAGGCATTGGTGGACCATGACGTGCAGTCGCTGATCCGCGCCACCAGTGCGAAGCTCGAGGCCCTGCGTGCACTGGAGCAGGTGCTGCCGGTGGGGCAGAACGAGCGCCTGCAGGAGCTGGCGGAGCGCAACCGCGCCAACGGCGTGCTGTTGTCGCGGCGCCGGCGCGAGGTCAACTGGGCGCTGCGCCAGCTGGGCCGCAGCGAAACCGCCTCGGCGTACGACGCCAAGGGCCAGTCCAACACCCTGCACGTGCGCCGCCCCCTGGCAGTAGCGTAGCGCCGGGCTCTGCCCGGCAATCGCAATCCATCCAAGCCGGATATAGTGGGCGCCTGTTCCAACTGCCCCGACGTGACCGTGACCCTGTCGACTACCTTTGTCACCGCACCGCTGCCCCCGCAGCCGGTCCTGCTTGCGCTGTTCGAGCGCATCAACGAAGGCGTGCTGCTGTTCCGCGAAGACGGCACCGTGGCCGTGGCCAATGCCGCGGTACGCGCGATGCTCGGCCAGGCCGAAACCGATGGCGACGCCGAAACTCGCACCGGCCTGGAGCCCGCGCAATGGCTGCGCCAGCTGCTGCCGCCGGACGCGCTGGAACACGCACGCCAGCATGGCCACTGGAACGGCAGCCTGCCGGTCGGTGAGCGCATGGTGATCGTGCACCTGTACGAACAGGAAGATGCCGGTCGCCGCCACTTCCTGGCCCTGTTTCGCCGCATCGAGGGCCAGGAGGACTACGAACGCGAATTGCAGCAGCGCCATGCGGAACTGCGCCAGGCCTACCTTCGCCTCAACGGCACCCAGGAAAAGCTGCTGCAGTCCGAGAAGATGGCCTCGATCGGCCAGCTGGCCGCCGGCGTGGCGCATGAGATCAACAACCCCATCGGCTACGTGCACTCGAACCTGGGCAGCCTGCAGGAATATCTTCGCAGCCTGTTCACCGTGATCGAAGCCTATGAACGCGCATTGCGCGCGCCGGACCCGAAGGCGCTGATCCCGGAGATCGACGATATCCGCACGCGTTTCGACATCGATTTCATCAGCCGCGACCTCCCGCAGCTGATGGCCGAGTCGCGCGAGGGCATCGAGCGGGTAACGCGGATCGTGCGCGACCTGAAGGATTTCTCGTACTCCGGGCGCGACGAGTCGTGGAAGTTGGTCGACCTGCACGCCGGGCTGGAATCGACCATCAACATCATCTGGAACGAGCTGAAGTACAAAGCCGAGCTGAAGCGCGAATTCGGCCAGCTGCCGCTGGTGGAGTGCCTGCCGTCGGAACTCAACCAGGTGTACATGAACCTGCTGCTCAATGCCGGACACGCCATCGCCGAGCGCGGCACGATCACCGTGCGCACCGGCGTGGAAGGCGAGAACGTGTGGGTGGAATTCGAGGACACCGGCGGCGGCATCTCGCCGGAACTGCGCCAGCGCATCTTCGACCCGTTCTTCACCACCAAGCCGGTCGGCAGCGGCACCGGTCTGGGCCTGTCGATCTCCTACAGCATCATCAACAAGCACCACGGCCGCATCGACCTGGACAGCACCCCGGGCGTGGGGTCGACGTTCCGGTTGGTATTGCCGATCAAGCAGCCGCGGTAGAGCTCGGCGACGATCGTTTTCATGCGTCACCGGACGTGGTTGGGTTCCGGGCGGTCGTTTGGGAGCCGACCCTACCAGCACATCCCGCATGGCTGCCTGCTTTTCCCCACCGCACACGACCCTGTATGGGGGCGGGCGGCGGGTAGCCCCCGTAGGGACTGTCAAAAACATGGATGTTTTTGACAAGCCTACATGGATGTATTCACGGCGTGTCCCGGAGGGGGCTGCCCGCCGGCCGCCCCTGCACGTAGCATCGAATAGCCGCCTTTCGCGGTAAGCAATCAGCAATCAGCCGTCTATTCGCCCTCAGGCGCCGACATCGCCGCCGGTTGCGCGGTATTCGCCCGGCGCTGCTCCTCGTGCGTGCGGAATGCCTGGTGGATGTGCTTGCGCAGCTCGTCGTCGTTCCAGGGCTTGGTCAGGAAACGGTAGATCGCGCCGCGGTTGATCGCGTCGGTCACCGTGTTGAGGTCGGTGTAGCCCGACAGCACCAGCCGGATCGTGTCCGGGTACAGCATCTTCACCCGGCCCAGGAACTCGGTGCCGCTCATGTCGCTCATGCGCTGGTCCGACAGGATCACCTGCACATCATTGATCGCCAGCAGATCGAACGCATCGCGTACATTGCCTGCCGCCAGGATCCGGTAGCCATCGCGCCGGAACAGCCGCACCAGCGAACGCAGCACGTTCTCCTCGTCGTCCAGCAGCAGCAGCGTCCGGTCCGGACGCGTCTCCGCGAAGGCCTCCGGGCGCAGATAACGGCGACGCAGCGTCATGCCTGCCGCATCCGCCGACATCGGCTCCCCGAACAGATAGCCCTGGAACACATCGCAGTCATTTCGGCGCAGGAAGCCCAGCTGTGCCTGCGACTCGACCCCGTTGGCGATCACCGTCATGCCCAGCTGGTGCCCCATCGCAATGATCGCGCGTGCGATCGCCGCCTCGCGGTTGCCCGCCGGCGCACTCTTGATGAAGCTGCGGTCGATCTTCAGCTTGTCCACCGGATAACGTACCAGCGCGCTCAGGCTTGAATCGCCCGTCCCGAAATTGTCCAGGCTCAGGCTGATCCCCTCGTTGCGCAGGTTCACCAGCGTCTCGTGCACGAAATTCACGTTGTTGGTAAGCGCGCTTTCGTTGATCTCCAACGTCAGCATGTGCGCCGGCACCCCCGCCGTCTGCATCAACGCCATCACCTCCGCAAAGAAGTTCGGCCGCAGCAGCTGCAACGTGGACACGTTCACCGCAATCGTGAAGTCATCGAACCCCTGGTCGCGCCACAGCCGCGCCTGCTTCAGCGCCCCCTCCAGCACCCACGTGCCGATCTGCACGATGATCCCCAGCCGCTCCGCCGTGCGCATGAAACGCTCCGGCACCAGCATGCCCAGCGTCGGCGACTGCCAGCGCAGCAGCGCCTCCATGCCGACCACATGGCCATCGCGTGCGCTCACCAGCGGCTGGTAGCGCAGCTTCAGCTCGCCATTGGGAATCGCGTCCACGATCTGCCGCGCGATGATGCTCTCGCTGTGCGCGCTCGACGGCGTGTTCACCGCATGGATGCGCACCGCGTTTCCGCCCTCGCGCGCCGCTTGGTACAGCGCATCTTCGGCGTGGTCGAGCAGGCGCGACGTGTCGGTCGCATGTTCCGGGCACAGGCTCACCCCCAGCTTGCCGGTCATGAACAGCGTGTACGGCAGCACCGACAACGGCAGCTCCAGCTGCTGCCGGATCTCCTCGGCCAGGTCATCCGGCAACGGCATGTCCGCCGCGCGCGGCACCGCCAGCAGGAACTCGTCGCTGCCGTGCCGCCACAGCTTGCCGCGTCCGCGCAGGTGGTGCTGCAGGCGCTGCGCCACCAGCACCAGCGCCTGGTCGCCGACCTCCGCGCTCATGTTCTCGTTGACCGACGCGAAATGGTCGATGTCCACGTGCATCAGCATCAGCGGCGTGCCGCCCGAAGCCGCCTCGGCCACCATCGCCTGCAGTTCGGGGTTGCCGGCGCCCAGGCGCGGCGGCGCGTCCTCGATGCTGACCAGGGGCAGGGAAGGGTTCCACATGACTCAATGTTCCAGGGTATCGGGGGCGGTCGTACTGTCGCTGCGATAGGGCAGGAACAGGTCGACCAGGGTGCCGGCGCCGTGCGCCGACTCGATCTTGAGGGTGCCGCCGGCGCTCTGCGCGCGCTCGCGCATCACGATCAGGCCCAGCCCGCGCGGACCGTCCGGGTCGAAACCCTCGCCGTCGTCGCGGACCTGCAGGTGCAGCCCGTGATCGTGCACATCATGCAGCTTCAGGTGCACCTGGCTGGCGCGCGCGTGGCGCAGCACGTTGGTCAGGCTCTCCTGCGCGATGCGGAAGCAGGCCTGCTCGATGTCGCCCTCGGGCCGGCGCGGCAGCGCCTGGATGTCGGCCAGCAGCTCGATCGGCGAAGAACGGAACAACACCCCCGCCTGCCAGCGCAGCGCCGCCTCCAGCCCCAACGCGTCGAGCTGGGGCGGGCGCAGCAGGGTGGAAATGTCGCGCAGCTTGCCCACCGTCGCATCGGCCAGCTGGATGATCTGTTCCAGGTCCTCGCCGCGCCGCTGCGGATCGGCCTCGTCCTGCGCCGCATAGGCCGACAGCTTCATCGCCGTGATCGCCTGGCCGATATCGTCGTGCAGGTCGCGCGAGATCGCCCGGCGTTCGTCCTCCTGCAGCGAGAACAGCCGCCCGGCCATCGCCTGCAGCTCGCGGTTGCTGGTTTCCAGCGCCTCGCGGATGCGTTCGGGTTCGCTCAGGTCGCGCACGATCAGCAGCTTGCAGTTGCGGCCGCCGTAGCGCACTTCGCCCACCGCCAGCCCGGCCTGGAAACGCTCGCCGTCCAGCCGGCGCATGCCGATGACTTCGCTGCCGCTGCTCGGCAGCGGAATGCTGGCGAACAGCTGCGCGCGCACCCGCGCCAGGTCGCTGGCCACCACCAGCGCCGACAGCGGCTCGCCCAGCAGGGTGTGCTGGCCGTAGCCGAACTGCGCCGCAGCGCAGGCATTGGCATACAGCACGTGTTCGTCGGACAGGATCACCACCCCGTCCGGCAGCACCCGCACCAGCTCGCGGAACTGTTCCTCGCGCTCGCGCAGCAGGCGCCGCGACTGTTCGCGTTCGGTCACGTCCTGCAGCGTGCCCAGCACCAGCGGGCGGCCGGCATCATCGCTGCCACTCTCCGCGCGCAGGTGCACCATCAGCGCACGCCCATCCATCGCCAGCAACGGCAGCAGCACGTCGATCTGCACCCCGTCGCCGCGCATGTCCTGCAGCAGTTGCTCGGAGAGCGCCGCCGTGGCCGGGTCGGCCGGCACCAGCAGCTCCTCGAAGCGGTGCCAGCGCCGTGCCTCCGGTGGGCGCCGGCCCAGCAGGTGGTACACCTGGTTGGAATAGCGGCCCAGGCCGGTGGCCGGTTCGAACTCCCAGGCACCGATCCGCGCCATTTCGTGCGCTTCCTCGACCCGGGCCAGGGCCTGGTCGCGGCGGCGCAGCGCCTGGTCTTCGCGGGTGCGGTCGATCGCGATCAGCAGCCGCGCCGGGCGGCCGGCGTAATCCAGGTAGTTGCTGCGCATCTCCATCCGGCGCGGGGTGCCATCCTTGAGCAGCAGGTCGGCGGTAATCACGCACAGCTGCTCGGGCTGGGCCCGGATCTGTTCGAGCTTGGCGGCCAGCGCGGCCTCGTCGCCCGGCGGCCACAACGCGGTCATCGGCAGCGCCGTGAACTCCTCACGGGTCCAGCCGAACAGGCTGCTGGCCGCGGGATTGACGTCCAGGATCTCCAGCGTGTCCAGGTCGTAGACCAGGATCGGCCCCGGGTTGCCTTCGAACAGCTGGCGGTGGCGCTGCTCGGAATGCTCCAGCTGCACGTGCGTATGCAGCACGTGCTGGGCCAGCGGGCGCAGCAGCAGGTAGATCAGCGTGCCGCTGAGCAGCACGAACAGCGTGCCCTTGGCGGTCTGCCAGCGTGCGGCGGTGGGCAGGTCCGAGGTCAGCATCTGCACCGCCGCATCGCTGCACAGGATCCAGACCAGCGCCAGCAGCAGATAGCCGATGACCACCCGCAAGCGGTCGCGGCGCAGGGCCCGTGCGAGCGGATGGTCGCGACGGGGCGGGGCGGGCGGGCCGGGCGGGATGACAGGCATGGGGCGCGACAGGACCGGGGCGGAAGGGGCGCTCCATAGTAGTGGCTGTAGCACCGTTGGCGCACGCGGGACTCAACTATCCGGCCATTCCGCCGCTAACGGTTACGTTCCCGGCTGTCGGGTGCGTAATTGGAGTCCTACCGCGTGGACCAAGGCATCATCGCGAGTCTGCTGCAGCACCCCCTGGCGTCGGCCCTGGTCATCCTGGACCGGAACGGGCGCCCGCTGGCCGCCAACCCGGCCGCGCGCGAGCATGGGCTGCCGGCAACCGTGGCGGCCTATGGCGAGCTGCTGGAGGACCTGCGCCTGCTGGCCGCCGATGGCGGGCTGGTCCCGTGCCAGCTGCCCGGTGGCCCGCGCGGGCGCTTCGACGGATGGATGCGCGCCGTGCACGACGCCGACGGCAACCTGCTGGCGTTTACCCTGAGCATCCCCGAACCGGTTGCCGCCTACGCCGGCAGCCGCTGGGAAGTGGCGTTGGACCACGCCGGACACGGCCTCTGGGACTGGGACCTGCCCAGCGACGCGGTGATCCGCTCCCGGCGCTGGGACGATGTGCCCGGCAGCGCCGAAGAGCACGCCGTCGCCGATGCCGGCCGCGCCCTGCTGGCGCCGGTCCACCCCGACGACCAGGCCGCCGTGCGCGCCGCGCTCGACGCGCACCTGCGCGGCGAAGGCGAGGTCTACGCGGCCCAGTACCGCGTGCGTCACCCGGATGGCGACTGGCGCTGGGTACTGGACCGGGGCAGGGTGGTGGCGCGTACTGTCGATGGCCAGCCGCTGCGCATGGTCGGCACGCATACCGACATCCAGGCGCAGAAACAGATGGAAGCGTTGCTGCGCGAGCAGCAGGTGCACCTGCGCGAAGCGCAGCGCATCGCCAGCATGGGCAGCTGGTCGTGGGACCCGGACACCCGCCAGTTCTGGTGGTCGCCGGAGTTCCGCGCCCTGCTCGGTGTCGGCGACGCCCGGCTGGGTGGGCGCAGGCACTGGCTGCGCCTGCTCGCGCCGCGCTCGCGCACCCTGCTGCGCCAGGCCTGGCGACGCATGCTGCGCGACAACAAGCCCAGCATGCTGGCGCTGGAGCTGCCGCGCGGGTCTGAAGGCGTGCTGCACCTGCGCGTGTGGATGCAGCCGCTGCTGGGGCCGGACGGGCGCATCCAGCGCCTGTTGGGCCAGGTCCAGAACATCACCGAACAGCACCAGACCGACGCCCTGATCCGCTGGCGTACCGAACTGCTCAACCGGGTCTCCGCGCTGGGCAGGATCGGGGGCTGCGAAATCGACGTGGCCACCCGCCACATGCAGTGGACCGAGGAGTGCTACCGCATCCACGGGCTGCGCAAGGAGCCGATCACCCTGGACCAGGCGCTTGCGCTGTATACCCAGGACTCGCGCGATGCCTTCGAAGCCGCGCTGGCCCGGATCGCCGCCGGCGGCCTGCCGGAACAGCTGGACCTGTGCTTCTACCGCCAGTCCGGCCTGCGCATCTGGGTGCAGGTGCTGATCGAGCTGGACCATCGCGACGGCCTGCCGACCCGATACGTGGTGCTGTTCCGTGACATCACCCGCGAACGCGAGGCCAACGAGCGGATCGAACTGCTCGCCCATTACGACCTGCTCACCGGCCTGCCCAACCGCATGCTGCTGCGCGAGCAGACCGGCGATGCGATCGAGGAAGCGCGCGACCGAGGCGCCGCGCTGGCGATGCTGTTCATCGACCTGGACGGCTTCAAGACCATCAACGACACCTTCGGCCACGCCACCGGCGACGCGCTGCTCAAGGCGGCCGCGTCACGCCTGCACCAGAACCTGCGCAATGCCGACCTGTTCGGCCGCTTCAACGGCGACGAGTTCATCGTGGTGCTGCGCGACCTGGCCGACCCGGAAGATGCCGGGCACGTGGCGCGCAAGCTGATCGCCTCGCTGGCCGAGCCGCTGCAACGCGGCGACACCACCTTGAAGGTGGGGGCGAGCGTGGGCATCGCGATGCTCGACGACGAACGCGCCGACTTCGACACGCTGCTGCGCGCGGCCGATGCCGCGATGCATGCGGCCAAGGAAGCCGGACGCAATACCTATCAGTACTACAGCCAGGACGCCCTGCTGCGGATCCAGCGCAAGCTGGAGATCGAGCACGGCCTGCTCGGGGCGATCGAGCGCGAGGAGTTCAGCCTGGCCTACCAGCCCCTGCTGCACGCCGCGCACGACCAGCCGCCGGCGATCGAAGCGCTGCTGCGCTGGCACCGTCCCGGGATCGGCTACTGCAGCCCGGCCGAGTTCATTCCGATTGCCGAGAAGTGCGGCGAAATCGTCCGCATAGGCGATTGGGTGCTGGCCGAGGCCTGCCGCCAGGCGGCCGCCTGGGACCGTGCCGGGCTGGTGTTCGACCGCATCGCGGTGAACGTGTCCGCCGTACAGCTGCGCGACCGCGGGTTCGCCGAGCGCGTGATCGACATCTGCCACGCCCATGGCTGGGCGCCGCAGCGCCTTGAGCTGGAACTGACCGAATCGGCGCTGATCCGCGACACCGACGTGCTGCGCCACTGTTTCGACGTGCTGGAACGGCATGGCGTGCCGCTGGCGGTGGACGATTTCGGCACCGGCTTCTCCAACCTGCATTACCTCAACCGGTTCCCGGTGGGGCGCCTGAAGATCGACCGCAGCTTCGTGCAGGGCATGCTGCACGACACCGGCACCGCCGAAGTCACCCAGGCGATCGTGCACCTGGGCCACGCCCTGGGCATGAAAGTGGTCGCTGAAGGCGTGGAGACCGAGCAGGAAGAAGCGATGCTGCGCCGCCAGGGCTGCGATGAGATCCAGGGCTACCTGTATTCCCGGCCGCTGACCCCGCGCGATCTGGCGCAGTGGTTGAAGAACGGCGGCGCGCAGGCGGTGCCGATGGCCGCGGTGCCCGGCGACGCATTGCGGATTCCAGTTGCGCCTTGAGGGCGCGTGGGCCGGCCAACGGCCGGCGCTACCGGTGCCCGGTGCGTAGGGTGGATTGACTCGGGGCCCGCTGGGCCCTTGTTTGTTGCCGGCTCGGCCCGAACCGTTACGCGTCCATCGCGAGCCGGATCATTCGATCCTGTCGCCGCTCAACCCCAGGTCCCACGCCAATCCCGCCAGCGCGGGATCCAGTGGCGCGGGCGCCGGTGCCGTGGCCATCAATCCAGCCAGTTCCCGCTGCGCCTGCTGTTCCAGCACGGCCAGCAGCGCGCGGCCGCTCTTCGGCGCCACGGGATCCGGGGCAGGATGGGCGATGTCGCCCGCCGCGTCGGGCGACGCACCGTTACCGGCGGGGATGACCTGGCTGGGGGGGGCGTTCAACAACATGCGGCGATCTTCAGCAGGAGGGGCCGGGAACTACACGCACGAAGGCCCCGGACATGCCGGGGCCATCGTGGGTGCCATTATCGGCGTGGTACAGGGATCAGAACAGTTCCACCGCGCCGGCGGCCATGCTCTGCTGGCTCACCGGCTTGTGCGGCGGGCGCTCCCACTCGCTGCGCATGTCGCGCAGGCGGTTGCCGGTGCGCTGCAGGGCCGTGGCCACTTCGGCGTCGAACACGCCGCCATTGCGGTGCAGCAGCTCCTGCAGGCCGACCGCTTCGCGGTTGATCGAGGTCAGGCGGTCCAGGTGGGTGTGGACGCCGCCCAGGGCCTGGGTGGCGATGTCCTCGAACTGCAGGGCGCGTACCGCTTCGGCCACGCTGCTGTCGATGGCACGGCCGCACTCGGAAATCTCGCGCATGCCATCGCCCAGCGACGCATTGATCTGCGCCACGTTGTCCAGCATCGCTGCCGCTTCGTGACGCGCTTCGCGGGAGCGGTCCATGTCGCGCGAGGCCATGTTCGAGACCGTTTCGCGGACCTTGGCGATGGCGTCCTTGGAGCTGTGCGCCAGCTTGCGGATCTGCTCGTTGAAGGTGGTGGAGCGCTCGGACAGATTGCGCACCTCGTCGGCCACCACGGCGAAGCCGCGACCGGCTTCACCGGCACGCGCCGCTTCGATGGCCGCGTTCAGCGCCAGCAGGTTGGTCTGGTCGGCGATCGACTTGACGTCTTCGAGCAGCGAGAAGATGCCATCCAGGTGCTGCGCCATCTGGTCGATGTGCTGCACGGTGGTGCTGCTCTGGCCACTGACCTGTTCCAGCGCTTCCACCAGCTGTTCCATGCGGTTGCTGGCGTGCTGGGCGAAGCGGGCCACGTCGACGCCGGCGCCACCGTCTTCACCGGCGCGGTCGACGATGCGGGCCAGCGCCTGGCTCTGCTGGCGTGACTTGCGGTTCATCGCGTCGAAGCTGCCACCGAGGCCGGCCACGGCCTGGCGGATCAGGTCACGGGCGCGTTCGATCTCGCCACGCGATCCGTCGATTTCGTTGCCGACGAAGGTGCGCAGCTCGGTCAGCAGCTGGTCCTGCTCACGCATCAGGCGGGCGTGTTCCGGAGAGCGCTGGGTCTGGGCGCGGGCGGTCCACCAGGCAAAGCCCAGCCAACTCAGGGTCATCGTGGTCAGCAGCGCCCAGGTCAGGGCGGCCGGCCAGGCGAAGCCGATCGCGAAAGGAAGCAGCAGGGTCAGGACCAGGGGGGCGGCCAGACTAGTGAAAAGGCGTGAGTACATAAACGTTCTCGGGGAGGTGCACGGAGAATGTATCGGCCGTACCCCCGATTGCTTTAGGCACGGCGCACTTTTTGTGCGCCGGCAGGTGACCGCCGTTGGTGGTCACGCCTTTCCGGTAGGTGACGACCGTTGGTCGTCACAGCTCACCGTCAGCGCAGCTGACGGTCAACCGCCTCGATCATCGCCTTGCGAGAGATCAGGAAATCCCAGTACTGGCCGCCGGTCTGGCGCCACAGCACCGCCGAACGCACCGCCGCCAACAGCAGCGCGCGGATCTCCGCCACCACCCCGGCCTGGCCCAGGTAATGCGGGTTGCCCTGCACCATCACCCGCGGCTTGAGATGGCTGATGGTGTCGGCATACAGCCCGCCCAGGCTGGCCAGCACGTCGGGATGGGCACTGTCGTTCAGCGCCAGCGCCTGGCGCCGCGCGCGGGCGATGCCCTCGCTGACCTGGTCGACCACCGCATGCTCACGGACGAAGCGACGCTCCAGCTGCAGCACCGCCAGCGCCAACCGCGGCAGGATGTCGTCCTGGCCCTGGCTGCGGAAATAGTTGTGCAGCAGGCGCAGGCCCGGCGCCACATTGGCCGCGCTGCCGTATACGGCCTGCGGGCTGTCCGCGTCGATCCGGAACACGCTGTCGATCGCGGTACGGACCACGCTGGCCTCGGAATGGCCGGTTTCGGCGATGCGGCGCACCTGCTGCAGTGCCTGGGCAATGCCGGCCAGGGCAAGGACGCGGTCGTCGATCGAAAAACTCATGCAGCAGATACCTCGAAGGGGGAAGGGGCGGTGCGCAGGCGCTGTTCCAGCGGGGCGTCGGTGGCGGCGATGACCGCGCCCCCCAGGCAGACCTCGTCGTCATACAGCACCAGGGATTGGCCGGGGGTGACGGCACGCTGCGGCCGCGCGAAGCGCACGTCCACGCTGCCGTCGTCGCGCACCCGCACCGTGCACGGTTCATCCGGCTGGCGGTAGCGGGTCTGGGCGGTGCAGTCGAATTCGCGGGCAGGCGGGGCCCCGGCGATCCAGTGCGCGGTTTCCGAGTGCAGCCGGGTCGACTGCAGCCACGGGCTTTCCCGGTCCTGGTCGACGTACAGCACGTTGCTGGCCACGTCCTTGCCCACCACGTACCACGGCGCCGCCGGGCGGCCCCGCACGCCGCCGATGTTCAGCCCTTCGCGCTGGCCCAGGGTGAAATAGAACACCCCGGGGTGCTCGGCGATCCGGTTGCCGTCCGGGTCCTGGATCTCACCGGTGCGCGCGGGCAGGTAGCGGCCCAGGAACTCGCGGAAATCGCGCTCGCCGATGAAGCAGATGCCGGTGGAATCCTTCTTGGCATGGGTCGGCAGGCGTGCATCGCGGGCGATCCGGCGCAGGTCGTTCTTCTGCAGGTCGCCGATCGGGAAAAGGGTGGCGGCCAGCTGGGCCTGGCCCAGCTGGTGCAGGAAATAGCTCTGGTCCTTGCTGCGGTCGGCACCGCGCAGCAGCGCCCAGCGCCCGCCCAGCTGCGCCACGCGGGCGTAATGGCCGGTGGCGATGCGCTCGGCGCCCAGTTCACGGGCCGCGTCCAGGAAGTGCTTGAACTTCACCTCGCGGTTGCACAGCACGTCCGGGTTCGGGGTGCGGCCGGCGGCATACTCGGCCAGGAAGTGCTCGAACACGCCTTGCCAGTACTCACTGGAGAAGTCGCGGAAATGGAACGGGATGTCCAGCAGGCCACAGACGGCGACCGCGTCGCGGCGGTCGTCCTCGGCGCGGCAGTCGCCGCTGCCGTCATCGGCCCAGTTCTGCATGAACAGACCGGCGACCGGCTCACCCTGCTGGACCAGGCGCCAGGCCGCGACCGACGAATCCACGCCGCCGGACACGCCGACCATGATGCGGGGAGTGCTCATGCGACCTCCTTGACCAGCGAAAGCGGGTGGCGTTGACCGGCCAGGAAATCGGCAACCACCTCCCACACCAGGGGGCTGCGCAGGCGTGAAGGCGCGGCGCGCAGCTCGGCCGGGTCCAGCCACAGCGCGCGCAGGACGCCGGTGTCCAACGGCCGGTCCGGGTCATGCGACACCGGCTCGGCCGCATAGGCGAAGCGCAGGAACGGGGTGCCGTCGGGGGCGGTCCACTGATAGGTGCCAATGAAGGCGGTCAGGCGGACCGTCCAGCCCGATTCTTCGAGGGTTTCGCGCACCGCGGCCTCGGCCAGGCTTTCACCCGGCTCCAGGTGGCCGGCCGGCTGGTTGAGTACGGCGCGGCCGTCGATGGCTTCTTCCACCAGCAACAGGCGCCCGTCCCTGACCACCACGGTGGCCACGGTCACATGGGGCGCCCAGCGCAGGTCCTGCGGTCGATCCACGTCAGTACTCGTCCGTTCCGGTCAGTTCGGCTTCCATCGCATCGGCGGTGTGCACCGCCGCCTCGATGGCGTCGCCCAGTGCCGCGGCGCTGGCGTTGGCGTCCACCTTCACCACGAACATCGCCAGGCGGTCCTGCTTGACCCAGCCGCCCAGTTTGGCGTCCTGGGCGTCTTCCAGCAGGCGGTTGGCCACCTCGGCCGGGAACGCGCTGGAGGGTGCACGGTAGCCGGGCGACCAGACTTCGCGGATGCGGTGATGGCCGTAGTCTTCCACCGCCGAGCGCACGAACACCAGCTGGGTGCGGTCGCCTTCCACGTCGAAGATCATCTTGTAGTCCCCATCCTCATCGATCTCGTAGGGGTACTTCAGCGCATCCAGCACCGGGCCGACGGCCTTGTCGGGCGTTGCGGCCTGGGCACCGGGCACGGCGGCGGCCAGCAGCAGCGCGGTGGCGATCCTTTTCATGAAAACCCTGTGAATGTCTCGTTGCATGCGGGGATTGTGACGGGGGCGGGGAGCAACGTCCAATCCGGGCGGTCCGGCGTTTATAATGGTCCGATGCCTCGCGAGCCCTCCCAAGAACCCCACCACGACCACGGCGTAGCGCTGGAACCAGCCCGCCCGGAGGTCGCGCCGCCGCCGTTCTACCAGGTAATGCTGTTGAACGACGACTACACCCCGATGGATTTCGTGGTGACGGTGTTGCAGCACTTCTTCTCCATGGACCTTGAAAAGGCCACCCAGGTGATGCTCAACGTGCACACCCGCGGCCGTGGCGTCTGCGGTGTGTTCACCCGCGAAGTCGCCGAATCCAAGGTTGCCCAGGTCAATGAATTCTCGCGCATGAACCAGCACCCGCTGCTGTGCACGATGGAAAAGGCCGGGTAATACACCCGTGCCGGGGTCAACCGCACGCCGGTAGCGCCGGCCGTTGGCCGGCCCGCACATTCTGTGACCCGATGGCCGTTTCCGGCCCGGTTGCCCGTCCCTGTCAGAAACAGCGCCGGGGGCCGCCAGTGGGCAGGGCGCTTGCAAAGGGTCGATGACGTCGCCATCACGGGCAGGCAGCCAATGCTGCACGTGCCTGGGGCATGATCGCGCAAGTGATAACGCCATCTGAACGCACCGATCCGCTAGGGTGATGGAAATTAAGCAGGTAGGCCGCATATTGTTCACAACTGCCGCCGGAGTAGAACATGTTCAGTAAAGACCTCGAACACACCATCGGTCAGTGCTACAAGCGCGCCCGTGAGGCCCGCCATGAGTTCATGACGGTGGAACACCTGCTGCTGGCACTGCTCGACAACCCGTCCGCCCAGGCCGTGCTCAAGGCCTGCGGGGCCGACGCCGACCGCCTGCGCCAGGAGCTGGAGCAGGCCATCGAGGCCTCTGTCTCGCGCCTGGCCGAAGATGACGGCCGCGACACCCAGCCCACCCTGGGCTTCCAGCGCGTGCTGCAGCGGGCCGTGTACCACGTACAGTCCTCCGGCAAGAAGGAGGTCACCGGCGCCAACGTGCTGGTGGCGATCTTCGGTGAGAAGGACTCCCACGCGGTCTATTACCTCAACCAGCAGGACGTGACCCGGCTGGATATCGTCAATTACCTGTCCCATGGCATCGCCAAGCTGGGCGAGGAAGGCGAAGTGCCGCCGTCCTCCGACGCCGAGGGGCGCGCCGAGGGCGGTGAGGGTGAAGGCAAGGGCGACGCCCTGGCCGAATTCGCCAGCAACCTCAACGAGGCCGCGCGCAATGGCCGGATCGACCCGCTGGTCGGCCGCCGCGACGAGATCGAGCGCACCATCCAGGTGCTGTGCCGCCGGCGCAAGAACAACCCGCTCTACGTGGGCGAGGCCGGCGTGGGCAAGACTGCCATCGCCGAAGGCCTGGCCAAGCGCATCGTGGAAGGCTCGGTACCCGAGGTGCTGGCCGATGCGGTCATCTACTCGCTCGACCTGGGCGCGCTGGTGGCGGGCACCAAGTATCGCGGCGACTTCGAAAAGCGCCTGAAGGGCGTGCTCACCGCGCTGAAGAAGATGCCCAATGCGGTGCTGTTCATCGATGAGATCCACACCATCATCGGTGCCGGCTCGGCCTCGGGCGGCACCATGGACGCCTCCAACCTGATCAAGCCGGCCCTGGCCTCCGGCGAGCTGCGCTGCATCGGCTCGACCACCTTCCAGGAGTACCGCGGCATCTTCGAGAAGGACCGGGCGCTGGCCCGTCGCTTCCAGAAGATCGACATCGTCGAGCCGACCGTGGGCGAAACCTATGAAATCCTGCAGGGCCTGAAGCCCAAGTACGAGGCGCACCACGGCGTGACCTATGCCGATGACGCGCTGCAGGCCGCCGTGGACCTGTCCGTCAAGCACATCGGCGACCGCCTGCTGCCGGACAAGGCCATCGACGTGATCGACGAAGCCGGTGCGCGCCAGCGGCTGCTGCCGGAAGGCGAGCGCAAGGAACTGATCGACATCGAGGAAATCGAAACCATCGTGGCCAAGATGGCGCGCATTCCGGCCAAGCAGGTCAGCGCCACCGACAAGGACGTGCTGCAGCACCTGGAGCGCAACCTGAAGATGGTGATCTTCGGCCAGGACCCGGCCATCGAGACCCTGTCCTCGGCGATCAAGCTGGCCCGTTCGGGCCTGGCCAACCCGGAAAAGCCGATCGGCAACTTCCTGTTCGCCGGCCCCACCGGCGTGGGCAAGACCGAGGTGACCAAGCAGCTGGCGCTGCAGCTGGGTATCGAGCTGGTGCGCTTCGACATGAGCGAGTACATGGAGCCGCATTCGATCAGCCGCCTGATCGGTGCGCCCCCGGGCTATGTCGGCTTCGACCAGGGCGGCCTGCTCACCGAAAAGATCGTCAAGACCCCGCACTGCGTGCTGCTGCTGGACGAGGTGGAAAAGGCCCACCCGGACATCTTCAACATCCTGCTGCAGGTCATGGACCGTGGCGTGCTCACCGACACCAACGGGCGCGAAGCCAACTTCAAGAACGTGGTGCTGGTGATGACCACCAACGCGGGCGCGGCGCAGGCCTCGCGGCGGTCGATCGGTTTCACCCGCCAGGACCATGCCACCGACGCGATGGAAGTCATCCGCAAGAGCTTCACGCCGGAATTCCGCAACCGCCTCGATGCCGTGGTGCAGTTCCAGCCGCTGGGCTTCGAGCACATCCTGCGCGTGGTGGACAAGTTCCTGATCGAGCTGGAAATGCTGCTGCAGGAAAAGCATGTCAGCCTGTCGGCCACTCCGACCGCGCGCGACTGGCTGGCCCGCCACGGCTTCGACCCGCTCATGGGTGCCCGCCCGATGGCGCGCGTGATCCAGGACAAGGTGAAGCGTCCGCTGGCCGACGAGTTGTTGTTCGGCAAGCTGGTGAACGGTGGCCGGGTCAGCATCGACGTGCGCGACGACGAGCTGTTCGTGGAAACCCAGGCCGAACCGGAGCGCCTGCTGCCGGCAACGGTGGAATGACCTCCGGGTCATTCCACCGGTAGGTCACGACCGTTGGTCGTGACGCTTCTGCACAAAAACGCCCCGAACGGGGCGTTTTTGTTGGTCAGACCCTCAGCGCCGGGCGCGGCTGGCGAAGGATTCGGCGCTGATCGGCTCGAGGCTGGCCACGGCGCAGCTGCCGGTATCGGTCTTGAGCTTGCTGGCGCGGGCGCCACACAGCTGGCCCTCGTTGCCGGGCGTCTCGAAGGCGAGTTTCCTGGAGAACCCTGCCTGGCTGCAGGAGCCCTGGAAATGCACGATGTAGTGGTCGCTGCCACTGCGCAGCAGCATGCTGCGATCAACGCCCTTGCGCACCAGCTGCTGGTCCGCGGACAGGGTGATGCAGTCGGAGCCGGAGCCGGCCGGGGCCGGGGCGGTCTGCGCGGACGCCGCGCCGACAACGCTGGACACCATCAACAGGCAAAGCGGAATCAGGATCTTCATGGCGGGGGCCAAGCGGTAGCGGTCCGGAGTGGACCGGTGACCACATTGCGCGCTGCGGCGTCGCCGCGAATCTGCATCAAGGCAGGCTGACTGATGTCAGGGTGCATCCGGTCACAGTGACTCCCGACACGGTGAAATTCCCTGAACGCCGCCCACGCAAAAAGGCCAGCACAGGGCCGGCCTCGCTACGCGTCTTCCGTCAGGAAGCCGCCTGACCGCTTACTTCATGCGGTAAGTGATGCGACCCTTGGTCAGGTCGTACGGGGTCATCTCGACCTTCACGCGGTCGCCCGTCAGGATGCGGATGTAGTTCTTGCGCATGCGGCCGGAGATGTGGGCGATGATTTCATGCCCATTTTCCAGTCGAACGCGGAAAGTGGTGTTCGGCAGCGTCTCGCTGACGGTGCCTTCGAACTCGATGGAGTCGTCTTTCGACATGTAGTCCTGTGCAGTTCTATAAACGGCCGAGCTGGCCTTAAGAGCGGGCATTTTACGCGCAACCGCCCCCACATGCAAAGTTTATGTTAACCGCAGCGGCCCAGCGCTGTCCGCCGCCGCACGCAATCCCGGTAGCGCCGGCCGTTGGCCGGCCCAGGCGCCGCCCGCCACCTCACGACGCCCGACCCACCAGCGCCGCCACCGACACTTCCCCAACCCGTGCTGTCCAGGCCCCCGGCGCCTCATCCCTCCGCACCAGCTCGCGGACCATCCCCAGGAACTGCTCCCGCGGCCAATGCTTGGCGCCCATCCGCAGCAGATGGTCGTTCTCCACCTGCGCATCGATCAACGGCCAGCCCCATTCCCCCAACGTGTGTGCCAACCCGGCCAGCGCCACCTTGGAACCGCCGCTGCTGGCGCTGAACATGCTTTCGCCGAAAAACATCCGGCCAATCGCCACGCCATAGATGCCGCCCACCAGCCGGTCGCCCTCCAGCACTTCGATTGAATGGGCAAAACCGAGCGCATGCAGCGCCTCGTAGGCATCCATCATGTCGCGGGTGATCCACGTCCCGTCCTGTCCGGGGCGAAGGCTGGCGGCGCAGGCCTCGATCACCTCGCGGAAGCGGGTGTCCGCGCGCAGCACCCAGTTGCTGCCGCGCAGGCTGCGCCGGAAACGGGACGACAGGTGCACCCCGTCGGTGCGGAACACCATGCGCGGGTCCGGCGACCACCACAGCAGCGGCTGGCCTTCCGAGAACCACGGGAAGATCCCGCCGGCGTAGGCATTCAGCAGCCGCACCGGCGACAGGTCGCCGCCCAGCGCCAGCAGCCCGTCCGGCTCGCGCAACGCGGTTTCGGCCGGCGGGAAGGGCGCGTCAGGGCGGTCGTCCAGCCGCCAGGGCAGGTGGCGGGTCATGCGGCCGTGCCGTCCTTGAACGGGCTGTGGTCGGCCAGCACCCGCGCATAGCGCTGCACCTCCTGCCGTTCCTGCTCGCACCAGCCGGCCAGCGCCTCGGCGAACGCCGGTTCGACGATCCAATGGCGGCTGCGTACCGGTTGCGGCAGGAAGCCCCGGGCCAGCTTGTGCTCGCCCTGGGCACCGGGTTCGAAGCGGGACAGTCCTTCGCGCAGGCAGTACTCGATGCCCTGGTAATAGCAGGTCTCGAAATGCAGGCCGGGCAGGGTGGCGCCACCCCAGTAGCGGCCATACAGGGTGTCGGCGCCGCGCAGGCATAGCGCCCCTGCGATCGGCTGCTCCTCGTGCAGGGCCAGGAAGATCACCAGCTGGCGCGGCATCGTGGCGGCCAGGTGCTGCAGGAACGGTAAGGTCAGCGCCGGCGAATTGCCGTACTCGCTGAAGGTCTGCAGGTAGAAGCCATGCATCGCCTGCAGGTCGGCCGGGGTGGCTTCATCGCCGTGCACGATGCGGTAGCTGACGCCGCTGCGCGCCAGCTTGGCGCGTTCCTGGCGGATGTTCTTGCGGTGCTTGTGGTCCATTGCGGCGAGGAAGCTGGTGAAGTCGCTCCAGTCGCCCGGGTTGTGCCACTGGAACTGGATGTCCTCGCGCAGCAGCCAGTCCGCGCCGAATGCGGTGTCGTCATCTGCTGCATGGAAGTTGACGTGGGCCGACGACCAGCCCATCCGGCCCACTTCGTCGCGCAGGGCCTCCACCAGGGTCTTCGCCGTCGCGGCATCCCGGGCCAGCAGGCGCGGTCCGGTCACCGGCGAATACGGCACCGCGCCCAGCCACTTCGGGAAGTAGTCCAGCCCATGCCGGGCATAGGCATTGGCCCAGGCATGGTCGAACACGAATTCGCCGTGCGAGTTGTCCTTCAGGTAGCCGGGAATGGCCCCAACCAGCTGGCCGTCTTCCCATACCGTGAAATGGCGCGGCCGCCAGCCCCATTCGGCACGCAGGCAGCCGTGCTCCTCCAGCCCTGACAGAAAGGCATGGCTGACAAACGGGTTGCACCCGTCATGCAGGGCGTCCCAGTCGGCGGCGGTGAGGTCGGCGAGGCGATGGAGAAAGCGTGTATCGGGCATGCGTGAAGGATAGGGCACGGCGATGGCAATGGGGGGTTTTCAGGCTGCGCCAATGGAGTCGGTCATTACGATTGAAAAGCCGATTGGTGCGCGTCTGAAAGCGTGAGGTGGTGCGCGCACCTTTCCCGGCGGACGGCGCACAGTTGCCACCCGCTTCAAGCCTGAAGCGTGACGGTGCAGGGAGATGGCAGTGGCAGTCAAACAATTGCAGCATCTGGCAGGAGCCGGCGGTCTGCTCCTGATGATGGGTTCGGCAGGCGCAACAGTCGTGCCGCCTCCGTTCGTGGACAGCGCCAGGATGGCGGATGCGTCGGTCGAAGTTTCGACCACCTGGTATATCGACGCAGAGCTGATTCTGCTGCTCGAGAAGCAGGCATCCGTGGCGGTGTCGCGTTACCGCGGGGCGAACACGTCCTCCCCGTTGATCGACGTGCGCGTTTCGATAGACATGAAAAGTCGCACCATGACAGTCGATTTCGGTGCGGGATTTCCGCGCGGCGCCGATGTCGCACGACGGTTGCTGATCCCGCTGGCCATGACCTTGCGGCAGCACGCCGAGCAGGCAGGGCTTCCGATTCGTGAAGTGAAGTTCGAGAAGCAGGGAACGCCGCTCAAGCGCTATGGACCTGAGGATCTCGTCGCGTCGCCAACGGCGGAGGAGGAGATTCCGTAGCAGGAAAGGTCCGCTCAGGCGGCGCTGGCGTGCAGTTTCACGCCAAGCGCGCGAGTAACCTTCAGGATAGTGGCGAAGTCCGGGCTCCGCTCGCCTGAAAGGGCGCGGTACAGGCTCTCACGAGAAACGCCAGCGTCGCGGGCAACTTTGCTCATCCCTTGTGCGCGAGCGATATCGCCCAGTGCCTTTGCGATGAAAGCAGAGTCGCCGTCGCTTTCCATGATGCATGCATCCAGATAGGCGGCCATTTCTTCTGGCGTGCGCAGATGCTCTGCGACGTCGAACGCCTCCAGCTTTGTTTTTGTCTTGGCAGTCATGATGGAAATCTCCAGTTCTTGGGTGCCCACGGACAATGCTGCGTGGCATCTCGTTACAGGTTGCGAGCCAGTGCCGTTGCCCTCTCGATATCGCGTTGCTGGGAGCTTTTGTCGCCGCCAACCAGCAGGATGATGAGCTCGTTTCCCCGCTGGGTGTAATACACCCGATAACCCGGGCCTGCATCGATGCGAAGTTCACTTATGCCGGCAGTCAGGTTGCGATGGTCACCGGGGTTGCCGTCGCCCAATCGCCTGATCCGGGCAAGGATTCTGGCGCGTCCCATTACGTCCTTCATCCCGTCGATCCAGGTGGTGAACTCTGAGGTGCGCCTCATCTGCATGGGCACAAGTGTAGCCTGTAGGCTACACATGGTCAATTCCAACCTCGCGGCCCCGCTGCAGTCGCGGACAGAGCAAAGGCCGGCGCACGGGCACCGGCCTTTGATTCCATGCTATCCGCGTGGGCTCAGCCCAGCTCGCCCTTCGCGTCCAGGTAGCGCTCCGCGTCCAGGGCGGCCATGCAGCCGAAGCCGGCCGAGGTGATGGCCTGGCGGTAGTGCTGGTCGGCCACGTCGCCGGCGGCGAACACGCCTTCGACCGAGGTCTGGGTGGCGTTGCCGCCCAGGCCAGAGCGGATTTCCAGGTAACCGTTGTTCATGGCCAGCTGGCCGTCGAACAGGCTGGTGTTGGGATGGTGGCCGATGGCGACGAAGAAGCCGTGGGCGTCGATGTCGCGGGTGCTGCCGTCCAGGGTGGACCTCACGCGCACGCCGGTGACGCCGGCGTCGTTGCCCAGCACTTCTTCCACCTGGTGGTGCCACACGGTCTCGATCTTGCCCGAGGCGACCTTGGCGAACAGCTTGTCCTGCATGATCTTTTCCGCCTTGAGGGTGTCGCGGCGGTGGACCAGGTAGACCTTGCGGGCGATGTTGGACAGGTACAGCGCCTCTTCCACGGCGGTGTTGCCGCCGCCCACCACGACCACGTCCTGGTCGCGGTAGAAGAAGCCGTCGCAGGTGGCGCAGGCCGACACGCCGCGGCCCTTGAAGGTCTCTTCGGTCGGGATGCCCAGGTACTTGGCCGTGGCGCCGGTGGCGATGATCAGCGCGTCACAGGTGTACTCGGCGCTGTCGCCGATCAGCTTGAACGGGCGCTGCTGCAGGTCGGCGGTGTGGATGTGGTCGAAGATCACCTCGGTCTCGAAGCGCTCGGCGTGGGCCTGCATGCGCGCCATCAGGTCCGGGCCCATCAGGCCGTGGGCGTCACCCGGCCAGTTGTCCACCTCGGTGGTGGTCATCAGCTGGCCGCCCTGCTGCAGGCCGGTGATCACCACCGGGTTCAGGTTGGCGCGCGCGGCGTAGACCGCGGCGGTCCAGCCGGCCGGGCCGGAACCGAGGATGACCAGCTTCTGGTGGCGGGAAGGCTTGGAATTGCTCATGTAGACTCGCAAAGAGATGATGGGGCGGGGCGCTGGCGATGCACTGCACAGCGTCCAAGGCAGGTCGGCAGGCCACGACCGTCGGTCGTGGCGCAAACGGGTAGGCCACGACCGTTGGTCGTGGCGCGACCTATAGAGTGGCGGCAGGAAGCGGCTGGTTCAAGGCGAACGGTGGAACGGCGCAACCCGGAGGGTGGGGCCCGCGGCACGCGGCGGGGTTTTGACGGTCACGACTCCGGTGAGATGGCACGACCAACGGTCGTGCCCTACCGGGGTGGGCGTCTGTCGTTTATTATCAAGGACTAACAGTGCATTCCCAAGGTGTGGTCTAAGGTGGCGAAGCAGGTTCCCGAACGATCCAAGTCTCCCGACGGCAAAGCGGCGTCGCGCCGTGCTGCGGCTGCGGCGCCGGTCGACAACCCGCGTCGGCAGCGCCTGTGGCGCGACCTCGGCCTGATCGCGATAGCGCCGGCGCTGCTGTATCTGGTCGCCAGTCTGTTCACCTATTCGGCGAGTGACCCGGGCTGGTCGCACACCGGCAGCGTGGTGGCGCCGATCCAGAACATGGGCGGCCGGGTAGGGGCGTGGATTGCCGACGTGCTGCTGCAGCTGTTCGGTTTCATGGCCTTCCTGCTGCCGGTGGTGCTGGGCGCGCTGGCCTGGTTCGCGATGTTCGGCCTCAAGCGTGAAAGCAAGGGCGAGCACGACCTGGATCCGGCGCTGCGGCTGGTGGGGCTGGTCGGGTTCCTGATTGCCGGCACCGGTTTCCTGCACCTGCGCCTGTTCAATGGCGATGTCGGCCACGCCGGTGGCATCCTCGGTCGGCTGGTCGGCAATTCGCTCAGCGCCGGTTTTGGCGCGCTGGGCGCGAACATGTTCGTGCTGGTGCTGCTGCTGGCGTCGATCACCCTGGCCACCGGGATTTCGTGGTTCGTGGTCATGGAGAAGATCGGCCGTGCGGTGCTTGCGCTGCCGCCGCTGTTGAACAAGAAGAAGGACCAGGCCAGCGAGTGGCAGCAGACCCGCGCCATGCGCGAGGAGCGCCAGGAGGTCCGCAAGGTCGACGCGGAGGTCCGCGCCAAGCGTGAGCCGGTCAAGATCGAACCGCGTCCCGAACCGGTGCTGGAGAAGAGCGACCGCGCCAAGCGCGAGACCCAGATTCCGATGTTCCGCGGCGTCAATGGGGACGGCTCGGACCTGCCGCCGCTGGCGCTGCTGGACGATCCCAAGCCGCAGCCGAAGGGCTACGACGAAACCACGCTGGAAACGCTGTCGCGGCAGATCGAGTTCAAGCTCAAGGATTTCCGCATCGACGCGCAGGTGGTGGGCGCCTATCCGGGTCCGGTGATCACCCGCTTCGAGATCGAACCGGCGCCGGGCATCAAGGTCAGCCAGATCAGTTCGCTGGACAAGGACATCGCGCGTGGCCTGTCGGTGAAGTCGGTGCGCGTGGTCGATGTGATCCCGGGCAAGTCGGTGGTGGGCCTGGAAATCCCCAACGTCACCCGCGAAATGATCTACCTGTCCGAGCTGCTGCGCTCCAAGGAGTACGACAAGTCGGCCAGTCCGCTGACCCTGGCGCTGGGCAAGGACATTGCCGGCCGCCCGACCGTGGCCGACCTGGCGCGCATGCCGCACCTGCTGGTGGCCGGTACCACCGGCTCGGGCAAGTCGGTGGCGGTCAACGCCATGGTGCTGAGCCTGCTCTATAAGGCCTCGCCAAAAGACCTGCGGATGCTGATGATCGACCCGAAGATGCTCGAGCTGAGCGTCTACCAGGGTATTCCGCACCTGCTGGCGCCGGTGGTCACCGACATGAAGGAGGCCGCCAATGGCCTGCGCTGGTGCGTGGCCGAAATGGAGCGGCGCTACAAGCTGATGAGCGCGGTGGGCGTGCGCAACCTGGCCGGCTTCAACAAGAAGGTCAAGGACGCCGAGGACGCCGGCCAGCCGCTGATGGATCCGCTGTTCAAGCCCAACCCGGAGCTGGGCGAGGCGCCACGTCCGCTGGAGACGCTGCCGTTCATCGTGATCTTCATCGACGAATTCGCCGACATGATGATGATTGTCGGCAAGAAGGTCGAAGAGCTGATCGCGCGGTTGGCGCAGAAGGCGCGTGCCGCGGGCATCCACCTGATCCTGGCCACCCAGCGCCCGTCGGTGGACGTGATCACCGGCCTGATCAAGGCCAACATTCCCACCCGCATCGGCTTCCAGGTCAGCTCGAAGATCGACTCGCGCACCATCCTCGACCAGTCCGGCGCGGAAACCCTGCTCGGCCACGGCGACATGCTGTACCTGCCGCCTGGCACCGCGCTGCCGGACCGCGTGCATGGCGCGTTCGTGTCCGATGAGGAAGTGCATCGCGTGGTCGAACACCTGAAGGCCAGCGGGCCGGCCGACTACATCAGCGGCGTGCTCGACGAAGTACAGATGATGGGCGATGGCGTGGTGGTCGGCGCCGGCGGGCTGCCCGAATCCAGCGCGTCGGCCGGCGACGAGTCCGATCCGCTGTATGACGAGGCGGTGCGGATCGTCACCGAAACCCGCCGCGCGTCGATTTCCGGCGTGCAGCGTCGGCTCAAGATCGGCTACAACCGCGCCGCGCGGCTCATCGAGGCGATGGAAAACGCAGGCGTGGTCAGCCCCCCCGAGCACAATGGCGACCGCAGCGTGCTCGCCCCACCGCCGCCCTGACGCCACGCCCTGCGTGGCTGCGCACTCCGAGGATCCAGGATGAACCGCATGACAGGGCTGCTGGTGTGCGCCTTGGCGCTGGTGCCCGTGCCGGCCTGGTCGCAGGCCGCCGTGCCGGCGATGGCGCCGGCTCCGGCCGCGGCTCCCGGACCGGTCGCGCCGGCCAGCGACACCCAGGCCAGCACCAACTACAGCTTCGTCCGCTACCGCGCCGATTACGTGGTGCGCGCCGACGCCGGCAACGTGCAGACCGAGGCCTATGACATCCTGCTCAAGACCAAGGCAGCGGTCGAACAGTTCAGCCAGGTGCGGCTCAGCTACAGCGAGAAGATGGAATCGCTGGAGGTGCTGGAGGCCTATACGCTCACCGCCGACGGCCAGCGCCGCGACGTGCCGGCGGACCGCATCTACACCCAGGAAAGCTATTCCAGCGCCGCGGCGGCCATGTACGCCGACCGCAAGGTGCGGGTGGTGGTGTTCCCCAACCTCGCTCCCGGCACGCGCGTGGTCTACACCACCCGGCGCACGCAGAACACGCCGTACTTCCCCGGCTACTTCGGCATGTGGGAAACCTTCAGCGTGTTTTCCCAGTACGACGACGCCACCGTGACCCTGAGCGCGCCGGCCGGCATGCCGTTGTACGTGCAGCAGCGCGGCGTGCAGGGCAGCCAGTCGCCGACGATCCGCAACGGCCAGGCCACATGGAGCTGGCGCTACCGTCGCAGCGAGCCGATGCCGGTGCAGAACTGGACCGCAGCGGCCTGGGAATTCAGTCCCGGCATCATGGCCAGTACGTACCGCGACTGGGCCCAGGTGGGCAAGGCGTACCAGCTCAAGGGCGGCGAAGCGGCCCGCGTCACCCCCGGCATCCAGGCGCTGGCCGATGAGGTCACCCGTGGCATCAGCGACCGTCGCGAACAGGCGGCCGCGCTGTACCGCTGGGTGTCGCAGAACATCCGCTACGTGGCTGTGTACCTGGGCAACGGCGGGCTCGAGCCAAACCCGGCGCAGAGCATCCTCGACAACCACTACGGCGACTGCAAGGACCATGTGGTGATCCTGGAGGCGCTGCTGGCCGCGCGCGGCATCCAGAGCACGCCGGTGCTGATCGGCGCCGGCGGTGGGCCGACCCTGCCGGAGATCCCGTTGCTGGCGCGGTTCAACCACGCCATCACCTATGTGCCCGAGTTCGACCTGTACCTGGATTCGACCAGCGCCTATGCGCGCTTCGGACAGCTGCCCGAAGGCGACCTCGGTGCACCGGTGCTGCACACCCGCCCGGCCACGCTGGCGCGCACCCCGGAGAACGACGCTGCGCGCAATGGCGCCGGATTCGAGGTGACCTTCCGCTTCGCGGCCAACGGCGACCTGCAGGGCCAGACCGTGCAGCAGCCGCGGGAAGTCAACGAGATCGGCATGCGCGGTGCGTTCGCGCGGCTCAACGCGCAGAACCGGGCACGGGTGGAGGAGTCGATCATGGCGTCGTCCGGGTTCGATGGCAGTGGCACGCTGGACCTGCTGGGCGACCCGCAGGACCTGACCCGGCCGTTCAACTACCGCTACGACTTCCACGCCAGCGACTACGTGGACTTCGGCGTGGTCGGCGGCATGCTGCTGCCGGATCCCCCGGGCGGCGAATCGTTCCGCGACATCTATACGGCCACCTCGGCGCCGGACAACGCCACGCCGTTCTACTGCAACGACAGCCTGCGCGAGGAAACCTACCGGCTGCAGTTCCCGGCAGGGACGCCGATCGTGGCGATCCCGCGCGACCTGCGGTTCCGCAATGCCGCCGGCGAATACGACCTGCACTGGCGCCGCGAAGGGCAGGACATCGTCGCCCGCCACCGCCTGCACCAGCGCGCGGTGCGGGGTGCCGAGGCGCTGTGCCAGCCGGGCGATTACGCGGCGTTCCGGGAGCTTTACCAGCAGGTGCGCCGGGGCTTCCGCGGGCAGGTGGTGTACGGCGACCTGCGCACGGTGCAGTCGGTGCCCTGATCCCCCATTCAGGATGCCCTCGGCACACTGCCGGGCATCCTCCATTCCCTTGACTGGATACCCGCATGAACACCACCTTCCGCCGCTCCCTCATCGCCGCCACGCTGCTGTGCGCGAGTGTCGGCCCGGCCACCGCCTTTGCCGGCGCCCGCGATGAACTCAACCGTTTCACCAAGGACCTGAAGGGCCTGGACGGGCAGTTCAGCCAGCAGGTGATCGACAGCAAGGGCAAGGTCAAGGAAACCACCACCGGCACGGTGGCGCTGTCGGCGCCGCGCCAGTTCCGCTGGGAGTACATCAAGCCGCATGAGCAGCTGATCATCGCTGACGGCAAGACCGTGTGGGTGTACGAGAAGGACCTGGAGCAGGTGACCAAGCGCGCGCAGGGGGCGCAGGAGCAGAACAGCCCGCTGACCGCGCTGATCAACCCGAAGCTGCTCGACCAGCAGTACGACGTGAGCGAGGAAGCCGCGCCGCGCGATGGCCTGCAGTGGCTGTCGCTCAGCCCCAAGCGTGAAACCGAGACCTCGTTCCAGTACGCCGCGCTGGGCTTCAATGCCCAGGGTCTGGCGCGGATGGAGGTAACCGACGCGGTGAACCAGCGCACGGTGATCAGCTTCAGCGGCTGGAAGCGCAACCCGACCTTCAAGCCGGGCACGTTCAGCTTTACCCCGCCGAAGGACACCGACGTCATCGGGGAGTGATCCCGGTCCAGCCGAGGCGTGCAGCCGGGCAGGGCCCGGCTCTACAATACGGGCGTGGCTAGACTCCGAACGACCTCCCCCGGGCCCGATCTGCTGAGCGTGGATCGGGACAACATGCGCCCGCTGGCCGAGCGCATGCGCCCGCAGACCCTGGACGAAATGGTCGGGCAGAAGCGCCTGCTCGCGCCGGGCAGCGCGCTGCGCCGGGCGGTCGAGTCCGGGCATGTGCATTCGATGATCCTGTGGGGGCCGCCGGGCTGCGGCAAGACCACGCTGTCGCTGCTGCTGGCGCACTATGCCGACGCGGAATTCCGCGCGATCTCGGCGGTGCTGTCCGGGCTGCCGGAGGTGCGGGTGGTGCTGGCCGAGGCCGCGCAGCGCTTCGCCGAAGGCCGCCGCACGGTGCTGTTCGTCGACGAAGTGCACCGATTCAACAAGGCCCAGCAGGATGCGTTCCTGCCGCATATCGAGCGCGGCACCATCGTCTTCGTTGGCGCCACCACTGAAAACCCCTCGTTTGAGCTCAATTCGGCCCTGTTGTCGCGCTGCCGCGTGCACGTGCTGGAAGCGGTGTCGCCGGCCGACATCGTGGAAGCCCTGGAGCGGGCGCTGCACGACGGCGAGCGCGGACTGGGCAGCGAGAACCTGCAGGTCAGTGCCGAGGCACTGCTGGAAATCGCCACCGCCGCCGACGGCGATGTGCGACGCGGGCTGACCCTGCTGGAGATCGCGGCCGAGCTGGCCGGCGGCGAAGGTGGCCGGATCAGTCCGGAGATGCTGGTGCAGGTGCTGGCCGACCGCACCCGTCGCTTCGACAAGGGCGGCGAGCAGTTCTACGACCAGATTTCGGCCCTGCACAAGTCGGTGCGCAGCTCCAATCCGGATGCCGCGCTGTACTGGTTGACGCGGATGCTCGACGGTGGCTGCGATCCTTCCTACCTGGCGCGGCGGTTGACCCGCATGGCGATCGAAGACATCGGCCTGGCCGATCCGCGCGCGCAGTCGATGGCACTGGAAGCGTGGGACATCTACGAACGGCTGGGCAGTCCGGAGGGCGAGCTCGCCTTCGCGCAGTTGGTGCTGTACCTGGCCAGCACCGCCAAGTCGAATGCCGGCTACGCGGCGTTCAACCTGGCCAAGCGGGAAGTGCGTGAAACCGGCACGCAGGAAGTGCCCCTGCACCTGCGCAACGCGCCGACCAAGCTGATGAAAGAGCTCGGCTACGGGCAGGCGTACCAGTACGACCATGATGCCGAAGGCGGCATCGCGCTGGACCAGACCGGTTTCCCGGACGCGATGGGCGAGCGGGTGTACTACCAGCCGGTGGCACGCGGCCTGGAAATCAAGTTGAAGGAAAAGCTGGACCGCCTGCGTGCCGAGCGCGAGCAGGCGCGGGCGCGCAAAGGACAGGGTTGATGTTCGGCTTTGGTGTCTGGTGGCAGCAGCTGGGCCTGGTGATGCTCGGTGGCGCCCTGGGCTCCGCCCTGCGTTTCATCATCGGCGACGCGATGGGGCGCCAGTTCGGCAGCAGCTTTCCGTGGGGCACGCTGACCGCGAACCTCGTGGGCGCGTTCGCCATCGGCTACCTCGCGGTGTGGCTGCAGACCCGGGGCGACGCCGCAGTGTATTGGCGGGCCTTTGCGGTGGTCGGTGTCATCGGTGGGTTGACCACGTTCTCGTCAATGATGCTGGAGGCGGTGCTGCTGGCGCGCACTGCGCGCGGCTGGGAAATGCCGACGTATCTGGGGGTGAGCCTGGTGGCCGGGTTCGCGCTGGTGTGGTTGGGCGCGCGGGTGGCGGAAGCGGCCGTCGCGCGGTGACCTGTGCAGCCAGGCAGGGCCTGGCTCTACGCTGCGATGCAAGCCATGGGCGTGTCAGGTGAGGAGCCCCCTTTTGTTAAAGGGGACGCGCCGACGGCGCGGGGTATAGGGGGAATGCCCCGCTGGATTTCCGTGCCTTATCACGATATTGTTTCGCCCCGTTTGCGCCGCCCCCGTCCCGTCATGCGTGATGAAGAAGATCCCGGCACCCTGGAGTTGATGCTGCCGCGCAAGCGCGGCCGTCCGCCCACGTTCGGCTACGCCATGACCGATGCGCAGCGTGCGGCGCGCTATCGTGCGCGCCGTGCCGGGCAGGCCGACCATGCGGATGTGCGGACCTGCAGCGACATGGTGCTGCTGGACAAGATCCGCGCGGCGATCACGGCCAAGGATGCAGAGCTCACCGGCTTCCTGGTGCACGTGCTGTGGCAGCGCTATCCGCTGCAGTTGAAGTAGACGCGCCGCGCACCAGTTCGCCCACCGCAGGGCGCAGGTAGCCGAGCAGGCGCTCGGCTTCGATCCAGCCGGTGGCGTCGTCCAGGTCCAGCTCGTGCAGGTCGTCGGCAATGGCCGCCAATGTGGCCTGGCCCAGCATGCGCAGCACGCCGGACAGGCGATGCGCATGGTGGCGCAGTCGATTGGCCGCCTGCAGGCGCAGGGCATCGTGCAGGGCCATCATCTCTTCCTGCAGCGACTGCAGGAACTCGCTCCACATCGGTTGCGGCGCGTGCGCCGCTTCCACCTCCCGTTCGCCCGCGGGGTCGAGGTCGTCGACCTCCAGCACCTCCAGCAGCAGGCGCATGTCCAGTGGTTTGCACAGCACCGCGTCCATGCCGCAGGCGCGGCAGCGCTCGGCATGCGCGGGCGAATCGTTGGCGGAAAGCGCCACCAGCAGCGCCGGGCTGCGCCCGTGCCGACGCTCGAGCTGGCGCAGCTGCACGGCCAGCTCGTAGCCGCTCATGTCCTCCAGTACGCAATCCACCAGCACGATCCCGCACGGTTCGCCGGCCTGGCTGCGCAACGCGCTCGCGCCATCGCCGCAACTGCTTACCGAGGCCCCCAGCGCTTCCAGCTGGCGGGCCACGACGGTGCGGTTGAGCATGTGGTCCTCGACCAGCAGCAGGGTGCGCCCGGCCAGCGGCTGTCCAACAGGGCAATGGCCGCCGCCTTCGGTCACCACCGGCAGCTGCACCTCGAAGCAGCTGCCTTCGCCCGGAACACTGCGCAGCTGCAGGCGACCGCCCATGCCCGACACCAGGTCCTGGCAGATCGACAGGCCAAGCCCGGTCCCGCCCATCTGCCGCGAATGCCGGTCGTGGGCCTGCACGAAGGGTTTGAAGACGCGGTCGTGCTGGTCGGCCGGAATCCCGATGCCGGTGTCGCGCACCGCGATGTGCAGCTGCGCGCTGGCGTCGGTGGGCTGCAGTGCCAGGGTGACCTCGATGTCGCCCAGCTCGGTGAACTTCACCGCATTGCCCAGCAGGTTGTTGAGCACCTGGCGCAGCGCATCGCCGTCCACCCATACCCGCGGCAGCGGGTCGGTGCGCTGCAGCAGTGCCATCGCCAGGCCCTTGGCGTCGGCGCCGGGGCGCGCCACCGCGATGCAGTCACGGGCGAGCTGGCGCACATCCTGCCAGCCCGGCGTGGGCAGGTAGTCGCCGCTGGCCACGCGCGAGTAGTCCAGCGCGTGGCCCAGCAGGTGGCGCAGGCCGACGCCGGCGGATCGCGCGGCATTGACCAGTTGCCGCTGGCCCTGGTCCAGCGCCGACTGATGCAGCAGGTCCACCGAGGTCACCAGTGCCTGCGCCGCATTGCGCACCTCATGGCTCATGGTGGCGATGAAGCGTGCCTGCTGGCGCTCGCTGCGGCGTGCCGACTGCCGCGCCCGGTACATCCACGCCCCGGCGCTGAGCAGCAGCAACACGGTCAGGCCCATCGCCACCAGTTCCCAGCGGAAATGCCGCGACATCACCTGCAGCGAGGGGCCGCTCAGGTAGGTGGCCTTGGTCCAGCGCTGCATCAGCATGGCGTGCTCCTGCGGACTGATCGAGCGCATCGCCTGGTGGATCTGGTCGAGCATGCGGCGGTCGCGGTGGCGCACCACCAGGTGCAGGCTGCCGGGCAGGGTGGCGGGGCCGCCATGCAGCAGCAGGCTGTCACCGAATTCGCGCCGCACCAGCGGGCGCATGGCCACGTCCAGCTCCATTGCGACATCGACCACGCCGGCCTCTACCGCTGCCAGCGCCTCGCGCAGGCTGGGCAACCCCACCACCTGCAGGTGCGGATGGTAGGCGGCCAGCCATTCGGCCAGGCGGCTGCCGCGCACCACCGCCACCCGGCGCAGGTGCGCGAACTCGGGCGGCTGCGCGTGGGTGTGGCGGCTGGCCAGCAGGGTCTGCCCGCGGTAGTACGCCGGTGATGCGGCGAGTGCGGTGCACGGCGCGTTGTCCAGCGGGCCGAGCAGCAGCATCAGGTCCGCGCGGCCATCGCAGAGTGCCTGCAATGCCGCCGTGGTGGACTCCACCGGCTGTTCCTGGAAGCGCATGCCGGTCTGTTCCGACACCAGCTGCGCATACCCGCTGATCAGGTTGGCGTCACGCGCGGCACGGTTGTCCGCGGCCAGCAGCCGGTGCTGGGACGGGTCGGTGGCCACGCGCACCAACCGCTGCGCGGGCTGGGACAGGACCACCGGCAACAAAGCGACCGCCAGCACCCCGGCCACGGCGCCGGTGGCCATGCGGGGGGGTCTCACCACACCGCCAGCTGGTGCCGCAGGGTGAACAGGTCGCGGTCGGTGCGCAGGCCCAGCTTGCGGAACGCGGCGTGCTTCTGGGTGCTGATGGTCTTGATGCTGCGGTGGCGCTGCAGCGCGATGTCGGTGACGGTCATGCCGCTCAGGCACAGCTGCAGCACCTCGCGTTCGCTCTGCGAGAGACGGTGTTCGGCGTGTTCGTCGCGGTAATCCAGCGGTACGTGGCTGTGCCCGGCGGCGACCCGGCCCAGTGCGCGCGCCAGTTCTTCCAGAGTCTCGCCCTTGGACACCACGCCCGCGGCGCCGGCCGCCATGCTGTTGGAAATCATGACGTGATGCACGTTGGCCGAAAACATCAGCACCCGGACCCGGGGAAAACGTCGGCGCAGCATCCGCAGCAGCTCCATGCCCTGCAGGTCACCTTCGGCCAGCGTGTAGTCGACTACCGCGACATCGACCAGATGGTGCAGCAGCGTGTTGACCAGGGCGCGGGTGGTGGCATGGTTGCCGACCACGTGGAAGCGCGGGTCGTTCGAGAGATGGACGTAGCTGCCGTGACGGACGACGTCGTGATCGTCCAGCAGCGCGATGTTCAGCACCGCATGCGGAAGCGGTCCGTGGATGGGACCTGGATGGCGTCTGGACAAGGGAGGCACGCAATCATGGGATTTGCGCCATTCTTACTGCTTCATCCTTCCGCGTAGATAGTCTGATGTCAGATTAGGACTATTCCTATGCTTGGGACGAGAGCCCCGTCACTTTCCGTGCGCATCCAGTGCACCGTTCGGAATGATGCAGCGAAAAATCGATCAACGCCGCTCGCGGTCCAGCAGGCGTGCGAACTGTGACGCCAATTCCACCACGAGTGCATCGGCGGTGCTCCGGTGCAGCAATGCGATCTCGATGCTGTCAATCGGTGTCAGTCCTTGTCGAGCGGTCAGCACGCGGTGCTCGCGGGTTACGGCGCGCGCCGGCAGCAGGCTGATGCCCATGCCGTCGGCGACGGCGCCCTGGATGCCGCCCAGGCTGGAGCTGGTGAATCCGATCCGCCAGCGCCGACCCAGTCCTTCCACGGCGGCGATCAGCTCGTCGCGATACAGCCCACGCGGCGGGAAGGTCACCAGCGGAATCGGATCCTGCGCGATGCAGGGGCTGCGTGCACTGTCCACCCAGCGCATCGGTTCGGGCCAGCAGGCCACCGCCTGGCGGCTGTTGCGGCGCTGCTTGACCAGCACCAGGTCGAGCTCGCCATGGTCGAAGGCATGCGCGAGGTCACGGCTGAGGCCACTGGTGACCTCCAGTTTCACCTGCGGGTGGCGGCGGGTGAAGCGGCCGAGCAGGGCAGTGGTACGCGGATTGACGAAGTCCTCCGGCACGCCCAGGCGCACGCTGATCGCCACCGTGGCACCGGCCAGCGCCTCGCCCATCTGGTCGTTGAGCGCCAGCATCTGCCGGGCGATGCCCAGCAGCGAGTGGCCGGCGTCGGTCGGGTGCACATCGCGTTTGGCGCGCACCAGCAGCGGGTGCCCGGCCAGCTGCTCCAGCCGCCGGATCTTCTGGCTGACGGTGGACTGGGTGGAGTGCAGGCGCGCAGCAGCGGTGGTGAAGCTGCCGCAGTCGGCCACCATCACCATGGCCCGCAGCAGGTCCAGTTCGAACAGGGTGCGATGCGATTCTGCACTGGCAGGCATGGTGTCATCCAGGAAACGAATGGGAACGTCAGCGCATGTTAGTCCGCCACGGCCGCGCCTGCCCGGGCCAGGCTGCGCGCGACCCGGGCACCGGCATCGCGCATCATCACGTGCAGCGCCGGCGGGCCCAGCACTTCGAACTCGAGTTCCAACGCCAGCAGCCAGTACACCACGGCCCCCTGCGGGTGTGCGCCACAGCGCAGCAGGCAGCGCTGCGCGTCCAGCGCTTCCAGCACGCCCGCCGAGCTGGGCATGCGCTCGCGCACCACTTCGATCGGTGCGTGCAGGATCACCCGGGCCTCGTCGCCGTAGGGGCCCAGCGTCAACGACTGGCTGACGAACGCGCGCAGGTCGCCGTTGGCCGGCGCGGGGCGGGGGCGGAAATGCGCGCCCACCTCGGGCGTGCTGGTCATGCGGTCGATGCGGAAGGTGCGCCAGTCCACGCGCGTGGTATCCCACGCCACCAGGTACCAGCGGCGTTCGGCATGCACCACGCCCTGCGGTTCCACCTGGCGCTGGCTGGCCTGGCCCTGGCGGTCGGCGTAGTCGAAACGCAGCTGCAGCTGGTCGCGGCAGGCGCCGGCCAGGGTGGCGAGCAGGCGCGCATCCACCAGCGGCCCGCTCTGGTCGATCGGCAGGATCGAGGTGCGCAGCGCATCCAGGCGGCGGCGCAGGCGCGCCGGCATCACCTGTTCCATCTTGACCAGGGCGGTGATGGCGGTCTGCTCGATGCCGCTGATGGTGCCGCTCACCGCCATGCACAGGGCCAGCGCCGCGGCCAGCGCCTCCTCGTCGTCGAGCAGCAGCGGCGGCAGCGCACGCCCGGCGCGGAACGCATAGCCGCCGGCCACGCCGCTGCTGGCCTGGATCGGGTAGCCGAGTTCCCGCAGGCGCTCGATGTCGCGACGCAGGGTACGCGGATGCACGCCGATGTCGGTGGCCAGGGTGTTGCCGGGCCAGTGCGGTCGGGATTGCAGCAGCCCGAGCAGGCGCAGCAGGCGGGCGGAGGTCGTGAGCATGGCCACAGGGTCGCGCCTGTCGAGGACAGGATCTGTCCGCAATGGTGGCTAGCCTGTGTCCACGGTGCAAGGCCTCCCGCAGCGCACCTTTCCACACCGACACCTACAAGGAGTACCGCATGTCCCTCGTCTTCTATTGGCACCCGATGTCCAGCGCCACCCCGATCGCCTGCGCACTGGCCGAACTGGGCGTGGCCCATGACCGGGTCCGGATCGACATCCGCAACGGCGAACAGCGCACGCCCGAGTACCTGGCAATCAATCCCAACGGCAAGGTGCCGTGCCTGGTGGTGGACGGCACGCCGATCTTCGAGGGCTTGGCCATCCACCTGTGGCTGGGCGACCGCTTCGGCGTTGCGCGCGGGCTGTGGCCGGCCGCGGACACGCCCGAGCGCCTGCAGGCGCTGTCGTGGTGCGCGTGGGCCTATGTCACCTACATGGCGGTGATCGGCCGGCTGCGGGCAGCGAGCATGGAAGGTCCTCAGCAGCATCCCGACCACGCGGCGATTGCCGCAGACGACGCGCGGCAGCTGCTGGACGTGCTGGAGGCGCGGCTGTCGGCGCAGGCGTGGATGGTTGGCGAAGGCTACTCGCTGGTGGACCTGGTGGTGGCGCAGGTGGTCGGCTATGGCACCTACGTGGGCGCCGCGGTCGATGGCCACCCGGCGGTGAGCGCCTGGCTGGCCAAGGTGGTGGCGCGACCGTCGATGAAGGGCGAGGTCTGACCGGCATTCGAAAACCGAATGCGCGGCATGCCGAAATTTAACTGGTGAATGGGGCCCGCCGCGCCGTAAGGTGCGGTGACCCTTCCCGTTGTGCGCCTGCCATGAACTCGATCGTGTTGCCTGCCATCCCGCTGCTGCTTGCCTTGGCTCCCTCCGTCCTGGCCGCCGAACAGGCCGATGTGATCATCCGCCACGCCACCGTGGTCGATGTCGAACGGGCCACCACCGTTGCCGACCAGGCGGTGGTGGTGCGGGGCGACGATATCGTGGCGGTGGGCGACGACCGCGCCATCGCCAGGGCGTGGACGGCGCCGCGCAAGGTCGATGGCAAGGGCCGCTACCTCATTCCCGGCCTGTGGGACATGCACGTGCACTTCGGCGGTGGCCCGGAGCTGATCGAAGAGAACAAGGCGCTGCTGCCGCTGTACATCGCACACGGCATCACCACCATCCGTGACTGCTCGGGCGACCTGCCGGAGCAGGTGCTGCAGTGGCGGGGGGAGATCGCCGACGGCCGCCTGGAGGGTCCGCAGCTGTTCAGCTCCGGTGCCAAGATCGAGGGCATCAAGCCGGTCTGGAAGGGCACCTTGGAAGTGGGCAGCCAGGCCGACCTGGACGCTGCGCTGGGCAGGCTCAAGCGCGACCGCGTGGACTTCGTCAAGATCACCGACAGCACCCTGACGCCGCCGTTGTTCCTGGACGCAGTGCGCGGTGCGCGCGCCAACGGGCTGCGTGCCTCCGGGCACATTCCGATGGCGCTGACCGTACAGCAGGCGGTGGACGCCGGGATCAGTTCCATCGAGCACCTGGACTACGCCTACAAGGCCGGGGTCAAGGATGAGGCCGCGATCGCCAGCGACTTTGCCGCTGGACGCATCGACCGCGCCGAAGCCAACCGCCGTCTCGACGCCGGCTTCGACCGCGCGACCGCAATGGCCGCCTACCGCGGCTTCGCCGCCAAGGGCGTGTATGTCACACCGACCCTCAACGGCGGGCGCATCCTCGACTTCCTGGACCAGGACGACCACGCCAACGACCCCTACCTGGCCTACATCGGCCCGAAGCTGCAGGCCACCTACCAATGGCGGGTCGAGCGTGCGGCCAAGGCCAGCCCGGCGCAGATCGCCGAGCGCCACCAGCAGTACCACCAGGTGGCGGCGGTACTGCCGTTGCTGCAGGAAGCCGGCGTCACCGTAATGGCGGGCACCGACGCAGGCTTCCTCAATTCCTTCAACTATCCCGGCATCGGCCTGCACGACGAGCTCAGCCTGTTCGTGAAGGAAGGGCTGACGCCTGCGCAGGCGCTGTCGTCGGCCACGCGTGCCGGCCCATCATGGTTCGGCACGCTGGACCGCTATGGTGGCGTGGCCGAAGGCAAGGCGGCGGATCTGGTCCTGCTGGATGCCAACCCCCTGCAGGACATCCAGGCCACCCGAGCGATCAATACGGTGGTGCTGCGCGGCCATGTGTACGACCGCAAGGCGCTGGATGCGCTGCTGGCGCAGACCCGGCAGAAGGTGGCGCAGTGGCAGCAGGACGCCCGGCGCTAGGCGACTGCCAGCCGCCAGAGCGTGCCATGCAAAACGCCCCGCATCCGCGGGGCGTTTTTTTTCGCGCTGCTGCAAAAAGTTTCAACGGCGTATTGATGAATATTGAATGTGGCGCAGTGCAGCAAAAATCTATTCTGCCCACCCATTCAACGCGGCGATGACTTTCCGCCTTGGTGATCAGTAATTCGATCGATGCTGCAACAAGTTGCAGTGTCGATTGAACAATGTTGCATACAGCGACACGGGATGGGTGCCTATTCTGCGCCCTCGATACGAGGCGCTAATGACAACCGCGCTTCGCATTCACCCTATAAATCAAAGGAGCATCCTCCATGAAGCGTCTGACGAGCGCGCTGGCGGCCGCAATGGCCGTCGCGATGTCGGCATCGCCTCACCTGGTGCAGGCGGCGGCGCCCAGCATCCATGTCGGCGCGATGTACGAGTACGCCGAGCCGGGCAAGGGCGCGCTGCTCAAGCGCGTGCGCAATACCGGCGACGCCACCGCGTTCGTGCGCGTGCAGATCAGCGAGGTGCGCTATGCCGCCGATGGCAGCCACCATGAGGTGCCGGTGTCCGGAACGGACGCAGGCCTGGTCGCCAGCCCGTCGCGGTTGATCGTGCCGGCCCAAGGCCAGCAGGCCACGCGCCTGCTGGTGCAGGGCGACCGCGGCACGGAGCGCTACTACCGCGTGCGCTTCGTGCCGGTGCTCCCGCAGTCCGAAGACGAGTTCGCGCTGACCGACGCGCAGCGCGACGACTACCGCCGCGAGCTGTCTGCCGGCGTCAACGTGCTCACCGGCTACGGCGTGTTCGTGATCGTGCACCCGGACCAGCCGCGCTACGACGTGCAGACCGAAACCCAGGACGGCTACGTGCAGCTGCGCAATGCAGGCAACACCACGGTGGTGCTGGACGACATCCGCCTGTGCAGCGCACAGGACAAGGCAGCCAACTGCGCGCCGTCGCGGAAGGTCCACCTGCTGCCGAGCCGCACCGAACGCTTCACGCGCAGTGCAGAGCACCTGCATCGCTTCCAGATTGTTGAGGGGGACAGCCGCAGGGAGGTCCTGCTCAGCCCCTAGGTTCCGCCCGGAACCGACGTCCCGTCGCCGGGCTCCAGGCGACACCTTTCCGTTGGAGATGTAATCAGATGAACTTCAAGACCACCGTCCTGGCCGCTGCGGCCGTCCTGATCCTGAGCCCGGCTGCCGCCATGGCCGCCACCGAGCAGTTCCCGCTGCAGGTCACCGTTGAAGCCGTGGTGCCGTCGGCGACCGGCCTGCAGATTTCGCCGGTCGGCAACTGGGCCGGCCAGACCCAGCAGATGCGCTGGAACATCGCGACCCAGCGCCTGGACCCGATCCAGCAGCAGGTCGACATGAAGAGCGGGCTGGGCGCGATCAACGCCTACCTGACCACCGACGCCATGCTGACCAGTGCCGGCAACAAGATCGATCTGACCGTCAACGTGGCGGGCCAGGATCTGCTGGTCGGTGCCGCCAACGCGGTCGAAGTGGCCACCACGCTCGAGGCAGCCGCGAGCAAGCGTGCCGCCGTGGCCATTACCGCCGCCGCCCCGGCGGGCGAAGGCTACGCCCACGGCAACTACCAGGGCAACGTTTTCATGATGTTCGAAAGCGGCACCCCGTAAGCCCGCGCGCGTTCGCGCACGCATCTACCCCGGCAGCCCCGGCTGCCACGAGAGGGGCGCTCACGCGCCCCTCTTTCATTCACAGGAACCACCATGTCACCGCGTCTGCTGCCCATCGCCACCGCCGTCATGCTCTATTGCAGCAGTGCAGTAGTGCAGGCTGCGCCTGCGGCACTGGAAAGCCTCACCCTGCTCGACCAGGCGGGCGGCTTGCCCGATGACTTCCGTGATCATTTCTTCGACGTGCCGCTGGTAGTCCGCGTCGAACGCGACGGACAGTACCTGGGCGACGCCCGGGCCATGCTGTCCCGCGAAAATACCTTGTCGCTGCTGGAATTCACCGACAGCCACGACAGCGCCGAGCCGGCTGCCGCACGCGAGCGCTGGCTGAAGGTACTGGCCACGCCACGCCCGTTGGGCGCCTGCAGCCAGGCGTGCGACGCCGGCCTGGCGCGCCTGCATTACAGTCTTGAAAGCTCACTGCTGTCGATCGCCACCGAGCGTGGCGGCGATGCGGCGGCGCAGCGCCACCACGCACTCCCCGACGGCGGCAGCCGTGGGCTGATCCTGCGCCACCAGCTCAACGCCCATGCAGGCGAGGGCATTGACGCCGCCGGCCGTTACGCGGTCGACGCGCAGGGCAGCCTGGGACAGTGGACGCTGGTGGGCAACTACCAGGTCGACCGCAGTGGTGACGAAGAAGGCGAACTGCGCCAGTCGGTGCAGAGCCTGTACGCGCAGCGCGAATTCCGCGACAACTTCCTGCGCGCGGGCTATTTCCTGCCCAACTTCCAGGGCGTCACCCGGCAGCCGCGTGCGCCGGGTTCGGTCAGCCACACGACGATTGGAATGATGGCCGGGTCGTCCGACAGCCTGGCCATCGATTCGCGCGCACCCAGCCTGTACCCGGTGTACCTCACCGCCAACCGCGAGGGCACCGTGGAGGTGTTCCGTGATGGCAGCCTGGTCCTGACCCAGCCGCTGCAGCCGGGCCTGCAGGAGCTGGATACCCGGCGCCTGCCGGGCGGCATCTACGAGGTCGAACTACGGGTCATCGAGGACGGCCGGGAGAGCTCGCGCGAGACCGCGGTGATCCACAAGCCGTCCAACTGGCGCGACCCCAGCCGACGCTGGCGCTACAGCGCGTTCGCCGGCATCCAGCACACGCTGCTGGACAGCATCGAAGACCCCAACGCCGGTGCGTTTGCCGCCGGCGGCATCGTCAACTACCTGGCGCATCCGCGCGCGGTGCTCGGCCTGTCGGCGCAACACCTGGACGGAGCCAACGCCGTCGCCGGCTCGCTGGACTGGCAGATCAACGACAGCGCCAACCTCTACACCAACGCCTACACCAGCGACGATGGCAGTGGCGTGGACCTGCAGGGGCTGTGGCGCTACCGCCACGGCAGCGTGATCGTGTCGCACAACCGAAGCTGGCAGGAGCGCCGTCGTCCCGGCGATGACCCGGACCTGCCCGGACCGGGCCACCCGCTGCCGGACACCCGGTCGGGCTGGCTGCAGACCAGCGCGTTGAGTGTCAACCATCGCATGGGCGACAGCAGTCATGCTTCCGCGCGCCTGTCGCACAACAGCGGGGTCAGCAACGGCGTCGGTCTGGACCTCTCGTTCAGCCGCCGCCAGATCCTGTTCGGCAGCGACGCAACCTGGCGCGCCGCGGTGTTCGACCGCCCGGCCAATGCCAGCAGCGGCATGCGCCGCAACCGCGGCGTCGACTTCACCCTCAACATCGCGCTCGGCCGCGAAGGGCGCCGTTACAGCGGCAGCCTCGGCAGCCGCACCGCCACCGACGGCGGGCGCAGCCTGTACGCGAGTGCGGGCGTGCAGCAGGACTTCGCACAGGGCCTGCTGCGCAGCGTCGCGGGGCAGGCGACGGTGGACAGCGATGGCCTTGGCCTGAGCACCAACGCGCAGTTCGAGCACCCGGCGCTGCGCGGCGACGCGCACGCGCAGCGGTTCGCGGTGGGCGGCAGCCTCAGTGGCGGCCTGAACCTGGAAAGCACGATGGCGATCGGCGGCGGCAAGCTGGCCATCGCCGGGGCCGGGCAGGTGGCCAGCACCGACACCGGCATGATCGTTGACGTGGACTCGGAGCTGCCGGGCGTGGAGTTGCATGCGCATGACAGCCGTGGCGGCTCCTACGTGCTGCAGCCGGGCCGCAACTTCCTGCCGGTCACCGCTTACCGCAATGGCGCCCTGCAGATCGACTTCCATGGGCGAGCCGCGCCGGCCGCCACCCTCCAGCCGGCCACGCTGGACTACCACCTCAACAAGGGCGGCGTGGCCTACGGCAAGGTCAAGGTGCTGAGCACCTTCACTGTGATGGGCCACCTCAAGGATGCTGCGGGCCAGCCGCTGGCCGGTGCCCATGTCATCAACCACGCAGGCCGCAGCGTGGCCGAAGCCGATGGCTTCTTCACGCTGGAAATGAGCGCGACGACACCGAGCATGGAAGTGCGCCATCCGAAGGTGACCGGTTGCAGCTTCTCGCTCGACGGCACCACCACCCGCCCGCAGGGCGACACCTGGCTGGCCGGGATCCTGCAATGCCCGCCATCATCCCTTGAAACTGCGCAGTCCTCGCCGGTTGCGTCCGCTGCAGGAGCAATGCCGTGATCCGTGACTTCTCCGCTTCGATCGTGATGCGCCGACTACGTGCTGCGCTGTGTGCCGGTGCGCTGCTTGCCGTGGCGGGCGGCGCCCATGCGGCCGACATCCAGATTACCGCGGAGTTCAAGCCCAATATCAATGATCCCAACAAACGCGACTTCGTCAACACCACGCCTTGGTCGGGGGTGTGCAACAGTACGCACCTGCAGGCGTGCATCAACAACAACTGGTGGAGCATCGACACCAGGATCCGGGGCACCAAGCAGGGTGTGCGCACGAATGATTACGGCAGGGACAGCTTCTACATCGGCATGCCGGGTCCACGCACCGTGACCGTTACCTCGGACGATGGCCTGCACACCTTCGACCTGGGTGTGAAGATCATCGGCGCTGCGCTGCGCCTGGTCGACGAAGACGGGGACGGGCCGACCGAGCCTGCATCCACCGGGACCGCCCGCAACTGCAACCGGGCGTTGAGCAACACCAATGCGAACAACAGGAGTGTCATGCGTCTTTGGCTGCGCCAGGATGGAGGCGACGGCGTGCTGGCCTGCTCGCTGCATTGGCTGAACACCAACAATTACATCATTGCGGAGTTCGACTTCACTTACCAGTTGACGACGCCGGCACCCCTGGCAATGCGGAGCGGCATCTATACCGGCATGACGACCTACCGGGTAGGCGGCACGGGCGAGGGTGCGGATTTCGACCTGGGCAACGGCGTCGCGTTGGACGACAGCATCGTGAATGTTCATTTCCGATTGGACGTCCAGCATGCTTTCCAGCTCGATCTTCCGCCCGGTAGCAACCGCGCGGTACTCGCACCAAAGGGTGGCTGGGCGCAGTGGAGTGATCACGGCATCGTGCCGAAAGCGCTGGAGCGCGAGTTGCCGTTCAGTCTGAGCAGCTCCGGTCAGTTCAGTGTCTCGCTGCAGTGTCAGTACCCGTTGCCGGACGGCCGGTGTGCCATCCGCAATATCACCGAGGCCGCAGAGGACGCGCCGCTGGATATCGACTTGACCCTTCCCGGATTCCGCGATGCGGGCTCTGGACAGGACGTGGTCCGGCTGCCACTGACCATGGGCATGACGCCGCCGGTATTCACCGCCGACGCCTTCATCATCCGTCGACCCTCCCAGCTGCGGTTCGCGGTCAATGGGGGCGCCGTCGAGTCGATGCTGGACCATCCCGGAAGCCATTACCGGGGTGACGTCACCGTGATATTCGATGCCGACCCATGACGCAATTGCGTATGCGCCGCGTGCGACAGGGACGTGACGATGCAATGGATGCTTCTGAACTGTTTACCGAGATGCGTGATGCGTCTACACGCACGCGCATCCTGCGCACGCAGCGGTAACGGCCCGCTGCCTAGTGTTGGGTCACCGGCATCACTCTCGACGCCGAGCATCGGAGATACGTCATGGGTAACCAGCAGAATCCGCAACAGGGCCAGCAGAATCCGCAGCAGGGCCAGCAGAACCAGCAGAACCAGAAGGACCAGCAGCGCCAGGGCCAGCAGCAACAGCAGGACGCAGACCAGAAGCGTGAGCGCAACCAGCAGGGTGGCCAGCAGGAAGAAGAAGAATAAGCTTCTGCGGTCACGTCATGACCCGAGTCCGGCCCTGCGGCCGGACTTTTTCGCATCCGCGCCGCGCATCGTGGCAAGTGATACCCATTCGCATTTGAGGTACACTGGGCCGATCGTCCCGCCCTGAGTCGTGCCCGCCGTGCCTTTCCGCCTGTTCCCGACGCGCTTTCCGCTCTTTCGTGCCGTGGGCATGGCCGCTGCCCTCGGGGTTGCCGTGATCGCGCCGGCTGCCGCACAGCAGCGCAATCCCCTGCAGACGATCGGCGAAACCGTGCTCGACCAGCCGGCGCAGAGCTACCGCTTTGAACGATTCGTAATCGAGGACGGCACTCCCGCACGCCGCTGGCGCGTCCACGTGGGCGTGCCCACGCAGCCGGCCAAGGCGCCCGCACCGGTGCTGTACATGCTGGACGGCAACGCTGCGGCGATGGTGTTCGACCAGGCCCTGCTTGGCGAGCTGGCCGCGCATGCCGCGCCGGTACTGGTGTTCATCGGCTACGACAACGACCTGCGCATCGATTCGCGGGCACGCACGCAGGATTACACCGCGTGGGTGGATACCGCCGAGGATGAGAACGGCGTGGCGCAGTCCACCGGCGGCGGTGCTGCTGCGTTCCTGCAGGTCATCCAGCAGAAGATCAAGCCCGAGGTGGCCCGGCGCGCGCGCGTGGACACGCAGCAGCAGGCGCTCTGGGGACATTCGCTGGGCGGCCTGTTCGTGCTCAGTACGCTGTATACCCAACCGGACGCGTTCCAGCAGTACGTCAGTGCCAGTCCGTCGCTGTGGTGGAGCCAGGGCGCTGCGCAGGGGGAACTGGAGCAGCGCTTTGTCGCCCATCCCGCACCGGCGAAGCTGTGGCTGATGCTCGGCGGTGACGAGCGCAGCGGCAACCGCGGCGTGCGCGACATGAGCAACCCGCGCGTGGTGGCGCACCTGCGCCGCATTGCCGGCGCGACGCCGGACGCCGCGCATGTGCTGAGCGGACGGCTGGCGGCGGTGCCCGGCCTGCAGGTGACCTACCGGGAGTTTCCCGGCCTGGGCCATGGCCCGATGTTGCCGGCATCGCTGAAGGCGACCCTGGCCGCGTTGTATGGCGTGCCGGACTGATCTTGTTTTTTCCTTACCCAGGCAATGCGTGGCGCTCCGCCACCGCCGCAGCGATGCGGCCCGCCAAGGCAACCCTTGTGACACGCGCCGCTGGCGCGCCCCTACAGAAGGAGTCTGCTATGTCCCGAATGATGTCCCTCCCGCGCGTCGCCGCGCTTGCCCTGGCCCTGTCACTGGTGTCCGGCGCCGCGGTCGCGCAGCCGGTCTTCGATGCGCCGGCCAATGGTTTCCGTGGCAAGGTCAGTGCCCGCAATGAGAACGCCATCGCGGGCAGCACCGCGGAAGTGACCGGTCGCGCTTTCGTGCCGGGGCAGCAGGTGACCCTGCTGCGCGGCGAGACCGTGCTCACCCCCACGCCGGTCGTGGTTGACGAGCAGGGCAATTTCAAGGCCAGTGTGCAGATTCCGGCCGATGCGGTTCCCGGCCAGCACCCGGTGGTGGTGCGGGCCAGCCAGCCGGCCGCGGCTACCGTGGTCGCGCTGCGGGTGTCGCCGAACCTGCCACTGAGTGGCCAACAGGCGTTCAAGCAGCAGTCCGGCAAACTGGTGCAGGGCCTGTACCAGAGCGCCTACAGCGCGGGCAGCAATGCGCTGTTCGTGACCTCGGCGGTGGGCCGCCCGCCGGTGACCGCCTCGCAGCTGCTCAAGGTCGACCCGAAGTCGCTGAAGGTGGTCAAGGCGATCACCCCGGCCAAGGTGCCCGACGCCAAGGGCGGCAGCGTGTACGCCGTGTACGGCGTGGGCGTGGACGACGCCAATGGCAACGTGTGGGTGAGCAACACCCGCCAGGACACGGTGGCGGTGTACCGCCAGTCCGACCTGTCGCTGGTGCACCAGTTCCCGGTGGGCGCGGTGCCGCATGCGCGCGACGTGGTGGTCGATGCCAAGCGGGGCAGGGTGTTCGCCTCGGCGGCCGGTGAGGACCACCTGTCGGTGTTCGACGCGAAGACCTTCAAGCCGCTGGAGCCGATCACCCTGGCCTCGGGCGTGGACGATGAGAAATTCGTGCCGATGAGCCTGGTGCTGGATGAAGCCAGCGGCAAGCTGTTCACGGTGAGCATCGGGACGCCGGAAGCGGCGGTGATCGACGTCGCCAGCGGCAAGGTCGACAAAGTGATCGACCTCGGCAATGCCATCAGCGCCTCGGGCGTGGCTTTCGACGCGAAGCAGAACCGGCTGTACGTGGCCTCGCAGGGCAGCGACAACCTGCTCATCGTCGACGTGGCCAGTGGCAAGGTGCTGCACGATGTCCCCGTGGGTGCCGGCGCGCTGAACGTGGCGTTCGAACCGGTGTCCGGGCTGGCCTACGTGTCCAATCGTGGCGCCGGTACGGTGACCGTGGTCGACCGCGACGGCAAGGTGGTGGGCAACCTGGACGGCGGCACCTTCCCGAACCATGTCCGCGAGGACGGCAAGGGCAACGTGTTCGCGGTGAACAAGTCGCGCGGTGCCGAAGACCCCAAGGGCGACCGCATCACCCGCATCACGCCGTCCACGCGTTGATGCCTGACTGGAGCACTGCATGTTGAATTCCCTGTGTGCGCGCCGCGGCGTGCTGGTAGTGGCCCTGGCGACGGCGCTGGTCGCGTGCGGCGGCAAACCGGCCGAGCCGTCGACGGCTGCGCCGTCGAGCGCGGCCCCGACCGCGGCAGTGGATGCCGCCACCGGCGCGGCCCTGCCGCAGGGCTGGCTGCGCGTGGCCGGCACCGATGTCCCGGCCCGCGCTGGCCTGGTTCCGGTGCTGCCGGCGACGGTCACCTCCGATGACGGCGAAACGGTAACCGTGCGGGACACCGCGCGCATCGTGGCCGGCGGCGACGATGTGATCGCGGTGATCGAAGCGCTGGGCATGGGCAGCCAGGTTTACGCGGCGCCGCTGCGTTCGGCCACCGAGGCCGGGCGCAAGGCGCCGAAGCAGTTCCTGTTCAACCGCACCACCGGCGTGGAAGGCGTGCTGAGCCTGGAAGGCACGTTGTTCCTGGGCAACAGCCTGCGCCGGCATACCGAGCTGGCGAAGAAGCTGCGCGGTGCCGGGGAAGCAGCAGTGGTGATCGACGACCTGCAACCGGCACCGGACAAGGTGCGCAAGGTGGCGGCTGCGCTTGGCGTGGCCGAGGCCGGGCAGCAGTTGGCGGCGCAGGTGCAGGTGCAGCTGGACGAGGCCGCGGCGATCGCGGCGGGCAGCAGGGTGCACCCGCGGGTAATCCACCTGTCGGCCACCGGTGCCGGCGGCGCGCCCACCGTAGCCGGTGCGGACAGCGCGTCGGGCAAGTTGGTTGCGCTGGCCGGTGGCATCAACATCGGTACCGAAGCAGGCGTGGCCAACTATTCCGCGCTGAGCAACGAAGGCGTGGTGGCGGCTGCGCCGGACGTGATCCTGGTGACCGAGAACGACCTGCAGCTGTTCGGCGGCGAGGCCGGGGTGTGGAAGGCCTATCCGACCCTGAAGCAGACCCCGGCGGGTGCCGCCAACCGCGTCTGGGTGATGCCGGACGTGCAGTTGAAGGCGGCCAGCGTAGGGTCGGGCAGCGGGGCGCTGGCGCTGGCCAAGGCGCTGGCGGCGCTGCCGTCGCTGCCGTCTCCGTGAGCCGCACGCCGTGAAGGAGCGTTCCGCGCGACGCCGGTCCGGCGGCTGGGTGCTGGCGATGATGACGCTGGCACTGCTGGGTGCGATCCTTGCCTCGTTCGCGGTGGGTCCACTGCGCCTGCCACCGTTGGAGGTGGTGCAGGCGGTGGCGGTCAAGCTGGGCCTGCTGGATGCAGGCCAGGTCAGCCAGCGCGATCTCGCCGTGGTCTGGAACCTGCGCATTCCGCGCGCCCTGCTGGGCGCGCTGGTCGGGGCGTCGCTGGCCATGGCCGGGGCCAGCCTGCAGGGCCTGTTCGGCAATCCGCTGGCGGACCCGGGCATCGTCGGCGTGACCCAGGGCGCGGCGCTGGGGGCGGTGGCGGCCATCGTGCTCGGTGCCGGCAGCGTGGGCGGCTGGACCCTGCCGTTGGCGGCGTTCGCGGGCGGTGCCACGGCGATCAGCCTGACCTACGCGCTGGCGCGGCCCGGCCGCAACACCGGCACGGCGACGCTGTTGCTGGTCGGGATCGCGATGGCGGCGTTCTGTTCTGCGGCGATCGGCTTCCTGACCTACATCGCCAGCGAAAGCGAGCTGCAGTCGCTGGTGTTCTGGCAGATGGGCTCGCTGGCGCAGGCCGACTGGGCGGATGTGGCGGCGGCGCTGCCGGTGTTCGTGCTCGGCACGGTCGCCCTGCTGCGCCTGGGCACGCCGCTGGACATGCTGGCGCTGGGCGAGCGCCAGGCGCAGCACCTGGGCCTGGACGTGAAGCGCACGCGGTTGAAGTTGATTGCGTTCAGCGCGTTGCTGGTCGGGGCGGCGGTCGCGTTTGCCGGTTCCATCGGGTTCGTCGGGCTGGTGGTGCCGCACGTAGTGCGCATGCTGGTTGGCCCCGGACACCGTTGGCTGCTGCCGGTGTCGGCGGTGACCGGGGCGCTGCTGATCGTGGTCGCCGACACTGCGGCGCGCACGTTGGACCCACCGGCGGAGATTCCACTGGGGTTGTTCTCGGCCGCGTTGGGCGCACCGTTCTTCCTGTGGCTGGTGCTGCACCAGCGGCGGAGCGGCACGGTATGAGCGCGCCATTCCTGCAGCTGGAGGGCGTGGGCGTGCGGTTCGGCGAGCGTCCGATCCTGCACGACATTCATCTTGGCTTTGCGCCCGGCACGCTGACCGCACTGGTCGGGCCGAATGGCGCGGGAAAATCCACCCTGCTGGCCGTCGCCAGCGGTGACGTGGAGGCCGACGCAGGGCAGGTCATCCTGCATGATCGGCCGATCGCCCACTGGAAAGCGATGGCGCTGGCCCGCGAGCGCGCGGTGATGCCGCAGGACCACGCGGTGCGGTTCGCCTTCAGCGTGGAGGAAGTGGTGGCGATGGGGCGCCTGCCGCATCCGGCCGATCCGGTCCGCGACGCGGTGCGGGTGGATCAGGCGTTGGACCAGGCCGAGATGGCGCGTCTGCGGCACCGCGAAGTACAGACACTGTCCGGTGGCGAGGCAGCGCGTGCCACATTCGCGCGCGTGCTGACCCAAGACACGCCGCTGCTGCTCCTCGATGAACCGACGGCAGCGCTGGACCTGCGCCACCAGGAACGCACACTGCGCACCGTGCGTGGGCTGGCCGATGAAGGTGCCTGCGTGATCGTGGTGCTGCACGACCTCAACCTGGCGGCGGGCTACGCCGACCGCATCGTGCTGCTGGAGCAGGGCAGGGTGGCCGCGGACGGAACGCCCGACCAGGTGTTGACCCGCGAGCACATCGAACGGGTCTACCAGCAGTCGGTCGTCGTACTGCGGCATCCGCTCCGCGACGTGCCGCTCGTCGTCGTCAGCTGACGACGGATTCTCCCCGCTTTTCGCGGCTCCGCTCCGTCCTAGCATAGTGCTCCCTCTCTTTGGGAGGCGGCCCGTGCCGTGCATTGCGGCGGCTCGCGGGCGCGTGTCGTATTCAACGCGAATACAACTAATTGCACCCTCTTTTGAACAAAGTTGCATGTGTGGTGGCGCGATCGGCCCGTAATCTTTGCGGCGTTCCACAGGGTCAATCAAGCATTCGCTCGGGATTGACCATTTCGATCGTTTGATAACCCACCACAAGGAAACACCCACCATGAAGTTCACCAAGACCCTGCTCGCCCTGGCCATTGCGTCCTCGGCCGCCATCGCCCCGACCGCCTTCGCGCAGTCGGCCGACCTGTCCGTCACCGGCCGGATCTTCCCGGGCGCCTGTGTTGTCGAACTGGGCAATGGCGGTAACGCCGATCTGGGTGACATCCGCTTGGACTCGCTGCAGGTCGATATCAATACTGTTCTTGACGATATTGATCTTCCCATGAGCGTGACCTGCGATTCCGCGGTCCGCTTCGCGTTCCAGGGCGTCGACAATACTCCCGACACAGCGATCAACGCGTTGCAGTATGGGTTGGGGCTTACCTCGGCTGACGAGAAAATCGGCAGCGCCCGGCTTGGCCTGGTTGACGTAACCGTTGATGGTGAGGAAGGCCAGCCACGGACGTCCGACGACGGCGGTGTGAACTGGGTGATCCATGCGTACCCGGATTACGCTCACATCGGGAAGGACCACCTGCTTGGTTTCAGTGCCGCGGGACCGAATGCGAGCCCGGCCGCCATTGAAAACCTGCAGGGCACCCTGAAAGTCAGGGCCACCATTGCGCCGACCAGCGCCTTGACCGTTACCGACGAAGTTCTGATCAACGGCAGCGCGACCATCAACCTGTTCTACCTGTAATTGCATCATCGGCTTCGACGTACCGCATACGCGGTGCGTCGGAGTATCTGACAGACATCAAGAGGAATATTCCATGAAGCTTTCCACTGCGCTGATTGCGCTGGCCGTTTCCACTTCGGCCACCATCGCCCCGACCGCCTTCGCGCAGTCGGCCGATCTGTCCATCGCGGGCAAGATCTTCCCGGGTGCCTGTGTCATCGATCTTGGTAACGGCGGCGTCGCAGACCTGGGCGATATCCGTAAGGACACGCTGAATGTTCACACGACCACGCTAATTGAACCGGTGCTGATCCCGGCGTCAATATCCTGCGAATCCGAGGTCCGTTTCGCATTGCAGGCAATCGACAACGCCGCTGAATCTTCTGCAATTCCGTTCATGTATGGAATTGGCAAGACCCTTGCGGACGAGAAGATTGGCGGTACGGACGTCGGCTTCTTCGAAACGCTCATTGACGGCGGGGCTGCCTACGCCACCCATTCCTACAATGGTGGCCGCACCTGGTCCTCGAGCGCCCACGGCAGTCTGGCCAACTTTGACCGTGATTCCCTGCACGGCTTTGCCAAAGTCGGGGGCGTCAACACCGGCCCGTCTGCGATCAAGGAACTGACGACCAACGTCCGGGTTCGCGCGAGAATCCAGCCGAGCAGCGAGCTGACCATCACCGAAGATGTTCATGTCAACGGTAACCTCACCCTCAATCTGTTGTATCTGTAAGAAGCAAAAACGGCTCCGGCGCACCCAGATGTGCCGGAGCCTTTTTGCGCCTGAGCGTTCGGCTTTCACCATGGCTTCACGGCAGCGGGCGCATGAATGCGCCCAGCAAGGCAACAGCATCGCTCCGGCACCAGGCCGGGGGCTTGTGAATCGGGGGATTCATCGGCTGCGCATTGCTTCATCCATCGCGCGGGCAATATGCAGCCAGATACCCTTGAGGAGCTGGTCCCATGGCTATCGCACGCCTCGCTGTCCCCGTCCTTGTCGCGGGCCTGGTGGCCCTGTCCAGCGCGCAGCACGCCCGCGCCGACGGCATGACCCCGGAAAGTTCGATCGTGATCCTGCCGACCAACCAGGCGTCCACGTCGATCCTGGTCAAGAACACCGGCAATACCACCGACATGTTGATGGTGGATATCCTGCCCATCGACGAGGACACGGTCGAAGTGGCGTCAATCGACCCGCCGTCCGGCACGACGACGGTCAAGGCCGGCCAGCAGCAGAAGGTGACCTTCACCCTGTTGGACGAAGCCAGGAAAACCGACGTGCAGCGGTTGCGCCGGGTCGTGTTCGAGGGGGCGACGGGCAGGATCAAGCGCGACAAGAAGCGCAACGAAGTGGGCGTGACTGTGCGCCAGAACCTGCCGTTGATCATCCATCCCGCAAATCTTGAGCTGGTCAGGGATCCCTGGAAGTTCCTGAAATGGACCGTGTCCGAAGGTAATCTGACGGTCAGCAACGACAGCCCCTACGTTGTCCGTCTATCCCAGGAGCTCGAGTCGCTGCCTTCCAACGCCGAACTGGGACTGCCTCGTTCCTACGTGCTGCCCAACGCGCGCCTCACCATCAAGCTTCCACCCAAGGCGGCGAATGATGTTCGCGTGCGCATCCACCCGGCCACGGTGTACGGCTTCCAGACCGATCAATTCGAAGCGCCGGTAGCCAGGACAAAATAGGCGGGCGAAGCCGACGTAATGGGCCCCATTTTGCAAGAACTTGCATATTGAGCGGCGCAAATGACCCGTATTGTTCGCGACGTTCCATTGTGTCAATCGAACATTCATTAGCGATTGCTCACTTCAATCGTCCGCGAATCAAGCCACGAGGTATCCACCATGAAGCTCACCACCACGCTGATGGCCCTGGCCATCGCTTCCTCCGCCGCCATCGCGCCGAACGCCTTCGCGCAGTCGGCGGACCTGTCCATCACCGGCAAGATCCTGCCCGGCGCCTGTGTGGTCGACCTCGGCAATGGCGGGGTTGCCGACTTCGGCGACATCCGTTCGAACGCGCTCGAGACCGATACCAGCACCCCACTGGACGCGGTGGAGCTGACCATCAGCGTCACCTGTGACGCCGAAACCCTGCTCGCGTTCGAGGGCATCGACAATGCCGACGGCAGTTCGTACGTGGCCCACCGCTATGGGCTGGGCCGAACCGCCGAGGACGAGAAGATCGGCAGTGCGACGATCGGGTTGAAGGGCGTCAACATCGACAGCAAGCCCGGCTTTGCGACCACCTCCTACGATGGCGGCGCAACCTGGTCCAACGGTGTTGCCGGCAACCCGGCGCCCATCCCGACCGACGGCATGGTCGGCTTCACCGAGACCCAGGGCGATGCCGCGGGGCCGTCGGGCATGAAGAGCCTGCAGGGAACGCTCGAAGTCAAGGCGTTCATCGCGCCGAGCGCCGCGCTGACCCTGACCAGCGAGGTGCTGATCAACGGCAAGGCCACCATCAACGTGATGTACCTGTAACGGTTCACCTGCGTCCGACGCCGCGCGTCGCCGCGCGCGTCGGACAACGGTAGTGGTGGTTTCACCGGTACCCATCCCTGCGGAGGTTGCGATGCTGACGCTTTCCAGAATGCTGATGGCGATGGCCTGCGTGGTGCTGGCGCCGCGCGTCTGCGCGCAGTCGCTGGACCTGAGTATCGTGGGCACCATCCTGCCGGGAGCCTGCAGCGCCGAGCTCGGTGGTGGAGGCGTCATCGACCTGGGCACCGTACTCGCCGAGAAACTGGATCCGGTCGAAGAGACATCGCTCGCCCCGGTGCTGGTCCCGCTGACAGTGACCTGCCAGGTGCCGGTGCTGTTTGCGTTCAAGGGCGCGGACAACACCGGCGACAGCGCCTCGGTGGTGACCCGTTATGGCCTGGGGCTGACAGCGGATGGCGAGAAGATCGGAGGCGCGGTCATCCGGTTCAGGGACCCGACGTCCGACGGCGCGCCGGTCTACTACACGCGCTCTGAAGATGGCGGGCAGGAGTGGGAGGTCAGCGGCAACACCGGTACCACCTGGCTTGGAAAGGCCTCGATCAATGGCTTTGCCGCCACCGAAGGTTCGGTGGGCGGCCCGGATCCCCTGTCGTCGCTGCAGACCCAGCTTGAGATCCGTACCTACATCCAACCCACCAGCGCGTTGACCATCGACGGCAACGTGCCGATCAACGGGCGGGTCACCATCGACCTGATCTACCTCTGACCCCCCACTGCTGGAAGAGGATGCCACCATGAAGCTTGCCACGTTCCTGCTTGCCGTCGCCTGTGTCGCCGCGGCGCCACGTGTACTTGCGCAGTCGGCCGATGTTTCCATCAGCGGTCGGATCCTGCCGGAGGCATGCGACGTCCAGCTGGGCAATGGCGGTGTCGCCGACCTCGGCATCATCAATGCAGCGGAGCTGAATTCCAGCACGCACACCGACCTGGAACCGGTGTCGCTGACGTTGGCGGTGTCCTGCGGATCGCCGGTGCTGCTGGCCTTCGAGGGCAACGACAACCGCCACGAAAGTGCCGCGTATACCAACATGTATGGCATGGGGTTGACCCCGGAATCCGAGCGCATTGGCGGGGTCGAGCTCAACCTGGGCAATGTGATCGTCGATGGCGTGCCCGGCTATGGCACCGCATCTTCGGACAGTGGTGCCATCTGGGATGCGTCCAGCGCCGCGCCCTTGAGCGACATGCCACCGAACCGGTTGCGCGGCTTCGCCAAGGAACTGGGCGTGGTGGACGGCCCCGCCCCGACCACCACGTTGCAGGGCAACGTGGTCATCGGCGCCAGGATCCAGCCGACCGAGGTGCTGCGCCTGAAAGGTGAGGTGGACATCAGCGGCAGCATCAGCCTCAATGTGATCTATCTGTAAGCGAACGACTGCGGCTGCAGGCCGCTGCAGTGCCGTTGTGCCGGAACCGACGTGAGCGCGGTTGCGGTTGCTGGTGAATCGGGGGATTCCAGGCAACAGGTACGGGGTGATGGGCCGGACAGTGACGGTTCAATCGATGCAATGGATGGGCGGCCTGCTGCTGTGCGGCTCCCTGCTTGCGACGCCTGCGCGGGGCCAGCAGCTGGCCGCTGATGCGGGTGCGCCCGTTGACGTGGCTGGCGAGGGGCAGGACGAGGACGAAGAACTGGAGTTCGATGCCGACCTGCTGCGGCAGCGCGGCCTGGACCCGAAGCTGGGTGAGTACCTGAGTCGCGGCGCACGCTTCACCCCCGGCGAGCAGCGGGTGACGCTGGTGGTCAACACCCAGCGGATCGGCGAGGCGGTGGTCCGCTTCGACGAGGAGGGGCGACTATGCATGGACCAGGCGCTGCTGGACCGCGCCGGACTGAAGTCTCCCAAGCCAAGTGGCGCTGGCGGCACGCTGGCCTGCGACGATTTCAGGCGGGCGTACCCGGCCACGGTGGTCGAAAAGGACCCCGGCATGCGCACGGTGACCCTGCTGGTGCCCGGCGAGAGCCGCCAGCCGGGCCGGGGCGGCGTGGACGGCTTCGTGCAGGGCGGGGTGGGCGGCCTGTTCAACTACAGCGTGATGGCCACCCGCAGCGATGGCAGCAGCGGGGCCAGCACCTACGTGGCGGCGATCACCGAGGCCGGCTTCAACGCCGGCGACTGGATCTTCCGCAGCCGCCAGAACTACACCCGGTCGAAGGAGAAAGCGACCCTCGACGTTACCCAGAGTTACGCCCAGCGCACTTTCGCCCGCTGGAAGACAGTGGTTCAGCTGGGTGAGCTGGACATGCTCAGCCCGGTGCTGCCCGGCACTGCGTTCACCGGCATGCAATTGTTGCCCGAAGCCGCGCTGCAGGTGTCCGACGGTCCTGTGATCAGCGGCATCGCCGATTCCACCGCCCGGGTGGAAGTGCGCCAGCGCGGTGTGCTGCTGTATGCCACGGTGGTGGACGCCGGGCGTTTCAGCCTGTCCGGCCTGCCGGCGCTGTCGGCGTTGACCGATGTGGAGGTGAGGGTGATCGAGGCCGACGGCAGGGAACACGGCTTCACCGTGCCGGCGGTGGCCCTGGCCGGGCTGGTGCGCCCGCAGAGCGGCTACACGCTTGCGTTGGGGCAGGTACGCAACATGGAGCTGGCGCCGGGACGGCAACCCTGGGTGGCCAGTGCCAGCTGGAGCGGTGCGCTGGGCGGCCGGGGCACCGGCAGCGTGGCGGCGATGGCGGCGCAGGACTACGCTGCGCTCGGCAGCAGCGCGTTCCTGGGCTGGCGCCATGGCACCTCGATCAATCCCTACCTGCTGCTTTCGCAGGCACGCGACGACGTGGGAACGCACACGGGTTGGCATGCGGGCATCGGCGTGCAGCAGGTGCTGGGCAGCCAGCTTTCGCTCAATGCGGAGGTGGCGATGCAGTCGCGCGCGTACCGCGAGCTTGTCGATGTGATGTCGATCGATGCCAGCGGCGGATTCCGCGCGCGCTACCGCGAGCAGGCCAACCTGTCGCTGAGCTGGTCGACGCGTTGGCTGGGTTCGATCAGTGCGGGGTACTCGCGCGCCACCGTGTTCGACGGGCGCCCGACCTCGCGCGCGTCGTTGTCGTGGGGCCGCAGTTTTCCCTGGGCGTCGGTATCGCTCAACGCCGAGCGTGACCTGGCACAGCGCGACGTGCCGGACGGCAGGCGGGACACCGTGGAGGGCGATGCCTACCGGGTATACCTGAGCGTGAGCGTGCCCCTGGGCGGTCGCCGGCAGGCACGCGCCAATGTCCAGCACGACCGCTCCGGGGAACGCGTCGGCCTGTCCTACAGCGATGCGCCCAGCGATACGCTCAGCTACCGGCTCGCGGTCGATCGGGATTCCTGGACCGGCCGGACCGACAGCAGCGCCTCGGCCGCCTGGCTGCCCCGCTATCTGCAGACCAGTGTCTCTTACACGCGCTCCAGCCTGGGGAACTCGTCCAGCTCGGTGTTGATGAGCGGGGGCGTCGCCCTGCACGGTCGCGGCGTCACCCTGTCGCCGTATCCGATCCAGGATACGTTCGGCATCGTTGCGCTCAGCGACAGGATCGCCGGGGTGCAGATCGGTACTCCGTATGGCCCGGTCTGGACCGATGCGTGGGGCAAGGCGGTGGTCGCGCAGCTCACGCCTTACACCACCAGCCTGGTCGAGGTGAACACCAACAGCCTGCCGCGCAACATGATCCTGGACAACGGCGTGGTATCGCTGGATGCCGGGCGCGGCGCGGTGGCGCAGCTCGACCTGGACGCGCGCTTCAGCCGGCGTATCCAGCTGCTGCCGAAGCATCCCGACGGCACCGCGCTGCCGCACGGCACCACCGCGTTCCGCAGCAACGACGACCTGGTGGGGATGGTCACCGCCGCGGGCTCGCTGTTCGTCCGCGACGCGGTGGACGGCGAGATCCTGGAGCTGCACCTGCCCGACGAACGCGTGTGCACGCTCAGCTACCGCCTGGACGAGCACGAGGATGAAACCGTGACCATGCCTTCTGCGACGGTCATCTGCACGCCCGGCGTGGCGGAGGCTTCACCATGAGCATCCACGGACAGGCGATGCGGCTGCTGCTGTGCCTGTTGCTGCTGGCGACGGGTGGCGCGGCGCAGGCGCGGATCGATCCGCTCAAGCGTTGCACCATGACGCTGTCACCGGGAATGATCGACTACGGGCAGCTCACCTCCGTGCAGGCCACCCCCCTCCCGTTGGCGTTGTCGCGCGGGCCGGGGCTGATCCGCCCGACCGGCATCCCGCTGCCCGCGCGCACCCTGTTCCTCAACCTGGTCTGCCCGCAGCCGATCAACCTGACCATGCTGTTCCATGCGCCTTCACGCAATCCGTCACAGTACGATTTCGGCGGCGGGGGCGGCTATATCCTGCGCGTGCACGACGTGCGCGTGGACGAACTGCCCGTGGACATCGGCCTGGTGACGGTGCCGGGCGAGCCGCCGACCACCATTGCCGAACGCCTGGAGTGGCTGCCCGAGCATGCGTGGGTGCCGATGCGCGCCGGCATGCAGGTACCCGGGAGCCGGCTGTCGGCGCAGATCGACGTCGAAACCTGGGTCAGCGCCGACCTGGCCGCGCTGCGCGATGCGCAGGTGTGGGAAGCGGAGGGCATCATCGATGCCGAGGACGCCCGTCAGTTCGCCGCGCTGGGACTGCGTGCACAGGCGATGCCGCGCTCGTGCACGCCGCGGCTGACGCCGTCGGTGCTCGAGCTCGGCACGGTACCGCGCAGCAGCCTGCACGCGGACGCCGCCTATGCAATGCCGCGACGGACGGTGCAGCTGCAGTTGAACTGCAGCGGACCCACGCGGCTGGCGGTGAAGCTGCTGGACAACCGCGCCGGCACCGAGGCGGGTTGGGCGGCCGACATACCGGGCCCGGCACGCTTCGCCCTGGCACCGCGCGGCGGCGGGGTGGCAGGCATCTACCTGCTGTCGTTCGGCGCGGTGATCATGGACGGGCAGGCAATGCAGGTGCTGCGCGGTACCGGCGAGCGTGCCGACAGCTGGAGTGGCCAGGAGGAGGGCGCGCCGCTGCAACGCTTCGACGCGCATTCCGCGGTATACGCTTTCGCGGCGCCCGGCCAGGTCGTGCCCGGCGCCGTCGACAACCTGAGTGCGCCGCTGCAGGTGGATGTCCAGCTGGCGCCGACCTCCGCGCTGGAGGCCGGCGAGGAGGTGCTGCTCGACGGCGGGGTCACCGTCGAGATCGTGTACCTGTAAGGCCGCTTACCAGCCGAACGTCGCCGTTGCCATCACGCTGCGGCCGCTGCCGTAGTAGCAGGACGACACCCCGGTGCAGGTGGACACGTAGCGCTTGTCGGCAAGGTTGCTGGCGTTGAGCGCCAGTTTCACGTCGGTGCTGCCGAACTGGCCCAGGTCGTAGCGGATCGCGGCGTCGAACAGGGTGTAGGACGGAATGCGGTACAGGTTGGCGCTGTCGCCGTAGCTGACGCCGTTGTAGCGCGCGCCGGCGGCCAGGCTCAGCCCGCGCAGGCGGCCGGCCTGGAAGGTGTAGTCGGCCCAGAGCGAAGCGGTCAGGTCCGGCACCATCGCCAGCTGCCTGCCGCGGTAGGCGCTGGAACGCAGCATTTCCGACTCCATCCGCGATGCGGCACCGATCACGCTCAGGCCGGCGACGGGTGTGATGCGGCCTTCCAGTTCGATGCCGCGCACGCGTCCTTCATCGCCCTGGATGGAACAGACCACCGTGCCGGTGGCGCCGCAGTTGCGATGGCTGGCGACCGGATCGTCGACGATCATGTTTTCCTGGCGCAGGTCGTACACCGCCAGGGTGACCAGGCCGTCGACGCTGGCCGGCTGGTACTTCAGGCCGGCTTCCCACTGCGATCCGGTGACCGGCTCGAAGGCGGTGCGGGTGAAGCTGTCCAGCGGCGACTTGGTGGCCGGCTGGAACGATTCCGCATAGCTGACATACGGGGTAAGCCCGTTGTCGAACACGTACAGCAGGCCGCCCCGGCCGGTGAACGCTTCGTTCTTGATCACGTTGTGCGGGCCGGGCTGGGACACGCCGGTGGCGATGTTGCGGGTGGCGCTGAGGGTGTCGTCCTTGGTCCAGTCGTAACGCCCGCCCAGGGTCAGGCGCCAGTTGCCGGCGGCGAGCTGGTCCTGCAGGTACACGCCGCTCTGGCGGTTGATGCCGCTGGTGGGCGTCTCGCTGGTGACCGTGGGCTGGTAGGGCAGGTAGACCGGGTTGAAAATATCGATCGGGCGCGGGTTGCTCATCGCGCTGCGCACGCCTTCCCAGTCCGCACGCTGCCAGTCCCAGCCGAGCAGCACGGTGTGGTCGACCGCGCCGGTGGCGAAACGTGCCTGCAGGCGGGTGTCGAAGGTGTCGCCGTCCGAGTCGCCGGTACCCTGCACGCCGCGCCGGTTCTGGGTGCGGCCGTCGGCGTTGAGCGCGCCGAAGGTGACCACGCCCCGGTACAGCGAATCCACATGGGTGCGGCGTGCGTTCTGGGTCAGGGTGAGGTGCTCGTTGAACGCGTGCTCGAACATCCAGCCGGCCGTCCACAGCGTGCGGTCGTAGGTGTTCCAGTCCGGCTGGCCGATGAAGGTGCTGTTCTTCATGTGACCGTACGGGGTGGCGGTGAGCGTGCCGGCCATCGGCAGGAACTGGTAGGTCGAACCGCCATCATCCTTCTGGTACATGCCCAGCAGAGTGAGGCGGGTGCGCTCGGCGATCTGCCAGGTGTAGCTGGGCGCCAGGAACCAGTGTTCCTGCTCGGTGTGCTTGATCTGGGTGTCGCCCTCGCGATACAGGCCGACCAGGCGCAGCAGGTGCGCGTCGTCAGCGCTGCCGCCGCCCACGTCCAAGGCCGCGGTGTACTGGCCGTCCGCATCCAGGCCCAGGCGCAGCAGCTGCCGCTGGTCCGGGGTGGGGGTCTTGCTGACCTGGTTGACCATGCCACCGGGAGCGACCTGGCCATACATCACCGCGGAAGGGCCCTTGAGCACCTCGACGCGGTCCAGGTTCCAGCTGTCGAACATGCTGCGGTTCCACTGGCTGCCCTGCGGCGCGCGCATGCCATCCAGGGTTACGTTGTTGGCCCAGCTGCCGGCGTCGAAACCGCGGATGCGGAAATCGTCCACGCGGTTGTCGATGCCGCTGCTTTCCAGGCTGACCCCGGCAACGTAACGCATGGCGTCGTTGAGCGACTGCACGCCGCGCGCGTCCAGTTCGGCGCGTTCGATCACGGCGATCGACTGTGGCGTTTCGGCGATGGCGGTGCTGGTCTTGGTGGCGCCACTGGTGCTGTTGGTGGCGCGGTAGGCGTTGACCTGCACGGCGTCCAGCGCGGTGGCGGTCTGCGCGAGCAAGGCAGGTGCGAAGGCGGCTGCGGCCAGGCCGCAGGCGAAGGCAAGCAGGTTGGGGCGCAACCGGCGGAATGAAGCGGGGGAGGAGGTCATGGCGGAATCCGGAACGTGCGTTCCTATTCTAGAGACTTCCCTGAATGATGCAATTGCGACCTATTCGCATGTAAGACCTGATCGCGCGGGTTTTGTTGCACTGGTGAGTGGCGTGCCGAGAATACGACTCCAGTGTTTCATTGGTGCGTTGAATAAAGCCTTGTGTGGCGAGGGCAGAGGTCTAGAATGCGCGGAGATCCCCGCTGACCACCGCCATGACTTTGATGCCGCTCCTGACGTTCTTTACTCGCACCCGCGCTGTCGCGGGACGGGCGCGTCTGCCTCGCGGTGCATCTGGCGGCTGATCGATCCACGATCAGCGCAGCACCCCCGACAGAGCGCCCACCGGGCGCTCTTTTCGTTTCCGCTTTCCCATTCCATTCCAGAACCGTTCGAAGGAGAACGTGCCATGCACCAGATCGCCGAGCCCCAAACCTGGCCGCACGCCGTCAGCCAACGGCGGCGTGCGGCTCCCTGAAGTTGGCAGCAGCGAGACCCATTCCATGAACACCCAGACCCTCAATCTTCGGCGCAACCTCGGCATCATTGCCCACATCGACGCCGGCAAGACCACGCTCACCGAACGCCTGCTGTGGAAAACCGGCGAGATCCATCGCGTCGGCGAAGTCCACGACGGCGCGGCGACCACCGACTTTTCGGCGATCGAACGCGAGCGCGGCATCACCATCGGCGCGGCCGCCGTGCAGGCGCATTGGGCGCCGCGCGACCAGCCGACCCACCACCTGACCCTGATCGACACGCCCGGGCACATCGACTTCGCCATTGAAGTGGAGCGTTCGCTGCGCGTGCTGGACGGCGCGGTGGCGGTGTTCTCGGCCGTGGACGGCGTGCAGCCGCAATCGGAAACCGTGTGGCACCAGGCGCGTCGCCATGGCGTGCCGTTGATCGCGTATGCCAACAAGATGGACCGCGTCGGCGCCTCGTTCCAGCGCGTGCTCGACCAGCTGCAGGACAAGCTGCAGGCGCGGCCGTGGGCGCTGGGTTGGCCGCTGGGCGCCGAGGGTGACTTCCATGGCTGGGTCGACCTGGTCGAACGCAGCACGGTGCGCTGGGACGACGCCGGCCAACCGACGCGCAGTGCGTGGACCGCCGCCGAACAGGGCAAGTGGGAAGCGCGCCGCGCCGCGCTGGTGGAAGCGGTGGCCGACCACGACGAGGTGCTGGCCGAAGCGTGGCTGGCCGGTGACGCGGTGGACGCGGCGGCGCTGCGCGCAGCACTGCGCCGGGCCACGCTGGCCGGTGCCGGCGTACCGGTGCTGGCGGGTGCCGCGTTCAAGAGCAAGGGCATCGAAACCCTGCTCGACGCGATCGTGGACTACCTGCCTGCGCCGGAAGACCGGCCGGCGGTGGTGGCCACGACCGACGCGGGCGAGCTGTCCCTGCCACCGGAACCGAATGGCCCGCTGGCAGCGCTGCTGTTCAAGATCACCCACCAGCACCATGGTGCGTTGAGCTTCGTGCGGGTGTATTCGGGTACGTTGAAGGTGGGCGATGCGTTGGCCAGTTCGCAGCATGCGCAGGGACGCCGGGTCAGCCGGCTGGTGCGGGTGCAGGCCGACCAGACCCATGACATCAAGCAGGCCGTCGCCGGCGACATTGTGGCGGTGCTGGGCTGGAAGGATGCGGTGAGCGGCGAAACGCTCAGCGCGCCGTCGCGCCCGCTGCTGCTGGATACCATCCGCGCGCAGCAGGCGGTGCTGGCATGGCGGTTGACCGCGGAAAAGTCAGCCGACCTGATCCGCATCGCGCAAGGCCTGGCCAGCCTGGCCCAGGAAGACCCGTCGTTCCATGTCGACACCGATGCGGAAACCGGTGAAACCCTGGTGTGGGGCATGGGCGAACTGCACCTGGAGGTGATGGTCGAGCGGCTGCGCACCGAATGGAACCTCAACGTGCGTACCGGTGCGCCGCGCGTGGCGTACCAGGAAACCCTGCGGCAGGCCTTGAGCGGGGTGGAAGGCAAGGTGGTCAAGCAGACCGGCGGACAGGGACAGTACGCCCGGGTGGTGCTGGATGTCAGTCCGCGCGAGGACGGCGAGGTGCATTTCGTCGACCGTACCGTGGGTGGCGTGGTGCCGCGCGGATTCGTGGCGGCGGTGGAGAAGGGCGTGCGCAGCGCGCTGCTGGAGGGCCCGCGTGGCCACCCGGTGGTGGGCATCGAGATCGCGCTGGTCGACGGGCAGACCCATGCCAAGGATTCGTCGGACATGGCCTTCCACCGTGCCGGTGCCGAAGCGGTGAAAGCCGCCTTGGCGCAGGCGGGCACCACGCTGTTGGAACCGGTGATGGAAGTGGCCATCCATGTGCCGTCGGCGAACGTCGGCGACGTAGTGGGCGACCTCAACCGCCGCCACGGTCGCATCGCCCTGATCGAAGACCAGGGCGGTCGCGCCGAAGTGCTGGGCTATGCGCCGTTGGCGCAGCTGTCCGGTTACACCACTTCGCTGCGCTCGCTGACCCAGGGACGTGCGTCCAGCGACATGCGCTTCACCGGCTACGAAGAAGTAACGGCCGCGTAGAGCGAGCAGCCGGGAGGAATGGGAACGGGGGCCGACAGTGTCGGCCCCCTGGACACGCATGGCGTGTCCCTACGCATGCAGCCCACCCCCAGCGTTCGACCCCCAACCCAAGCGACCAAGGATCGTAGTGACACGCCATGCGTGTCAAAGCCATGACCCTGCGCACGTAACACGCCATGCGTGTCAACGCCATGCCCCTGCGCACGTAACCCGCCATGCGTGTCAAAGCCATGCCCCTGCGCACGCATCTACAATATCGGGCAACCGTTGATCCCGGACCCCTCATGACCACCCCCCATTTCTACCCCATCGGCACCCCCGGACACCCCTGGGGCGACGCAGAACGGGCCGCATGGCGCGCGCGCCAGATCGTCCAGCGCAGCTACGTCGATGACGTGGTAACCGCACTGCACGCGTTGCCTGAAGCATTCACCATCGAACACTACGGCCAACTCCAGGCCGGCACCGACACCTACCCGCTGCTGCTCGCCATGACCCGTGACTGGAACCCGGCGCTGCCCACCGCACTGGTCACCGGCGGCGTGCACGGCTACGAGACCAGTGGCGTGCACGGCGCGCTGCAGTTCCTGCGCGACCACGCCAGCGACTACGCCGGCCGCATCAACCTGATCGTGGCACCCTGTGTCTGCCCGTGGGGCTACGAGCGCATCCAGCGCTGGAACCATGACGCGCTCGACCCCAACCGCAGCTTCCGTGACGGCGGCCAGATCACCGAGTCGTCCGCCTTGATGGCCTGGATCGCAGCACGCAACGACACCCTGCGGGTGCACCTGGACCTGCACGAAACCACCGACAGCGACGCACATGAATTCGACCCGGCGTTGGCCTCGCGCGACGGCAGGGCCTGGGTGCCGGAAACCATTCCGGACGGCTTCTACGTGATCGGCAACAGCGAGAATCCGGAACCGGCGTTCCAGCGGGCGCTGATCGCGGCGGTGGAGCCGATCACCCACATCGCCCCGGCCGATGCCCACGGCAACCTGGTCGGCCTGCCGTTGCAGTCCCCGGGCGTGGTCTGGGGCGAGTCGCGCTCGATCGGCGCCTGCGCTGGATTCACCGACGCGCGCTTCGCCACCACCACCGAGGTGTACCCGGACAGCCCGCGCACCACCCCGGCACAGTGCAATGCGGCGCAGGTCGCAGCGGTCCGCGCCGGGCTGGATTTTGCATTGTCGTCACCGTAGACCGGCTAGTTTCACGGTCTACAGCTGACGGCGCGCGCGCGTTGCCCTAGGTTGACGCGCGTGCACACCGGCCGTAGTCCGGCAGCACGGGTTTCCACACTGCCTGCAGCCCTTGCTGCCGGTTCCAGGGAGCACCATGACGGCTGCAGTATCGACCGGTCCCTTGCTTGCCGACGGCTTCGGTCGCCGCTTTCCCTATCTGCGCCTGTCGCTGACCGAAGCGTGCAACTTCTCCTGCAGCTACTGCCTGCCCGTTGGCTACCAGGCCGACGGTCGCCCGCGGTTCCTGGAGGTGGATGAAATCGGCCGGCTGGTGCGCGCTTTCGCCACGCTGGGCATGCACAAGATCCGCCTGACCGGCGGCGAACCCAGCCTGCGCCGCGACCTGGACCAGATCATCGAGCGCGTCGCCGGCACGCCCGGCATCCGCAAGGTGGCGATCACCACCAACGGCACGCTGTTGCCGCGGCGCCTGCCCGGCTGGCACCGCGCCGGCCTGACCGCGCTCAACGTCAGCATGGACAGCCTGCGCCGCGAACGCTTCCACGCCATCACCGGGCACGACCGCCTTCCGGAGATCCTGGAAGGATTGGAGCTGGCACAGGCGATCGGGCTGCAGTCGGTGAAGCTCAACGCAGTGCTGCTGCGCGGGCTCAATGACGACGAACTGCCGGCATGGATGGACTTCCTGCGCGAGCGTCCGCTGAGCGTGCGCTTCATCGAACTGATGCGCACCGGCGACAACGCCGACTATTTCCAGCGCCACCACCTGAGCGCCAGCACGGTGGTGGAGCAGCTGCTGGCCGCCGGTTGGCGGCTGCGCCCACGCGCCGCCGACGCCGGACCCGCGCGTGAGTACACCCACCCGGCGCATCGCGGCAGCATCGGTGTCATCGCGCCGTATTCGCAGGATTTCTGCCAGGGCTGCAACCGTCTGCGGGTGACCGCGCGCGGCGACCTGCGCCTGTGCCTGTTCGGTGAGTTCGGAGTGCCGCTGCGTCCGTTGCTGCAGCATGACGATGACCGCGACGCGCTGCTGGCCCGCATCACCACCCAGCTGGGCCTGAAGGCCGCCGGCCATGGCCTGCACCAGGGCCGCACCGGGCTGACCCCGAACCTGGCCTCGATTGGAGGATGAGTAACAGATGAGTGGCGACCTGTCCGTGGCCTTCCACATGGCCGACGTGCGCGACAAACGCGTGACCCGCCGCCGCGCGGTGGCGGTGGGCGAACTGCTGGCCGGGCCGGTGGCTTACCCGTTGATCGTCGCGCGCCGCCTGCCCAAGGGCGATGCGCTGGTGATGGCCGAAGTGGCCGGGCTGCAGGGGGCGAAGATGGCGTCGATGCTGATGCCGCTCTGCCACCCGCTGCCCCTGGAACTGGTGCGCGTGCACTGCGCGCCGGTCCCCGAACGGCAGGCGATCCGGGTCTGGTGCGAATGCGCCAGCGAAGCGCGTACCGGGGTGGAGATGGAAGCGCTGGCCGGCGTCAACGCCGCGCTGCTGACCCTGTATGACCTGAGCAAGCCGGTCGAGCCGGCCTTGGAGATCAGCGCGGTGCGCCTGCTGTTCAAGGAAGGCGGCAAGCGCGGCGTATGGATCCATCCCGCCGGCATGGATGCGGCCGAGCGCGAACGCTACCAGCCGCGCGCGCCGCGCCAGCTGCAGGGCGCCGCGTGCGCGGTGATCACGCTCAGCGACCGCGCCAGCGACGGCAGTTACCAGGACCTGTCCGGTCCTCGCCTGGTCGAGGGCCTGCAGGCACTGGGCGGCAGCGTGACCGCGGCCGAGGTGTTGCCCGATGGCGTGCAGCCGCTGGCAGGACGACTGCAGGCGCTGGAAGCGTCCGGCGTACGGCTGTGCCTGTGCACCGGCGGAACCGGCCTGGGACCGCGCGACCTCACCCCCGAGGCGCTGCTGGCGGTGGGTGGGCGTCGCGTGGACGGGCTGGCGCAGATGGTGCGCAGCTTGAGCGCGCAGCACACACCGATGGCCTGGCTGAGCCGCGCCGACGTGGTGCAGCTTGGAAAGATGCTGGTGTTCGCACTGCCTGGCAGTCCGCGTGCCGCCAGCCAGTGCCTGGACATCCTGGCGCCGGTGCTGGGCCATGCGCTGCAGATGATCGACGGCGGCGACCACCGATGATGGCCTACGCAGATGCGCTGCAGCGGATGCTGGCGTGTGCGCATGTGCTGCCGGCGGAGACAGTGGCACTGGAAGACGCCGCCGGACGCGTGCTCGCGCGCGATGTGGACAGCCCGCAGAGCCTGCCGCCGTTCGACAATTCGGCGATGGACGGCTTCGCACTGCGCTGCGATGGCGTGGCGATGGCGGCCGACACCGAACTGGAGGTGCAGGGCTGGCAGGCCGCGGGCGACGACGCCAGCGCGGGCGGGCAGGGCGCGTGGGAGATCATGACCGGTGCGCGCATGCCCGACGGGCTGGACAGCGTCATTCCGGTCGAACAGGTCCGTGTACTGTCGTCGGCGGCGGGACGCCCGCAGCGGATCGCGCTGCTGCATTCGGTGACGCCGGGCCAGTTCGTGCGGTTGCGCGGCCAGGACGTGGGCAGTGGTGAAACGGTACTGACGGCCGGCAGCAGCCTGTCCTTGAACGCCTGCACGCTGCTGCACGCCACCGGCGTGGGCCAGGTCGAGGTGCGCGCGCAGCCGCAGGTGGCGGTGATCTCCACCGGCCGCGAGCTGGTGACCGACGCCGGGCAGGCGCTGGGCGGTGGGCAGATTCGTGACAGCAACCGGCCGTATCTGGTTGGCCGCCTGCAGGCCGCCGGGGCCCGCGTGGTGTGGCAGGGCGTGGTCGGCGACGACGTCGCCGCCTTCGATGTCGCGTTGCAGACCGCGCTGGACGCCGGCGCGCAGCTGGTGCTGAGCACCGGCGCGGTGTCGCAGGGTCGCTACGATTTCATTCCCGATGCGCTGCGCGCGCGCGGGGCAACCATCCACGTGCACAAGGTGGCGATCCGTCCAGGCAAGCCGCTGCTGTTCGCGCAGCTGCCCGGGGGGACGCTGTACTTCGGGTTGCCCGGCAACCCGGTATCGGCCGCGGTCGGCCAGCGCTTCTTCGTGGAACCGGTGCTGCGCCGTCTGCTCGGCATGGCCGCCGAGGCCACGCTGCAGCTGCCGTTGCGGGCCGACGTGCGCAAGCCGGCCGGGATGCGCTTTCACGCGCGTGCGCGGGTGGAACTGGGCGCGGACGGACAGCTGTCGGCGCGGGTGCTGGCCGGGCAGGAATCGTTCCGGCTGATGTCGATGCTGCAGGCCAATGCCTGGGTGGTGCTGGACGGCGAAGACGAGGTGGCACGGGCGGGCACGCCGGTGCAGGTACAGGGCTGGGGGCACCGCGATCCGGTGCGCCTGGCCGCCATGGAGGTGTCATGAACATGATCGAGCTGCAGTTGTTTGGTGCGTTCTCCGAGCTGGTGCCCGAGCGGGTGCTGCAGGTCGAGGTGGAAGGCGAGTCGGTCGCGGACCTGCGCCGGGCCCTGCAGGTCCAGCTGGCAGCGCGCTGGCCCACGTTCCGCAGCGGCCTGCTCGATTACTCGGCGTTCGCCGATGAGCAGCGGGTGCTGCGCGACGATGACGCATTGCCGGTTGATGGGCGGGTCGCGGTGCTGCCCCCGGTGAGCGGAGGTTGAGCATGCACGAGCGCCAATGCCTGCGGGTGGTGGAACGCAGCGAATCCGCGCTGGATCCGGCCGAGGCGATCGCCTTCGTCTCCGATCCCGGTTTCGGCGGCATCGATGTGTTCATCGGCAAGGTGCGCGACCTCAACCATGGGCGCGCGGTGCAGGGCATCAGTTATGACCTGTTCGTGCCCTTGGCGGTGGCGACATTCCAGCAGCTGGCGGCCGAGGTGGAGGCCGAATTCGGCCCACGCCTGAAGCTTTACGTTGGCCATGCCAAGGGGCGCCTGGCGGTGGGCGAGGTGGCGGTGGTGGTCGCAGCCGGCAGCCCGCACCGCGACGAGGCCTTCCGCGCCTGCCGTGCGCTGATCGAGGCGGTCAAGCACCGTGCGCCGATCTGGAAGCAGGAACACTACGAGGATGGCGACAGCGTCTGGAGCGAAGGCTGTTCGCTGTGCCATTCCGATCCCGTACACGACAGGACCGGCGCATGATCCACACGCTACGACGCGTGCTTTGCCTGCTTTCGCTGGTGTTCGCGCTGCCCGCTGGTGCGGCGGGGCTCACCGTGTCCGCGGCGTCCAGCCTCACCGAAAGCTTCCGCGACATCGCCCAGGCGTATGAGCGCGCGTATCCGGGCGCCGACGTGGACCTGAACTTCGCCGCGTCGGGCGTGCTGCTGCAGCAGGTCGCGCGCGGCGCGCCGGTGGACGTGCTGGCCACGGCCGACACCGCCACGCTCGACCAGGCCGCGCAACAGGGCCTGCTCATGGCCGGCACCCGCCAGCAGTTCGCCAGCAACCAGCTGGTCGTGGTCGTTCCGCGGGACGCGCGCAGCGTGCCTGCCACGCTGGCCGCGCTCGGCACGGCGGGCGTGCAGCGGGTGGCGATCGGCAACCCGGACAGCGTGCCGGTGGGCCGCTATGCGCGCACGGCACTGCAGGATGCGGGCCTGTGGCAGGCACTGGCCGCCAGGACCATCACCACCCAGAACGTGCGCCAGTCGCTGGACTATGTGGCGCGTGGCGAAGTGGATGCCGCCTTCGTGTACTCGAGCGACCTGCAGGCCGCGGACGGCAAGGTGCGGCAGGCGTTCGTGGTGCCGTTGAAGGCGCCGATCGCGTATCCGCTGGCGGTGATCAAGGACACCCGCCACGCGGCCGAAGCACGCCGTTTCGTGGCCTTCGTGCGCTCGCCGCAGGGGCAGGCGATCCTGCGCAGGCATGGTTTCGGCGCGCCCTGACCCATGGCGCTGGACTGGACCGCGTTGTGGTTGTCGCTGAAGGTGGCGGGCTGCGCGACCGCGGTCAACCTGGTCCTGGGGGTGGCGCTGGGTGCGCTGCTGGCGCGTCATCGCTTCCCGGGGCGTGAGCTGCTGGACACGCTGTTGACGCTGCCGATGGTGTTGCCACCCACCGTGCTGGGCTACTACCTGCTGGTGGTGATCGGCCGCAACGGACCGCTCGGCACGTGGCTGCAGGACACGTTCGGGATCAACCTGGTGTTCACCTGGCAGGCGGCCGTGATCGCCGCGGCCGTGGCCTCGCTGCCGCTGGTGTTCAAACCGGCCCGCGCCGCGTTCGAAGCGGTGGACGGCCAGCTGGAGCAGGCCGCGCGCACGCTGGGCGTTTCCGGCGTTGCACTGTTCCTGCGGGTGAGCCTGCCGTTGGCCTCGCGCGGCATCCTGGCCGGGCTGTTGCTGGCGTTCGCGCGTTCTATGGGCGAGTTCGGCGCCACCCTGATGGTCGCCGGCAGCATTCCCGGCCGTACCCAGACCCTGTCCATCGCGATCTATGAAGCGGTGCAGGCCGGGCAGGACGCCAAGGCCAATGGGCTGGTGATCCTCACCTCGGTGGTATGCATCGTGATCCTGCTGGCCGCGGCGCGGCTGGTGGGCCGTCGACAGGCGCCTCGCGATGTGGCTTGAACTCGACATCCGCCGGGTCTTCAGCGCGCCCGGGCAGCAGTTCGAGCTGGATATCCAGCTGCAGTGCAACCAGCGCCAGGTGGTGCTGTTCGGGCCGTCGGGCGCCGGCAAGAGCCTGACGCTGAAAGCCATCGCCGGGCTGATGCGGCCGCAGGCGGGCAGCATGCGCCTGGGTGGTGAGGTGGTGTTCGATGCTTCGCTGGGTATCCATCGGCCTCCGCAGCAGCGACGGCTCGGTTATGTGTTCCAGGACTATGCGTTGTTTCCGCACCTGAGCGTGCGGCAGAACATCGGGTTCGGCCTGCACCATGGCTGGTTCAACCCGCCGCGACGCGAGCGCGACGCCGAGGTGGAACGCTGGATGCGCGCATTGCGCATCGAGCACCTGGCGCAGATGCTGCCGTCGCAGCTGTCGGGTGGGCAACGCCAGCGGACCGCACTGGCGCGTGCGCTGGTGACCCGGCCGCAGGCCCTGCTGCTGGACGAGCCGTTCGCCGCGCTCGACCATGACCTGCGCGCACACCTGCGCCAGGAACTGCTGGACGTGCTGGCCTCCACCGACGTGCCACTTCTGCTGATCAGCCACGACCCGGCGGACGTTGCGATGTTCGGGCAACAGGTGGTGGAACTGGTGGACGGCAAGGTCCTGCGCTGAGCGAAGGTGTCGGATTCCGGATAGCCCGGGCACGTCTCACACCCGATTTACAAATTGCTCTCCATCCTGAACCCTCCATTCTGATGCGGGCGCCGGCCATGTCCTCGAATGTCGTCAAGATGACGCGCATGCAACTCACCGCCATGGTGGTAGGCGGCATGATCGGCGCGGGGATCTTCTCGCTGCCCAGGACCTTTGCCGGTGCCACCGGTCCGCTGGGTGCGGTCGTGGCCTGGACCATCGCCGGCCTCGGCATGTACACGCTGGCGCGGGTATTCCAGATGCTGGCCGAGCGCAAACCCGATCTCGACGCCGGTGTGTTCGCGTATGCGAAAGAGGGGTTCGGCGATTACCCCGGCTTCCTGTCTGCGTTCGGTTACTGGATCGGCAGCTGCATCGGCAACGTCTCCTACTGGGTGTTGATCAAATCCACCTTGGGCGCGTTCTTCCCGGTGTTCGGTGACGGCAACACGGTGGTGGCGATCCTGGTCGCCTCGGCCGGTATCTGGCTGTTCCACTTCATGATCCTGCGCGGCGTACAGCAGGCCGCGGCGATCAACAAGATCGTCACCATCGCCAAGGTCATTCCGATCATCGTGTTCCTGGTGATCATCGCCTTTGCGATGAAGATGGACGTGTTCCGCTTCAACTTCTACGGCGGCGACCTCACCGGCAGCATTTTCGAACAGGTCCGGGCCACGATGCTGGTCACCGTGTTCGTGTTCCTGGGCATCGAGGGCGCCAGCGTGTACTCGCGCTACGCCAAGGACCGCAAGGACGTCGGTGCGGCCACCATCACCGGGTTCCTGGTCGTGACCACGCTGATGGTGCTGGTCACCCTGCTGCCCTTCGCAGTGATGGAGCGCGCCGACATCGCCGGCATGCGCCAGCCGTCGATGGCGGCGGTGCTGGAGGCCGTGGTCGGGCGCTGGGGCGCGATCTTCGTCAGCGTGGGCCTGCTCATTTCGGTGCTGGGCGCGTACCTGACCTGGTCGCTGATCTGCGCCGAGGTGCTGTCGGCGGCGGCGCGCACCAAGGACATGCCGGCCGTTTTCGCGCGCGAGAACGCCAACGGCGTTCCGGCCAATGCGCTCTGGGCCACCAACATCATCATCCAGCTGATCGTGATCTCCACCTATTGGTCGCGCGACGCCTTCTCGTTGATGCTCAACCTGACCAGCGCGATGTCGCTGATCCCGTTCCTGCTGGTGGCGGCCTACGGGCTGCAGATCACCAAACGCGGGGAGACCTACGACCAGCGGCCCAACGAGCGTGGACGCGACCTCACGCTGGCGATCCTGGCCACGATCTACACCGCGTTCCTGCTGTATGCCGGCGGGATCAAGTTCATCGTGCTGTCGGCGGTGCTGTATGCCCCGGGCAGCCTGCTGTACTTCTGGGCACGGAAGGAGCAGGGCGAGAAGATCTTCACCAAGGCGTCGGACTTCATCATCCTGGCCGTGGCGGTGGTGGCCGCCCTGGTTGGCGTGTACTGGATCGCGACAGGCTACATCCAGATCTGACCGGCCATGACGTCCGCCACGGGGAGCCGCAAGCTGTCGCTGCTGGAGCTGACCGCGCTGGTGGTCGGCTCGATGATCGGGTCCGGTATCTTCGCGTTGCCGTCGGCCTTCGCGGCCAACACCGGCGTCTATGGCGCGCTGCTGGCCTGGCTGATCGCCGGCACCGGCATGCTGATGCTGGCCTTCGTGTTCCAGTCGCTGTCGCGGCTGAAGCCGGAGCTCGACACCGGCATCTACGCCTACGCCAAGGCCGGGTTCGGCGACTACGCCGGCCTGCTGTCGGCGGTGGGGTACTGGCTGGGCTGCTGCCTGGCCGATGTGGCCTGCCTGATTCTGATCAAGGCGACCCTGGGCCAGTACTTCCCGGCGCTGGGCGACGGCACCACGGTGCTGGCGATCCTGTCCGCCTCGCTGCTGCTGTGGGCCTTCCACTTCCTGATCCTGCGCGGGATCAAGGAAGCAGCGCTGATCAACACCATCGCCACGGTGGCCAAGCTGGTGCCGCTGGCGGTATTCATCGTATTCCTGTTCATCGGCTTCCGTGCCGACATCTTCGCGCTGAACCTGTGGGGGTTCGAGCCGCCCGGCGCGTCCACGCTGTGGGAGCAGACCCGCGGCACGCTGCTGCTCACCGTGTTCGTGTTCGTGGGTATCGAGGGCGCCAGCGTGTACTCGCGCTATGCCCGGCGCCGCGAAGACGTGGGCATTGCCACGGTCGCCGGCTTCCTTGGCGTGCTGTGCCTGCTGGTGATGGTCACCATCCTCTCCTATGGCGTGCTGCTGCGGCCGGACCTGGCCGCGCTGGCGACGCCGTCGATGGCCGGGGTGATGCAGGCCATTGCCGGCCGCTGGGGCGCGCTTTTCATCAGCATCGGCCTGCTGGTATCGGTGCTGGGCAACTACCTGTCGTGGTCGCTGCTGGCGGCCGAGGTGCTGCACTCGGCGGCGCTCAACGACGCCATGCCACGCAGCCTGGCCCGCGAGAACCGCGCCGGGGTGCCGAGTGCGGCGCTGTGGTTGACCAATGGCGTCATCCAGGCGTTCCTGCTGGTGAGCTGGTTTGCCGACTACGCCTTCACCCTGGCGTTGAAGATGACCAGCGCCATGACCCTGGTGCCGTACCTGCTGGTGGCCGCCTACCAGCTGAAGCTGTCGCTGGGTGGCACGGACGCCCCGGACGCCGCCGCACATGCGCGGATGCGCTGGATTGCCGCCATCGCAACACTCTACGCCGCCGCGATGCTGCTGGCCGGCGGCAGTCGCTACCTGCTGCTGTCGGCGGTGTTGTACGTGCCCGGTTCGATCCTGTTCTGGCGCTGGCAGCGGCAGCGCGGCATCGCGTTCCGGCCCGGCGAAAGGGTGGTGCTGGTGGTGCTGTGCGTGATGGCGGTGGTCGCGCTGGTCGGTTTCGGCAGCGGCCGGTTGCGATTGTGATGCGCGACACCCGTGGACCGCCATGGCGGACAGCGCTGCTGCGGTTGAGCGCGCCGTACCGCGGGCCGTTGTGCCGCACCGGGCAGGTGCTGGGCACGCTGTTCTTCATTGCTTCGCTCACCCCCAGCCTGGTGCCGCGCGGTTACGTGGCGCAGGGGCTGCTGTCGGGGGTGTGCGTTGCGTTGGGCTACCAGATCGGCGTGGCGCTGTCCGCGCTGTGGCAGCGTTTGATGCTGCCCACCCTGGGCGAGGGCAGGCTGCGTCGTGCATTGCGCTGGCTGCCATGGGCCTGTGTGCTGGCCTGCGTGCTGATGGCGTGGTGGGTGCGCCCCTGGCAGGACTCGGTGCGCGCGGTGATGGGGCTGCCCCCGATGGACGAAGGCTTCTCGCTGCGGCTGCTGCTGCTCGCGCTGCTGGTGTTCGCGGTGCTGCTGATGCTGGGTCGTGCGTTCGTCTGGGTGGCCGGCAGGCTCGGCACGTTGTCGCGGCGGGTGATGCCGGCGCCGGTGGCGCGGCTGCTGGGCATCGTGGTGGCGGCGGTGCTGTTCTTCAACATCGCCAACGGGGTGCTGCTGCGTGGCGCATTGCACGCGGCCGATGCATCGTTCCGCAAGGCCGACGCGCTGATACCGCCCGACGCCACCGCGCCGGACCGGCCCGGCAGCAGCGGCGGCCCTGGTTCGCTGGTGGCGTGGGAGCAGATGGGGCGGGCAGGGCGCGAGTACGTCAGCGCCGGGCCGGACGCTGCACAGATTGCGGCGTTCACCGGCAGGCCCGCACAGCAACCGATCCGGGTCTATGCCGGGCTGCCCTCGGCGCCCGACGCGCGCGCGCGTGCTCGGCTGGCGCTGCGCGAACTGCAACGGCAGGGGGGATTCGAACGCTCCACGCTGGTGGTGATCACCCCGACCGGCACCGGCTGGGTCGACCCGGCGGCGGCGGACAGCCTGGAATACCTGCTGCATGGCGACGTGGCCAGCGTGGCCGTGCAGTATTCCTATCTGTCCAGTCCGTTGTCGTTGCTGGTTGAACCCGAGTACGGCGAGGAAACCTCACGGCTGCTGTTCGCCGAGGTCTATGCATACTGGCGGACGCTGCCGGCCGACGCACGGCCGCGGCTGTTCGTGCACGGGCTGAGCTTGGGCGCGATGAATTCCGAACGCTCGGTCAATCTGTTCGACATGATCGACAGCCCCATCGATGGCGCGCTGTGGAGCGGTCCACCCTTCGCCACCCGCACCTGGCGGCAGACCACCAACCAGCGCAATCCCGGCTCGCCGGAGTGGCTGCCGGTGTTCCGTGACAGCCGCGCGGTACGTTTCATGAACCAGCACGGCACACCGGTACCGGTCGACGCGCCGTGGGGCCGGATGCGGGTGGTGTACCTGCAGTACGCCAGCGATCCGATCACGTTCTTCACCCCGAACGACGCCTGGCGCGAGCCGGACTGGATGGTCGGGCCCCGTGCACCGGATGTGTCACCTGCGGTGCGCTGGTATCCGCTGGTGAGCATGCTGCAGCTGGCGCTGGACATGCTGTTGGCCGACCGCACCCCGATGGGGTACGGCCACGTCTTCGCGCCGACACATTACATCGCGGGCTGGCAGGCCGTGCTGGGCGAGGGCGACTGGAACCGGATGGATACGGCACGACTGCAGGACCTGCTGGGCCCGTTGCGTCGGCAGCAGATCGAGCAGCGCCGCGGCGGTGGGAGCGACTGAGTCAGGCCGGAGGCGGCATGGTGGGAGGTGGCACGCTGGCAGGCGGCTCCGGCGGCGGCAGCAGGCGGTGCCGGGCCAGGCGCTCGGTGACCGCCAGCACCAGCGCCGAGAGCAACAGCATGCCGTGGATGCCGGCCATCCAGCGCAGCATTTCAGGGTCGATACGGCTGCCTTCTTCGATCTTCATGAAAATGCGCAGCAGGGCGATCGCCGAGATGGCGATGATCGACCCCATCAGTTTGTTCTTCATGGCCGCGAAATCGACCATGCCCATCCATTGCGGCCGCCGTTCGCCACCGGAGTCGATCCGGGTGACGAAATTCTCGTACCCGGCCAGGGTGACGATCAGCATCAGGTTGGCCACCAGCGACAGATCGATCAGCGACAGCGCCATCAGCACCGCGTCGGCCGGGCCCATGTCGGCGATGCGCAGCACATAGTTCAGCAACTGGCGCAGGAACACGAACAACAGCAGCAGCAGCGCCACCACCAGCCCGAAGTAGAACGGCGCCATGATCCAGCGCGCATCGAACAGACTGCGCGAGACATTGCGGCGGAGCATGCTGCGCAGTTTCTCCATGCCGGTGCGTCGCTCAGTCGACCGGTTGATCGGTGATGTCCGGACCGGTGTCTTCGACCAGGTCGGCGGGGCGGGTGCCGTAGATCGTGTTGCGCATCTCGCGGCGGGCGTCGCGGATCGCCAGGCCGTCGAGCGGTCGGATGCGGATGATGCGGCACGATTGCGGCATCGCCACGCTGGCGGTGCGCGGTATCACGCTGTCCCAGCGGGCGTTGACCGTGCCGAAGGAATTGGTGATCTCCACGGTGTGTGCGATCGACAAGCCGGTGCAGCGACCTCGCAGTTCGAGCAGGTGGCCCACGCTCTGGCTGGTCCACACCGCCAGCGCTCGGTCGCCCAGAGGCGTCCATTGGGTCTGGCGCACGAAGCGGGCCAGGCGGAACGACGAGACCGGCGCGCCGGCGTGCTGCACGTACAGGTTGAAGCGCTCCTGGGTGGTCAGGGTGGGCGTGGTGGCGCACCCGCCCAGTGTGGTCACGGCGAGCAGGGCAATCAGCAGGCGGCGCATGGCGGCTCCCTCGATGGACAACAGGATGGCGTGCCCGTCCTGCGGGGACGGGCCAGCCTGGATGCGTCCCGGGTCAGCGGGTTACGCGGGTCGTGGCACCATCGCTGGACACGCGCACGCGGTCGCCAACGCGGTAGTCGTTCGGGTTGCCATCCTGCACCACCGCCACGGTGCGGCCGTTCTCCAGCTGCACGGTGATCTCCACGCCGTTGCGCGCGCCACGCGCGAGCGCGTTGCCGGCCGCGCCACCGGCCGCGGCACCGGCGATGGCGCCGATGGCATTGGCGCGGCTGCCGCCACCGATCGAACTACCCGCCACGCCGCCGATGGCCGCGCCGACCAGCGTCGGCACGCCACGCGAATCATCCTGGATCTGCACCGCACGGATCGACTGCACGGTACCCATCTGGACGTCCTGGGCGCGCCCGACTTCCGAGCGGTTGAACGTGCTCGGCGTGGTCTGGGTGGCGCAGCCCGCCATGAACAGGGCCGACGCCAGGACCGCCGTGGCCACGCCTGCATGTGGAAGTTTCATTGTGTGTGTCTCCATCAAGTGACTGCGCGGAACGATGAGGTGGATTCCGCCCTCCGTGCGGGTGAACTGCTCCTTGCAGCAGCGATTAACTACGCGGCCGGTAACGCGAACGTGAAGACGCGGCGCATGCCTACGGCGCCAATAGATGCACGATTTGCAGAGGTTTCCGGCCACTATCCGGAAACCGACGTTCACGCACGCATTACTGTTCGAGGGCTACTTGTCCACGCAACGCATACGCAGCATCGGCCGACCGCGAGTACGTGCGGGGCCGTGTTTTCCCCACGTTTCGTGACCCAGGAGAGGCCCGCAATGTCCAGTGCACCGGTGTATGGCGTTCATTCCGAAGTTGGCGTACTCAGGAAGGTGATGGTCTGCGCGCCGGGCAAGGCGCACAGCCGATTGACCCCGCGCAACAAGGACGACCTGCTGTTCGACGACGTGATCTGGGTCGACAATGCCAAGCGCGACCATTTCGACTTCATGTCCAAGATGCGCGCCCGCGGCGTGGACGTGGTGGAGATGCACGACCTGCTGGCCGAGACGCTGGAGAACGTAGAGGCGCGCAACTGGATCCTGGACCACCAGATCAACGCCAATGAAGTAGGCGTGGAGTTCATGGCCGAAGTGCGTGCCTATCTGGAGTCGCTGTCACCGCGCGAGCTGGCCGAGACGCTGATCGGCGGCCTGAGCGTGTTCGACCTGCCCGACGATTTCGCCGGTCCCACCCTGCAGGCGGCGCGCGAGCAGCCGGACATCGTCGGCTACCTGCTGCCGCCGCTGCCCAACACCCTGTACACCCGCGACACCACGTGCTGGATCTACCAGGGCGTGACCCTGAATCCGCTGTACTGGCCGGCGCGGCACGAAGAAACCATCCTGACCACGGCGATCTACAAGTTCCATCCGGATTTCACCAGGGCCAGCTTCCCGATCTGGTTCGGCGACCCCACCGTGGACCACGGCAATGCGACCCTGGAAGGCGGCGACGTGCTGATCCCCGGCAACGGCGTGGTGCTGGTCGGGATGAGTGAGCGCAGCTCGCGCACCGCCATCACCCAGCTGGCGCAGTCGCTGTTCAAGAACGGCGCGGCCAAGCGCGTGATAGTGGCGGTAATGCCCAAGCTGCGCTCCGCCATGCACCTGGATACGGTGTTCACCTTCGCCGACCGTGACGTGGTGACGGTATTCCCCGGCATCGTCGACCAGATCCACACCGTGTCGTTGTATCCCAGCGACAAGGCACCCGGTTTCGAGATCGTGTTCGAAAAGAAGCACTTCAACGACGTGGTCGCCGAAGCGCTGGGCTTCAAGCAGCTGCGCATCGTCGAATCCGGTGGCGACCGCTATGCCGCGGAACGTTCGCAATGGGACAGCGGCAACAACCTGGTGGCGATGGCGCCCGGGGTGGTGGTCGCCTACGACCGCAGCACGCAGACCAATACCGACCTGCGCAAGCAGGGCATTGAAGTGATCAGCATCGTGGGCGCGGAGCTGGGGCGTGGCCGCGGCGGTGGTCACTGCATGACCTGTCCACTGATCCGCGACGCGGTGGCGTTCTAACCGCAGCGCCACGACCTTTCATCGCACGGCGGTCGGCCTTGCGCCGCCCCGCCATGCAGGACCGCGGAGACCGGACGGATGCAATCCCTTGGGTGGATGGCGCGTGCATGGCTGCTGGCGGGTGTTGCGCTGGGGACCGCATGTGGGCGCGGTGGCGGCGGCGACACGGCCGAGCGACCGCCGACGCTGGTGGCGGTGGAGGTGGTGAAGGCTCAGGCGGTGCCCAACCTGGTGGAGCTTCCCGGACGGGTGGAAGCGAGCCGCTCGGCCGAGGTGCGGGCGCGCGCCGACGGCATCGTCGAGCGCCAGCTGTACGTGGACGGGACCGAGGTAGAGGCCAACGCGCCGCTGTTCCAGATCGATCCGCGCGATCTGCGCGCGCGGGTGCAGCAGGCACGCGCCTCATTGGCCTCGGCACGTGCGGCCAAGGCGCAGACCTCGGCGCTGCGCGCGCGTCTGTCGACGCTGGTGCAGCGAAAGGCGGTCAGCGTGCAGGAGTACGAATCGGCGCAGGCCTCGTTCCGGCAGGCTGACGCGGCGATGATGGAAGCACAGGCGGCCGTGGATCGCGCACAGCTGCAGCTGGACCACGCCACCGTGCGCGCGCCGATCAAGGGTCGCACCGGCCGCGCCCAGGTCAGCGAAGGCGCACTGGTGAGTGCGGCGGCGGCCACGCTGCTGACCCGGATCGACCAGGTAGACCCGGCATTCGTCATCTTCAATCCCTCCAACATATCGATGAACGCGCTGGAACGCGGCGTGCAGGAAGGTCGCATCGACGTCGGCGACAACCGCAAGGTGCGGGTGACGATCCTGCTCGACGGTGGCGAGCGCCTTCCCGCCGAGGGCGTTGTCGATTTCAGCGAAACCGCGATCGATCCGGCCACGGGCAGCCGTACGCTGCGGGCGCGCTTCGCCAATCCGGACGGCCGGCTGCTGCCGGGCCAGTTCGTGCGCGGCATCCTGCAGCTGGGCAGTATCCGCAACGGCTTCAGCCTGCCGGAGCGCGCCATCCAGGTCGGTGAGGACGAGGCCAGCGTCATGCTGGTCAACGACGAAAACGTGGCGGTGCGGCGCGTGGTGTCCCTGGCCGGCCAAGCCGACGGTCGCTGGGTGGTGCAGAGCGGGTTGACCCCGGGCGACCGGGTGATCGTCGACGGCTGGCACAAGATCCAGCCGGGGCAGCCGGTGGCCATCCAGTCCACGCCGATTGCGAAGGCCAAGGCCGAGGCGCCATGAGCGGCTACTTCGTCTACCGGCCGGTGATGGCGTGGGTGATCGCGCTGTTCGCGATCCTGTTCGGCGGCATCGCGCTGGCGACCCTGCCGGTGGAACAGTACCCGGACGTTGCGCCGCCCAGCCTGAGCATTTCGGCCACCTTCGTCGGCGCCGATGCGCAGACCCTGGATCGCACCGTGACCTCGGTGATCGAGAATGAACTCAGCGGCGTGGATGACTTCCTGTTCATGACGTCCACCAGCCGCGCCAACGGCACCGCACAGATCCGGGTCACCTTCCGCAGCGGAACCGACCTGGACATCGCGCGATCGCAGGTCCAGGACCGCCTGGCCCGGGTCGAGCCGCGGCTGCCCGATGAAGTGCGGCAGATGGGCGTGCGCGTCACCCAGGCCAGCAATGGCTTCCTGATGCTGATTTCGCTGCAGTCGGACAAAGGCCGTTACTCGGCACTGGAACTGGGCGACTACGCCAACAGCAACATCGCCGACGAACTGCGCCGCGTACACGGGGTGGGCGACGTGACCCTGTTCGGGTCCAGCTACGCGATGCGCATCTGGCTGGACCGGGAAAAGCTGGTCAGCTACGGCATCGCGCCGGGCGAGGTGATGGCCGCGGTGCGCGAACAGAACGCCCAGACCGCGGGCGGTGGCCTGGGCCTGCAGCCGACCACGCCGTCCACCGAAACCACCGCGCAGATCGTGATGCGTGGCCGCTTCAGCAGCCCCGAACAGTTCCGCCAGGTGATCATCCGCGCGACCCCGGGTGCGGCCACCGTGCGGCTGGGCGATGTGGCACGGGTGGAGCTGGGCAACGACAACTATGCCTTCAACCTGCGCCTCAACGGCCAGGAAACCGCCGGGCTGGCGGTGTCGCTGGCGACCGGTGCCAATGCGCTGTCCACCGCCACCGCTGTGCGCCAGCGGATGCAGGACCTGGAAGGCAGCTTCCCGGACGGCATGCACTGGACCACGCCGTTCGATACCACCCCCTTCATTGTTGAATCGGTCAATGGCGTGGCCCTGACCATGCTGCAGTCGCTGGTGCTGGTGTCGATCGTGGTGCTGCTGTTCCTGCAGAGCTGGCGCGCGGTGTTCCTGCCGACCATCGTGGTACCGGTGTCGCTGCTGGGCGCGTGCCTGGGCCTGCTGGCGTTCGGCGTATCCATCAACCTGCTGTCGCTGTTTGCGATGGTGGTGGCGATCGGCATCCTCAACGACGATGCGATCGTGATCGTGGAAAGCGTCGAGCGCATCATGCGCGAGGAAGAACTGCCGCCGCGCGAGGCCACCGCCAAGGCGATGGGCCAGCTGTCCGGCGCGATCATCGCCACCACCCTGGTGCTGCTGGCGGTGTTCATTCCGATGGGGTTCTTCCCCGGCTCGGCCGGCGGCATCTACCGTCAATTCGCGGTGACCCTGAGCGTGTCGCTGGTGGTGTCGACGATCCTGTCGCTGACCCTGGCACCGGCCATCTGTGGTGCGATGCTGCGTCCGGCCAGGGAACAGGTGGGCAAGGGCGGTCCGGCACGGCGGCTGTTCGGCGCGATCAACAGCGGGCTGGAACGCAGCAGCCGCGGCTACGCCGGCTGGGTGGGCGGCATGCTGCTGCGGCCGTGGTTGTGGATCGGCGTGTTCGTGGCGGTGACCCTGCTCACCGCCCTGCTGTACGCGCGCCTGCCGGGCGGCTTCCTGCCGACCGAGGACCAGGGCTACATCTTCGTCGCCTACAACGCCGCGCCCGGCGCCACCATGGAGCGCACCCGCGCCGCTGCCGAGCAGGCCGAGGCGATCCTGCGCCAGCAACCGGAAGTGCGCAACGTGGCCACGGTGATCGGCTTCAGCTTCTTCGGCCAGGGCCAGGCGGTGGGCATGTCGTTCGTCGACCTGCACCCGTGGGCCGAACGCAGCGGCAGCGAGCGCAGCGCGATGTCGTTGGCCGCGCGCATGAGCGCGGCGTTCACCCGCATTCCGCAGGCGCAGGTATTCGCGCTCAATCCGCCGGCGATCCAGTCGCTGGGTAACGCGTCCGGTTTCAGCATGAAGATCGAGGACCGCAGCGGCGTCGGCGGCCAGGCCCTGTCCGCCGCGGCCATGGGGATCACCGCGCGTGCCGCGGCCAGCGACCGGCTGACCGGGGTGCGTCCGGAGGGCATGCCGCGCGCACCGCAGCTGTTCGTGGACATCGACCGTACGCAGGCGCGTGCGCTCGGGGTGCAGCTGTCGCAGGTCAACCAGGCGCTGGGCATCATGTTCGGTTCGGCCTACGTCAATGATTTCGTGCGCCAGGGCAATGTGCTGCGGGTGTTCATCCAGGGCGACGCCGAACAGCGCATGCGCGCCGAGGACGTGTCCGACCTGCGGGTGATCGGCAGCAACGGGCAGTCTGTGCCGTTCTCGGCATTCGCGACTACGCGCTGGACAGTGGGCGAGCAGCAGGTGGAGCGCTACAACGGGTTCCTGTCGGCTACGGTGTCGGGGCAGGGCGCGCCCGGTGTGTCCAGCGGCGCCGCGCTGGTGGAGATGGAGCGCATCGCCGATGAGGTGCTGCCGCCGGGCATGCGCCATGAGTGGACCGGCACCGCGCGCGAAGAACGCGAAGCCTCCGGCCAGGTCGGCATGCTGCTGGGGCTGGCCTTCGTCGTCGCCTTCCTGCTGCTGGCGGCGCTGTATGAAAGCTGGGTGACCCCGGTGATCGTGCTGCTGGTGGTGCCGCTGGGCATCCTGGGCGCGGTGGTGTTCACCGCCGCACGCGGGATGTCCGCCGATGTGTACTTCACCGTGGGCCTGGTCACCATCATCGGCCTGGCGGCGAAGAATGCGATCCTGATCGTGCAGTTCGGCCTCGACGAGGAAGCGCGCGGGGTGCCGGTCCGCGACGCGATCCTGCAGGCCGCGCAGCAGCGCCTGCGGCCGATCCTGATGACCAGCCTGACCTTCATCGTCGGCATGGTGCCGCTGGTGGTCGCCACCGGTGCCGGTGCCGCCAGCCGCCAGGCCGTGGGCACCGGCGTGCTCGGCAGCATGCTCAGTGCCACCGTGTTCGGCATCTTCTTCACCCCGCTGTTCTACTTCGTGTTGCGGCGGCGCGCGCGTGACCGCCAGCCGCCAGCGCCGGCGGCGACGCCGCAGGACGGGGAGGGCGGCCATGGCTGAGCGCACGTTGCTGCGCTGGGGTGTGGTGCTGGCGGCCTGCCAGCTGTGCGCCTGCAACCTGGCACCGGACTATGTTCGGCCCGAGGCACCGGTGCCGGCGGCGTACCCGTCTACCGCGGCCGACGGCGGCGCCGCGCCGGCCATTGCCTGGCAGACCTTCTTCCACGACCCGGTGCTGCGCGGACTGATCGGCCAGGCGCTGGTGTACAACCGCGACCTGGCCGGGGCGGCGGCGCGGATCGAGCAGGCCCGCGCCCAGTTCCGCATCCAGCGCAGCCAGCGCCTCCCCGGACTGGACGCGAACGCCTCCGCGCAGCGCCTGCGCACCCCGCTCAGTGCGGCCGACGGCGCGCCCCGGGTCACCGTGGACAGCTATGGCGTGCAGGTGGGTATCCCGTCGTTCGAGCTGGATTTCTGGGGGCGGGTAGCGAACCTCAACGAAGCGGCGCGGCGCCAGTACCTGGCGACCGAAGAAGCACGCAATACCGCCGAACTGTCGCTGGTGGCCAACGTAGCCGCCAGCTACTACGCGGTGCGCGCCAGCGACGAAGGCATCGTGCTGGCCGAGCGTTCCCTGGCCAGCCGCAACGAAACCCTGGAGCTGGCGCAGCTGCGCATGGACGCGGGGCTGACCTCCTCCATCGACTTCAACCAGTCGTATGCGCTGGTGACCCAGACCGAACTACAGCTGGCGCAGCTGCGCCGCAACCGCGGCCAGTCGCTGCAGCTGCTGCAGTTCCTGGTCGGCACGCCGCTGCCGCCGGTGCTGCCGGCCGGGCTGCCACTCGATCCCGACGCGCAGCTCACCCGGCTCGATCCTGGCTTGCCGTCGGCACTGCTGGAAGCGCGCCCGGACATCCGCCTGGCCGAGCACCAGCTGCGTGCGGCCAACGCCAACATCGGCGTGGCGCGGGCGCTGTACTTCCCGATCATCGCCCTGACCGCGGCCGGCGGCTACGCGTCGAGCGAACTGTCCGGACTGGTCTCGGACAGCAACCGGGTGTGGTCGTTCGGCGGCGGCGCGGTGTTGCCGCTGCTGGACTGGGGCGCCCGCCGCGCGCGCGTGGACGGTGCGACCGCCGCCCGCGATGAACGCGAAACGGCCTACCAGTCCACTGTGCAGAACGCCTTCCGCGAAGTGGCCAGCGGTCTGGTCGCCGCCGAGCAGAATGATTTGCAGATCCAGGCGCAGATGCGCGCCGTGGACGTCCAGCAGGCGCTGGTGGTGACCGCGCACGACCGCTACGACGTGGGCCTGACCCCGTACCTGGAAGTGCTGGACGCTGAACGCAACCACTTCGCTGCCGAACAGAACCTGCTGCAGCTGCGCGCCGCGGCGTTGCAGGACGCGGTGAACCTGTACGCCGCACTGGGCGGCGGCCAGGCGCTGCGGGAGCGCCCGGCCGACTGAGATTCCCCCACTATCCTGCGAGGTACGCTCTGTATGCGCATTCCGGTCCGAACCCTCTGCCTTGCCTCGGTGCTGCTTCCCGGCGCCGTCGCCGCCCAGACCCGCGACGCCAGCCAGGATGCTGAAATCCAGCGCCTGCGCCAGACCGTGGACATGCTCACCGCGCGCATCCAGGCGCTGGAGTCCGGCCAGGCCGGAACCGCCCCGGCAGCACCCGCCACGCCCGCACCGCCCAGCACCGGCGTGGCCGCCGCGCCGGGCACGGTGTCGGTGCCCGCCACGCCGCTGGTCGCCGCGACGCCGGCGACGTTGAACGTGCCGCGCTCGCCACTGCCGGCGCACGAGACCTTCGATGAAGACGAGCAGGCCACCGCACGCGCCGACAACGAAGTGCCGCCCGGCGGCGATCTGGAAGGCTTCTTCCAGATCCCCGGCACCGGCACCTGGTTGCGGCTGGGCGGCTACGCCAAGCTGGATGCGATGTTCGACAGCGGCGACGCCGGCGACAGCGACCAGTTCATCACCTCCGAGATCCCGGTCGACGGCGGGCGCGACAGCACCCGCTTCAACATGCACGCGCGGCAGACCCGCCTCACCCTGGAAGGGCGCCGCGACACCGGCGCCGGCCAGCTGCGCTTCCTGGTGCAGAACGACTTCTTCGGTTCCGGCGGCAGCTACGGCTATCGGCTGCGCCACGCCTGGGGCCAGCTCGGCAACACCTATGTAGGCTTCGGCTGGTCGGCCTTCATGGACCTGGATTCCGGTCCCGACACGCTGGACTTCGCCGGTCCGCCGGCCTCGCCGTCGGCGCGCCTGGCCAGCATCCGCCAGTACTTCCCGCTGGGCGGCGGCAACCAGATCATCCTGGCCGCCGAACATCGCGCACCGGAACTGCAGTTCGATGGCGCTACCCAGCGCTCGCGCACCGCCGCGCCCAACCTGGTGCTGGCGGCAAGGCACGAAGCGGGGTGGGGCAGCCTGCAGGCGTCAGGCCTGCTGCGCTACCTCGCCTATGACTCGGCGCAGGACAGCAATGAAGGCAGCGACAGCGCCATGGCCGGCGGGCTTGCGCTCAGCGGCACCTGGGGCGGCGGCGACAACGGCGACTACTTCGTATTCGGCGCGCTGGGCGGGCAGGGCATTGCCGCCTTCCTCGGCGACCTGGGCGGATTGAACCTCGATGGCGTGGTCGACCCGCAGGGCGACCTGCAGGTGCTGCAGCAGTATGGCGGCTGGGTCGGCTACACCCATCACTGGACGCAGCGCTGGCGCTCCACCCTTACCTACAGCCGGCTGTACCTGGAGCGCGACGATCTGCTCGACCCGAGCGCGTTCCGGCGCAGCGACTACGCCGCGGCCAACATCGTCTGGCAACCGTCGTCCAGCTGGAGCTGGGGCGCCGAACTGCTGTACGGAAAGCTGCAGGAGCAGAGCGGCGACAGCGGCGACGTGTTCCGCCTGCAGACCGCGCTCAAGTACGACTTCGTGAAGTAGGAGGCCACATGCGCGCCCAATCCCGATATCGACTCGCCGTGCTGGCCGCCGCCCTGGCCGCGTCGGCACCGCTGGCCGCGCAGGACGCCATGCTGGGCACCATCCTGGAAGAGCCCGGCAGTGCCGGGCTGGGTTTCCTGGGCCGGATCGAAACCTCGCCGTACAAGGGCGCGGACGATCGCGTCGACCTGATGCCGCTGTACCTGTATGAAGGCGAGCGCTTCTTCCTGCGCTCCAATGCAGCCGGCGTGCGTTTCGCCACGCGCGAGGACCAGGGTCTTGAACTGTTCGTCGAACGGCGGCTGGAAGGCTACCCGGAAGACGAGACGCCGGACATCCTGCAGGGCATGGAAACCCGCAACAGCGAAGCGGATATCGGCGCACGGTATTACTTCAAGCGCAACGACCACGCGCTTGACCTCAGCGTGCGCCAGGACATCTCCGGCAGCTCCAATGGCACCGAGGTCCGAGCCGCCTACGGCCACACCTGGCGCGGCGACCGCTGGGCGCTGCAGCCGGTGATCAGCCTGGGCTGGCGCAGCGCCAAGCTCAATGACTACTACTTCGGGGTGGAAGACTACGAAGTCACCGCGGAACGCAGCGCGTACTCGGCCGGCAGCGGGGTGGATGTCACGGCGGGGCTGTACGGACGCTACCGCATCCTGCAGAACTGGAGCCTGCTCGGCGGCGTGTTCGCCAAGCGCTATTCCAGCGCGGTGCGCAGCAGCCCGCTGGTGGACAGCAACGTCGAGTGGGGCGGCATGCTGGGCGCCGCCTACGACTTCGGCAATGGCCAGGTGCGCTGGGACAAGGAGGACACGCCTACCTACGTCAAGGTGTTCTACGGCCGCGATTCGGACGAGGGCTGCCACCTGGTCAAGATCATGACCTTCAGCTGCGTGAGCCTCAACGATGACGATCCCACCGACATCTGGGGCGTGCACGTGGGCCGGCCGTTCGTGTCCGGTCTCAACGGCTGGCCGCTGGACCTGGTCGGGTATGTCGGCGTGCTCCGCCATGAAGAGCGTGGCTACCAGCCGGACGCCTGGCAGATCGATGCCTACATGAAAGGCTTCTACTACGGTTTTCCGTGGTCGCATCGGGTCAAGACCCGGATCGGCTTCGGCTTCGGCGTGTCCTACGCCGAGCGTGTGCCGTACGCCGAAGTGCAGTCGCAGGCGCGTCGCGAACGTAACACCTCCAAGGTGCTGAACTACCTGGACCCCAGCATCGACGTGAGCGTGGGCGACATCTTCGGCAGCGAGCGCTGGCGCGAGCTGTACTTCGGCTTCGGGGTATCGCACCGCTCGGGCATCTTCGGCTCGGCGCGGATGCTGGGCACGGTCGATGGCGGCTCCAACTACATCTACACCTACCTGGAAGGCGCGTTCTAGCGCGGATCGGCCGCGACCGGCGCGCGATCCTGGCGGAACAGCAGGGCAATGGCGATGTAGGCGGCGCCCATCGCCACCAGCGCCAGCCCCACGCCCCACGATGCGGAGGCGCGTCCGGCCCAGGCTACTCCACTGACGCAGACCACCGCCGCCACCAGCGCGATCAGGCCCGAGACCAGCGAGATCCAGCGCTTGCCGCCGGGTGCAAAGCGGAACGCGAGGCTGATCTGCGCGATCGCCTGCACCACCAGCACCGCCGCCACCGTCGTCGCTACCGCGTAGGCGGCCCATTCCGGGTGGGTGTAGATGGCGATGCCGCCGATGATCTGCGCCGCGCCCAGTGCGATGGTCATCGCGAAGCTGGGCAGGCCATGCAGCAGGAACGCCTCGGTCAGCTGCAGCGCGCCGGCGATCACCAGCAGGCCAGCGATCAGCACGGTCATGGTACGCAGCATGAAGGAGGACGCATAGATGCCGAACGCGCCGAGCAGCAGCAGGAGCACGCCGACGATGAGCAGCCGCGGCCAGCTCGACTTCATCGCCATGCCGATCGAATCCGGATCCTTGCCAAGGCGGGACAGCACGGTCATGGCAGTCGCTCCTGAAGGGACCGGGCCATTACCCCGCGCGCGGCGTTATGCACTGGTGAAAACACCACCAGTAAATCCCGCAACGCGGTGCACGGTACACGCCGTTATAACGCAGCGCCTCCTATACCAGCCAGACCATCGCTCGGGGGAGTACCGCCATGTTGGAAAGACTGTCCGGCCGTCTGCTGGGTGCCGCGCTCTCCTTCGCGCTGGTCGCATCCATTGCCGCGCATCCGCTGCCGCAGCAGGCGCCGGGAGGCGCAGCGGCGGGTCCATCACCCGCTGTAGCGGCCCCGGCGGCAGTGCTGTTCACCAACGTGCGCATCTTCGATGGCACCCATGCACGCTTGTCTGCGCCCAGCAACGTGCTGGTCCAGGGCCGCACCATCGCGCGGATTTCCACCGCGCCCATCGACGCGGCTGGGGCGCGGGTCATCGACGGCCGCGGGCGCACCCTGATGCCGGGGCTGATCGACATGCACTGGCACAGCATGTTTGCCGGCATTCCGATGCAGTCGCTGATGACCGCCGATACCGGCTACATCAATATCGTGGCCGGCGCCGAATCGCAGAAGACGCTGCTGCGTGGTTTCACCACCGTGCGCGACGTGGGTGGGGCGGTGTGGGGTCTGAAGGCAGCGATCGATGCGGGTCATGCGGAAGGGCCGCGCATCTTTCCGTCCGGCGCCATGATCACCGTGACCAGCGGGCATGGCGACTTCCGCGAGGCGGCCGACCTGCCACGTACGCTGGGCCAGCCCGGCTCGCGCCATGACGTGCTGGGCGACAGCGCCATCGCCGATACCCCCGACGAGCTGCGCGTGCGCGTGCGCGAGCAGCTCATGCGCGGCGCCAGCCAGATCAAGCTCACCGCCGGCGGCGGGGTGTCTTCGCCGCACAGTCCGCTGGACGTGGTGACCTTCACCGAACCGGAGGTGCGCGCGGCCGTGGAGGCGGCCAGCGACTGGGGTACCTATGTCACCGTGCATGCCTACACGCCGGAGGCAATCCAGCGCGCCATCCGCGCCGGGGTGAAGTGCATCGAACACGCCAGCCTGATGGACGACGCCACCGCGCGGCGCATGCGCGATACCGGCACCTGGCTCAGTACCCAGCCGTTCCCGCCGGAGCTTGCCAATGCCTTCCCGCAGGGGTCGGAGCAGTGGCAGAAGGCGCAGGAGGTATTCGCCGGCACCGACCAGACCTACCGCTTCGCGATCAAGTACAAGCTCAAGACCGCCTTCGGCACCGACGTGCTGTTTTCCAGCGCGCTGGCGGCGCAGCAGAACCAGATCCTGGCCAGCCTGACCCGCTGGTACACGCCCGCCGAAACCCTGATCATGGCCACCGGCACCAACGCCGAGCTGCTGGCGTTGTCCGGCAAGCGCAGCCCGTATGCCGGCCGCCTGGGCGTGGTGGAGGAGGGCGCGCTGGCCGACCTGCTGCTGGTGGATGGTGATCCGCTGGCCGACATCACGGTGATCACCAACCCGGACGCGAACTTCAACGTGATCATGAAGGACGGGAAGATCTTCAAGGACCAGCGCTGAGCGGATCAGCCGCCGGTATTCATGCTCGCCCCGCCACCGGCCTTGAAGTACAGCACCAGGTACACCACGCGCCAGAAGATGAAGGCGTAGGCGCCGCACAGCAGGATCTGCAGGACCAGGTGCGACTTCATGCGGCTCAGCCGCCACAGCCCGTCGCCCAGGTTCAGCAGCAACAGGCTGACCCCGATGATGACCACCACGTAGCCGGCCAGCGTGGGGTTGACCAGGTCCAGGTCACCCGGCCCGGCACGGACCACCTCCAGCCCCGCAGCGGTGATCAGCGAGGACACCGCCATGTTGCGCGTGTTCTCGAAGATCAGCCTGAGTACACCATTGTCGAACAGCTGTACGGCAATACGTCGGAGCAGGGCGGGCAGCATGGGGCGTTCCTCGCGGCGTGAACCGGACTGCGCACAGGGTTGTACCCGGCGCATGAAAAGCGCGTGGAAGGGCGGGTAAGTACATTTACTGGTGGTGCCTGCCGACGAATGGCGGTACACCGCTGCGGCGCCGGAGGACCATGGTGGCCCAGGCAAGCCGCCCGTGGGCGGCGCCGTGGCAAGGGACCGTCATGCCGAGCAGGGCCACGCACGGGACCCGATTTGCGATCGCACTCGGCGCAGCGCTGGGGTTTGCGCCGTCGGCCCGCGCGGATCCCTGCGTGGTGGTGTCCGCGCGGATCGCGCTTGCCGCCGGCACGTGCGAGGTCACGCCCGGAACGGAGCTGCGCGCCACCAACACCCAGCCGGCCGTGTCTTCAACCAACGTGGGTACCCGCGTGGATCTGCGCCCGGGTGCGACCGTGATCACCTCCACCCCGTCGACCCGGCATGCGGTCGACATGATCAACGGCGGCCAGGTGCTGATGGGCCCGCAAACGCTCATCCAGCTCAATGCGAGCGGCTTGGGCGTACTCGGCATCAGCGTGAGCAACAGCCGGTTCACCGAGCCCGTTGGCAGCGGCATCCGACTGGAAATGCACAATGCCACCACCGGCAACAACGTCTCCGGTTACGGCATGCGCGCCGTGCAGGGCAGCGATGTCACGCTGGGCATAGATCTCGTGTCGACCTTTTCGCGCAGCGCCTACGGCATCCGCGCCGACAGTGGCAGCCGCGTGGTGCTGATCGACGGGAGCAGCATTGCGCTCAGCGGTCCCGACAGCGCGCCCGGCGGCGCCGCACTGATGGCGGTGGAGGCGGGCAGCGTGATCGACGCGCGCAACGGCACGCGCATCGCCAACAGCGGCCACGACGTCAGCGGGCTGTACCTGTCCAACGGCGGGCTCGTGTTCGCCGATGCGTCCACCCAGCTCACGCTGGGCAATCCGGCCACGGTCAATGCTGGAACCGCAGGCATCGTCGCCGACAACACCCTGGTACCCGCCGGCACCGTGGATGGCGCATCGATCACGTTCACCGGCATTGCCGGCACCGGCATCACCGCCACGCGCGGGGCGGACATCACTGCCAGCCGCCTGGGCATACAAGGCGCCGGCATGGGCGTGGTCGCCGACACGGGCTCACGCGTTGCGATCAGCGATTCTGCGCTGAGCATGAGCGACACCCACGGCGGCATCGTCAGGACCATCGAGCCCAGCGGCGCTACGTTCGGCACCACCTTCCTGCGCCAGGGCGCGGGGCTGTTTGCGTTGGGTGGTGAGCTTGAGGCCGACCAGGTGAGCGTGCAGGTGCCCGCCGACGGCGTTTACGGCGTACACGCCTCCCATTCCGTGCTCGCACCGGCCACCGTGGGCACCCTGCGTTTTGCCAACGGCACGATCACGACCTCCGGCGTCGGCGCCTACGGCGCGGTGGCAACCGGAAGCCCTTTCGTGGAAGGGACGCCGACGCTGCTGCTGCAGGATGCGGCGGTGACCACCACCAACGCGATGGCGCATGGCCTTGCGGTCATCTCCGGCGGCAGCCTGACCGCCATTGACAGCGTGATCCTTGCGCAGGGCGCGGAGGCTGCCGGGCTGTATTCCAGCACCGCGAGCAGCACCCGGTCCAATCGTGCCTCGGTGTCCGGCGGGCAACTGGTGAGCGCGCAGGCGGCGGCCATTGAAGTGGCCGGCTCAGGCCTGCAGCTGGACCTGGCCGACGGCGTGGACGTGCGCGGCGGAAGCGGCACGCTGTTCACCGTGGCCGCGGTCGGCACCCGCAGCGGCACGCTCGCCATGACCGCGTCCGGTGCAATGCTCGACGGCGCTGCGCTGACCGAGCCGGGCAGCACGTCGGACATGGAGCTGCAGGCCGCGTCGCGCTGGTCGATGAGCGGTTCCTCGGTGGTGACCCGCTTGACCAATCGTGCAAGTGACATCGTGTTCGGCCTGCCACTTGGCCCTGCTGAAGGCCTGGCGAGTTACAAGACACTTACGGTGGCCGACTACCTGGGCGAGGGCGGGGCAATCACCTTCAACACGTGGCTGGCGGGCGATGTGTCACCGTCGGATCGCCTGGTGATCGTGGGCGGCACGGCCGGCGGACAAACGGGAGTACACGTACGTCGAAGCGGCGGCGACGGTGCACTGACCCTCGGCGACGGCATCCTGCTGGTCGACACCCAGGGCGGGGCCGTTACCCATGCAGGCGCCTTCGCCCTGCTGCAGCGCGTGGTGGAGGGGCCGTACGAGTACCAGCTGGTTCGGGGCAGCCGGGACGCGTCCCGCCCGGACGCGTGGTTCCTCACCTCGCAGCGCCTGCCCACCGACCCACCGCCGCCCGTTCCTCCTGTACCCCCGACGCCTCCGATTCCTCCGACGCCGCCGGATCCGTCCCCGCCTCCCGAGCCACCCGCACCGCCCGAGCCACCTGCACCGCCCGAGCCACCTGCACCGCCCGACCCGCCTGCGCCGCCCCCTCCGCCGGCACCTCCACCGGTCGTGCCCGAGGCCCCTGTGCGGGACGTCGAGCCCCTGTACCGTCCGGAAGTCGGCACCTACCTGGCCAACCAGCGCCAGGCCGCCGCCATGTTCGTGCACAGCCTGCACGACCGGCTGGGTGAAAACGGCTGGCCCCAGCGCGGCGATGTCGCGGAGGAAATGACGCATGCCTCGGCATGGGTGCGAATCGTCGGCAGCGACGGACGCAGCCGCAGTCGTGACCGCGCCTTCGACATCGATACCGACGCCACCCTGGTGCAGGCCGGCGGCGACGTCGGGCGCTGGCAGGTCGGCTACGGACAGGGCACCTTGCACTTTGGCGGAATGCTGGGCCATGGCACGGCCAGCAACCACGCCATCGCGGGCGGCAACCCCGCGCGCTCACGCGGCAGGACCGAGGGATGGAGCCTGGGGGCCTACACCACCTGGTATGCCACCGGGCCCGGGGCAGCGGGGCTGTACCTGGATGGTTGGGTCAACCATGGCCGCTATCGCAACACCGTGCAGGGTGATGGGCTTCCGGACGTGCGCTACGACGCGCGCACGTGGGCGCTTTCGGTGGAAGCGGGGTACGCACTGCGGTTGGGGGAGGGCAGCGACAGCTTCGTGGAACCGCAACTGCAGCTGGTGTACCTTGACTACCAGGGAGATGAAAGCACCGAAGTCAACGGCACCCGCGTTGACAGCGCCGACGGCACGGGCTGGGTCGCGCGGCTTGGCCTGCGCACGCACCGCACGTGGGTGTCCGGCGAGCACCGCTACCAGCCTTACGTGACGGTGAACTGGTGGCATGACCAGGTGCCGGACCGGTTGGCGTTCAATGCCGTGCAGCTGGGCGACCTGTATCCGGGTAACCGCTACGAGCTGAAACTCGGCCTCAACGTCGGGTGGGGGCGGGACTGGAGCGCATGGGCGAACGTGGGATACCAGCAGGGCGGCCAGCACTACACGGAGTCGATTCTGCGAATTGGCGCACGTTATCGCTGGTGAGCAACGCCTGCTGCAGGGGCAGCTAGGTAGCTTTACTGATGCGCGGGCTCGGTCATTGCGCCCAGACTCCAGCCAGGTGAGCGGCATGGGTGCGAATGCACATGGCCAGAACAGCGTCCAATCGATTGATGGAGCGGCCCCTGAGTCCTTACATGGGGCGGGACCTGACCGAGCGAAGCGAAGCGCCGGTCGGCGCATGGGGACGGCATAGCCGCTACCCGACCGCCCGGGCCGTGCGCTTCGGTTCCGGAATGGAGGAGCCAACCCCGGATGCCACTACGGAGGCAGCGCATCCGCCGGTAGCCAGCGCCACGATGGACGCCACGTACGGTCACGCCGACTACCGCGTCACGGCCTGGCAGCCCCAGGGCAAGCCGGCCTTCGTGTTCCTCATCGCGATCGGCGAGCGCCGCCTGCTGCAGCCCAACGTGGCCGAAGGCAAGGATTTCGACGAGGTCATGCGCAACGCGGCAGCGTTTGTCGAGCGCCTGCTGGACGCGGATTCAGTCTAGGGCGACGTCTGCCAGCCAGGGCGACGTCTGCTAGACCGGAATCAAAAGGCCCGGGCGGAGGGTCACTCAGGAAACAACAGCGTGACCGTAAAGCGCACGCCCCAGTCGGGCCCGCCGCTTGGCGTGTCCACGTAAACGCGCGCGCCGCCCTGGTAGCTGAGCATCTGCGAACCGAGCTTGGTCACCTTGCTGTAGAAGACGTTCAGCGGCAGCGTCCATTGCTTGGCTTCCCAGTCGTAGGTCGACTCAAGGTTGATGCCTACGGTGCGTCCTTGCCCGATGCCGCGTGACACGAACGGCTGCAGGAACGTGGAGCTGATGTCCACCCGGCGGCGCCCACCGCCAACATCGACGATATGGTTGGCCAACGCGCCGTAGCTCCATGCGCCTTCCTGTTTGAGCAGGACGAGGGTAGGGCCCAGCCCCCAGGTATCGGCGCCCAGGTCATCGGTTCCGGTAGGCAGCAGCATCGCAGGGCCCACGCCCCAGACCAGGCCACCCTCGTCGGCCTTCTTCGGGGAAAAGAAGAAGCTCTGGGTGATGTCGCCGATCCCGGCCTGGTCGGTTCCGGGAATGACATCCTTCTGGTACACCACCGGCAGGATGGTCCGCGAAATGACGTTCCAGTGCTCGGAAAGGGAGAAGGGCGCCACCGGCTGGATGTTCAGCAAGTTGCGATGGCCGTCGTCGCCCCAGGTCTGGTCGTAGTTGTACTGGAACGGCACGCTGATGAGCGCGGCTACCGGATTGGACAGCTTCTTGGCGATGGCGTCCGCATCCTGCTGTTGCGCGGACGCATTGGCGGAGAGCATGCAGAGCGCCAGGGACAGCGGTGTCGCCAGGGACCAGATCGGACAGGCATGCTTCGCGCTCGGTACCGTCATGAGGTTGCTCCTGCAGGCTGCGGCGTCTTGGGCAGGACGAGTATCGGGTGGACGGGCAGGGATTGTCGTGCGTACTTTTACCGGTAGGCGCGGTCGTGCGTGTTAAGGATGGATCGGGCCGGACGGCATTAACGTGACGCATCACGCCCGCCGGCAGGCCAGTGGTTACACTTCAGGGATCGTCCCGCCACAGGTGGATTCATGTCAGCAGACGCACCCGGCCTGGCCGCTCGAGATCTGCTGGTGAAGGATGCCCGGGCGATTCTGGATGCGCTCCCCGCGGCGAATGACCAGCACGAGGCAATTCATGTGGCCCGCAAGGCGATTCGTCGAATGCGGGCCGTGTTGGGGTTGCTCACGGACGACATCTTTGATCTGGAGCGCGAAGACCGTGCGCTGAGGCAGCTCGGCAAAGGCCTGTCTGGGATGCGGGACGCGCACGTGGTGGTCGAGACCGCCAATCGACTACAGGCGGCGCACCCGGAACTGGGTTGGTCGCCGATCATTGAAGCACTGGAACTACGGCGTACGCGAATTCTGCAGCGTTCGCTGGCCGTGGACCCTGGATTTTTACGCAGGCGGCGTGTTGTGGAACAGGTTCTGCGGCGGCTTGAGGACCAGCCATGGCATTCGTTGCGGCGGCGTTCGATCCGGACGGCGCTGGATGCAAGTGAACGTCGAGCGGCAAAGGCTGGTAAACGGGCCGCTCGCGAGGATGATCCAGAAGCCGTGCACCGGTGGCGTCGACGGGTGCGGCGGCTGCGTATGCAGCTGGATGCAGCTCAAGTTCTGGATGCGCTGCAGGGACATAGCGACGCACATGGAGCGGCTGTTCGGAAAGGCAAAGAGCTGCACCGGATCAGTGACCGGCTGGGTTGGAGCCAGGATGTGAGGCTGCTGCGGAACCTGGTTCGGAACATGCCGTGGAGTGAGGGCAAGGGTCGGGTGATGGGTCTGGTTGAGGAGCAGTTGGCTGAGGCTGGTGGGTGAAGTGCGGCAGGCCCTGTCGGGCCACTTCGCTCCTTACATAATATACATTATGCGAAATGAGTTGGCTGTCCCAGCCACGTTGTTTTAGCCAGCTTGGGCTCGCTTCAATGATCGGCCAGCCCCCACAGGATTTCCCGGTTGGGTAAGCGGATCGGGTGCCGGCGCCGAGGCGCTCAATGTGGTGCACATCTCCTGTGGGCCACGCCGCACGAGGCGCGGTTTAGGCTGTCGCCTTAGGAGTGCTGCCCCTACATCCCGACAGCGCGAAAGATTGGTCCCCACGCGGTGACGATGACGCATGCCACGACTGCAAGGGCCTGGAGCATGCAGAGGGTTTTAGTCCACTCCACTGCACGGATTAAAGTATCCCGGCTCGCTACGTCGAGAGGCTTCTCAAGGACGCCCTTTATCCGACGGCGCAAGTGCCAAGGCAATATATGGACAATTGCAAGCTGGAGGCCTTCTGGCAAAGGATCAACGTGCGACGGCATCTCATTGCCAAATGTTTGAATAGCCTGCTCGTAAGCACCCCGAGCGGCATTGTGGCTGATTGAGCGATATTTGACCCAGAAGCCCAGCATTATGCCGAGGCCAAGGATGTTCAACAGCTGAAGCGCACCGTTGCCCGCCACGAGCGTCACGCCGTCCGGGTTAGAGAGCACAAGGGCAAAGGCTGCGGCGCATCCACCCGTAATCCAAGCGGAAAACTGCCCCGCTTCTTTGGCTACGTTAAATGCGGCGGCACGGCAGATTAACACGGCAGTTGCCTTTTCAGCTTCGGTGGGTGAAATGCTCATCTTCTCTCCTTGTGTCGCGCACCGTTGACTACAACCTACACCTCTTGGAAGCAGCTGTACCGGGCCGTAGCGGCGGAGGCGGCGACGGCACCCTGCTCTCTTTGGCGTGGCCAGCGGCAGCCGTCGTCGCAGTGAGATGGCGCAGGTGACCCTGGCCTATATGCGTGCCCTGCCCGAGGGCAGATACCTCTACCACTTGGACCAAGGTAAGGCACTGCAGGACGGCCCGCATCCGTTGGCAGTCCGGACAAGCCGCTATTGGGCGCGGCCGTGCCTGAGCAGCCGGTTTGGGTGGAGGCAGCCAAGCTCACCGAAGGCGCGCTGTTTCGAAGAATCTGGGGCGCCCGGGTCGGCCCGGCATTAAGTGACCGTGCCATTGCACTGGTCATCCAGCCCCGCTCCGCGCGGACCGGTCTGGAGGGGGACCTAGGCAGGCACAGCCTGCGTTCGGGCTTCATCACTGAAGCCGCGCGTCAGGGCTTGGCGCTGCCTGTTCTGAAGACGATGGCCGATCACCGCGTGGTGGCCAGTGTGGCGGGATACTTCCAGCAGGGCGACAGCCACCGGTAGCTCGCGTTGAATGTGTCCCGGTCCCACTCTATCCTGCCAAGGAAGCGCATCCGGCGGGCTTGTAGGCGCAGAACTGGAGCTGCGCTCCAAGCACTGTTGTTAACAGGGGAAAACAAGGATGTTGAGTAACATTGTCTCGATCAGCAATGCCGGAGTGCTCGGGGGCTTCTCAGGTGTCGCAGCACACCTGCCTGACTTCAAGGCAAAGAACCTGATCTATGGCTGGAACGCTTCGGGAAAAACGACGCTGTCGCGTCTATTTGGGCAGCTTGAGTCGGGTGTCGGGGCGCCACAGTTACCTGAGGGCGCGTACGCAGTGTGGAAGACAGCTGCCGGAGTTCACCTCGATGCAAGGCGGGAGGCGGATCGTGCAACCGTTAACGTACGCGTGTTCAACCGCGACTTCGTAGAGCGCAACTTGAGCGATCACACGCGAGCGCCCTCGCTGTTCATCATTGGCGAAGACAACATTCGTCTCACAAAGAGAATTGAACGCTTGCAGGTCCACCGGGATCGCCTGGCGGTGTCGTTCCGCGCTGCGCAAAAGACGGCCCAGGATGCTGAGAAGCTGTATGAGCGGCTTGCTACTGACTTGGCCAGCGGATGCGCCGACCGACTGGGTGTGCGGAATTTTCGCGCTCCGAACCTAAAGTCACTGGCTGTTCAATTGGAGCAGCCCGTTGGAAGTCTGCTCGATGACGCCGCACTTACTGCGGAAGTTGATGCCGCACGCGACAGGGAGACCTACCAGGCGATCAACTTGGGCGGGCTTCTTCCCCTGCCCCTGCCACAGACGGAACACCTAGCGTCGTCGCTGAGGGAGTGTCCCCAACAGCAAGCGCTTGCCCGCCTTGCCAGTGACGGTCGTCTGAGCGACTGGGTCAGGCAGGGCCTGCAGTTTCACCAGCACGGCAGTCAGTGCGCGTTCTGTGGCGGCGACGCCAGCCAGGCCTTGGTTGACTATGCCATGCATTTCTCCGACGCTTACAACCAACTACGTCAGCGGTTGCTCTCCCTTGATCAGAGGCTGGCACTGCCGCTGCCTCTTCCAGCTCTTCCCCCAGAGCAGGTGTGGGCCCCGGCGATCCGCGATCAGGCACGAAAACTGATCGAGCAAGTCAGTCAGTGGCAGGAAGCGGAGCTTCAGATCCGTGCGTGCTGGCGGGCCCAAATTGCGGAAAAGCTGGAGCGCATGGACCGGCCCATAGATGCCGCTGATGTTGCGGATCGTTCGGCGAGCCTTAATGACATTCTTGCCGGGTTGCGCAAACTCGTGGAGGAGCAGCGGCGAATCATCGAACAGGCTGGCCAGATTCAAGCCGCCGCGGCAGATAGGGTGAAGCAGCACTTCGCCGCCCGTTACGTCATGGATGAGGAGTGCAAGGTGCGGCTTGCCGAGCTCGAGCAGGCGCGCGGCTATCTTGCACGGGTGACGCAGGTTGGCACCAAGGCGAAGGACCGCATTCACGCTGCACAAGCGAAATTGCAACAGCAGTCAGTTGCCGCTGCTGAGATAAACGCGCTTCTGCACAAACTGCTTGGAGGCAGAATCAACGCTGTGCAGGCTGCGGATAGCCAGTTGAGATTCATGCGCGGAACATTTCCCGCCGTCAACTTGAGTGACGGTGAACGCACGGCTGTATCACTCTCTTACTTCCTGGTGAGCCTGCGTCAAGGCGGGGCGCAGCTGGCACAGACCGTAGTTTTCGTTGACGATCCGATCAGTAGCTTGGATGCTAACCACGTCCATCAAGTGTCAGTATTATTGCTCCGGCATCTTCAGGATGCAAAACAGCTGTTTATCTCAACCCACAGCTCTGAGTTGTTCAATGCGATTAAAGAGGAGTGGGCGAGTCGTGGCAACTTCACCGGGCAGAGTGCGGGATATCTGATGCATCGCGTGGGTGAGGCCGCCAGTCAACTATCGACGCTGCCTCAGCATCTGTCGAGGTTTCGCTCGGATTACCACCACGTATTTCATTGCCTGGCTAAGCTAAGTCAAAGCCAAGAGGTCGACGTTGACCTCTACATCGGCACCCCAAACCTGGTCAGACGGTTCTTGGAGATGTACTTGGGGGCACGGCTACCAGAAGCCGCCGGGATCCAAAAGAAGATGCACGTCCTGTTTGACGACAACGACGTCAGCGACAGCATCTATCAGTTTGCCAACGAAGGGTCCCATAGCCAGACGAGCCACAGAATGCTGCAGGTCTCGGACTTCCCTGCCCAGTCACGTCAGATGGTTGCGACGATCTTTGACGCTTTGCTTGCCAAAGATCCGGCACACTTCAACGCCTTGCTGAAGGAGACGAAGATGGAGTGGCGGCCGAAGTAAGTTGAACGCAAGAGGCGATCGGCTTTTCGTTTTTCTGTGGACGGCGGTTGGATGTGAGTGCATTTGTCCTTCTGTTCACCCATGCGCTGTTTGGCAGGTCCGCCCTACCCTTCGCATGGCGGCTCGTCGCCTCTTAAATTTCTCCTGCCTAACCGCGCCGTTATCGCAATGACTAGGCGTTTTTAGGATTCTTTGCGCAGTCCGCACCGAATCGCTGAGCTCTATGGTTCTGCCAGTTAAATTCCTGGCGCACACGCCAACTTTCTACAGTTTTGCTGTTTTGGTGGCGCCATCGGCTACCTGCAGGCGGATCTGCTTATAGGCAGGCATTAGCTGCAGACGCGTCTTCCGCAGAGTGACTAGAGCGAACAGCTTCAGTGCCTCCGCCGTGTGCTTAGCTAGGCCGCGATAGCGCGCCTTGGTGTAGTCAACTGCCGCTCGTTTAACGGAATGGATGCTTCACCTTTCGCGCATGCTGGCTTTGCATATCTGCAATCGCTCGCACTGATGGCGGTTACGCTTGCTTTTCCTCGATTCCACCTTCGACTGCTTCAAGGCGTTAGGGCGACGAGGCCGGCCTGATTGTCTTTAATCGCTGCTTGTGGCGGATGGGCCTTCTCAGTATTTGTGGGCGCGGAAGCTGGTGCTGCCACTCTCTCAGCAGCGCCAGCGGATGGGTGGGCGCCGCAAGCAAACTATGCTGCGATCATCCGGAACTCACCATTTCTCAGCATGGCTTCATCGCAGTCTTTCTGGATCGCGGTCAGGAATCGAGACGCTGGTCCTCCTGCACGGGGGCTGTAGGTCATGACAAGCTTCTCGCGGGCGCGAGTCATCGCCACATACAACCGAGAGGCTTCACGCGGCAGTTCATCGCTATCAATGCCGGTAGAGGGGAGGAGTCCCTCAATTAGTCCCATGATGTATACGGCGCTGAACTCATGGCCCTTAGCTGATTCGATGGTACTAACCTTGACGTTGTCACTTTCATAGTCAACATCGTTTCGGAGCTCTGCGGTGCTAACGCCTCGCCGCTTCAATGCGTCCTCGATGGAGTTGCGCATGTGCGACGTAGGTGCGATTACGCAGACCTGACCTGGAGATTGACCCATGGCAAGGGAGGAGAAGATCTCACTAGCCACGTGCTCCACTTCCTCCTCGCTAGAGCTGCAACGAAGAATCAATGGGCGCGCGCCGTGACTCTCTGCAAAGTCTGGCATGGAGGGGCGTGCAAGGATCTCGTCATCGACATCAGAAAACTCAAACTGAGAGACAAGACCAAACGCCGCCTTTAGGATCTCATGCGTATTGCGATAGTTCTTTCTCAGATTGAAGCTGCGTCCGACGATGTCAATTCCAATTCGGCGGAGTACAAATCCGCGCTTATAGATGCTCTGTGCACCGTCACCAGCGAGGAAGAGACCATCAACTACCTTGGCTATGCGTTCGCCCGAGGGGGTTTTTAGGAGCCCCATGAGAACCAGATCAAGCTCAGAAAGGTCTTGAACCTCGTCGCTGAGCACGCAGCGGAATTTTCCTACGATATAGGTCTCATTTTGAGTGGCGCGAATTGCTTGTGACACAAGCGCCTCGTGGTCTTGCGCATCTAATGTTGCCATAGTGGCGAGGTAGGACTGCATCGCGACGAGCACTATTCGCCTATCCATCTGGCTCATAGGTGTTCCACGGCCACGGCGCTGGAAGAGCTTTGGATCCAAGTATTTATCTACTTCATCTGCCACGAGGCGGCCGCGAGCGTACGACATCTCGCCTTTAAGGTAGCTAATTAGCTGGCCGGTGTTCATAGAGCGGAAGGCAGAGCGTCCGAATTCAGAGTGGCGACGTGCAGCGGACTCGGCCGCTCTTAGTGCGGCCTCAATTGCTTCTGACTGAATTTTATTTGTGGCATGAGGTACGCGAAGACCAGTATCGGCGAGAACCTCCTTGGCCAGCATGCTCATGGTCCTGACGCTTATCAGGGAGCCCTCAACCCCACACAGGTCATCAACCAGTCGCTCAAGAAGCTTGCGCATGCTCTCGGTGAGGGTGACTAGCATGATCGGCTGGCCGTAACGCTTCACCAGGGCTCTCGCTCGGTGCACTAATACGCAGGTCTTCCCGCTGCCGGAAACGCCGCGAAGTCTCGATGGACCACGCAACTCACGTTCGGCAACCTGCTTCTGCTCAGGGTGGAGGTATAGCATCCACTCCGCCAGCGTGCCTCTTGCGAAAAGCTGGTCCCAAAGTCCAGTATCGTCAAATGTTATGAATGCTTCGCTGTTCTCAGGTGACATCATCTCAGCGGCTGCCGATTCGTCCTGGACTAGCTCGGCTTCGTCATGCATTAGTGCCAAGCGACGACGAAGCTGTGGCCATTCACCCATGTGCGAGTGCCAAAGAAGATCAAATACTAGGCTGGCTTGGGCATAGCTGACTGAGTCGGCAAGCTTCTCAAGAATGGCGTCGGCCTCGAGCTCGAAGGAATCTGCATCGATTGCTTCAATGACTGCAATCGCGTCTTTCGGAAGCGCCAGCCTTTTCCAGTCAACGTCGACGAGGCGATGCAGTAGCGGCTTTGTACGCTCTTCCTGAGGCGCATCAAAATTAAGCATGTCGACAGGGATGTGGCGTGCCTCATTGGACGGCGACACCAACACAAAGTCCAGCGCACGATCATTGCGGCCTTGCACCCACTGGTAGTTCTTGTGCACGTCGAGCCAGCGCTGAGAGTCGTCGTGGTCGCCTACGAACAAGAACACACGCGTCTTCTTAATGCCGTCGATGAGCTGTACGACCAAGCGGAACCCGTCCGAGAGATCGTACTTCTCTACATTCGGCAGCCTGCTCTCACCGTGCTTGGTTCGAGGCAAAGAGATCAAGCCTTCAGTGCTTGCTTCGGACATGGCCGCTCTTACGGCCTGCACGACTTTTCTATGGCCCTGCCCCATGAGCTTCTTCATGGCACTATGGCAAGGTTTAAATAGAATGACCTGGTAAGTCATGGAGTTCTCCTGTTTCCTTGAAAATAAAGCTCCGTATTGCCAGGGCAAGCAACTCGTCTTGTGTGCCCGGCCATTGGATCATCGCACTTTTTATGGCTTCACGCTCGGGCGGGAGTGGTTGGACCACCGGCACTGCTGGCATTCCCGAATTGACGCTGCTGCCGCCCTGCGCGCCGGGTCAGTCACCCAAGCAGGCACAGCCTTCAACTTCCGCCGGCTTTCTCGAACTAGACCATCAAACTGGCCAACACGTCCGGGGCTGGTATGCGGCGAGTGCCGTCACCCCGGGCGCCTCTTGGAGGCAAAATTCCGCACGGACAATGTCAACGCCGTCATCAGGAGCATAGTGATGAACGTCAGTGCGAATGTTTCGGCGAAATAGGCGGGAATTGAGTTCGGCATACTGCCGCAGCAGCTTTGAAGTAGTGCGCCCACTTGGACACCTCCATGCATCACCGAGCCAGCTAGCAGGCAGCGCCTTGCCCGCTCTTCCGCACCCAAAAATGCTGGAACGACTAACATTGACATGCCCACGGACACCGCCAAGACCGGCGAGGTTATTGCCAGTGCCGTAAGGATAAGGACACCTGTATCGAATGTGGCAGCATGGCCGTTGGTGACCAGCAGGCTTGCGAGGGTACCAAGGCAAAGGGTGTCGATGGCCACGGCGCCTACCAACAGCGCCCGCACATTGGACAGTTTCATGAGTGCTTCCAGCATACAAACTCCATTCTTTACTTATAAGCGGCAAAAGATCCCAATGTGCAGCCAGGTCTGAACAAGGTAGAACCTGGGCAGGTAACTGCTGGGCGCCCGGTCACCGTTGCTTTGCACGTGAGCTGGCGCTATTGCGTACCCGCATGCAGAGGCCTTCAGTTACGCGTCAAAACTCAATCTAGGGGCCATTCTCGTAGGGAGAGACGAGGTCCCGAATCGGTTTCGGTTCAAAGGGAGGCCGGCACCATCTTCACGGGAAGTGCCTGACGTAGAGCCCTAGGGTCGATAGCGATCCTGCATACTTAACCGCGTTTGCGTCACGGGAGTACATCGCCAGTGGCGAGGCGGGTTTTGTCGGAACCATGGGCTCAAACCATGGTGCAAGGCTAGGGGCGTTCTCCCGGAGAAGTCCCAGTTCACGGCGGAGTCCGAGTGCTTCGCGGGCATGCAATTTCTGCCACGTCCCGGCCTTGCATGATGCTGCAAACACGACTTCGTCATAGCGAGGGTAGGCCTGGCCTAGTGAACCGCGATAAAGCCCGATGTCCAATTCATGAAGGTCCGAGCACACAGGAGGTGCAGTGGCGCCGCCCCTTTCGTAGCTCAGCGTCGTGAACTGCACGGAGATCCACAGTTCGTATTGCCTTACTCCATTCATCACCGTTATGAAGTCGTGTTTTGGTGAACTGGGCTTGCACGGTGCGCCACCGAAGGTGAGCCGCGTGGGAATTTTTGGCTTGCAACGGAGATGGTAACCTGGCAATGAGTCCAATTCGCTCACAATGTGTGCGAGCACCTTCAGCTCATATGCCTTTCCCTGCGCCCAACTACTCGAAGAGGACTTTCTTTCTGCGCGCCTTACAGCCAACTGTAGTGCTTTGAGTAGGATGCCCCTGCTAAGTGTTGTCATGGCCGAGGCCCTCCCTCTGAACTTTCGGGCGGCTCGAAGTCCAAGTCCAATGCAGATCCAATGAACCGATCAATTGCCGCTCGCTCTTGATCGTCCAGACGAATGTCATGTTTCTCCGAAAGGTTTTCCGAAAGCACGCTGAGCATCGACACTTCTCTCTCTCGCCGCAGATCCAAATCCACGTAGTAAACGTCCCGAATGGACGCCAGCCCTTCGATCCTACGCAGTTGCGAGAGGACCTTCTCGAAGTCTTCCTGATCAATAAATGTGCCACAAGCAGTAACGACGGCCACTGCTGCCGCAGCCTGTCTGAGGATATCGTCAGGGTGGTCGGTGACGGCAGCGTTAACGTGCTCAATCAGCTGACTGTGACCTTCAGGCCGATCCGGTCCGGCAACTTGGAAGACGCCGAGATACTCAAGGATCAGATCCAAGACGCCTTGGGCTTCCAGCTCATCATCCATTTTCTATCGTCCTTGTGAGGCTCCCCGCCGACCGGGGTGTCAACAACTTGAGAGATTCCGTGGCTTCCCACTTGCCCGTTCTGATTGTGCACGGATTAGGGGAAGGCTCCCATAGGGCATTCCCCTACACGCACCAACCCTCCGGGAGCGGCATTTGAGCCGCGCCACTTCTTCCCTATCTCACCCAACCTGCCCAACCTCCAACTGCTCCCTGCCTTCTCAAATCGCACCATCGCTTCGGAGCGCCTCCGGCGACGGGTCTGCCGCCAGAACATCCAGGTCACGTCCAACGCCCAGGTCCATCCGGGTCCCTGGCTCAATGCCCCATCCGGCGCATCCACCGCCCTCTCGCCTTCAGGCACGGAATGGTTGGGCGGCCGGCAGAAGTTTCGAGGGATGTTGCCATGCAGGATGACGCACTAACAGCTGGTCTCCCAGGACGACGAGATCGCCTTGAACCGGACGGTGATCGAGCGCCAACGCATTTCCTTGTACTGCTCCCGCACGAGGCCCGATTCGCCTGTCGGTCGAATCTGGGTCAGCAAATTCGCGCGCTTGCCGATCAATCGCGGCTGCAAGGGCACGACACGCCACGCTTCCCTGCCGACCGAGATGTACTGCACGTGTGGCGAGACGGGCGGCCCATGTCGTGCCAGGTGTCGCAGAAGATGTAAGTGGCCACGACCGACCACGTCGATGAATCCGGGTCGCAGTCCATGACGACCGGAATCAGGTGCGATCGCCATACGGGCGGCTTGGCAGCCCCGTCCTCCTGCCCGGTCCGCAGGGTGATCTCCCTGGGTATCCAGCCGGTTGCACGCATTGCGATACCGCGGGTGAGGGTACCCTTCGCAGTGCGTTTGACCACGATCAACCGACCGTCGGACAGCCGCACTTCCTCTTCCCACGTCTCACTCATGCGGCTGCAGCCGTAAATCGTCAGCAGCAGCGTGCACAGCAGGATCAGGCGCAAAGCGTGGAGCAAGGCGGTGTGGTCCCTGCTGAAGCCTCCCTCCATCGTCAGAGATCCGTCATCTGCCCATTGCGGACCGCAGGGTTCACGGTCAGGACTCGGGACCGCGCGACCTAGAACTCCGCTTCCTTGCTTGCAGCAGGCTGCAGCACTTGCCGCCCCACATCATTGCCGATGCTGAGGAACCCGATTCCGCCGGACAACCCTTGTGCTCTCATAGGCTGCGATTGCACGACCGAAGAATAATCCGCAAAGAAATCAGGCTTGCGCCATTGTGCGGAAATCGATTCGCGATTGCCGCCCAGATCGTTGTTCCAGGTCACCGCTTTCTGCGAACTGGGCGAGCCGAACTTGCGCTTGAGCAGCTCCATTACGCGCGGCTGCGCCTCGAACCCGGTGGTGTTGAAGCGCAGGGCGATCACTCGCCCGTTGCGCAGTAGAACCAGGCCGCCCGCACCTTCCAGAGAAAAAGCGTCACCTGCGCCCGCTCCGATCGCCATGCCGATGGGCGCAACCCACGTCGGGAACTCCTCCGTGGCGAAGACCAGGTAACCGTACTCGCCTGCGGCGAACTCGCTATTGCCCACAGCCATGTTTGTGGTGCCGGGCGCGACGCACAACCCTGTTGCCGGCGGGGTTGCCTTCGGCGGTTCCGGCGGCGGGGTCATCAGCTTGTTGAACGCCCTGGCCCCCATCCCTTTGTTGCTTCTGGGGGCAGCGGGAGCAGGCACGGATATCTGGCAAAGGGGAAGCGCCAATGGTGCCCCTAATTTGATGCCGAAAATGTCAGGTTCCGCCGCAGAGACCGGGACGGTAGACGCCATGGACAGTAGAACGACAAGCGAACTGGCTGCTGCAGTGAAACGCATAGGGCAAATCCATCCTGGATCAGGGTTGAGGGGAAGTATATCCCCTATGGGAGGCCTGACTCTGGCGAGTGGTTCGGGGTCCGCTCAGCCGGGCAAGGCCCGGCTCTACGTTGCGGCGGGTGGCATCGCGCGGAGAATCGCCTCGACCTTGCGGTCCAATGCTTCACGTTCGGCATCGGTGCCCAACCGTCTGCGTGTGGCCTGCTCGAAAGTGCCCTCATAACACCAGCCCTGGTGCACACACAGCCTACTGGCAGGCGGGCTCTCTGGTCCGCAGTCAAAACCCATCCGGCAGGCCGCGACCTGCCAAGCGCGCCCGGCGAGCCAGCCCTCGGCCAAAGGCGTGTAGGGTTCGGCGACTTGCATGCCGCGGCTCTCACCTATGGCAGCACCCAGGGCAAACACCGTCGCAGGATCGTTGGATGCCAGCACGTCTTCCAGCAGCGCAGCCGCTTGCACCTCACCCAGTGGTTGTTGCAGATTGAAGAGGGTCTCCGTAACCCGTGCAGGCAGATCGCCGCCCTGTGCCGCCTGCGCATACAGTAGGCGCATGTCTTCCCAGTCGATCGGTGCCCCGCCCTCCACGGCAGCGCACTCCTGCAGAACGTGCTGCAGCAGGTGCCCCAACAAGGTCGCCTTTTCTTCGGTCTCCGCGCTCTGGATGCGACGCTGGATCTGCTCCTCGTTCTGTTCGACGTTTGGATTACCGGCGTTTTGATTGACGACCATGCATCTTTCGTAGGCCTGTGCCAGCAGGCGCTGGGAAGCTGGGTCGCCCGCGTCAGCGCGCTGCTTCAGGGCCAGGAACCAGGCGCGCTGGGGGCTGGCAGTGGTGAAGCCAGGCGTTTGAGGGATGCCGGCGGCAATTGGCGGTGCGGGCTCGTGGGCCGATGTCTCCGCTTGCGCGGTATGGGTGGGGAATGAGGCGGGCTTCCATGCCAGCCACGCGACCAGGGCCAGGGATGCTGCCGCCAGTGTCAGCAGGATGCGCTTTGCTGCCATGGACCCAGGTTCGTTCCGTCGATCATCCCTCATCTTAGCGTGTCGAACGGTGCGCTATGACGGCAGCCGGGGCGTCGCTGCCGGCGCCCCGCTTGTTGGTGCTTATACTTGGCCCATGCCTCCATCCACGCACAACTCCACGCCCGTTATGAAGCTCGACTCGTCGCTGAGAAGGAACAATGTCGCAGAGGCGACTTCGGCGGGCTTGGCCATTCGACCGAGAAGAATCGGGGCGACGATTGATCTACGCATCTCATCAGGGACTCGCTCCATCATCTCGGTATCTGTAGGCCCTGGGGCCACCACGTTGATGCGGATGCCGCGGGGGGCCAGTTCTGCCGCCCAGGTGCGTGCATACGAGCGAAGGGCAGCCTTCGTTGCGGCGTAGGTTCCGTAGTTGGCGATGCCGAGTGAGCTTGCTACCGACCCCATCAGGACCACCGCTGCGCCCTCTTGAAGCAAGCCAAGGGCCTTCTGAAGGCCAAAGATCTGTGCGCGCACGTTCACCGAGAAGTGTCGGTCAAAGTGTTCTTCGGTCACTTCGGCAAGTGATGCCGGCTCACTCAGGCCTGCATTCAGTACGAGGGCGTCGAGACGAGTGAACTGGCTGCCAACCTCTTTCATTACCCGATCGATGTCTTCACGGACGCTTGCATCGGCGACGATGCCACGGCCACCTGGACCTATCGCTGCGACGCCCTCCTCCACCTGTTTGCGGTCACGCCCGGTGATGAACACCGTTGCGCCTTCCGCAGCGATCCGAGCAGCCACGGCCAAGCCAATGCCCCTTGCACCGCCAACGACCAGGGCAACTTTTCCTTCCATCTTCTTCATTCGTGAGCACCTGTAAAAACCAAGAGTGCTGCTAAGATATACGCTGGATATCAAGTATCAAGAACGCACCATGACTAGCCTAGATATACCCGGTGATACCTGTTCGGCGGAGAGCTCTGAGAAAGTACTCTCTGACATGGCGCAGGTTCGACCGATGCTGGAGAAGATCGCGGACAAATGGACGATCATGATTCTTACCGTGATCTGCCCAAAACCGTCCCGCTTCAACGAGATCAAGCGCCGATTGGACGGAATCACGCACAAGTCTCTTGCAGACGCGCTTAAGCGCCTCGAGCGACATGGTCTGGTAACGCGGACCGTGCTGCCGACCGCACCAATTGGCGTCGAGTATGCGATCACCCCTCTTGGTCACTCCCTGAAGCAGCCCTTTGAAGCGCTGTGTAGCTGGGCCTTGAAGAACGGCAGTGAGCTTGAAGCCGCATGCGAACGATACGACCAAGGCAAGCATTGAACTTGCGTAAGCCTGCGGCTCCCATTTGCGTGTTGGGCCTGAACGCATTCGGGTCGGTAGCAAGCTCGCTTAGTGCGCGCTCGCTGCATCAACGAATGCAGAGAGATCTCGGTTGAAGCGTGTGGACTCCTCGAAGAAGGGCGAATGGCCTGACCTTGCATACAGTTCAACTGCGGCCCTGGGATAAAGTTCCTTCGCCCGCGCTGCGGAGGCGCTTGGCTGAACAAGCGCATCCTGCTCACCGTAGATGAGCAGTAGCGGCTTATGCATCGAACCAAGTCCTTTGGCAGCATCGATCGACATGCCGTGCACGGCGCTTTGCATCTCGCTTGATGCCATGGCCGCAGCGGCAAGCGTGCGCTGGAACGTTGCCTCGTCAGGCGCCGTACTCAAACACAGCGCAACGAATTCCTTCTCACCTTCAAGATGCAGTCGCAGGTCCGATGACGCCATGCCGCTGTAAACGGTGGGTTGAGCGACGAGTTGTTCCGGCTTGAGCTCGATGACCCCGCCTACATACACCGCGCCCGCAATCTGTCCGTCCCCAAACGCAGCCAGATAGTTGGTGATGACAGCAGCCCCGAGGGACCATCCTACCAGCACAGGCTCGTGTGCTCCGGACTCCTTTATTACGGCCGCGAGGTCATCTGCCCAGTGACGGCCATCACGGTAAGCGTCCAGCTCCACTGGCTTGTCGGACAGGCCGTGTCCGCGCATATCAAAGGTGATCAAACGATAGCGCTGCAGCTCAGGACTATTAACCTGTTTGTCCCAACTGAGGTGACTACCCAGCAACCCGTGCACAAAGATGATCGGCTGCCCCTGAGGATTCCCCGCCTCTTGAACAGCGATTTTGACCCCGTCCAGTGACTCAACTGTGTAAGTCCGGCTTGTGCCGTGCGCAAGCAGTGGTGCCAGCAACAGAACGATGCAATAGAGCCAGGTGTATCGAATGGATGAGCCCGGGGAAAAGACCATGGATAACGAACCTCATTGAGCGGAACTCAGAGGCTAAACGCTGACACTAGTGTTAGAGTCAAGTAGACGTTTCCAGGATTTCGCGATGTCCAAGCAACCCAGCAATGACCTGATGAAGATTGGTGAGCTAGCCGAGGCTAGCGGCGTCAGCGTGCGTTCGATCCGACACTACGATCAGCATGGGATGTTGGCATCTTCCCGATCAGGAAATGGCTACCGCGCGTTTCAACCGGTGTCGGTCAACCAGGTGAAGCAAATACAGCGCCTTATTGCGGCAGGCTTCAGTTTGGAGGAGATCCGTAGCTTCCCGGAATGCATGCTGTTGATCGAAGGTGCCCTGGCGTGCCCGGAGACCAGCGAGACACAGCGCAAGAGGCTGGCGATTCTAGATAAGCAGATCGAGATGCTGGACAAGCAGAGGTCTCGCTTGCGTGCCATGCTTGTAGTTTCTACGTAATCATCATGCTCTGCCCACATCTCGTCAGGTTGGCCCAGTTCTCCCTACCGGTGGCATTCGCTGTTGCTAGGTGGGATGACGCACTAGCATTTGGTTTTCCAGGTCGTTAAGACCGACTTGTACCGGTCCGGTTCCCTGTGCCAACGCATTTCCTTGTCCGCCTCCCGGACGATGCGCGGTTCGCCTGCCGGGCGAATGTCGGTCAACAGATTCGCGCGCCTGCCTGCCCAACCCGGTTGCAGGGGTACGACGCGCCACGCTTCCCCGCCAACCGAGATGTACTGCACGTATGGCGAGGTTGGGCGGCCCATGTCGTACCAAGTGCTGCACCACATGTAAGTGGCTACGACCGACCACGTCGATGAAGCCGGGTCGTAGTCAATGACGAGCGGGACCAGCACCGATCGCCACACCGGCGGCGTGGCCGTCCCGTCTGCCTGCGGGAGCCGCAACGTGATCTCCGTGGGTTTCCAACCGGACGCACGCATTGCGATATCGCGCGTAATGCTGCCCTTCGCGATACGCTTCACCACGATCAGCCGGCCGTCGGACAGCCGCACTTCCTCTTTCCACGATTCACTCATGCCATTGCAGCCGACCATCGTTACCACCGGCATGCACAGCAGGATCAGGCGCAAAACGTGGACCCAGCCGGCCAGCAGACGCACTGCCGCGAAGATCAGATACTCCTTCATGGCGCTCATCCTGCTAACGGGGACGCTCAGGATTGCTCTTGGTTGCCTTGGATTCGCCGTGGTCGCGAAAGCCTGGCGCCCGGTCAGGCATCTTTACGTCTTCAGCGCCCCGATAGGCCAATGCTACAAATGCCAGGCCCGTGGTTGCAGATACGGCCAACGGTATCATGTAGATACTCGAGTCGGGCCAGTCGCTGAACCATATGTACAGCCCAGGTAGCATGGAGATTGCGAACGCTGTCGCCGGCCCGGCGAGGCGGACTTTCAGCGCCAGCCAGAGTGCAGGAAGTCCATACACCAGAAGCAGCGGCACCATGACTATGTAACCGAGTAATGAGAATTGCAAAGCACTGGCGATGAGCGCCAATGTCCGCGAAAGCGAGGCGTACTCGAACAGGTCGATCAGGACGATTGGAAGTGACCCCATGAGATATCCGGCGGGGACACCAACCAATGCTGCGACGAACAGGTTGCGATAAGGGCGATTCGGCGGACGGGATAACAGGTTCATCGGGCTTCCATGCGTC
>Ga0209676_1000260_pt1 | contig 111683 bp, 115 predicted proteins | sample AraplaCvi_mLB_r2_FD_184282 | JGI IMG/M metagenome (GOLD analysis project Ga0209676, IMG submission 184282) | Arabidopsis root microbial communities from North Carolina, USA - plate scrape MF_Cvi_mLB_r2 (SPAdes) (version 2) | ecosystem: Host-associated > Plants > Roots > Endosphere | place...
GCGTCTGCTCGTACACCGCCACGCCCATGTCGTTGAGCATGGTGACCACGACTTCCATGGTCTCGGCGTCGACCAGCTTGTCGGGCAGGTGGTCGGAAATTTCGCCGTGCGTGAGGTAGCCGCGGGTCTTGCCCAGCGTGATCAGGGTCTTCAGGCGCGAGCGGCGCTTGGCCAGGTCTTCTTCGGAGAGCACGGTCTCGTCGAGGCCGAACTCCTTCATCAAGGCGCGTTCCTTCGCCTTGCTGATCTTCATGCGCAGCGGCTTGACCTTCTCTTCGGTGGTCGCGACGGCCGCGGGCTCGTCACCGGCCAGGTCTTCCTCGATGTCCGACAGGTCGATGTCGCTCTCGCCGGCTTCCTTGGCGGCCTTGGGCTTGCGCCCGCGCTTGGCGCCGGTGGCGGGCGCGGCGGCAGCGCCGGCGGCCTTGGGCGGACGGCCAACTTTCTTGGCAGCGGGGGCAGCCGTGGCAGTGGCCGCGGCTTTCTTGGGATCGTCGAGAGAGGTCGATTTCGTGGGCACGGTTTTCACTTTCGTTGCGGCTGCCGTTTTGGACGCGGCGGCAGCCGTCTTGGTTGCCGGTTTGGCACCGGCTTTCAGCGGTTTCTCTGCTGCGGGCTTGGTGGCAGCGCTCTTGGCGCTTTTGGCAAGTGAAGGAGCAGGCTTCTTTGAACTGGGCATACGACCTCGTTACGACAAGAAAAGACAAGCGGGATCACAGGCGCGCCATCACGCGGACAGCGCCACCATGCCCGTGCACAGGCACGGACAAAACAATTGGGAAACGAGGAATTAATTCCTCACCAGGCAAGATGTCGGGCGAACATTTGGTGTGCAGTCCTTGCGGTTATTGACCCTTTCCGCCGGAATTTACCGTTGGAGTGCGTTGCGCTAGGGGTCGGCCCGGAGGTGCTGCTGTCGCTCTTGCCTAATTTCGCCAGTTGCGAAGCCCTACATTATAGCCTGTTGCGCAAATTTCAAGCAGTATCTGTCCCCGACGCGCGAATGCGGTCTCGCAATTCGAGCCGGCGGGCTTCCAGTGCCTTGTAGCGTTCCAGGGCTTTCGGGTCTTTTCCAACCGAAGCGATGGCCTCGCTCTGCTGGGCCTTGAGCCGGTCGTCGAGCATGAAGTCGAGCACGCTCCCCAGCTCCTTGGCGGCCTCGGCCAGGTGCTGTTCTTCCTCGCCCTCGGGCACCGGCCCGGCCTCGGAAACGCTCATGAGGCGCTCGGCCAGCGGCGCGAAATCGAGCCCGCGCAGGCCTTCGCGCAGCGCCGCCCAAGGCTGCACGCCGTGCTCGTGCAGCTGGCTGTCCAGCCAGGTGAAGAGGGCGCCGTGCTCGCCCGGCAGGTCGCACAGCATCACGTGCAGCTCGTGCGACAGCGCCTCCCACTGCGCCATGTTCGACAGCACCAGCCGCACCGCCACGTCGGGCCGGCTCGGCGGCTTGCCGCGTCCGCGCAGCGGCTCGATGGGCTCCTCGAACTTGCCGCCCCAGCGCTTGCCCTTGGTGAACTTGCGCGGCTGGAACTTGGGTTTGCTCTCGCTTTCGTAGCGCGGCGGCTCATAGTCCTGCGTCGGCGGCAGGTCCGGGTAGTAGTCGCCCGGGTCGTTGCCGTAGCTGTCGGGCTCGCTGTGGCGCTGCGGCGCCTGGGGCGGCGCACCGGCGCCCTTGCGCGGGCCGGGCGCGGCCGTGGCCCACAGGTCGGACAGCGCGGCGGCGTCGAGTTGCACCAGCGTGGCGATCTCGCTGAGCAGCTGTCGCTTGAGTGCGCCGTCGGGCATCGCGCTCCAGAGCGGGCGCACGTTGCTGGTCATGTGGGCGCGGCCCTCGGCGGAGCTCAGGTCGCAGCCTTCGCGGGCGGCTTCGAGCATGAAGCGCGACAGCGGCGTGGCCTCGGCCACGAAGCCCGCGAAGGCCTCGGCGCCGTGCGCGCGGATGTAGCTGTCGGGGTCGTGCTCGGCCGGCAGGAACAGGAACTTGATGCTGCGCGTGTCGGTGGCGTAGGGCAGGGCGCCGTCGAGCGCCTTGCGCGCGGCGCGGCGTCCGGCGGCGTCGCCGTCGAAGCTGAACACCACCGATTCGGTGAAGCGGAAGAGCTTTTGCACATGCTCGGTGGTGCAGGCGGTGCCCAGCGTGGCCACCGCGTTCGGAAAACCGAGCTGGGCCAGCGCCACCACGTCCATGTAGCCCTCGGTGACGAGTGCGTAGCCGCGGTCGCGGAAGGCGGCGCGCGCCTCGTACAGGCCGTAGAGCTCGCGGCCCTTGCTGAAGACGGGCGTCTCGGGCGAGTTCAGGTACTTGGGTTTTTCGTCGCCGAGCACGCGCCCGCCGAAGCCGATGCACTCGCCCTTGACGTTGCGGATCGGGAACATCACGCGATCACGGAAGCGGTCGTAGCGCTTGGCCTCCTCGTCGCTGAGCTTGCCTTCCTCGTTGTTGACGATCACCAGCCCGCTCTCGGCGAGCAGTGGGTCGTCGTAGTCGGGGAACACGCTGGCCAGCGCACGCCAGCCGGCCGGCGCGTAGCCGATGCCGAACTGCTTGGCGATCTCGCCCGACACACCGCGACCCTTGAGGTAGTCGATGGCGCCGGGCGCCTGGCGCAGCGCCTTGCGGTAGGCGTCGCCGGCCTTCTCGAGCACGTCGGTCAGCGTGGCCTGCTTCTGGCGCTGGCTGGCGGCGCGGGCGCGTTCGGCGGGCGAGATGTCGTCCTCGGGCACGACCAGGCCGTACTGGCCGGCCAGGTCGTGCACGGCCTCGACGAAGCCCATGCCCGCATGTTCCATGAGGAAGCCGATGGCGTTGCCGTGCACGCCGCAACCGAAGCAGTGATAGAACTGCTTGGTCGGGCTGACCGAGAACGAGGGCGACTTCTCGCCATGGAAGGGGCACAGCCCCATGAAATTGGCGCCGGCCTTCTTGAGCTGGACGTAGCGGCCGACAATTTCGACCACATCGGCGCGCGCGATGAGTTCCTGGATGAATGAAGCGGGGATGGTCATGGCTGCGGGGAGCGGCAAATCATACGCAAGCGCACGGGCGGCATACTGAACCCCGCCGCAAATCCACATCACGCATGAAGACGCCCCTGCCTTTGCAACACGCCGCGCCGCTGCTGCGCCATCCGCTGCGCTTCGTCTGGGGCGCGCTCAAGGACTTTCGCGCCAACCAGGGCCTGCTGCTGGCGGGGGCGGTGGCGTACTACGCGCTGCTGTCCATCGTGCCGCTCTTGATCGTGAGCGTGATGGCGCTGTCGCACGTGATCGACCAGGCCGAGCTGCTGCGCACCATCGGGCGTTATCTCGAATGGCTGCTGCCGGGACAGTCGAAAGCGATCGTGGCCGAGCTGTCGAGCTTCCTGGACCACCGCTCGGTGCTCGGTCCGGTGCTGCTGGTGACGATGATCTTCTTCAGCTCGCTGGCGTTCAGCGTGCTCGAAAGCGCGATGGCGGTGATCTTTCACCACCGCAAGGACGATCACAAGCGCCACTTCCTGGTGTCGGTGGCGATGCCGTACCTCTACATCCTGAGCCTGTGCGCGGGGCTGCTGCTGGTCACGCTGGTGTCGGGGGCGCTGCAGCTGGTGGGGCAGGAAAGCGTCGACCTGCTGGGGCGCAGCTGGTCGCTGTCGGGCATTTCGGGCCTGCTGCTGTACCTGCTGGGGCTGGGCGGCGAGATCTTCATGCTGACCTCGCTCTACCTCGTGATGCCGGCGGGGCGCATGTCGCTGCGGCATGCGCTGCTGGGCGGCGTGACCGCTGCGCTCTTGTGGGAGGCCACGCGGCGCGTGCTGATCTGGTATTTCTCGACGCTGTCGCAGGTGAACATCGTCTACGGCTCGCTCACCACGGCGATCGTGGTGCTGCTGAGCCTGGAAATCGCCGCCATGCTGGTGCTGCTCGGGGCCCAGGTGATCGCGAACTACGAGCGCCTGGACCGCACCGGCAGCACGAAGCCGCCGGCGTCCGAGATCAGCGAGGGGCCAATCGAATCGCTCCGTCCAGACGAATCACCTCGCCGTTGAGCATGTCGTTCTCGATGATGTGCTTGGCCAGCTTGGCGTAGTCCTCGGGCGTGCCCAGGCGCGAGGGGAAGGGCACGCTGGCGGCCAGCGCGTCCTGCACTTCCTGCGGCATGCCGAACAGCATGGGCGTGCCGAAGATGCCGGGGGCGATGGTCATGTTGCGGATGCCGCTGCGCGCGAGGTCGCGGGCGATGGGCAGGGTCATGCCGACCACGCCGCCCTTCGAGGCGCTGTAGGCGGCCTGGCCGATCTGGCCGTCGTAGGCCGCGACCGAGGCGGTCGAGATCAGCACGCCGCGTTCGCCGGTGGCTTCGGGCTCGTTCTTGCCCATGGCGTCGGCCGCCAGGCGGATCATGTTGAAGCTGCCGATCAGGTTGACCGTGACGGTCTTGCTGAACACGGCCAGCGCGTGCGGGCCGTTCTTGCCCACGGTCTTCTCGGCCGGCGCGATGCCGGCGCAGTTCACGAGGCCGACCAGCTTGCCCAGCTTGAGCGCGGCGGCCACGGCGGCCTGGCCGTCGGCTTCCTGGCTCACGTCGCACTTGACGAACACGCCACCGATCTCGCGGGCGACGGCTTCGCCCTTGTCAGCCTGCATGTCGGCGATCACCACCTTGGCGCCGTTGGCGGCCAGCATGCGCGCCGTGCCTTCGCCGAGGCCCGAAGCGCCACCGGTCACGATAAAAACTTTGCCGTCGATCTGCATTGAGAGTCTCCTGAAATGAGACCCGCATTATCGAAGACGGCCGCCGGCCAAAAAAAAGGCCTCATCCGAAGATGAGGCCCTGAATTGGATCCGTGAGGACCCAAGGAGACAACTGGTGGTGGTCGGTGCTTAGCGCTTGCGCGAAGCGGTGGCCGTCTTGGCAGCGGCGACGGCTTGGGTCGACACGGCGTTGAAGTTGGCTTCGGCGACGTCCGACGCTTGCTTGACGGCCTTCTGGACCGATTCGAAAGCGTTGTTGGCGGCAGCCACGGCGCTCTTGAGCACGGCGACGGCGGTTTCCGAACCGGCGGGGGCGTTCTTGGAAGCGCTGTCGACGAGGCCGACGAAGGCTTGCTGGGCTTCAGCGGCCTTGGCTTCGAAAGCCTTCGAGAATTCGGCGCTGGTGCCTTGGGCGATGTCGTACAGGTGACGGCTGTAGGCAGCGGTCTTTTCGGCCAGGGGCTGGAACAGGCTGGCTTGCAGCGTCAGCAGCTCTTGGGCGTCCTTGACGCTCAGGGCAGCCTGGGCGGTGCTCTGGGCTTCGGTCAGGGCGGCCTTGGAAGCGGTCACGTTCAGTTCGACCAGCTTTTCAACGCCTTCAAAAGCCTTGGTGGTCAGGCCGAACAGGGTTTCGAGGTTTGCTTTTTGAGCGGCGAGGATTTGGTCAGCGGTCAGGGCCATTTGAAATCTCCAGAAAGGATGATGGGGTGGTCGATTCACGTTGCGCTGCGCCTCGTCGTCTATGTTGCGGTGCAGCATGGCCTGAAGTATAGGCAGCTGAACGCAGCGATCAAGTGGTTTTTGCTGCTCTGCAGCAATTTAGAAGCGGCCTTCTAAATCCGGCCTGCGCGGCCAGAATGCGGCCATGCGTGCTTTCTATTCCGGGCAGTTCGTCCTGCCCCTGCCGCCGGGCCACCGCTTTCCCATGTCGCGCTACGCGATGCTGCGCGATCGCCTGCAGGAGCAGCTGCCGGCCGTCGAGATGGACCCGGCCCCGCGCGCCACCGATGACGAGTTGGCGCTGGCCCACACCCCCGAATGGATCGCCGCCGTCAGCGAAGGCCGCGTGAGCCCGCAGGCCATGCGCGAGATCGGCTTTCCGTGGAGCGAGGCGATGGTCGAGCGCTCGCGCCGCTCCACCGGCGCCACCATCGCCGCCTGCCGCGCTGCCTTCGCGGGCGGCGTGGCGGCCAACATGGCGGGCGGCACGCACCACGCCTACGCCGACAAGGGCAGCGGCTTCTGCGTCTTCAACGACGCGGCGGTGGCTGCGCGGCTGATGCAGGTCGAGCAGGCCCGTGCCGGCCGGCTGCTCAGGGTGGCCATGATCGACCTCGACGTGCACCAGGGCAACGGCACCGCCCGCATCTTCCAGGGCGACCCGAGCGTGTTCACGCTGTCGGTGCACGGCCAGAAGAACTTTCCGTTCCGCAAGGAGGCGAGCGACCTCGACGTGGAGTTGCCCGACGGCTGTGGCGACACCGACTACCTGGCGGCGCTGGAGCACGCGCTCGACGAGCTCGACCGCCGCTTCTCGCCCGGCCTCGTGATCTACCTGGCCGGCGCCGACCCCTTCGAGCGCGACCGGCTGGGCCGCCTCAAGCTGAGCTTCGAGGGGCTGGAGGCGCGCGACCGCCGCGTGTTCGACTGGACCTGGCAGCGCCGCATCCCGACGGCCTTCGCGATGGCCGGCGGCTACGCCAGCGACATCGCCGAGACGGTGCAGGTGCAGCTGGGCACCTTCCGGGTGGCGCTCGATTACTGGCGCCGCTGGCAAAATGCCGCGCGATGAGCGCCCCGACCCCCACCCCCACCCCCAAGCCCACGCCCCACACCCGCAGCGCCTACCGCGCGTTTCGCAGCATCCCGACGCGCTGGGCCGACAACGACATGTACGGCCACGTCAACAACGTCGTCTACTACAGCTGGTTCGACACCGCGGTGAACGCGCTGCTCATCGAGCGCGGCGCGCTCGACATCCACGGCGGCCAGACCATCGGCTTCGTGGTCGAGACGCAGTGCAACTACTTCGCGCCGGTGGCCTTCCCGCAGACGGTGGAGGCGGGCATCCGCGTGGCGCAGGCGGGCCGTTCGAGCGTGCGCTACGAGATCGCGCTGTTCGCCGAGGGCTCCGACACCGCGGCCGCGCAGGGGCACTTCGTGCATGTGTACGTCGACCGCGCGACGCAGCGGCCGGTGCCGTTGCCCGAGGCGCTGCAGCAGGTGGTCGATTCGCTGCGCGCCTGAGCGCCCGCGCATGAAAAACGGCGCCCGCAGGCGCCGTTCGTGGGTGAGTGGGGTGTGACCCCGCTTACATCGTCTTCTTCATGGCCTTGATGTCGGCCTTGCCCTGGGCTTCATCAGCCTTGGCCTGCTTCACGCAAGCGTCCTTGGCCGCGCCATTCTGGTCGTCGCACTTTTCCTTCGCGACTTCATAGGCCGCCTTCACCTTTTCTTCGGCCACCTTGCGGGCATGGCTGTCGCTCGGCTGGTACTGCTGCTCCAGCTCGGCCTTGGCCACTTCTTCCTTGCCCTTGGCTTCCTTCTGGCAGACGTCCTTGGCGTTGTCCTTCATCGTGTCGCACTGGGCCTTGGCGACCTTGTAGTCGGCCTCGACCTTTTCCTTGGCGACCTTGTATTCGTCCTTGGTCATCGCGCCGGCCTGGCCGGCGACGAAGAAGGTGGAGGCGAGGGCGAGCATGACGAGGTGTTGTTTTTTCATGGTGTGTGTCCTTTGCAGTGAATGACAGGGAAAGAGAAGAGAAGGGAAGGGCGCAGGGCGCTTGCTTCTTTCTCAGTTCTTCTCGAACCAGAGTGCGTCCGGCGAGCGGCCGTCGCGAGATTCCCAGTCCTTGACCTGCTTCTCGGCCTCGTCGCGGCTGATGCCGTGGCGTTCCTGGATGCGGCCCAGCAGCTGGTCGCGCTTGCCGGCGATGACGTCGAAGTCGTCGTCGGTCAGCTTGCCCCACTGCTCCTTGATCTTGCCCTTGAGCTGCTTCCAGTTGCCTTCGATGGTGTCCTTGTTCATGCGAATCTCCTTGAGAAAGAGTGATGACCCGGCGGAACATGCCGCCGCCGTGAAATCAATGTCGCGTGGGTGATTCCCCCTGCCGGTAGGACGTGCAGGCCGGCCCTCGTAGGCAGAGGCCGACGCAGGCCGTGATAATGGAACGGACGCCGACGCCAGAGACCCGAGACACCGCGCACCGCACCATGATCATTCACAGCCTGCTCGACACCGACCTCTACAAGTTCACGATGATGCAGGTGGTCCTGCACCACTTTCCGGGGGCGCGGGTCGAGTACCGCTTCAAGTGCCGCAACCCGGGCGTCAACCTCGCGCAGTTCGCGGGACAGATCCGCGACGAGATCCGCAGCCTGTGCTCGCTGCAGTTCCGCGACGCCGAACTCGCCTACCTGCGCTCGATGCGCTTCATCAAGAGCGACTTCGTCGACTTCCTGGGCCTGTTCAGGCTCAACGAGAAGTACATCAACGTCATTCCCCAGCCCTCGGGCGAGCTCGAGATCCGTATCAAGGGGCCGTGGCTGCACACCATCCTGTTCGAGATCCCGGTGCTGGCCATCGTGAACGAGGTCTACTTTCGCAACACGCAGAAGAACCCCGACTTCGAGGAAGGCCGCCGCCGCCTCGACCTCAAGATCAGCCAGCTGCAGGAAGCCGGCCTGGGCGACCTGAAGATCGCCGACTACGGCACGCGCCGCCGCTTCTCGAAGGACTGGCACGAGGAGGTGCTGCGCACCCTGACCCAGCGGCTCGGCGCCGTGGCCTCGCCGCCGGCCAAGTCGCCCGCGGGCGAGCGGCTGCCGCAGCTGGCGGGCACCAGCAACGTGCTGTACGCCATGAAGCTCGGGCTCATCCCGCTGGGCACCATGGCGCACGAGTACCTGCAGGCCTGCCAGGCCCTGGGTCCGCGGCTGCGCGACAGCCAGATCTTCGGCTTCGAGAGCTGGGCCCGCGAGTACCGCGGCGACCTGGGCATTGCGCTGTCCGACGTGTACGGGATGAGCGCGTTCCTGCGCGACTTCGACCTGTACTTCTGCAAGCTCTTCGACGGCGCCCGCCACGACAGCGGCGACCCGTTCCAGTGGGGCGAGCGCATGCTGGCGCACTACCACGCGAACCGGGTCGACCCGCTCACCAAGACGCTGATCTTCAGCGACGGCCTCACGGTGCCGCGCACCATCGAGCTGTACCAGCAGTTCCGCGGGCGCTGCCTGCTGGCCTTCGGCATCGGCACCAACCTCACCAACGACCTGGGCTACGAGCCGCTGCAGATTGTCATCAAGATGATCCAATGCAACGACCAGCCGGTGGCCAAGCTGTCGGACACGCCGTCCAAGAACATGTGCGAGGACGAGAAATACCTGGCCTACCTGCGCCAGGTGTTCGAGATCGAACAACCCCCCGCGTGAACCCTGTACCGACCCCCGTCCGGCGCTTCGTCTGGTACGGTACAGCCCCATGAAAAAATCCCTCCGACTGGCGGCTCTTGCGCTGCTGCCGCTGATGTTTCCTGCCCTCGCGTCGGCCGCCGAATTCAACGGTGCCACGCTGTCGCCGCTGTGGGGCGTGCCCTTCGCAGGCATCCTGCTGTCGATCGCGCTCATGCCGTTGCTGGTGCCGTCGTTCTGGCACCACCACTACGGCAAGGTGTCGGCCGCCTGGTCGCTGGCCTTCCTGTTGCCCTTCGCCGCGATCTACGGCGCGCCGCTGGCCGGTGCGCAGACGGTGCATGCGCTGGTCGAGGAATACATCCCCTTCATCATCCTGCTCACGGCGCTGTTCACGGTGGCCGGGGGCATCCACATCCGGGGCAACCTGCACGGCGCGCCCGGGCTCAACACGGCCATCCTGGCGATCGGTGCGGTGCTCGCGAGCTTCATGGGCACCACGGGCGCCTCGATGCTGCTGATTCGTCCGCTGATCCGCGCCAACGACAACCGGGCGAACCGCGCGCACGTGGTCGTGTTCTTCATCTTCATCGTCTCGAATGCGGGCGGTTCGCTCACGCCGCTGGGCGATCCGCCGCTGTTCCTGGGCTTCCTGAAGGGCGTCGACTTCTTCTGGACCGCCAAGCACATCCTGCCCGACACGCTGTTCATCCTGGCCGTGCTGCTCGGGCTGTTCTACCTGATCGACCGCTATTACTACCGCAAGGAAGGCGTGCTGCCGGTCGACCCGACGCCCGACACCAAGCGCATCGGCTTCGACGGCGCCATCAACTTCGTGCTGCTGGGCGGCGTGGTCGCGCTGGTGCTGATCAGCGGCTTCTGGAAGTCGCCGGTCATCTTCGACATCTACGGCTCCAAGATGGGCCTGCCGGGGCTGGTGCGCGACGTGGGCCTCATTGCCATCACGCTGCTATCGCTGAAGATCACGGCGCCCAAGGTGCACGCCGACAACCAGTTCGAGTGGGGCCCGATGGCCGAGGTGGCCAAGCTCTTCGCCGGCATCTTCCTGACCATCATCCCGGTGATCGCCATGCTCAAGGCCGGCACGCAGGGCCCGTTCGGCGCCATCGTCGCGGCCGTGACGCGCGCCGACGGCCAGCCCGACCCGGCCATGTACTTCTGGGCCACCGGCATCCTGAGCTCGTTCCTGGACAACGCGCCGACCTACCTCGTGTTCTTCAATACGGCGGGCGGCGACCCGGCGGCGCTCATGACCACCTATGCCAGCACGCTGGCCGCCATCTCGGCCGGTGCCGTGTTCATGGGCGCCAACACCTACATCGGCAACGCGCCGAACCTGATGGTCAAGGCCATCGCCGAAAGCCGCGGCGTGCGCATGCCCAGCTTCTTCGGCTACATGGCGTGGTCGGGCGCGATCCTGATCCCGCTGTTCGTCCTGTGCACCTTCATCTTCTTCCGTTGATCCTTCCAGCCCTTCAAAGAAAGAGACACGTTCCATGAGCAGCAGCAAGCCCAAGATCCTGGTCGCGCGCGCGGTGTTCCCCGAAACCCTCGCGCGCCTGGCGCAGCATTTCGAGGTCGAGTCGAACCAGGCCGACGAGACCTGGAGCAAAGACCAGCTGATCGCGAAGCTGCAAGGCAAGCAGGGCGCCTTCACCACCGGCAGCGAGCGCATCGACGCCGCGGTGCTCGACGCCTGCCCCGAGCTGAAGATCTGCGCCAACATGGCCGTGGGCTACAACAACTTCGACGTCGACGCCATGGCCGCGCGCGGCGTGCTGGGCACCAACGCGCCCGACGTGCTGACCGAGACCACGGCCGACTTCGGCTTCGCGCTGCTCATGGCCACCGCGCGCCGAATCACCGAGAGCGAACATTTCCTGCGCGCGGGCAAGTGGGAAAAGTGGAGCTACGACATGTTCGCCGGCTCCGACATCCACGGCTCGACGCTCGGCATCATCGGCATGGGCCGCATCGGGCAGGGCATTGCCAGGCGCGGCGCGCATGGCTTCGGCATGAACGTGATCTATCACAACCGCTCGCGCCTCGACGCCGCGCTCGAGGCCGAATGCAAGGCCAGCTATGTGGGCAAGGAAGAGCTGCTCAAGACCGCCGACCACGTCGTGCTGGTCGTGCCGTACTCGCCGGCCTCGCACCACACCATCGGCGCGGCCGAGATCGCGCTCATGAAGCCGACCGCCACGCTGGTCAACATCGCGCGCGGCGGCATCGTCGACGACGCGGCGCTGGCCGTGGCGCTGCGCGAGAAGCGCATCGCCGCCGCCGGCCTCGACGTGTTCGAGGGCGAGCCCAAGGTCCACCCCGACCTGCTCACCGTGCCGAACGTGGTACTCACGCCGCACATCGCCAGCGCCACCGTGCCCACGCGCCGCGCCATGGCCGACCTGGCGGCCGACAACCTCATCGCCTGGGGCACCGGCAAGGGGCCCTTGACCCCTGTCACGCCGGTGCCGGCGGCCACGAAGTAACCTGAAACCTGACCGCGAGCGCGACACGCCCCCACCTTGGAACTGACGGATCTGATTCTTCTCGCACTGGCCGCACTCGCCGTGGTGCAGCTGGTGCTGGTCATCTGGCTGCTGGCCCGCCGGCCACCCCCACCTGATCACAGCGAAATGCTGGGCGTGCTCGCCGCCATGGGCCGCGCCAACGAACGCACCGAGCGCGAGCTGCGCCATGAAATCGGCGAGGGCTCGCGCGGTGCACGCCAGGAAACCGCGCAGGCCTTCGCCACCTTCCAGCAGTCGCTGGTGCAGCAGGGCGCCGAGGCCACGCGCACGCAGAACGCGCAGCTCGACGCCTTCGCGCTGCAGCTCGCGTCGCTGCAAAAGACGCTGGCCGACACGCTGAACACCCAGCTGCAGGGCCTGAGCGAATCGAACGCGCGGCGCCTTTCCGAGGTGCGCACGACCATGGAAACCCAGCTCGCCCAGCTGCAGCAGAGCAACACCGCCAAACTCGACGAGATGCGCAAGACCGTCGACGAAAAACTGCAGAGCACGCTCGAAGCGCGCCTGGGCGAAAGCTTCAAGCAGGTGGCCGACCGGCTCGAGCAGGTGCACAAGGGCCTGGGCGAGATGCAGACGCTGGCCGTCGGCGTCGGCAGCCTGCAGCGCGTGCTGACCAACGTGAAGACGCGCGGCGTGTTCGGCGAGGTGCAGCTCGAGGCGCTGCTCGAGCAGGTGCTCACGCCCGAGCAGTACGCGCGCCAGGTCGAGACCAAGCCGCGCAGCGGCCAGCGCGTCGACTTTGCGATCCGCTTTCCGGGGCGCGGCGACGACGGCGCGCCGGTATGGCTGCCGATCGACGCCAAGTTTCCGCGCGACGACTACGAACGCCTCATCGACGCCCACGAGCGCGCCGATGCGGCCGGCGCCGAGGCCGCGGCCAAAGCGCTCGAGACGCGCATCCGCGTCGAGGCCAAGTCGATCGCCGAGAACTACCTCGCGGCGCCGCACACCACCGATTTCGCGATCCTGTTCCTGCCGGTCGAGAGTCTCTACGCCGAGGTGCTGCGCCGCCCCGGCCTGATGGACGCCATCCAGCGTCAGCACCGCGTGACGCTGGCCGGCCCGACCACCTTGCTCGCCATGCTCAACAGCCTGCACATGGGCTTTCGCACGCTGGCGCTGGAGCGCCAGGCCTCCGAGGTCTGGAAGGTGCTGGGCGCGGTCAAGACAGAGTTCGAGCGTTACGGCGAATGGGTCGCGCGCATCAAGGAGCAGGTGGCCAAGGCCTCCGACACCATCGACAAGGCCGACACGCGCGCCAAGCAGATGCGCCTGGCGCTGCGCAAGGTCGAGGCCTTGCCCGAGGCGCAGTCGCAGGCGTTGCTGCCGCCCACGGCCGACACTGACAGCGAGGGCGACGACACCCCGTGAAAGGTTCTGAACTGCTGCGCGTCATCGTGGCGCAGGTCTGTTTGCACGCCACGATGGCGGGCATGCGGCTCGCCACCCCGCTGCTCGCGCTGCAGCAAGGCTACAGCGCGGCGGCCGTCGGCCTGCTGATCGCGCTGTTCGCGCTGACCCAGGTGTTTCTTGCATTGCCGGCCGGGCGCTTCGCCGACCGGCACGGGCTCAAGCGACCGCTGTGGCTGTCGGTGATCGCGGCCTCGGGCGGGGCAGGGCTGGCGCTGATTTTTCCGGTGTTCCCCGTCATGTGCATCGCCGCGCTGGTGACCGGCGGCGCCACCGGCGCGACCGTCATCGCGCTGCAGCGGCACGTGGGCCGCTCGGCCACCGACCCGACACAGCTCAAGCGCGTGTTCAGCTGGCTGGCCATCGCGCCGGCGGCGGCGAACTTCGTCGGGCCCTTCCTGGCCGGGATGCTGATCGACCACGCCGGCCGCGCGCCGGCCGACCTGCTGGCCTTTCGCATCTGCTTCGCCGTGATGGCCTTCCTGCCGCTGCTGTGCTGGCTGCTGGCGCGTGGCGCGCACGAGCCGCCGCGGGTGGCGCCGGTGCCGGGCGCCGCGCCCACGCGGGCCTGGGACCTGCTGCGCGAGCCGATGTTCCGCCGCCTGCTGTTCGTGAACTGGCTGCAGTCGTCGAGCTGGGACGTGCACGCCTTCGTGCTGCCGGTGCTGGGCCACGACCGGGGCATCAGCGCCTCGGTGATCGGCTCCATCCTCGGCGCCTTCGCGATCGCCGCGGCAGTCATCCGCATCGTGTTGCCGCTGATTGCGTCGCGTGCGTCGGAGCGCAGCGTGATCCTGAGCTCGACCGTCGTCACTGCGGCCGTGTTCGCCATCTACCCGCTGCTGAATTCACCGTGGACCATGGGCATCTGCTCCGTGGTGCTGGGCTTCGCGCTCGGCGCGGTGCAACCGATGGTGATGAGCATGCTGCACCAGATCACGCCGCATGCCCGGCACGGCGAGGCGCTGGGGCTGCGGCTGATGACCATCAACGCATCGAGCGTCGCGATGCCGATGCTGTTCGGCTCGCTCGGCGCGCTGATCGGCATTGCCGGCGTGTTCTGGGTGGTGGGCGGCGTACTGGCGCTGGGCGCCAAGGCAACCTGGGGATTGAAGCTGTGACGGCGGTTTGAATCCCACGTTGCAAATGACAGTAATTCTCATTTGATTGACAAAATACTGACCCGAAGTCAGTATCGGCGCCTTCTTTCTTCCTGACCCGAAGGCGTCCATGGACTCCCATTCCCCGTCGGCCGCGACCGACCCGCGCCGCCGCCTGGCCCTGGTGGCGGCGGTCTACCTCGGCAGCTTCATCGCCACGCTTGACGTGAGCATCGTCAACGTCGCGCTGCCCACGCTGCAGCGCGCGCTCGCCACCGACCTGGCCGGGCTGCAGTGGGTGATCGATATCTACGCGTTGTGTCTGTCGGCCTTCATGCTGTCGGCCGGCCCGATCGGCGACCGCTACGGCCGAAAGCGCGCCTGGCTGGCCGGCGTGGTGGTCTTCACCGTGGGCTCGGCGATGTGTGCGATGGCGTCGGGCCTACCGATGCTGCTGGCGGGCCGCGCGGTGCAGGGCGTGGCCGGCGCGCTGATGATCCCGGGCGCGCTGTCGCTGCTGGCGCATGCCTTTCCCGAGCCGGCCAGCCGTGCGCGGGTGATCGGCGGCTGGTCGTCGTTCACGGCGCTGTCGCTGATCCTCGGGCCGATGCTCGGCGGGCTGCTGGTGGACCACGCGGGCTGGCAGAGCATCTTCCTCATCAACCTGCCGATCGGCGTGCTGACCGTGGCGCTGGGGATGTGGGGCCTGCGCGAGTCCTCGCACCCCGAGCATGCGGCGCTCGATCCGGTTGGGCAGGTGCTCAGCGTGCTCTGGCTGGGCGCACTGACCTACGGGCTCATTGCCGCGGGCGAACACGGCTGGGGCTCGCGCCACGCGGCGGTCGCGCTCGTCGCGGCGGGTGTCGGGCTGGCGCTGTTCCTGGCGGTGGAGGCGCGCGTGGAACGGCCGCTGCTGCCGCTCGCGCTGTTCCGCGATGCGCGCTTTTCGGTCACCAACTTCGCCTCGTTCGTGCTGGGCTTCTCGACCTACGCCAGCCTGTTCTTCTTCTCGCTGTTCCTGCAGCAGGTGCAGGGCTGGTCGGCCAGCGAGACCGGCTGGCGATTAGTGCCGCAGTTCGTGGCGACGGGCCTCGTGGCCTCGCAGTTCGGCCGGCTGGCGCGCCGCTTCGAGGTGCACACGCTGATGGTCGCGGGCTACGGGCTGATCGGCGTGGCGATGCTCCTGTTGACGCTGTTCTCGGCCGACACGCCGTACCTGCCGCTGGCGCTGCTCTTCGTGGCGTTGGGGGCGGGCGCGGGCCTGGCCGTGCCGGCCACGAGCACGGCGGTGATGGCCTCGGTGCCCGCGCAGCGCTCGGGCATGGCCTCGGCCACCATGAACGCGCTGCGCCAGGGCGGCATGCTGATCGGCATCGCGCTGCTCGGCACGCTGATGCGCACGCGCGCCACCGCGCTGATGGCCGATTCGCTCGCGCGTGCCGGCGTGCCCGATGCATCGCAAGCGGCCGTGGCGGCGGTGTCTCGCCACGACCTCGGCGCGCTGGCCGCGCTCGACCCGGGCGTGGCGCAGCGGCTCCTGAGCGATGCGCTCGCGGGCGGCTTCCATGCCGCGATGGCCTGTGCCGGTGTGGCCGGGTTGCTGGCGGCGGGACTGCTGCTGCGCGTCAGGCCGCGTGCCGCCGCACTCGCAGCCGCCACGCGCGCCTGAGCTGTTCGCCATGCCCGCAGTCCGCATTCCCTTCCTGCGCCGCAGTGCCCGGCGCCTTCCGGTTATCTACAAGGAGTCTTTCATGATCCGTCACGAACTCAGTCAATGGCCGCTGGTCATCAGCGTGTCCGCAGGCCTGCAGACGCTGGAAAGCCTGCAGGCCTTCACCGAAGACTGGAACCGCTGGCTCGACCGCGGCGAGCCCTTTGTCTCGCTGCGCGTGTTCGCGGACGCCGATGCGCTGGTGCATCCCGAGGGCAGCGCCCAGAGTGCGAAGCAGTGGCTGCAGGCGCGCGGCGCCGACATCCGCCGCCATATGATGGGCATGGCGAGCGTGGTGCCCGCCGACCAGTTCGAGAAGATCAGCAAGATGAACGTCGAAAAACTCTTCGGCATTCCCGCGAGCACCTTCGCCCGCACCGACGAGGCCCTGGCCTGGCTGCGCGAGCGCGTGCTGGCCCCGCGCGGCCTGCGTCTCGATGCTGCGGCCGTGCACGCCGCCATCGACACGGCACGCGCCGGTACCTGAGCATGACAAGCAGCAGCCCCGACGACGTTCCCGCCACCGCCGCACGCCGCCGCACCAAGGCGCCGCAGACCCGCGCCGTCGCACTGATGGACGCCGCCGAGCAGCTGTTCATCGCCAAGGGCATCCCCGCCACCAGCATCGACGACATCGCCGCCGGCGCGCAGGTGGCCAAGGGCACCTTCTACCTGTACTTTCCGTCGAAGGAGGCGCTGCTCGGCGCGCTGCAGCAACGCTTCGTCGACACCTTCTGCGCCCGCCTGCAGGAGGCGATGGACCGCCACGCGCCGGGCAAGTACCGCGCGCGGCTCAAGGCCTGGGTGGAAGCGGGGCTGGAGACCTACCTGGACAACGTCGCGCTGCACGACGTGGTGTTCCACGAGTACCGGCCCGAGGACCGGCGCATGCGCAACGACAACGTCGTCATCACGCAGCTGGTCACCCTGCTGAAGCAGGGTGACGCTGCGGGCGTGTGGGAGGTCGAGGACGCGACGCTGACGGCCGTGATCCTCTTCAATGCGCTGCACGGCGTGGCCGACGATGCCGTGGCCATGGGGCCGCACGCGAACCCCGTGGCCGACCGCCGCCGCCGCGCCCGCGCGCTCGCGCGCTTCTTCGAGCAGGCCCTGCGGCCCGACGACAGCGACGACGCCTGACCGGGGCGGTCAGAGTTTGTAGAAACGCTTGATGGCGTCCCATGCGTCTTCGGGCGCGTCGACGTATTCGAAGAGCTTCACGTCGCCGGGCGAGATCACGCCTTCGTCGACCAGGAAGTCGAAGTCGATCAGCTTCTTCCAGTAGTCCGAGCCGAAGAGCACGATCGGCACCGGCTTCGACTTCTTGGTCTGCACCAGCGTGATCACCTCGAACAGCTCGTCGAGCGTGCCGAAGCCGCCCGGGAACGCCACCAGCGCTTTCGCACGCATCATGAAATGCATCTTGCGGATCGCGAAGTAGTGGAACTTGAAGCTCAGTGCCGGCGTGACGTAGGGGTTGGCTTCTTCTTCCATCGGCAGCGCGATGGCCAGGCCGACCGAGAGGCCGCCGGCTTCGTGCGCGCCGCGGTTGGCCGCCTGCATGATGCCGGGGCCGCCGCCGGTGCACACGAAGAGCTTGTCCTGCGGCTCCTTCTTCTCGCTGTACTGCGCGACCAGCTTGCCGAAGGTGCGCGCCTTCTCGTAGTAGTGCGAGTTGCGCGAGAGCCGGCGCCAGCGCTCGGCCAGGGCCGTGTCGCCGGCCGCCTCGGCCTGCGCGACCAGCGCGGCGGCCTCGTCCTCGCTGCGGAAACGCGCGCTGCCGAAGACCACCACCGTGTTCTCGATGCCGTGGGCGCGCTGCTCGAGGTCGGGCTTCATCAGCTCGAGCTGCATGCGGATGCCGCGCGTTTCGCGGCGCAGCAGGAACTCGGGGTCGGCGAAGGCCAGGCGCGAGGGATCGGGATCGAGGGGCAGGCCCCGGTCGGAATGGGACTGCAGCGTGGCCCAGGCATCGGCCAGGCGCTTGTCGTGAATGTTGTGCGTGTTGTTCATGAAACGGTCGTCGAACGGAATTGGCTTGGCATTGTGCGCCGATGCAACCCGCGTGCCCGCCAACGAAAAAGGCTCCTTGCGGAGCCTTCGTCGTGGTGGTGGTCAGCCGGATGCAGACGCGCTCAGACGCGCTTGCGGTATTCGCCGGTGCGGGTGTCGATTTCGATCTTGTCGCCTTGCGACACGAACAGCGGCACGCCGACTTCGAAGCCGGTGGCGATCTTGGCGGGCTTCATGACCTTGCCCGAGGTGTCGCCCTTGACGGCCGGCTCGGTCCAGGTGATTTCGCGCTCGACGCTGGTCGGCAGTTCGACCGAGATGGCCTTGCCGTCGTAGAACACCACTTCGACGGCCATGCCGTCTTCGAGGTAGTTCAGGGCGTCGCCCATGTTCTCGGCTTCGACTTCGTACTGGTTGTACTCGGCGTCCATGCAGACGTACATCGGGTCGGCGAAGTAGGAGTAGGTGCACTCCTTCTTGTCCAGCACGATCTGGTCGATCTTGTCGTCGGCCTTGAAGACCACTTCGGTGTTGAAGTTGGCGATCAGGCTCTTCATCTTCATGCGCACGGTGGCGCTGTTGCGGCCGCCGCGGCTGTATTCGGTCTTGAGGACGACCATCGGGTCCTTGCCGTGCATGATGACGTTGCCGGCGCGGATTTCTTGAGCGATTTTCATATCAGGTTCTCTGGATGTTGGCCGCTCGGTGCGCGGGGCCCTCGGCACTGCATGCCGTCGTATCTGGCCCCGCCGTACATGTCCCGCGGCAGGTTTGGCGAAAGGCGTCCCCGACCGTGGCGGCCAGGGCTGAATTCCGCAAAGCCCGCTATTTTAGCTTTTTCCGGCGACCAGCTGCCGCAACTGGGCCAGCAGATCGCCCTGCGCGAGCAGCCTGCCGCGCGCCGCACGGGCGGTTTCGCGCCAGGCGTCCAGCGGGCCGGGCGCGGGCAGGGGCGCGTCGCCGAAGCCGTTCCAGGCGTGGTGAAAAAGCCGCAGCCCCGGCGGGGCGCCGAGCCAGTCGAGCCAGGCGTTGAGCTTGACGTGGTGCGCGTCGTCGTCCTGCGGGTAGATCTGCCAGACCAGCGGCGCGCCGGCCCAGAGGGCGCGCACCAGCGAGTCCTCGCCGCGCACGAAGTTGAGGTCGCAGGCCCACAGCAGGTGGTCGAAATCCGCCTGGCTGAGGTAGGGGAGGTATGAAATTGATAGCGAACTCCGGCCGCCCGGTGGGCGATCGGGCGCGTCGGTGTTCGCAAGGCGGGCCTGCACCGCATGCGCGGCCCGGCCCGCGGTGACGAGCAGCCGCGTGGGCACGGGGTCGGCGGCCAGCCGGGCGAGCAGGGCGGCCAGCGCGGGCGGCTCATAACAGAAGAGCGACACCAGGCGCTCGCCTTCCTGCCAGGGAATCTGCTGCGCCTGCAGCCAGCGGGCGCGGTCGAAGCGCGCCTGGCGCGCCATCAGGTCGGGCTCGCGCAGCAGGCCGCCGGTCGCGGGCGTGAACCCCGGGTAGAAGAAACGTTTCGTCAGCCCCGCGCCCGGGCCCTTGAACACGGGCGAGGGCAGCCGGTGCAATTTCTCGACATAGGGTTCGGCCGACAGGTACTCGAGGTTGATCCAGGCTTGCGCATGGCTCGGGGCCTGAGCGAAACGCGCGATGAGTTCGGGCTCCGGGTCGCAGCCGAAAGCCTCGACCAGCACGTCAGGCACCGAATCGGCAACGGCGCGGCGCACGGCTTCGGCGTCGGACCAGTCGATCACCTGCACGCCGTCGCAGCCGGCCGGCGCCATCCAGTTCAGCGCCGTCGGGTCATCGACCCACAGCCGCGCGCGCTCGCCCGCCGCCGCCAGCTGGCAGGCCAGGCGCCAGCAGACGCCCAGGTCGCCGTGGTTGTCGATGACCTTGCAGAAGATGTCCCATTGCATGCGCGTGCCCATGGTCGCGAGTGTGCCTGTCTTCGCGGTCGCTCAGGCGCGGGCGAAAACGCGGCCCGCTTGCTATGCTGCCCTCGCCACAACAACCATCGGAGAGAGCCAGACCATGAGGATGCAGACCCGTCGCCGTTCGTCGTTTTCTTCTTCGCCCTTGAGCAGTGCCAAACGCGGCGTGCTCGCGCTCTCGCTGGCCCTGGCCGGCATCGCCGGCGCCCAGGCCCAGACCGCGCCGCTCACCGCGCAGCAGCAGCGCTTTCGCGAGATCTACAAGGAACTGATCGAGATCAACACCACACACTCGGTGGGCGACAACACGGTCGCGGCGCGGGCCATGGAAAAGCGGCTGGTCGACGCGGGCTTCGCGCCCGGCGACATCCAGATCTTCGAGCCCTTCCCGAAGAAGGGGAACCTGGTGCTGCGCCTCAAGGGTGACGGCAGCAAGAAGCCGCTGCTGCTGCTGGCCCACATCGACGTGGTCGAGGCCCGCCGCGAAGACTGGAAGACCGACCCCTTCAAGCTGCAGGAAACCGGCGGCTACTTCACGGCGCGCGGCGCCATCGACGACAAGGCCATGGCCGCGGCGCTGGTCTCCGTGCTCGGGCAGCTCAAGCAGGAAGGCTTCAAGCCCAAGCGCGACATCATCCTGGCGCTCACCGCCGACGAGGAGCGCGGCGACGCGCTGAGTAACGGCGCCTTCTGGCTCATCAACAACAAGCCCGAGCTGCTGCAGGCCGAGTTCGGCATCAACGAGGGCGGCGGCGGCGAGTTGCGCGGCGGCAAGCCGAACCTGCACCGCATGCAGGTGGCCGAGAAGATGTACACCACCTACATGCTCGAGGCGCGCGACGTGGGCGGCCACAGCTCGGTGCCCACCAAGACCAACCCGATCTACGCGCTCTCGGCCGGCCTGGAGCGCCTGGGCAACTACGCCTTCCCGATCAAGCTCGCGGACGTCACCAAGACCTACTTCGCGCGCAGCGCCCCCTTCGCCACCGGCCAGCTGGCCGACGACATGCGCGCCATCGGCAGCGGCAACCCCGACGCCGGCGTGCTCGAGCGCATGACGGCCAACCCGGCCTACAACGCGCAGCTGCGCACCACCTGCGTGGCGACGATGGTGCAGGCCGGCCATGCCGAGAACGCGCTGCCGCAATCGGCCAAGGCCACGGTCAACTGCCGCATCCTGCCGCACGACGATCCCGAGGAGGTCGAGCGCTTGCTGACCCAGGCCGTGGGCAACGACAAGATCGTGGTGCGCAATATGGGCAAGCCGCTGCGCAGCCCGGCCTCGCCGCTCAACGGCGACCTCGTGAAGACGGTCGAGACGCTCACGCAGCAGATGTGGCCCGGCGTGCCCGTGGTGCCCGCCATGAGCACCGGCGCTACCGACAGCCGCTTCCTGCGCAACGCCGGCATCCCGATGTACGGCGTGACCGGCATGTTCCTCGAGCCGGCCGATGCGCGTGCGCACGGGCTGGACGAGCGCATCGAGATCCAGCGCCTGTACGACGGGCGCGAGTTCCTGTACCGGCTGGTGTCGGAAGTCGCGAAGTAGATAGACCGGTGATCAGGCAAGGGGGCTGGCGCAGCGAAGGCGGCGCCAGCCCCCTGGTCGTTCAGGGCGTGAAGGTGTCGCCCAGCACGATGCCTTCGCGGCGCGGGTCGGCGCCGCCGGTCAGCGCGGGCTTGCCGCCGACGTTCGTGCGGATGATGGTGCTCACGCCGCTGGACTGCGCCCCGAGGTTCACCGTGTGGCCGAGCGCGCGCAGGCCGGCGATCAGCGGGTCGTTGTTGCCCGAGTTGGAGGTGTCGATGGCCGGGTGCTCGCCGCCCACGTTGGTGAGGCTGTAGGTGGCGCCGGGGGGCGTCGGTGGTGGGGTGTTGGTGGCACCGAAGTCGACCAGTGACGTGGCTTGTTGCGCATCGAGTCCCCAGTCGAGCGCGCCAACCAGCGTCTTCACCACGTACTGGATGATCGTGCCGCCGCCTGGCGAGCCGGTGCCCATCACGAATTCGCCCATGCTGCCGTCGGCGTTCTTCTTGAACACCAGCGTCGGCGCCATCGTGCTGCGCGGGCGCTTGCCGGGGGCGACGCGGTTGGCGAACTTTACGTTCGGGGTCACCGAGGTGTCGATCGGGTTGAGTGCGAAGTCGGTCAGCTGGTTGTTCAGCAGGAAGCCCTGCGTCATGTGGAACGAGCCCATGCTGCCTTCCACCGTCGTGGTCATCACGACCACGTTGCCTTGCTTGTCGACGACGGTGAAGTGCGTGGTGCCATGCTCTTCGGTCTTGTCGATGCCCAGCGGCACATCGCCCCGGTCGCCAGCCTTGGCGAGATTCATGCTCTTCGTCAGGCTGATGAGGCTGGCGCGGCCCTGCAGGTAGGACTTGTCGATCAGCATGGCGGGGCTGCCGCCGGGCAGCGGCACGAAGTCGGTGTCCGCCACGTACTTGTCGCGGTCGGCATATGCCAGCCGCTCGGCCTCGCTCACCAGGTGCACGCCCATCACGCTCGGCCTGCCGCCTTCGAGGTCGATGGCGGTCGGCTTGTACAGGCCCAGGTTGAAGGTCTCGAGGATGCCGAGGGTCGCCACCACCGCGATGCCGCCCGAGGACGGCGGCGACATGCTGCAGATGTAGTACTCGCGGTAGGTGCTGCAGACCGGGTCGCGGCGCTTGGCCTTGTAGGTGGCCAGGTCGGCCAGCGTGGTCTTGCCGGGCGTGATGGCGGAGCCGTCGCTGGCTGCCGTGGTGATGCCGATCTTGTCGACGATGCCCTGGGCGATGTCGCCTGTGTAGAAGGCGTTGGCGCCCTGTGTGGCGATCGTGTTCAGCGTCCTGGCATAGGCCGGGTTCGTGAGCTTGGTGCCCAGCGCCTTGGGCGTGCCGTCGGCGTTGAAGAAATAGGCCGTGGCGTCGGCGTCGCGCTTCAGGCTCGATGCGGAACCCGCGATGGCGCTCGCCATGCGTCCGCCGATCAGGAAGCCGTCGGACGCCAGCGTGATGCCATAGCTGAACAGGTCTTTCCAGGGCAGCTTGCCGTGGTCCTGGTAGGCGATGTCGAGCATGCGCACGGCGCCGGGCGTGCCGATGGAACGCCCGCTCGCTCGGGCGCCGCCGGGCTTGGGTGCGGTCTGGTCGTTCGTGTCGTCGATCCAGCGCAGGTAGTTCTCGGTGGCCGCGGCAGGCGCCGTCTCGCGACCGTCATAGGCCTGCACCTTCTTCGTCGCCGCGTCGTAGTGAAGCATGAAGGCACCGCCGCCCAGGCCGCTCGATTGCGGCTCGACCAGGCCGAGCACGGCCTGCACCGCCACCGCCGCATCGACCGCGCTGCCGCCGGCTTTCAGCACGTCGCAGCCGGCGCGCGTGGCCAGCGGATGGTTCGCGACCACCATGTAGTTCTTGGCGTACACCAGCTTGTGGCCGGGCACGTAGCCCGACGCCGGCTCCGGCGCGGCCGGATCGCCCGGGTCGCCCGAGCCGACGACCACCGAGGTGCCGCTGCTCGGGATCTGGCAGCCGTTGTCGGCGGCGGGCGGTGTCGTGGGGGTAGGTTGGTTGGCCGCGTTGATCGCGGCGATGGCCGCGACCAGTGCGGCGTTGTTCTGCGCGTTGTTGTTGCTGTTGCCGCCGCAGCCGGCCAGGGCCAGGGAGAGCGCGAGGGGCGTCAGGGCCCACCACGCGCGCGTGGAATTCTTGTTCATGGAGAGTGCTTCCCGAGTGGTGTTATTCGAAGGACAACGGGCGCTCCTCGCGCCCGCGTCCATGATGAGCACATTTCATTCCCGTGCGTGTCGCGTTCGTGCCGGGGGCGCCGCAGGGCCCCGCGCCGCGCGCCACAATAGCCGCCATGTCCGACGTGCATTCCGATCAATTGCTCAGCGAAGTCGCGGCCCTGCCGCAGTTGCCGGGTGTCTACCGCTATTTCGACGCGGCCGGCGCCGTGCTGTATGTGGGCAAGGCGCGCAACCTGAAGAAGCGGGTTGCCAACTACTTCCAGAAAAGCCACGGGGGCACCCGCATCGGCCACATGATCTCGAAGATCGTGCGCATGGAGACCACCGTGGTGCGCTCCGAGGCCGAGGCGCTGCTGCTCGAGAACAACCTGATCAAGACGCTCAAGCCGCGCTACAACATCCTGTTTCGCGACGACAAGAGCTATCCCTACCTGAAGATCGCCTCGCACGGGTTTCCGCGGCTGGCCTACTACCGCGGCGCGGTCGACAAGAAGCACCGCTACTTCGGGCCGTACCCGAGCGCGTGGGCGGTGAAGGAATCGATCCAGCTGCTGCAGAAGGTGTTCCGCCTGCGCACCTGCGAGGACACGGTGTACGCCAACCGCACGCGGCCCTGCCTGCTGTACCAGATCAAGCGCTGCAGCGGCCCCTGCGTGGGCCTCATTTCGCCCGAGGCCTACGCGCAGGACGTGGCCAGCGCCGAGGCCTTCCTGCTCGGCGACACGCAGGGCGTGCTCTCCACGCTGGAGCAACGCATGACGGCGCACGCCGAGAAGCTCGAGTTCGAGCAGGCGGCCGAGCTGCGCAACCAGATGTCGGCGATCTCGCGCGTGCTGCACCAGCAGTCGATCGAGGTGGTGTCCGACAAGGACGTGGACATCCTCGCGGTCAAGGTGCAGGGCGGCAAGGCCTGCGTCAACCTTGCCATGGTGCGCGGCGGGCGCCACCTGGGCGACCGCGCGTACTTTCCGGTGCACGTGGACGACGCGGCGCAGATTCACCACGGCGAGCTCGACGCCGACGAGGGCGTCGACCCGGTGGCTGCCGACCCGATCGAGGTGCAGGTGCTCGAAGCCTTCATCGCCCAGCACTACATCGACGTGCCGGTGCCCGCCACGCTGGTGCTGGGCCGGCAGGTGAGCCGGGCGCTCATCGAGGCGATTTCGCAGCAGGCCGGCGCGCGCGTCACGGCCGTGTTCCAGCCGCACGAACAGCGTCGCCACTGGCTCGAGATGGCCGAGACGAATGCCGGCCTGCAGCTGGCGCGGCTGCTGGCCGAAGAGGGCTCGCAGCAGGCGCGCACCCGCGCGCTGGCCGATGCGCTCGAGCTGGCGTCGGACGACCTGGACAACTTCCGCGTCGAGTGCTTCGACATCTCGCACACGGCGGGCGAGGCCACGCAGGCCTCGTGCGTGGTGTTCGCGCACCACACGATGCAGAACCGCGAGTACCGCCGCTACAACATCGAGGGCATCACGCCCGGAGACGACTACGCCGCCATGCGCCAGGTACTGCACCGCCGCTACGGCAAGCTGGCCGAGGCGATGGCGGCCGAGACGCAGGCGCTGGCCCCGGGCGATGCGGAGAGCGAAGGGGCCGAGGGCGTCGAGGCGCCGCCGCCCCGGACGCCGGCCGCGCGCATGCCCGACCTGGTGCTGGTCGACGGCGGCAAGGGCCAGGTGTCGATGGCGCGCGAGGTGTTCAGCGAATTGGGCCTGCCGCTGTCGCTGATCGTCGGCGTCGAGAAGGGCGAGGGCCGCAAGGTCGGGCTCGAGGAACTGGTGTTCGCCGACGGCCGCGAGAAGGTGTACCTCGGCAAGGATTCGGCCGCCCTGATGCTGGTGGCCCAGATCCGCGACGAGGCGCACCGCTTCGCCATCACCGGCATGCGGGCCAAGCGCGCCAAGGTGCGCGTGGGCGGCAGCCAGCTCGAAGACATTCCGGGCATCGGCCCGAAGCGCCGGGCGCGCCTGCTGCAGCGTTTCGGCGGCATCCGCGGCGTGGCGGCGGCGAGCGTCGAAGACCTCGCCTCGGTCGAAGGTATTGCCACCGAACTGGCCGAGGAAATCTATCGCGCGCTGCGTTGAAGCCGGGATTGCCCCCGTCCTTCCGGCGCTTCACGCGTGCATGACACAATCGCCCGCATGTTCTGGACCCTACCGACCATCATGACCTGGACGCGCATCGTCGCGATTCCGTTGATCGTCGGCGTTTTCTACCTGCCGATCAGCGAACCGACGCGCAACCTGATCGCCACGGTCATGTTCATCGTGTTCGCCGCCACCGACTGGCTCGACGGCTACCTGGCGCGCAAGCTCAACCAGACCTCTTCCTTCGGCGCCTTCCTCGATCCGGTGGCCGACAAGTTTCTCGTCTGCGCCGCGCTGCTGGTGCTGGTGCATCTGCAGCGCGCCGACGTGTTCGTGGCGCTCATCATCATCGGCCGCGAGATCGCCATTTCGGCGCTGCGCGAATGGATGGCGCGCATCGGCGCCGGCAAGAGCGTGGCGGTCCACATGATCGGCAAGGTCAAGACGACCGTGCAGATGGTCGCGATTCCTTTCCTGCTCTATGACGGGCACCTCTTCAAGGTGATCGACACCGGCCTGTGGGGCCAGTGGCTGATCTGGATCTCGGCGGTGCTCACTGTCTGGTCGATGGTCTATTACCTGCAAAAGGCCATTCCCGAGATCCGGGCCCACTCCAAATGACCGCGGCCGTCTCGGTCCGCAACGCAGGCTGGCTGCGGGCGATGCCGGCGGTCTTCGTGCTGATCTGGAGCACGGGTTTCATCGTTGCGCGCTATGGCATGCCCTATGCGCCGCCCCTCAAGTTCCTCGCCGTGCGTTATGCGCTGTCGCTCGCCTGCTTCGGCGTGTGGGTCATGCTCGCACGCGTGGCGTGGCCGGCGAAGCGAGCGCAATGGGGGCACCTGGCGGTCACGGGCGTGCTGATGCAGGCCGGCTACCTGGGCGGCGTCTGGGCGGCCGTGCATGCGGGCATGGGCGCGGGGCTCGTGGCGCTGCTGGTCGGCATCCAGCCGGTGCTCACGGCGGTGTGGCTGTCTTTCAACGGTGGGCGCATTTCGGGACGGCAGTGGACCGGGCTGGCCTTGGGTTTCGCCGGGCTGGTCTTGGTGGTGTCGCGCAAGCTGGGGCAGGGCACCGAGGTCAACGCGCTGACGATGGGGCTGGCCGTGATGGCGCTGCTGTCGATCACGGCGGGCACGCTGTACCAGAAGCGCTTCGTCGCGCCCTGCGACGTGCGCAGCGCCAGCGCGGTGCAGATGGCCGCCGCGCTGCTCGTGACCTTGCCTTTCGCCGCGCTCGAGGCGCAGGCCATCGAATGGAACACGCATTCGATCGGCGCCATGGCGTGGTCGGTGCTGGCGCTGTCGCTGGGCGGCAGCTCGCTGCTCTATATGTTGATCCAGCGCGGCACGGCCACCGCCGTCACCAGCCTGCTGTACCTCGTGCCGCCGTGCACGGCGCTGATGGCCTGGCTGCTGTTCGCCGAACCGATCACCTGGACCACGGTGCTGGGCATCGGCCTGACGGCCATCGGCGTGAGCCTCGTGGTGCGCGCGGAGCGCTGACGGCGCTTTCCTTCTTTCAGCGCCCGCCCGGCTTGGCCGGCTTCCAGGGCTCCGAACGGAACTGCTCGACGAGGTGATCGACCAGCAGGCGCACGCGGCGCGGCGTCTTCGGCCGCCACGGCGCGACCCAGTGGATGTCGGCGTCGGGCATGCTGTACGGCGGCAGCACGCGCACGAGTTCGCCGTTTGCGAGCTGCGGCGCGATGTCCCAAAGGCTGCGCAACATGACGCCGTGGCCCGCGAGGCACCAGTCGCGCACCATCTCTCCTGAATTGCTCGTGAGCGGACCTTGCACCCGCACGCGCGCCGTGCTGCCGTCGCGCGCGTGGCGCAGCGTCCAGAGCGCGAACTGGCGCGATTGGGCGGCGTCGCCGTTCTCGCGCGCGATCAGGCAGTCGTGCGTGGCCAGCGCTTCCACCGTGGCCGGCGTGCCGCGCCGTGCCAGGTAGTCGGGCGAGGCGGCCAGCACGCGCTGGTTGCGCGCGATGCGGCGCGTGGTCCAGTCGGCGGCGCGGTGCTGCTGCACCGCCCACAACCAGACCGCGCCGTCGTAGCCTTCGGCGCCGAGGTCGGGCAGCTGCTCGGTCAGCAGCAGCTCGACCTGCAGGCCGGGGTGCTGCGCCTGGAAGTCCGCGAGTGCCGGGCCGAGCCAGTGCCGGCCGAAGCCGAAGGTGGCCGCGAGGCGGACCGTGCCGATCAGCGCGTTCTGCCGTTCGCCGAGTTCGCTTTCGAGCGCCGCGAAGCCTTCGAGCAGCGTGCGCGCATGCAGGCACACGGCCTCGCCCTCGGCCGTGACGCTGAGCCGCCGCGTCGTGCGGTCGAACAGCCGCTGCCCGAGCCGTGCCTCCAGCGCGCCGAGCCGCTTGGTGATGACCGAGGGCACCACGTCGAGCGTGGCGGCCGCGCCGGCCAGGCTGCCCTGGTCGCGGATGGCCAGCACCAGTTCGAGATCGCCGCGTTCCATCGCGTGGGGATTCATGCCATATTGGAAAGTATGAATTGGCTGATTGTTGCTTGATGGCCGCCAGGGTGCAACGCACAATCGCGGCGTGACGGCTTCCTTCCTCGGCTTCCCCCGCTTCGACATCGCCCGCGATGGCGTGCGCATCCACGGTCGCATCGGCGGGCAGGGCGCTCCCTTGCTGCTGTTGCACGGCCATCCGCAGACGCATGCGATCTGGCACCGCGTGGCACCCGCGCTGGCCGAGCGCTTCACGGTGATCGCCGTGGACCTGCGCGGCTACGGCGACTCGGGCCGCCCGGCGGCCGACGCCGAACACGCGGTCTACAGCAAGCGGGAGATGGCGCACGACGCGCTGGCCGCCATGCGCCACCATGGCTTCGAACGCTTCGCCGTGCTCGCGCACGACCGCGGCGCGCGTGTGGCGCACCGGCTCGCGACCGACCATCCCGGCGCGGTCGAGCGCATGCTGCTGCTCGACATCGCCCCGACGCTGGCCATGTACGAACACACCTCCGAAGCGTTTGCCAAGGCCTACTGGCACTGGTTCTTCCTGATCCAGCCGCCGCCGCTGCCCGAGGCGCTGATTGCGTCCGACCCGGTGCGCTACGTGCGCAGCGTGATGGGCGGGCGGCACGCGGGGCTTGCGCCGTTCGCGCCCGAGGTGCTGGCCGAGTACGAGCGCTGCATCGCCATCCCGGGCACCGCCGAATCCATCTGCGAGGACTACCGCGCCTCCGCCACCATCGACCTCGTGCACGACCGCGCCGACATCGCCGCCGGCCGCCGCCTCGCGCAGCCGCTGCGCGTGCTGTGGGGCGAGCACGGGGCGGTGGGGCGCGCGTTCGATGTGCTCTCGCTGTGGCGCGAGCGCGCCGACGACGTGTCGGGCCGCGCGCTGCCTTGCGGCCACTACATCCCCGAAGAAGCGCCCGACGCCTTGCTGGCGGAGGCGCTGAATTTTTTCGTTTCCCCTGAACACCCAGGAGCCACTTCATGAGCACCCACAGAATCGCAGTCATCGCCGGCGACGGCATCGGCAAGGAAGTCATGCCCGAGGGGCTGCGCGTGCTCGATGCGGCGGCGCGCAAGTTCGGCATCGACCTGAAGTTCGACCACTTCGACTTCTCGAGCTGGGACTATTACGAGAAGCATGGCCAGATGCTGCCCGACAATTGGAAGGACCAGATCGGCGGCCACGACGCCATCTTCTTCGGCGCGGTCGGCTGGCCCGAGAAGATTCCCGATCACGTGTCGCTGTGGGGCTCGCTGCTCATGTTTCGCCGCGAGTTCGACCAGTACATCAACCTGCGCCCCGCACGCCTGATGCCCGGCATCATCGCGCCCGTGGTGCGCCGCGACGGCTCGCCGCGCGCGCCCGGCGAGATCGACATGTACATCGTGCGCGAGAACACCGAGGGCGAGTACTCGAGCATCGGCGGGCGCATGTACCAGGGCACGCCGCGCGAGATCGTGGTGCAGGAAACCGTGATGTCGCGCGTGGGTGTCGACCGCGTGCTGAAGTTCGCGTTCGAGCTCGCGCAGTCGCGGCCGAAGAAGCACCTGACCAGCGCCACCAAGTCGAACGGCATCTCGATCACCATGCCGTACTGGGACGAACGCGTGGTGGAAATGGCCAAGGGCTACCCGGGCATCACGCTGGACAAGTTCCACATCGACATCCTCACGGCGCACTTCGTGCAGCGGCCCGACTTCTTCGACGTGGTGGTGGCGAGCAACCTGTTCGGCGACATCCTGTCCGACCTCGGCCCGGCCTGCACCGGCACCATCGGCATCGCGCCCAGCGCCAACCTCAACCCCGAGCGCACCACGCCTTCGCTGTTCGAGCCGGTGCACGGCTCGGCACCGGACATCGCCGGGCAGGGCGTCGCCAACCCGATCGGCCAGATCTGGTGCGGCGCGATGATGCTGGAGTTTCTCGGCCACAAGGACGCGCACGACGCGATCCTGGCGACCATCGAGAAGGTGCTCGCGCCCCAAAGCGGCGCACCGCGCACGCCGGACATCGGCGGTCGGGCGGGCACGGCCGACCTCGGAAAGGCAATTGCCGAGGCCCTTTGAAAAGTACGTCGCGAAACGCCCCTAAAATCGCGCGCTCCGCTGGGCTGCAGTGCGTTGTGTCTTATTGACACCCCGCAGACCAGTGGTTGTAATCCTCGCTGGCAGTGCGCTGCCGAGGCGTCAGGCCTGCCATGTTCTTGAGTCGCTCCCGTCGCGGCCAGGTCGCAGCTGACGAAAGCCGACCAACTTTTTTTCGACAAGGGGCCCTTGTGAACAAGACCGAACTGATTGAGCACATCGCAAAGAACGCCGATATTTCCAAAGCCGCAGCGACCCGTGCGCTCGAATCCACCATTGGCGCCATTCGTACCACGCTCAAGAAGGGCGGTTCCGTGTCGCTCGTCGGTTTCGGCACTTTCGCAGTCGGCAAACGCGCAGCCCGCACCGGCCGGAATCCCCGCACCGGCGACGCGATTAAAATCAAGGCAGCCAAGATCCCGAAGTTCCGTCCCGGCAAGGCGCTCAAAGACGCGCTGAACTGAGGCTGTAGACTCGGAGAGTATTCCAGGTGGGGTGCTTAGCTCAGTTGGTAGAGCGGCGCCCTTACAAGGCGTAGGTCGGGGGTTCGAGCCCCTCAGCACCCACCACCACCCGATGCAAAGGCGAACACCGGTTCGCCTTTTTTATTGCCGTCCGGCGCCCGTCGAAAAAGAGTGTTCAAGCATGTTTGATACCTTCCGCAAGTACAACAAAGTCGTGATGATTTTCTTGTTCTTGCTGATCATTCCCTCGTTCGTCTTCTTTGGTGTCGAGCGCTACCAGGGCATGGGCGGCGACGAGAAGGTGGCCCGCATCCAGGGCCACGACATCACCAAGCCCGAGTGGGACCAGCAGCACCGCGTCGAGACCGACCGCATCCGCCAGCAGTCGCCCAACGTCGATCCGACGCTGCTCGACTCTGACGCGCTGCGCTACGCCACGCTGGAACGCATGGTGCGCGATCGCGTGCTGGCGGCTGCGGCGGTCAAGAGCAACATGTCGGTGTCCGAAGACCGCCTTACGCGCATGTTCGCGCAGGACGCCGGCCTGGCCGCGTTCCGCACGGCCGACGGCAAGTTCGACCGCGAAGCCTTCCTGCGCGCCACCGGCCGCACGCCCGAGCAGTACGAAGCGTCGGTGCGCGCCGACATGGCCTCGCAGCAGGTGCTGCTGGGCGTGACCGGCACGAGCTTCGCACCGGCGGCGCTGACCGCGGCCACGGTGAATGCCTTCTACGACCGCCGTGAAATCCAGGTCGCGCGCTTCGCGCCCGAAAGCTTCGCGTCGAAGGTCACGGTGAGCGACGCCGACATCGAGGCCTACTACAAGGACCACACGTCGCAGTTCCAGGCGCCGGAGCAGGCCAGCATCGAGTACCTCGTGCTCGACCTCGAAGCCGCGAAGAAGAACATCGTCGCGAACGAAGCCGACCTCAAGACCTACTACGAGCAGAACACCGCGCGCTTCGGCACCAAGGAAGAACGCCGTGCGAGCCACATCCTGATCACGGCGCCGGCCAGCATGTCCAGCGGCGACCGCGCCAAGGCGAAGGCCAAGGCTGAGCAGTTGCTGGCCGACGTGAAGAAGGCACCGAACACCTTCGCCGACGTGGCACGCAAGAACTCGCAGGACCCCGGCTCGGCCGAGAAGGGCGGCGACCTTGACTTCGTCACGCGCGGCGCGATGGTCAAGCCGTTCGAAGACGCGATGTTCGCGCTCAAGAAGGGCGACATCAGCGACCTCGTCGAGACCGAGTTCGGCTACCACATCATCCAGCTGACCGACATCAAGCCGGCCGTGGTGCCGCCTTTCGAGAAGGTGCGCGCGACCATCGAGAACGAAGTGCGCGCCCAACAAGCCACGCAGGAATTCGCGAAGGCTGCGGAAATTTTCACGGACATCGTCTATCAGCAACCCGAGAGCCTGAAGCCGGCCGCCGAGAAGCTGAAGCTCACGATCCAGACTGCCACGAACGTGCCGCGCACGCCCGCGCCGGGCGCCACCGGCCCGCTCGCCAGCCGCAACTTCCTGCAGGCGCTGTATGCCTCCGACTCGCTCGACCGCAAGCAGAACACCGAAGCCATCGAAGTCGGTCCGAACCAGCTCGCATCGGGCCGCGTGACGCAGTACACGGCCGCGCATCCGATCCCGCTGGCCGAGGTGAAGGACAAGATCCGCGCACAGCTCATCACCGAGCGCGCCGCTGCACTTGCCAAGGCCGAAGGCGAAGCCAAGCTCGCCGCCTGGAAGGTGAAGGCCGACGGCGCCACCTTCGGCGCGCCGGTCACGGTGTCGCGCATCGATGCGCAGTCGCAGCCCGCACTGGTGATCGACGCCGCGTTGCGCGCCGACGGCGCCAAGCTGCCTGCGCTGCTCGGCGTGGATCTGGGCACGCAAGGCTACGCCGTGGTCCGCGTGACCAAGGTCGTGCCGCGCACGCCACCGACGGCCGAACAGGCACAGCAGGAAAGCATGCAGATCGCCCAGTCGGTGACTGCTGCCGAAGCCGCTGCGTACTACGAGCTGCTGAAGCAACGCTTCAAGGTGGAGATCCTTGTGCCGAAGCCGGCCGACACGCTGCCGACCGCTGCTGCGGCTCGCTGATACAGCCGAGCGACTGCTGCTCGCAACAAGCCCGGGTCCGACGACCCGGGCTTTTTTTTGGTCGCACGAGGGACAAGCGCGTGTCGCGCTTCTTGCCAGAATCCGGCGCATGGGAACCCTTTACCTCGTGCGCCACGGGCAGGCCAGTTTCGGTGCTGCCGACTATGACAACCTGAGCGAACTCGGTCACCGGCAGGCCGTGCGCCTGGGCGAATACTGGCGCGAGCGCGGCATGCGTTTCGATGCCGTCATCACCGGCACGCTGAAGCGCCACAAGCAGACCTGGGAGGGCATCGCGCAGGGGCTCGGGCTGTCGCGTGACGACGTGCTGCCGTGGCCGGGACTCAACGAATACGACAGCGAAGCCGTCATCGCCACGGTGCACCAGGGCAAGCTCGAGAAGCCTGATTCACCCGAGATGTACCGGCATCACTTCCGTCTGCTGCGCGATGGACTCGGCGCATGGATGCAGGGGCGTACGGCACCGGTCGGCATGCCGAGCTACGTCGACTTCCTGGCCGGCGTGACCACGGCGCTCGACCATGTGCGCGAGCGGCACCACGGCGCGAAGGTGCTGGTCGTGTCGAGCGGTGGGCCGATCAGCACTGCGGTCGGCCATGTGCTGGGCACCAGCGCCGAGACGACCATCGAACTCAACCTGCGCATCCGCAACAGCTCGGTGACCGAGTTCGCCTTCACGCCGAAGCGGCACATGCTCGTGACCTACAACACCTTGCCGCACCTCGACGGCCCGGCGTACGAGGACTGGGTCACCTACTCCTGAACAGTGTCAGGCCTGCCAGACGCCGTAGCCGGTGCGGCGCAGGGCGATGCCCAGGTCGACCTCCATCAGCCGCGCATCGTCGTACGGCATCGGGTTGTAGCGTTCGTAGAGCGCGGGCAACAGCCGCAGGCCGAATTCCTGCACGAAGCGGTTGGCCTGGATGCCGGCCTTGTGCTTGTCGAAACGGATGTCGGGGTCCAGGCCGGTCATGCCGACATAGACGAAGGGCTTGCCGAGCTGGTAGTCGGGGTTGGCGCGCCGGAAGCGGCCGTTGTTCCAGACGCGGTCGTCGAGTTCGACCACATAGACGTGATGACGGGCGCGTGGTTTGCGGGGCATTGGCGGGAAGCCTCGCGAGGCTGGCTGAAGAAGTATGGGGCCCAGGCAGCCGGAAGAACCGCCGGCCGCGTTGCGCGGCACGGCGTCAGGAGCATCAGCTCTTGCGCTTGATGAGGCCGTAGAGAATCAGCAGCACGATCGCGCCCAGCACGGAGGCGATGAAGCCGGCGCCCTGGCCGGCGGTGTACCAGCCCATCGCCTGGCCGAGGTAGGTCACGCCCAGCGAACCTGCAATGCCGATCAGCGTGGTCACGATGAAGCCGGCGGAATCGTTGCCCGGCTTGACGGCCCGCGCCACGAGACCCACGACGAACCCGATCAGGATAGTCCAGACGATGCTCATGAAGAAGTTCCTTTGATGAAGTGAAGTGGCGAAAGCCGGGGCCGGTCGGGCCGCTCGCATTCATGATAGCGGAGCCATTCGCGGCTCAGCGTCGTCCAGGCACATCGAACGGGCGACTGCGAAGTTATGCCCATGGGGCAGGGCGCATGTGTGGCGGCAGGCCATCGCGGACGGTCTCTGAAGGCGCTGGGTTGCATGTCAATGTGGCATTTCAGCGTCTTTGGTGATCGCGGAAGCGAAAGCCGCGATTTTTAACGCTACAATCAGAGGCTCTACGGTGGCTGTAGCTCAGTTGGTAGAGTCCCAGATTGTGATTCTGGTCGTCGTGGGTTCGAGTCCCATCAGCCACCCCAAAAAATTCAGTCCCAGCGCTATTTCTCAATAGCACCCAAGGGATTCCAACGCCGGGCTTGCCCGGCGTTGTCATTTCTGGCTTCGCCGTCGCTTCAAGCGCCAGGTTGCACGCCGCATTCTTTCCCCCACCGCCCCCGATTTTGAAAGTACCCAAAATGGTGCGCGTGTGTTGCGGGTTGTTGCATTCCGCCAATGTGCCTGCATTTTTCTGCTGAAAAGGCGCTTGTGGCAAAAGTGGTTTGAATTAGAATTCAGCCGTTTTCAATTCACAACAGGAGTCCAACAATGGCTTCGTCACTCGCCGATATCAATTCCCAGATCCAGAAGCACGACGAGCAGATTGCGCAATTGCGCAAGCAGGCCGAAGACCTGCGTAACCAGGAACGGGCCGGCGTGATCGAAGAAGTGCGCAGGAAGATTGCGGAATACGGTTTGACCGCTTCCGATCTGAAGCTGGGTGGTGGTCGTGCCGCCGCAACCAAGCGCAGCGCAGGTCCTGCAGCCGCCAAGGCCGCCGCCAAATACCGCGGCCCGACGGGCGAAACCTGGTCCGGTGGCCGTGGCCGCAAGCCGCGCTGGGTCACCGAAGCCCTGGCCGCCGGCAAGTCGCTCTCCGATTACGAGATCAAGTGATTGCCTGCAGAATCAGTTGGACATTCGCCCAATAAAAAAGCCCGCTTCGGCGGGCTTTTTTATTGGATGGCGCGCACGGCGATGCGCGCGCGTCCGATCAGTTCACCATCACCAGTTTTCCCTTGACGCCGCGCGATCCCATGTGCGCATAGGCGGCCTTCAATTCGGCCATCGGCATCGTGCTGTCGATCACCGGCTTGATTTTTCCCTGGCCGTACCACTGGGCCAATTCGGCCATCATCTGTGCATTGGCCTTGGGTTCGCGCTTGGCGAAATCGCCCCAGAACACGCCCACGAGCGACGCTCCTTTGAGCAGCGTCAGATTCAATGGCAGCGACGGGATCGGGCCCGATGCAAAACCGACCACCAAATAGCGACCGCGCCAGCCAATCGAGCGGAATGCCGGTTCTGCGAAATCGCCGCCCACGGGGTCGTAAATCACATCCGGGCCTTTGCCGTCGGTCGCGGCTTTGATGGCATCGCGGAAACCATTGGGCAGTGCGTGCGTCGTGTAATTGATCGTCGCGTCGGCGCCGATCGAGCGGCAGAGTTCGCACTTTTCGTCGGTCGATGCCGCGGCAATCACCTTGGCGCCCGCTGCCTTGGCGATCTGGATGGCTGCTGTGCCCACGCCGCCGGCCGCGCCGAGCACCAGCACGGTTTCGCCGGCCTTGAGTTGCGCGCGGTCCATCAGTGCGTGCCACGAGGTGGCGTAGATCATGATGAAAGCGGCTGCGTCGACATGGCCGAAACCTTCGGGCAGCGGCATGCACAGCGCAGCGGGTGCCAGCGTGTGGGTGCCGAAGCCGCCGGTGCCCGACAGGCACGCCACGTTCTGGCCGACCTTGAGGTGCGTCACGCCTTCGCCCACCGCCTGGATCACGCCCGCATATTCCGATCCGGGAACGAAGGGCAGCGGCGGCTTCATCTGGTACTTGTTCTGCACGATCAGCAGGTCGGGGAAATTCAGGCTGGCGGCCTTGATCTCGATCAGCACCTGGCCCGGGCCCGGCGTGGGGGTTGGCAGTTCTTTCCAGGTCAGCGCGTCGACGCCGGTGGGGTTTTCGCAAAGCCATGCGTGCATGCTCGGGGTCTCCTTCGAATGAGTCGTGTGGGCAATGAATTCGGGGCGATGATAGGCGGCGCTGTGGTGCGGCGTTGTCCCTGCTGCGACGCACCCGGCACCTACAATCCGCTGCACCCAGAAGCACCATGAAGATACTTATTTCCAATGACGATGGCTTTCAGGCGCCGGGCATCGTCGCGTTGCACGACGCACTCAAGGACATCGCCGACGTCGAGGTGGTGGCACCCGAGCACAACAACAGCGCCAAGTCGAACGCCCTCACGCTGGCCGCGCCGCTGTACGTGCACAAGGCGCACAACGGTTTCCGCTACGTGACGGGCACGCCGGCCGATTGCGTGCACATCGCGCTCAAGGGCCTGCTCGACTACCGCCCCGACCTGGTGGTCTCGGGCATCAACAACGGCGCCAACATGGGCGACGACACCATCTATTCAGGCACCGTGGGCGCGGCGATGGAGGCCTACCTGTTCGGCATCCCGGCCATCGCCTTTTCGCAGATCGAAAAGGGCTGGGCGCACGTGGATGCGGCGGCCCAGGTGGCGCGGCGACTGGTGCTGCAGATCGAGCGCGAAAAGATGCTCGGCGGCCCCGCCTTCCTGCTCAACGTGAACGTGCCGAACCGCCCGTTCGACGAACTGAAATCGGTCAAGGTGTGCCGGCTCGGGCGCCGCCACGCGGCCGAAAAGGTGATCACGCAGGACAGCCCGCGCGGCGAAACCATGTACTGGATCGCCGGTGCAGGCAGCGCCAAGGACAGTGGGGAGGGCACCGACTTCCACGCGACCGCGGCCGGCCACATCGCGCTGACGCCCTTGCAGATCGACCTGACCGACCACGCCAACCTGGGCCAATGGCGCGAGACGGTTGCCCGTCTCGGCAATTGACAACATGGCGACCCCTCCGCGGCCCAGTTTCCCGGTTCGACTGACCCCCACCGCTTCGGCCGCCACGCGCGGGCGCATGCCCGCCGTGCCGGTCAAGCCGATGGTCCCGTCCACGCCTTCGATGGCGTCCGATGCCGTGCGGGCGCGCATGGTGCAAAAGCTCGCGGCGCAGGGCATCACCGACGCGCGCGTGCTGCGCGCCATGGGCACTGTCGAGCGGCATCGCTTCGTCGACAGCGCGCTGGTCAACCAGGCCTATGAAGACACCAGCCTGCCGATCGGGCTGGGGCAGACCATTTCCAAGCCCAATGTGGTGGCTCGCATGATCGAGCTGCTGCTGGGCGCGCCGGCGCTGGTCGGCAAGCCGCAGGAGCGGCTGGGCCGCGTGCTCGAGATCGGCACCGGCTGCGGTTACCAGGCCGCGGTGCTGAACGAGGTGGCCACCGAGGTCTACAGCATCGAGCGCCTGCGCGGACTGCACGAGCGCGCGCGCACCAACCTGCGGCACTTCCGCCTGGCCACCGTCCACCTGATGCTGGGCGACGGCATGATCGGTTACGCGAAGGGCGCGCCGTACGCGGGCATCATCGCCGCGGCAGGCGGCGAGGCCGTGCCCGAGGCCTGGATCACGCAGCTCGCGGTGGGCGGGCGCATCGTCGCGCCGACCCATTCCGCCACCGGTGGACAAGCCCTTGTCGTGATCGACAAGACCCCCCGTGGGCTCGAGCGGCGCATTCTTGAGGCGGTTCACTTTGTCCCCCTAAAATCGGGCATCGCTTGAAGGAATAACAAATGCAGGGTTTTGGCAATCGGAGTTTGTTCGCAGGCATCACGTTGGCTGTTGTGCTCGTGATCGCGGGCTGCTCCGCACCGCGCGGTCCCGCACCGGTCGAAGACCGGGGCACCATGACGCGCGCTCCCGGGGCAACGACGCCCGGCGGTCCTCCCATCACGACCGACGCGTCCGGCAAACCGCTCCCCGGTATCGAGAACTACGGCAAGCCCGGCTACTACGCCGTGCGCCCCGGTGACTCCATCCGCCGCATCGGCAGCGAAACGGGCCAGCGCTGGCAGGACATCGTGCGCTGGAACAACCTCGACAACCCCGACCTGATCGAAGTCGGCCAGGTGTTGCGCGTGATTCCGCCGACCGGTGGCAGCACCGCGGTCGCCACGGCACCGTCCACCTCTGCGCCTGCTGCGCCCACCGAGGCGACGACCAAACCTGTGGCCCCGCAGGCGTCCGTCACGCCGGCGGTGCCGGCCAGCGGCGCGAGCGGCACCACCAAGCCGCCCGTCACGGCTTCGCCTTCGGGCCCGAGCAGCTCGGGTGACGACGACCTGGGCTGGATCTGGCCCGCCAGCGGTTCGCTGATCGCCGGTTTCGACGAAGCCAAGAACAAGGGCTACGACATCAGCGGCAAGGCCGGCGACCCCGTGCTGGCCGCGGCCGACGGCCGTGTGGTCTACGCCGGTGCCGGCCTGCGCGGCTACGGCAACCTGATCATCCTGAAGCACAACAACACCTACCTCACGGCGTATGCGCACAACCAGACGCTGCTCGTGAAGGAAGACCAGTCGGTTCAGAAGGGCCAGAAGATCGCCGAAATGGGCAACAGCGACGCCGATCGCGTGAAGCTGCATTTCGAGATCCGCCGCCAGGGCAAGCCCGTCGACCCGTCGCGCTACCTGCCCAACCGGTGATGCCATGGCTGCCTCCCGCCCTCTTCGCACACTGCCCGTGCGTGGGCTGGCGGGGCAGGGCAGCCCTTCACCTCGAAGCAACGGTGGCCACAATGGCCATCAGGACAGCAGCGACGAGCTGCTGAGCACGGACTCTCTTCCCGACGACACCGCAGCGGATCCGTCGATTCCCTCAGCAGCATCGGCGCCGCCCCACGGCACCGCCGCCGAGGTCATGGGCGGCGAGGGCGCCGATGCCCTGACCATCTACCTGCGCCAGGTCCGCCGCACCGGACTCTTCACCCCGGCCGAGGAATACACCACCGCCTGCGCCGCACGCGCCGGCGACTTCGCGGCGCGGCAATCGATGATCGAGCACAACCTGCGGCTCGTGGTCAACATCGCCAAGAACTACCTGGGGCGCGGCATGCCGCTGTCCGACCTCATCGAGGAAGGCAACCTCGGGCTGATGCATGCCATCACCAAGTTCGAGCCCGAGCGCGGGTTTCGCTTCTCTACTTATGCGACCTGGTGGATCCGCCAGTCGGTCGAGCGCGCCGTCATCACGCAGTCACGGGCGATCCGCCTGCCGGTGCATGTCGTGCGCGAACTGCAGCAGGTTCTGAGGGCGCGCCGCACGCTCGAGGGCGACGCAGAGTTCATCGCGAGCCGGCCGGACGGCGTGCGCGTCGAGGACGTGGCCGCGCTGCTCGGTCGCGAGGTGCAGGCGGTGGCCGACCTGCTGGCGCTGGCCGAGGCGCCGCGTTCGCTCGATGCGGGCGACGCGCGCGGCGAAGAAGGCTTCACGCTGGCCGACACCGTGGCCTCTGACGACGAGCAGGGCAACCCCGCCGGCGTGACACACACGCACGAGGTGGAGCGCCTGCTCGACCAGTGGGTGCAGGCCCTCAACGCGCGGGAGCGCGAGGTGCTCGAAGGTCGCTACGGCCTGCACGACCGGGAGCCCGAGACGCTCGAGGTGCTGAGCGTGCGGCTGGGCCTGACACGCGAGCGCGTGCGGCAGATCCAGAACGAGGCCCTGGCCAAGATGCGCAAGCAGCTGGCGCGCTCCGGCGTCGGCCGCGACGCGCTGTTCTAGCGGTGTGAAGAAAAGAAGGTAACCCGTCGCGGCCGGACCGCCCCGGCCACGCTGAGACAATCGGGGGATGACGGAATCCATCGAAGAAAAGAAAGTCCCCGCGAGCCCCGCCGATGAATGGCTCCAGGTCGAGTCGCTCGACCTGGACGCGCAAGGCGTCTCCCACAAGTCCGACGGCATGGTCGTGTTCATCGAAGGCGCATTGCCCTTCGAGGAAGTGCAGTTCAACGTCCACCGCCGCAAGAACAACTGGGAGCAGGGCACGGTCACGCAGATCCGCCGCGAATCCTCGCAGCGCGTGCGCCCCGGCTGCCCGCACTTCGGCCTGCACACGGGCGCGTGCGGCGGCTGCAAGATGCAGCACCTGGACGCCGCCGCCCAGGTGGCGGTGAAGCAGCGTGCGCTGGAAGACAACCTCTGGCACCTGGGCAAGGTCAAGCCCGAGAACCTGCTGCGCCCGCTCGAAGGCCCGGCCTGGCACTACCGCTACCGCGCGCGCCTGTCGGTGCGCCACGTGGTCAAGAAGGGCACGGTGCTGATCGGCTTCCACGAGCGCAAGAGCCGCTACCTGGCCGACATGCAGGTGTGTCCCGTGCTGCCCAAGCAGGTCAGCGCCATGCTGATGCCGCTGCGCGCGCTGATCGGTTCCATGGACGCGCGTGACACCTGCCCGCAGATCGAGCTGGCCTGCGGCGACGCGCCGGATTCGACCGCGCTGGGCACCATCGCCCTGGTGCTGCGGCACCTGGAGCCGCTGTCGGGCGCCGACATCGGGCGGCTCAAGGCGTTCGCGGCCGAGAACGAAGGCGTTCAATGGTGGCTGCAGGCCAAGGGCCCGGACACCGTGAAGCTGCTGGAAGAGGGCGGCACGCCACTGGCCTACCGCCTGCCCGCGTTCGGCGTGACGATGCCGTTCAAGCCCACCGATTTCACCCAGGTCAACCCGCACATCAACCGTGCGCTGGTCGGCAAGGCGCTGCGCCTGCTCGACGTGCAGCCCGAGGAACGCGTGATCGACTGGTTCTGCGGCCTGGGCAACTTCACGCTGCCGCTGGCGAGCCAGGCGCGCGAGGTGCTGGGCATCGAGGGCAGCGACACGCTGGTGGCACGCGCGACCGACAACTTCCAGAGAAACCAGCCTGCAACGCCCGAGCGGCGTGCGCTGTCGGCCACCCGGTTCGTGGCGCGCAACCTGTTCGACATGACACCCGAGATGCTGGTGGCCGACGGCAGCGCCGACAAATGGCTGGTCGACCCGCCGCGCGAAGGTGCCTTCGCGCTGGCCAAGGCGATGGCCGACCTGCATCAGCAGCCTGAATTGCGCACCGGTGGCTGGACGCCGCCCAAGCGCATCGTCTACGTGAGCTGCAACCCGTCGACGCTGGCGCGCGACGCCGGCCTGCTGGTGCACCAGGCGGGCTACCGCTGCACCTTCGCGGGGGTGGTGAACATGTTCCCGCACACGGCGCACGTCGAGTCGATCGCGGTCTTCGAGCTGGAATGAAAAAAGGCCCCTCGGGGCCTTTTTTCCTGGGGTCGGAGCAAGCCGCTCAGTCGCGCTCGCCGCCGAAGATGCCCAGCAGGGCAAGCAGGCTCTGGAACACGTTGAACATGTCCAGGTACAGGGCCAGCGTGGCGCTGATGTAGTTGGTCTCGCCGCCGTCCATGATCTGCTTCAGGTCATAGAGCATGTAGGCCGAGAAGATGCCGATGGCCGCCACCGAGATCACCAGCATGCCGGTGCTCGAGCCCACGAAGACGTTGATGACGGCGCCGAGCATCAGCACCAGGGCGCCGACGAACAGGAACTTGCCCATGCCCGACAGGTCGCGCTTGATGACCGTGGCCAGCGAGGCCATCACGAAGAACACGCCGGCGGTGCCGCCGAAGGCCGTCATGATCAGCTCGGGGCCGTTCTTGAAGCCCAGCACCATCGCGAGCAGGCGCGACAGCATCAGGCCCATGAAGAAGGTGAAGCCCAGCAGCACCGGCACGCCGGCGGCGGAGTTCTTGGTCTTCTCGATCGCGAACATGAAGCCGAAGGCGCCGCCGAGGAAGACGATCAGGCCGAGTCCGCCGGTGAGCGAGCGGGTGATGCCGGTGCTCACGCCGATCCAGGCGCCCAGCACGGTGGGCAGCAGGCTCAGCGCCAGCAGCCAGTAGGTATTGCGCAGCACGCGCTGGCGTTCGGCCTGCGGCAGTGTCTGGCCGTAGCCGGTGGAAGTGTCAAGGGTGGTCACACGGTCGTTCATGGCCGAAGCTCCTGAGGTTGCTGCATGCAATGACACGCAGTTGGGCGCATTCTAGGGGGCTGCAAGAGGGGGCCTTGCAAAGACCGTATGCCCGTTGTTCTTAAGCGCCCGCGGGACGCTGCGGCGCCCCGCCGTTATGCTGTCGGGTTTCGACGCAACCTGAGCTTATCCATGAAGACCAAATCATTCCTCGAACTCGCCGACGTCAAGGCCATCGCCGCTGCAGCGGAAACCGAGGCCCTGAAGAACAACTGGGCCGTGACCATCGCCATCTCCGACGACGCGGGCAACCTGCTCTGGCTGCAGCGCCTGGACGGCGCCGCCGCGCTGTCCTCGCACATCGCTCCCGCCAAGGCGCACACCGCCGCCATGGGCCGTCGCGAGAGCAAGGTCTATGAAGACATCATCAACGGCGGCCGCACCGCGTTCCTGACGGCGCCCCTGGTGGAAGGCCTGCTCGAAGGCGGCGTGCCGATCGTGAAGGACGGCCACGTCATCGGCGCTGTGGGCGTGAGCGGCGTGAAGTCGAACGAAGATGCGCAGATCGCCAAGGCCGGCATCGCCGCGCTCGGCCTGTAAGCCTTTTCATTCGCCCAAAGCAAAACGCCGACCTGATGGTCGGCGTTTTCTTTTTCGGGGCTTCAGCGTGAAAAAAAGCTTGGCTAGTCGGCGAACCGTTGGCTAGCAAAAAACGACCCTTCGGAGATGAATCTCCTCGAGTCGCCCCACGATGAAACTTGCGCGAGGGGCGGGCTGAACGACCTACTTGGTCAGGATCAGCTTGCCGAGTTTGGTGGCTTGAAGCCGGTAGAGCGAGCCGTTGTGCATGATGCCCACGGTCTTGCTTCCCTTCAGAAGCTCCGTGCTTTCGACCATCGGCGCCGGACGCGCTGCCTGGATCGATGCATGACCGCCACCCGATTGGTCGAGCGAAGGGTGGTTCAGGACAGAAAAGGCATTCGGGGTGGCTGGCATCTGGAGTTCCCTTTATGGAAGCGATGAGTGAATGATAATGATTCTCAATATAAAGTCAATCGTCGCGATCAACTTTTTTTCGATCATTTCCTCACTCGTTCAGATCACTTCGTGTCGGGCTCGGTGATGAAGCCGATCTTGCGCACGCCGGCCTCACGCGCCTCGGCCATGGCCTTGGCCACGCGCTCGTAGCGCACGGCCTTGTCGCCACGGATGTGCAGCTCGGGCTGCGGTTCCTTGGCGGCTTCGGCGGCCAGGCGGTTCGGCAGCTCGCTGTCGTCGATCTTCTGTTCGTTCCAGTAGTAGGCGCCGTCGGCCGTGACGCTGAACAGGATGTTCTGCGGCTTGGGCTGCTCGGGCTCGCTGCTGGCGCGGGGCAGGTCGATGTTGACCGCGTGCTTCATGACCGGCACGGTGATGATGAAGATGATCAGGAGCACCAGCATGACGTCGACCAGCGGCGTCATGTTGATCTCGTTCATCACCTCATCGGGTTCGTCTTGCGTTCCGAAAGCCATGATGCTGCTCAGCCCTTCTTGAGCGGAACCACGACGGCTTCGCCGCTGCCGCTTTGCACGCGGGCGCCGGTCACGAAGTAGGCGTGCAGGTCGTGGGCGAAGCTGTTGAGCTTGGTCAGCACGAACTTGTTGCCGCGCACCAGGGCGTTGTAGCCCAGCACGGCGGGGATGGCGACCGCCAGGCCCAGGGCCGTCATGATCAGCGCTTCGCCGATCGGGCCGGCCACCTTGTCGATGGTTGCCTGGCCGGCCGAGCCGATGCTCATCAGCGCGTGGTAGATGCCCCAGACGGTGCCGAACAGGCCGATGAACGGCGCCGTCGAACCCACCGAAGCGAGGATGGCCAGGCCGGTCTGCAGGCGCGCCGTGAAGGCGTCGATGCCGTTGCGCAGGGCGCGCGTGATCCAGTCGCTCACGTCGAGCGCGTCATGCAGGTGCGCCTTCGTGTTGCGGTGGTGGGCGGCGGCTTCGCGGCCTTCGAGTGCCAGGGCGCGGAAGGGGTTGCTGTCGTCGGTGCCCAGCTTGTTCAGGGCGGTGGCGAAGTCTTCGCTGTGCCAGAAGTCCTGCGAGTGCTTGGCCAGGCGCTTGTATTTGATGACGTCGAGCGCCTTCACGATGATCACGATCCACGATGCGAGGGACATGCCGATCAACAGAACCGCGACAGCCTTGGTGACGAAGTCGCCCTGATTCCAGACGTTCATCAAGCCAAATTGGGAATCCATACGAAGTTGCTCCAGAGAAAAATTAGTTCAGGACGTAGTTGACGGGGGCGTCGTAAGACATGGCCTGCACCACGCCGTTGACCTTGCCGGGCACGAACCGGCATTTCATGATGTATTCGACGGCGGCCTCGTCGAGGCGGTCGAAGCCGCTGGACTTCTTGACCTCGGCGCTCTTGGGCAGGCCGTCGGCGCCCACGAGCACGCGCACGATCACCTTGCCCTGCTCGCCGAGCCGCTTGCTCATGGCGGGATAGACCGCCTTCGGGTTCTGCAGGTAGTCGGCGTTGCTCGACGGCAGCTGCACGGCGGGCGGCGCCGGAGGTGCCGGCGGCGGTGCGGGAGGTGCTGGCGGCGCGGGCGGTGCCGGGGGGGCGGGTGGAGGCGGCGGCTCGGTGGTGCCCGAGGTCGCGTTCGGCGCGGGCGTCGGCTTGGGTTCGCGGATGGCCTGAGGGCGCGGCGGCGGTGGCGCCTTGCTCACCTTGGGTTGCGGCGGCGGAGGAGGCGGGGGCGGCGGATCGGCCTTGGGTTTCGGCGGTTCGACGAACTGGCTCAGGATCTCGACGGGAATCACCACTTCGGCGGCCCGGCGCAGCAGGCCGCTTTGCAGCGCCCACAGCGCGGCGCCGTGAAACAGGATCACGCCGCCGGCAATGACGACAGTGCGCGACAGGCCAAGAAAGGAGGGAGGGGGGGCAAAGCGGTCAGACACGATCAACCATTCGAATGCGGGCACTACAAATCGTGCCCCGATTGCAGCAAAACCGCTACAGAGACGCTACTTGCGAAAAATCCACCAGACAGAGCCGGCGACGAGGATCAGGCTGCCGCCGAGAGCCGAGACGAGTTCCATGCTTTGCTTTCCTTGATGGAGTTGGCAAGCTGGATCGCTCTCGGCGCCGATTCGCAGTTCAAGGCGGCGACCGGGTGAGAGACACTGCACTGCGCCACGATGTCGCGGGCACAACCTTCACACTGGCCACACTGGGTGGCCACGCCGAGTTCGAACTGGACTTCGTCGAAAGTCATGCCCGCGCGCACATGACGTGCGATTTCACGGTCAGAGACTCGGCGGCAGACGCAAACGATCATGGCAGTGAAAGCGGCAGTTGGCTGGCTGTTGGATGTGACTCATTATAAATAAGAATCCATCGCATTTGCAATAACTATGACTGACATGCAGTCGGAGTTTGCAAGCCGGTGTTACACCTCGGCCCAGAGCCGCAAGAGGTTGTGATAGTGGCCGGTGAGTGCCACGGTTTCCTCGCATTCGCCCAGGCGGGCGCGCAGTTTCTGGATCGTCTGGTCGAGTTCGAACAGCATGCCGCGCTGGGCGTCGCTGCGCACCATGCTCTGCAGCCAGAAGAAGGAGCACACCCGCGCCCCGCGCGTGACCGGGTGCACGCGATGCAGGCTGCTCGCCGGATAAAGGATGAGGTCGCCGGCCGGCAGCTTGACCTCGTGGGAGCCGTAGGTGTCGATCACTTCCAGCTCGCCGCCGTCGTAATCCTCCGGATCGCTCAAGAAGAGGGTGCACGACAGGTCGGTGCGCAGCTGCTGGCTGCTGCCCGGCACCGCGCGCACCGAGCCGTCGACATGCACGCCGTAGTGCTCGCCACCCTCGTAGCGGTTGAACAGCGGCGGCACGAAACGCGCGGGCAGCGCCGCCGAGAAGAACAGCGCGTGGCGCGAGAGCGCGGCCAGGATGGTCGCGCCGAGCTCGCGCGAGACGGGCGAAGACTCCGGCAACTGGCGGTTGCGCTTCACCTGCGCGCCTTGGTCTCCCACGGTTTCGCGGCCGTCGACCCAGTGGGTGGCATCGAGCGCGGCGCGCATCTCGCGCACCTGGTCCGGGCTCAGCACGTCGGGCACATGCAGCATCATTTCGGTGAACTCCACAAGAAAAAAAGCCCCGGCGCAGGCCGGGGCTCGAGTGTCGCACCGCGCCTGGCGCAGGGGCCGGCACGGAGGCGACGCGGTCGTCGGGATCAGAACGCGAAGTTCGCGGTGATCTTGGCCGAGCGAGGGATGCCCGGCGTGTAGCGGTAGCCGCTCTTGTTGATGGCGGCCGCGTACTGCTTGTCGAACACGTTGGCGATGTTCAGCTGGATGTCGACGTTCTTGTTGATGCGGTACGACGCCATGGCATCGAACACCCAGTAGGAATCGATGTACGCCGGCGTGCCCACGGCGCCGTCGGTGCCGCGGTGCAGCTTGCCGTTGTAGCGCGCGCCACCGCCGACCGTCAGGCCGAACGGGAACTGGTAGGTGGTCCAGGCCGTGAACGAGTTCTTCGGCGTGTAGGTCAGCACGTTGGTGCCGTCGGCGGTGACGTTGGGGCCGCTTTGCACCTTGGTGTCCATCGTGGTGAAGCCGGCGCTCATGCCCCAGCGTTCGGTGATGGTGCCCGCCACGCCCAGCTCGATGCCCTGCACGCGCTTCTTGCCGCTCTGGTAGTACAGCGCGGTGTTGGTCGGGTCCTGCACCACTTCGTTGGTCACGTCGGTGCGGTAGACCGCGCCGGTCAGCGACAGCTTGTCGTCCAGCACGTCCCACTTCGTGCCGACTTCGAAGGTCTTGGCCTTCTGCGGCAGGAAGTCGGTGCGCGCTGCGCTGTTGCCCGTGCCGGCGGCCGACAGCGAGAAGTTCGCGCCGCCCGGGGGCTGGGCCGAGGTGCCGTAGGCCGCGTAGATGCTGCCGTTCTTCGCGGGCTTGTAGACCACGCCGATCTTGCCGGTGAACAGGTTGTCGGAGAGCTTGAGCGACGAGGGCACCAACGTGCCGACCGGCAGGCCGGGGTTGGTCGTTGCGGTCGACAGCGTCGCGCTCTGGAACGAGGTGCTGTAGTGGTCGAAGCGCAAGCCGCCGGTGATCTGCCATTGCTCGTTGAGCTTGACGGTGTCGAAGGCGTACAGGCCGACCGTGTTGGTCACGCCCTTGCTGTCGGCGCCGCTGAGCATGCGGTTGTAGCCGTTCACGTACGGGTTCGGCGCGTACAGGTTGGCCACCGGCCAGGCGCCGTTCTGCACGACCTTGCCGTTGAACGTGGCGCCGGGGCTGAAGTAGCCCAGGCTCGACTGCTCTTCACGGATCAGCTCGACGCCCGCGCTGAGCGAGTGGCTCAGGCTGCCGGTGTTGAACTTGGCGGTCACGTTCGTCTGGTTGACGAAGATCGTGTTTTCCTGGTTCTTGTTGGTCGGCAGGTTGCGCGTGGTCGTCCAGGTGGACGGCAGGCCCGGGATCGGCGTACTGAGGAACGCGGTGTTGCCCGAGGGCGGCGGGTTGCCGTTGGTGCCCAGGCCGCCGAGCATGAACGCCGTCAGCATGTAGTCCTGCTTGGTCTTGCCGTAGCGGGTCGTGTTGCGCAGCGTGATGTCGGGCGTGAAGTCGTGCTCCACGCGCGCCGTGAACATGTCGGCCGTCACCTTGTTGAAGTCGTAGGCGGTGCCGTAGAAATTCTTCGGATCGACCGGCGCCGCGTAGTTCAGGAAGCTGCGGCGACGTGCGCCGAGAGCGACCGGGTCGGGATTCGAATAGCTGGGCAGGCCGATGGTCGGCACGCCGCCATCGGGCACGTTGTCCTGGTCGACGTGCAGGTAGTCGAAGTAAAAGCGCGTGGGCGAATTCAGGCCGAGCGCGATCGACGGTGCAATGGCCGTGCGCTTGTTCTTGACGAAGTCGCGACCGGGCACGCCCGAGTCTTCCATTGCCGCATTCAGGCGGAAGGCCGCGCCGATGCCGTTGGCGCTGCTGAGCGACTTGTTCCAGTCGATGCTGCCGCGCTTGTAGTCGGCGCTGCCGAAACCGAGCGAGCCCAGGAAGCTGTCTTCGAGCTTCGGCTTCTTGGTGACGAGGTTGATGTAGCCGGTGGGCGAGGTGCGGCCCACGTCGGTGCCCGACGGGCCCTTCACGACTTCGACCTGCTCGATGTTGAACATGTCGCGCGAGACCGAGCCCAGGTCGCGGATGCCGTCCACGAAGATGCTGCTGGAGCTGTCGAAGCCGCGCATGAAGACGGCGTCACCGGTGTTCGTGTTGCCGTTCTCGCCCAGGAAGAAGGTGCCGACGCCGGCGGTATTGCGCAGCGCTTCGGTGAGCGTGGTCGCACCTTGTTCGCGAATGATCTGTTCCTTGATCACCTGGATGGTCTGCGGCGTGTTCACCAGCGGGGCCGTGAACTTCGGGTTGGCCGAGGTGTCGGTCTTGTAGTCGGCGGCGCTCGAATCCTGCACGCGGACTTCAGGCAGGGCCCGCCCGGTCTGGGCAAAGGCGGCGGGGGCTGCGATGGCCAGCAGCGTGGCTGCGGCGGCACCCGAAAGGTGAGGAACGGCGCGTGCGACGGCGTGTTTGCGGCTCTTGATATAGGCCATGTTGTTTTCTCCAGAAAGGGCGGGCGGGCAGAGCTCGACTGGCTGGGTCCGGGCGGCGCACTCTCGGGGAGAAAAAGGGCGGCAAGACTGGCTGGGTGAGCTGATTTGCGAAGGGTTTTTGCAAATCGATGCAAATGATATTGCTTCTCAATACCAAGGTGCTCAACTGGCCGCTTTTAACCAGAAAGTTTCGCCCGCTCCGTTGCCGGCACGCAACTGACGAGGCTGCGCGGGCCGTTCAGTAGACGTCGCGGCGGTAGCGCCCGTCGGCCGACAGCTCGGCCCAGAGGTCGTCGCCGGCGATCTGGCGCAGCGCCGCGTCCACGCCCGATGCCATGCCCTGCAGGCTGCCGCAGACATAAACGGCGGCGCCGTCGCGCAGCCAGGCCTGCAGCGTGTCGGCCACCTGCAGCAGGCGGTGCTGAACATAGAAGCGCTCGGCCTGGTCGCGCGAGAACACCATGTCGAGCCGGGCGAGCGTTCCGTTGGCCTGCCAGGCCTCGATTTCCTCGCTGCAGAGGAAGTCGTGCGCGGACTGGCGTTCGCCGAACACCAGCCAGTTGTCCTTGCGGCCGGCCGCGGCGCGTGCGCGCAGGTGGGCGCGCAGGCCGGCCAGTCCGGTGCCGTTGCCGATCAGGATCAGCGGACGGCTCTCGTTGCCCTCGAGCCGGAAGCCGCGGTGCGGCCGCAGGCGCAGCGCGACGGAGTCGCCGACCGAGAGCGTCGAGGTGAGCAGGCCCGACGCGGCGCCCATCGAGCCGTCGGGATGCTGTTCCTGCCGCACGAGCAGCTGCAGTTCGCCGTCGGCGGGCAGGGAGGCGATCGAGTAGTCGCGCGGCCGCGCCGGATCGCCTGCGACGGCGACCTGTGCCAGGTCGCCCGATGCCCAGTGCGGCAGGGCGCCGGCTTGCGGCGTGAGGCCGAGATGGAAGACCGGGCCGCCCGTGCTGCCGGCGTTGAGCAGTTCGCGCCGCGTGAGCTTCCAGGGCGCAAAGCTCGCCGGGGCGTCGTCGCCGCCCTCTGGCGCATCGCCCCAGCGGGCGTGCCAATCAGCGAGCGCGGCGGGATCGCTGTTGTCGACCTCGATGGGATCGAAGTCGCGCACGGCGCCGGCCGTGTGAAGCCACGCATCGAGCGCGCGGCCGAAGCCGCAGAAGTGGGCGTACTGGCGGTCGCCGAGCGCCAGCACGGCGTAGCGCAGCGACGGCAGCGCCAGCGGCGCGCCCATTACGCGCTCGGCGAACACGCTGGCGCCGTCGGGCGCATCGCCCTCGCCGTAGGTGCTGGCCACGAAAAGGGCGCGGCGGGCCGAGGCCAGCGTGGCGCTGTCGAGGGCGTTGAGGGCCATCACGCGCACGGCGGTGCCGGCTGCGCGCAGACGTCGCGCGGTCTGCCACGCGATGGTTTCCGCCTGGCCGGTCTGGCTGGCGAACAGCACGAGGGTGGGCGACGTCTGCGCGCCGTCACCAGCCGACAGCGCCGCGGCTTCGCGGGAGGCCGTGGCGTGCAGCCGTCGCTGGCGTGCGTAGATGCCCAGGCACAGCGCGGCATAGGCCACGACCGTCGCGCTGGCCCCCAGCGCACGCCACAAGGTCTCGGTCATGCGCCCGCCTGCGCGAGCCACGCGCGCGTGGCTCGCTCGGAGAGCGACCCGTCGTCGGCGCGAGAGATGAACAGGGCCGCGATGTCGCGCTGCTGTGCGAAGGCCAGGCCCTCGTCGGGGCCGAGCACGGTCAGCACGGTGGCGAGTGCATCCGCTTGCATGCACTGCGGGTGCAGCACGGTGACGCTGGCCAGCGCATGCGCCACGGGCTCGCCGTCGCGCGGATCGATGGTGTGCGACCAGCTGCGGCCTTCGAGCGCGCGCCGATGCCAGCGGTCGCCCGAGGTGGCGACGGCCATGTCGGCCAGGGCGATGCGTTGCGGGGTCGGCATCTCGGTGTCGACCTGCACCTGCACCTGCCACGGCGCGCCGCCGGGTCGCCGGCCGATGCCGCGCAGCTCGCCGCCGATCTCGAACAGCAGGTCGGTGAGACCGAGCGCGCGCAACGCGTCGACGCCATGGTCGACTGCGAAGCCCTTGGCGATGCCGGACAGGTCGAGCTGCACGCCGCCGGGTTGCAGGAGCGTGGGGGCGGTCGCATCGAATGCCAGCCGTTGCCAGCCGACGTTCGAGTGGAGTGCGGCCAGCGCGTCGGGTGAGGGCAGGGCGTTTTCCTGTGATGCTGCGGGGCCGAAGCCCCAGCGCGCCACCAGCGCACCGACCGTCGGATCGATCGCGCCGCCGCTGGCCTGCGCCCACGCGAGGGCGCACTGCATCACCTGTGCGAACTCCGCCGGCAGCGCATGGCGCGAACCGGCGGGTGCGGTGTTGAAGCGGCTGATGAGGGAGTCGGGTTCCCAGTGGCTCATCTGGTCGATCACGCGCGCGAGCGCGGCCTCGACCGCCTCGCGCACCTGCGCGAGCGGCAGCATCTGCGGGTTGTCGAAGCGCAGCGACCAGGTCGTGCCCATCGTCTGCCCGCCGAGTTGCTGGAGGCTGGCGGGATCGGCGGGACGTGGAACGGCCGCGTTGGCGTAGCCGCCCGCGCGCCAGGTGCTGAAGGAAAGGCCCAAGGAAAAACGCAGGGTCAGGGCATCACTTCCAGGGTGGCCGCGTAGCTCAGGCGGCGTTCCTTGGCTTGCGGCACGGTGGTCTTGCTGTCCTTGGTGCTGGCGTCGAGCCAGTACATGCCGGCGGCTGGCCAGGTCACGCTGAACTGGCCCTTGTCGTCGGTCTTGAGCTTGAGCTCGTCGAGCTTGTCGCGGTACTGGGTGTTGCCGGCGGTCACGGTCACTTCAAGGTCCTTGGCGGGCTTGCCGTCCAGGTGCAGCGTGAAGGTGGCCTTCTCGCCCTTGGCCAGGTCGGTCGGGCTGCCGGCGGCGATCAGTTCCAGGCCCTGGCCGATAGGCTTGAGCGCCGAGGGCTTGCCGACGGTCACGAAGGTCTCGATGCGGCCGGCCGATTGGGTGATGGTCACGTCCTGCGCGTCGGCCGGGATTTCCTTGCCGATGGTTTCGGCCGTGCCGCGGGCGCGCTTGTTCTGGCCCGTGGCCTTGTCCTTCCAGGCGGCGAACGCGCCGTTGTTGACCACCGCGATGCGGTAGGTGCCCGGCTGTGCGACGTTCACGTCGAACACGTTGCGCAGTTTGAGCTTGGCTTCGGATTCCGGCTTGACCGTGCTGCCGTCGGGGGCGGTGATCTGCAGGCCGTCCAGGCGCAGCGGCGCGTGGTTGGCAACGAACAGGTCGTTCGACACGGCAGCGTCGACGCTCACGGTGTCGGCCTTCGACAGCACGGTGGTCGAGGGCAGCAGCCAGGCGTTGTGCGCCTGGGTCACGGAGGCAACGGCCGAGAGGGCGAGGGCGAGGCCGGCGGCGCGCAGGGTGAAGCGGGTCATGGTGGTCCTTGGAATGAGTGGGCGGGCGGAGTGGGTGGCGGCGGCGTTCAGGGCTTGAGCTCGAGCTTGATTTCGCCGAGCTCTTCCTTGCCGGCCGCGACCGGTTGCGCGGCGGCGGTGGGCGGCCACTGGAACGGGATGGTCACGACCTCGCGGCCGCCGACTTCACGGGCGGCTTCCACCACCAGCTTGTAGGCGCCGGGGGCGAGCTTGGGCATCGCGCCCGAGCCTTCGGTGAAGCTCAGCTGGTGCTTGCCGGCAGGCTTGGAGGCGCCGGTGACGCCGTCGACCGGCACGGCCAGTTCACGGCCGCCGCGGCGCCACCACTGGCGCATGTCCTTGAGCCACTTGGTGCCTTCGCCTTCGGGGTTGTTGGTCTTGGTGCGCACGTCGTACCAGACGGCCAGCGTGCCGGCCATCGTGCTGTCGGCGCGTTCGATCCAGGTCGCCACGTAGGGGCGGTGGTACTCCGACACGTTGAGCCGGGGAATCTCGATGTTGACCGACAGGCCGGCAGCGATGGCCGGGGCCGCGAACAGCGCCGACATGGCGATCGGTGCGAGCGAGTAGCGAAGGTGCACGGGAAAACCTCTTTCTTCCTGAATCAGCAAAGACAACGCACGGGCCGATCCGTCGATCGGATCGGTCAGTGAATGAACAGCAACGCGAGCAGCACCGGCACCACCAGCCCCATGCCCACCATGGGCCAGGTGAAGGGGCGGTTGCCCGCATGCATCTTGAGAATGAACAGCCCGGTGACCGAGAAGACCAGCGTGGCGGCCGCGAAGATGTCGATGAACCAGCTCCAGGCCGTGCCGGTGTTGCGGCCCTTGTGCAGGTCGTTGAAGTAGGAGAGCCAGCCGCGGTCGGTGCGCTCGTATTCGACCTCGCCCTCGGGCAGGCTCAGGCGCAGCCAGGCGTCGCCGCCGGGGCGGGGGAGCGAGAGGTAGATTTCGTCGTCGGACCACTCGGCCTCGCGGCCGGCGGTGTCGATGTCCCATTGCTTGCGCAGCCAGGCCTGCAGTTCGGCGGGAAGCGGCGCCTTGCCCTGCTGGGCCTTGGCGGCCGGCAGTTGCTGTTCGAGGCGGGCGCGCAATGCGTCGTCGACCGTGCCGTTGTGCGTGGTGACCACCGGCTTGGCCTCGATCTGGCCCGCGTGGTTGAGCGTGAAGCCCGTGACGCTGAACAGGATCATCCCGACGAGACAGATGGCGGAACTGACCCAATGCCACTCGTGGAGGGTCTTGAGCCAATAGGCGCGGCGGCGGTTGTCGGAACGGGCGGGGGCAGTCATCGAAAGCGCGAATTGTAGTCGCGCGAATGAGAATGACTGCTATTCAGTGGCTATGAAGTTAAGTAAAGAGCAATAAAAAACGGGGCCGAAGCCCCGTTTGTTTGCAATGCCGTGGCAGCGTTGCGTTGTGCTTACTCGAGCTCGCCCACTTGCAACTGCAGGTAGTTCTGCAGGCCGACGCGGTCGATCAGGTCGATCTGCGTCTCGAGGAAGTCGATGTGCTCTTCGGTGTCGTCCAGGATCTCTTGCAGCAGGTCGCGCGAGACATAGTCGCGCACCGATTCGCAATGCGCGATGCCGTCCTTGATGGTCGCTTGCGCGCCGGTTTCGGCGCCGAGGTCGCAGCGCAGCAGCTCGGGCACGTCTTCGCCGATATTCAGCTTGCCCAGGTCCTGCAGGTTGGGCAGGCCGTCGAGCATGAAGATGCGGTCCATGAGCTTGTCGGCGTGCTTCATCTCGCCGATGGATTCCTCGTATTCCTTCTTCGCCAGCTTGTCCAGGCCCCAGTGCTTGAGCATGCGGTAGTGGAGGAAGTACTGGTTGATCGCGGTCAGCTCGTTCTTGAGCTGCGCCTGCAGGTGTTCGATGACTTTGGGGTCGCCCTTCATGATTATTTTCCTTGTTCTGAAAGCGGTGATTGTCGGAGGGGCGAACACGCACTTGCAAGCAAACCCATGCTGCGCCGGTCTGCATGCGTGTGATGGTGATACACGTTCGTATTGACCTGGCGCAAGGCGATGCGCGAGGCGATGGCAAACATAGCGGGTTCCAATACTTTCAATAGTTGATATCTATCAAAAATGATATATTGGTAGTTATACTCATGGCTCACGCTTATTTTTCCAACCGCAGCATCCAAGGAATCACATGTCCCTGATCAACACCGCAGTCCAACCCTTCAAGACCCAGGCTTACCTCAACGGCAAGTTCATCGATGTGTCCGACGAGACGCTCAAGGGCAAGTGGTCTGTGCTGATCTTCATGCCGGCGGCCTTCACCTTCAACTGCCCGACCGAAGTCGAAGACGCGGCCGACCACTACCCCGAGTTCCAGAAGCTGGGTGCCGAGGTCTACATCGTGACCACCGACACGCACTTCTCGCACAAGGTCTGGCACGACACGTCGCCGGCTGTCGGCAAGGCCAAGTTCCCCCTGGTGGGCGACCCGACCCACACGCTGACCAACGCGTTCGGCGTGCACATCCCCGAAGAAGGCCTGGCACTGCGCGGCACCTTCGTGATCAACCCCGACGGCATCATCAAGACCGCCGAAGTGCACTCCAACGAAATCGCCCGCGACGTGAAGGAAACCCTGCGCAAGCTCAAGGCCGCGGTCTACACCGCCGAGCACCCGAACGAAGTCTGCCCGGCCAAGTGGAATGACGGCGACAAGACCATCGCTCCGTCGTTCGACCTCGTCGGCAAGATCTAAGCGCCCCGCGCAAAGCCCGGGCGCTCACGAGGCCCCGGGCTTTTTTGTCCCCAGTTGATAGTTTCCAGTTATCGAAAGAGAGTCCGCCATGCTTGACGCCAGCACCAAAGCCCAATTGAAGAGTTACCTCGAACGCGCCACGCAGCCGATCGAGATCGTTGCCTCGCTCGACGACAGCAAGGCTTCGGGCGAAATGCTGTCGCTGCTGAAGGACGTTGCCGAAGTCTCGCCGCTGGTCACGCTGACCGAAAGCCGCGACGACAACCACCGCAAGCCCTCGTTCTCGGTCAACCGCCCGAGCGAAAACCACGGCCCGCGCTTTGCCGGCCTGCCGATGGGCCATGAATTCACGTCGCTGATCCTTGCGCTGCTGCAGATCGGCGGCTACCCCCCCAAGGTCGAGCAGGCCGTGCTCGACCAGATCAAGGCGCTCGACGGCGACTTCGAGTTCGAAATCTACGTCTCGCTCACCTGCCACAACTGCCCCGACGTGGTCCAGGCGCTGAACCTGATGGCCATCCAGAACCCGCGCATCCGCACCACGATGATCGAGGGCGGCACCTTCCAGGACGAAGTCAAGGAACGCCAGATCATGGCCGTGCCGACGGTGTTCCTGAACGGCACTGAGTTCGGCCAGGGCCGCATGAGCCTGGAGGAAATCCTCGCCAAGATCGACACCAGCGGCGTCGAGCGCGAAGCCGCCAAGATCGCCGCCAAGGACGCCTTCGACGTGCTGATCGTCGGCGGCGGCCCCGCCGGTGCCGCAGCCGCCGTGTACGCCGCGCGCAAGGGCATCCGCACGGGTGTCGCCTCGGAACGTTTCGGCGGCCAGGTGCTCGACACGCTGGGCATCGAGAACTTCATCTCGATCAAGGAAACCGAAGGACCGAAGTTCGCCCACGCACTCGAAGAGCATGTGCGCGACTACGACGTCGACATCATGAACCTGCAGCGCGCCAAGGCACTGGTGCCGGGCAAGGACCTCATTGAGGTACAGCTCGAAAGCGGCGCGTCGCTCAAGAGCAAGACCGTCATCATCTCGACCGGTGCCCGCTGGCGCAACATCAACGTGCCGGGCGAGCACGAGTTCAAGAACAAGGGCGTGGCCTACTGCCCGCACTGCGATGGTCCGCTGTTCAAGGGCAAGCGCGTCGCGGTGATCGGCGGCGGCAACTCGGGCGTCGAGGCGGCCATCGATCTGGCCGGCATCGTCGGTCACGTGACGCTGATCGAGTTCGACACACAACTGCGCGCCGACGCCGTGCTGCAGCGCAAGCTCAAGAGCCTGAAGAACGTCGACATCTTCACCAACGCGCAGACCACCGAGATCACCGGCGACCAGAAGGTCAACGGGCTGGTCTACAAGGATCGCGCATCGGGCGAGCTGAAGAAGGTCGAGCTCGAAGGCGTGTTCATCCAGATCGGCCTGGTGCCCAACACCGACTGGCTCAAGGGCACGGTCGAGCTGACGAAGCACGGCGAGATTGTTGTCGACGCGCGCGGCCAGACCTCGGTGCCCGGCGTGTTCGCGGCGGGTGACGTCACCACGGTGCCGTTCAAGCAGATCATCATCGCGGCCGGCGACGGCGCGAAGGCGGCGCTCGGTGCGTTCGACCACCTGATCCGCACGACGGCCCCTGCGTGAGTAAGTCTTAAGTGCCTGAAGTTGTGAAGATGAGAATTATTCTCATACAATAAAAACACGGGCACACCGCTGCCCCTCATTGCCAGCCAGGTCACTCGCGCAAGCCTTTGCGCCTCAAGGTCCAGCAAGCAGTTCTTCAACTGTTTTCTGGACCTTTTTCGTGGCCGCTCATTTCCCTCGACCGTCTTCCCATCGACCCGCGCTGCTGCCCTGGCTGATCGCCTCTGCCTTCGGCATGGCCGCCGCGCCTGCGTGGTCCCAGCAGCTCGCGGCGCTCGGCGAAGTGGTGGTGAGCGGATCGCGCTCGGAGCAGGCCAAGGACGACCTGCCGCTGAGCATCGAGGTCATCAACCGCCAGGACATCGAGAGCAAGCAGATCCACGACATCCGCGATGCCGTGCGCGACCTGCCCAACGTGTCGGTCAAGCGTTCGCCTGCGCGCTTCGGGTTGGCGCAGGGCAATACCGGCCGCGACAGCAACGCGGGCTTCAACATCCGCGGCCTGGACGGCAACCGCGTGCTGCTGCTGACCGACGGCATCCGCACGCCGCGCAGCTACGTGTTCAGCGCCAATGCGTTCGGCCGCGACTACTTCGACATCAGCCTCGTCGAGCGCATCGAGATCATCAAGGGCCCGGCCTCGGCGCTCTACGGCTCGGACGGCCTGGCCGGGCTGGTCAACTTCATCACCCGCGAGCCCTCGTCCTTCCTGCGCGAGGGCAAGACCTTCGGCGGCAGCGCGAACATCGGCTACAGCGGTGAAGACAACGGCGTGCGCGGCGGCGTCACGCTGGCGGGCAAGGCGAACGACGTGCTCGAATGGCTCGTGTCCGCCAACCTCGGGCGCGCCAGCGAACTCGAGAACCGGGGCTCGCTCAACGTGCCCAAGCTCGACCGCACCACGCCCAATCCGCAGCGCGACCAGACCCGTTCGCTGCTGGCCAAGGCCATCCTCACGCCCAACGCCGACCAGCGCCACGCCTTCACCTTCGAACACGTCGAGAAGAGCAGCCGCTACAACCTGCTGTCGGGCGTGGCCAAGCCGCCGTATGCGTCCACCTCGGTGATCGGCCTCAATGCCAAGACCGACCTCGACCGCGATCGCCTGACCTACGAAGGCCGGTTGCGCCTGAACAGTGTGATGGCCGACAACCTGCTCGCTGTCGTGAGCTACCAGAAGGCCGGCTCGCGCGAGTACATCTACGAAGACCGCTTCACCGCGGCCGACCGCACGCGCGACGTCACCTACGACGAGAACACCTGGCAGTTCGGCCTGCAGGCCGACAAGACGATCCGCATGGGCAACTGGGCCCAGAAGATCACCTACGGCCTGGACTACACGCGCACGAACGTCGAGAACCTGCAGACCGGCCTCGTGCCGCCGGCCGGCGAGAGCTACCCGCTCAAGCGCTTTCCCGACACGCGCGAAACCTCGACCGCCTTCTACGTGCAGGACGAGTTCATTCACGACCGCTGGAGCATCACGCCCGGCATCCGCTTCGACCGCTTCTCGCTCGATGCGAAGCAGGCCGGCTTCAACGCGCAGGCCGTGTCGCTGTCGGGCTCGGCCGTGTCGCCCAAGCTGGGCGTGCTGTTCCGCGCCACGCCGCAGTTCAGCGTGTATGGCAACTACGCCTCGGGTTTCAAGGCGCCCAACGCATTCCAGGTGAACAACTTCTTCGAGAACGTGATTTCGGGCTACAAGACGATCCCGAACCCGAACCTCAAGCCCGAGAAGAGCCAGAACATCGAGCTGGGCGTGCGCGGTCGCACCGGCCTCCTGAGCTTCGACGTGGCCGCCTTCACCGGCGACTACAAGGACCTCATCGAGAACGACAAGCTCGTGGGCGGGCGCGGCATTCCGCGCATCGACCCGCTGATCTACCAGACCGTCAACGTCGGGCGCGCGCGCATCAGCGGCTTCGAGATCAAGGGCGAGCTCGATTTCACCGAGAACGGCAACGGCTTCTCCGTGCCCTTCGCCTACGGCCGCACGCAAGGCCGCGACCGCACCAACAACCGGCCGCTTAATTCGATTGATCCGCAGAAGTTCAGCGCCGGACTCAAGTACCAGGCACCGGCCTGGAGCGTGCGCCTCGATGCGGTTCATCATGGCGCCAAAGAGTGGGAAGACGTCGATCGCAGCGAAGTGACCACGGGCCTGCAGTTCCGCACGCCGGCGGCCACCACGCTGGACATCAGCGCGCAGTGGCGCATCCGCAAGGACCTGCGCCTGAACGCGTCGGTGACCAACCTCACCAACAAGCGCTACTGGATGTGGAGCGATGTGCGCGGCGTAACGACCACCTCGGCCATCCGCGACGCCTACACCCAGCCGGGCCGCAGCTTCAACGTCTCGCTTGTGGCGGACTTCTGAGCCGCACCGCCACTTCTCTCCAAACAAAAGGACACCCGATGAATGCCGAAGACATCCGCACCCGTTTCGCCGAACTGCGCGCCAAGGGCATGCGCCACAAGGACGCGGCCGCGGCCATGGGCCTGAGCGAAGGCGCCGCCATCGCGGCGCACACGGGCGCACACGACAAGGCGCTGCGCGCGACGCGGCTGAAGGGCCCGTGGGTCGAGCTGCTGCAGGCATTGGAGCTGTGTGGCCCCGTGCTGGCGCTCACGCGCAACGAGACCACGGTGCACGAGAAGACCGGCGTCTACGAGAAAGTGTCCGGCAGCGACGCGATGGGGCTCGCGCTGGGCGAGGTCATCGACCTGCGCCTGTTCTTCAGCCGCTGGCATGCAGGGTTCGCGGTCAGCGAGGCGGCGGCCAATGCCGGCGTGCCGCCGTCGCTGAGCCTGCAGTTCTTCAGCCCGCAGGGCGTGGCAGTGCACAAGATCTTCGTGCGCGATGCGACCGACCGCGATGCGTTCCAGTCGGTCATCGACACCTACACCGCCGCACCCGACGCACCGGTGCAGTTCGTGCCCGCCGAGAAGAAGGCGGCGCCGCGCGACGACGGCGCCATCGATGCGGTCGCACTGGCCGACGCCTGGCGCGGCATGCAGGACACGCACGAATTCTTCGGCCTGCTCAACAAGTTCGACGTGGAGCGCCAGCAGAGCTTTCGCCTCACCGAAGGCGAGTTCACGCAGCGGGCCGAGACCGGCGCGGTGCGCGAGCTGCTGCTCGAGGCCGCGTTCGACGGCACGCCGATCATGGTGTTCGTCGGCAGCCCCGGCTGCATCCAGATCCACTCCGGCCCGGTCGTGCGCATCGAGCCGATGGAGATGCACGGCATGCAGTGGCTCAACGTGCTCGACCCCGGCTTCAACCTGCACCTGCGCGAAGACCGCATCGCGAGCGTGTGGATCGTCCAGAAGCCGACCAGCGACGGCATCGTGACCTCGGTGGAGGCTTTCGATGGCGAGGGCGAACTGATGGCGATGTTCTTCGGTGCGCGCAAGCCGGGCGTGCCAGAGCGCGCGGAGTGGCGCCAGATCGTGGCCAAGCTCTCGCGCCTGGCCACCTCGGAAGCGCCAGCGCGATGAGTGCTGACACCTTTCCGGGCGTGGTCGAGATCAAGGCCTTCGTGCCGGCGAAGGACTTCGCTCTCTCCATTGCCTTCTACCAGGACCTGGGCTTCACGCTGGCCTCGAACGAGGGCGGCATTGCTTACTTCTTCTGTGGCGAGAGCAGCTTCCTGCTGCAGGACTTCTACGTCCAGACCCATGCAGAGAATTTCATGATGCATCTGCTCGTCGATGACGCGCTGGCCTGGTGGGACCGCGTGCAGGCGCAGCGGCTGACCGAACGCTACGCCGTGCAGGCCACGCCGCCCGCCGAGCGCCCGTGGGGCATGGTCGATTTCACGCTGACCGACCCGAGCGGCGTGCTCTGGCGCATCGCACACAACATTCCCCGGCGCGGCTGACGCGCGTTTTTCCCTTTCGCTGTCCGTGATCCCATGACTGAACAACGAGATCTCTCTTTTCTTTCTTCTTCTTCCGTGCCGCGTCGTCGTGATGCGCTGCGCCTGCTGTCTGCTGCAGCGCTCGGCGCGGGCGCGTGGCCCGCGTTCGCGCAGGACAGCAAGCGCCTGCCGCGGCTGGTCACGGTCAGTGGCGCGATCACCGAGGTGGTCTATGCGCTCGGCGCCGAAGGCCAACTGGTCGGCACCGACACGACCAGCCTATTTCCCGCTGCGGCGCGTGCCACGCCCAAGGTGGGCTACATGCGTCAGCTGTCGGCCGAAGGGCTGCTCTCGCTGAAGCCCGACGCGATCATCGCGACCAACGAGTCGGGTCCGACCGTCGTGCTCGACCAGATTCGCACGGCCGGCGTGAAGGTCGAGATCATCGAAGCCGACCACAGCTGGGGCGAGGTGCAGCGCAAGGTGCAGGCCGTGGGCCGCGCCGCTGCCAAGGAGGTGCAGGCGCGCGAACTGCAGGCTCGGCTCGATGCCGAATGGGCACAGGTGCTGCAGCGCATCGGCGGCGCGAAGGGGCGCAAGCCGAAGGTGCTGTTCGTGCTGTCGCACAGTGCGAGTCCGCAGGTGTCCGGCGAGAAGACCGCGGCGCACGCGGTGATCGGCTTCGCGGGCGGCGTGAATGCGCTGGGCGGTTTCAACGGCTACCGGCCGATGACGGCCGAGGCCATGGCCAGTGCGGCGCCCGACATCATCCTCACGAGCACGCAGAGCATCGAGGCGCACGGCGGCGTCGAGCGCTTCTGGCAGCGGTCCGAGCTGGCGCTCACGCCGGCGTACAAGAAGCGCGCGCTCATCACGCAGGACGCCTTGCTGCTGCTGGGCTTTGGCCCACGCCTGCCGGCCGCCATCGGCGAGCTGCACGACAAGTTCCGGGCCGCGCTGGCATGAGCCAGCGCTTGGGGGCGCGTGCCGTGCTCTTCGGCAGCGCGGTGCTGCTCGTTGCGGCCTTCGCGGTGGGGGCGGTGTCGGGGGCCTATGCCATCAGTCTTTCGCAGCTCTGGAATGTGTTGACCTCGCTGGGGCAGGGCGCAGGCAGCCAGTCGCCCGAGCATCTCGTGTTCCTCAACATCCGCTTGCCGCGCCTGGTTCTCGGCGTGGCGGCGGGTGCGGGGCTCGGCATGGCGGGCACGCTGATGCAGGGGCTGTTCCGCAATCCGCTGGCCGACCCGGGGCTGATCGGCATCAGCAGCGGCGCGGCGCTGGCGGCCGGCATCACCATCGTGCTGGGCGCCTCGTTCTGGCCGATGCTGCCGCGCACGCTCGGCAGCTGGACGCTGGTGCTCATGGCCTTCGGCGGCGGCTTCGTCGTGACCTTGCTGATCTACGGCCTGTCGCGCAGCGAAGGCGGCACGCGCATGGCGCTGATGCTGCTGGCGGGCATCGCGATCAACGCGCTGGCCGGCGCCGGCCTCGGCCTGTTGAGCGTGATGGCGACCGACGAGCAGCTGCGCAGCCTGCAGTTCTGGTTGCTGGGCAGCCTGGGCGGGGCGCGCTGGAGCGCGGTCATCCTGGTGGGCGTGGCGGTGTTGCTCTCGTGCTGGGCTGCGGCATCGCTCGCTTCGCCCCTGAACGCCATCGCACTCGGCGAGGCGCAGGCGGCGCTGCTGGGTGTGGACGTCGAACGCACCAAGCGGCGCGCCGTGGTCATCACCGCGGTAGCGGTGGGCGCGGTGACGGCCACGACCGGGATCATCGGCTTCATCGGCCTGATCGCGCCGCACTGGGTGCGCATGGTGGCCGGGCCCGACCACCGCATCGTGCTGCCGGCCTCGGCGCTGCTGGGCGCGGCGCTGGTGCTCGCGGCCGACACGGTGGCGCGCACCGTGATGGCGCCGGCCGAGCTGCCGCTGGGCGTGCTCACGGCCTTCATCGGCGTGCCGATGTTCCTCTTGATGCTGCGGCACTTCAGGGGGCGCATATGACGGCGGCGAAGGGACACGGAGCGCTGGCGTGCGCCGCTGTCGAGGTGCGCATCGGCGCGAAGACGCTGTTGGCGAATGCATCGGTCGAACTGGCGCCGGGCCGCGTGACCGCGATCCTCGGCCCGAACGGCGCGGGCAAGTCGACGCTGCTGTCGGTGCTGGCCGGCCAGCGCGAGCCGACCCAGGGCAGGGCGACGCTCGACGGCCGGCCGCTATCAGGCCACGGCATGCCCATGCTGGCATTGCGCCGGGCCCTGATGCCGCAGGAAAGCGCGGTCGCCTTCGACTTCACGGCGCAGGACATCGTCGCGCTCGGCCGCTACCCGCACCGCCGCGCGCCGACCCGCGACGAGGACGCGATCATGGCCGAGGCGATGGCCCTGACCGACGTCACGGCGCTGGCGCCGCGCATCCTCAACACGCTGTCGGGCGGCGAGAAGGCGCGGGTCCATCTGGCGCGGGCGCTGGCCCAGCTCTGGCATCCGCGCCCCGACGGCGCGAGCCGCTGGCTGCTGCTCGACGAGCCGACCGCCGCGCTCGACCTCGCGCACCAGCATTCGGCGATGCGCCTGCTGCGCGCCTGGGCGGCGCGGGGTGTGGGCGTGGTGGCCGTGCTGCACGACCTGAATCTGGCGCGGCGCTATGCCGATGAGGTCGTGGTGCTGGGCGCGCCCGGCGGCCTGCGCCAGGGGGCGACCGCCGACGTGCTGCAGCCCGCGCTGATCGAGGCCGTCTGGCGCATGCCCTGCCAGCCGGTGACCGGCGCGGACGGCGTCACGCAGTATCTGTTCGGATAGTCCGTCGGACGGGCGGCGATTGCTACTGAAAAGATAGCAAATCAGTAGACCAACCGCTCCGGCCGCAGCTCCTGCAGGATCGTCGTCGCGATTTCCTCGATCGACTTGGTGGTCGTCGAAAGCCAGCGGATGCCGGCGCGCCGCATCATGGCCTCGGCCTCGCTGATTTCGTGGCGGCAGTTCTCCAGGCTGGCGTAGCGCGAGTTGGGCCGGCGCTCGTTGCGGATCTCGCTCAGCCGCTCGGGCTGGATCGTCAGGCCGAAGATCTTCTTGCGGTGCGGGCTCAGCGCCGGCGGGAGCTGGCGGCGGTCGAAGTCTTCGGGAATCAGCGGGTAATTGGCCGCCTTCAGGCCGTGCTGCATCGCCAGGTAGAGCGAAGTGGGCGTCTTGCCGCTGCGGCTCACGCCGACCAGGATCACGTCGGCGCCTTCCAGGTCTCGGTGGCTCTGGCCGTCGTCGTGCTGCAGGCTGAAGTCGATGGCCGCGATGCGGTCGTTGTAGGCCTTGCTCTTGCTGACGTCGCTGAAGCGGCCGATGCGGTGGTTCGACTTCATGGCCAGCTCGATTTCCAGCGGCCGCACGAAGGTGCCGAACATGTCCAGCAGCATGCCCTTGCAGCCGGTTTCGATCACGCCCAGCACGTCCATGTTGGCCAGCGTGGTGAACACGATGGGCCGAACGCCCTCGACTTCGGCCGTGTGGTTGATCTGCCGCACCGCCTGGTGCGCCTTGTCGACCGTGTCGGTGAACGGCAGCCGCACGTGGCGCGGCTTCATCTCGAACTGGGCCAGAACGGCATTGCCGAAGGTTTCGGCGGTGATGCCGGTGCCGTCGGAGACGAAGAAAACGGTGCGTGTATGCATGGTGTTGCTTTTGCGGCGGGGTCCTGCGGCGCGCGCGACCTGCCACGCCTACAATCCGGGCCATTATCGGGAATCCGCTTTCCCCACCCCCTCGAATTCTTTCCATGCACACCGCGACCGCACCCAAAGCAACGACAACGATCGTGCTGCGCCGTCTGCATGCAGCGCCGGTTTCAACTTCTGGAGCTTCCCCATGTCTGCACTTTTCGAGGCGACCGCACTGGTCGTGCCATTTGAAAACCTGAGGATGACCGACGTCGAGTCGGTTGGCGGCAAGAACGCCAGCCTCGGCGAAATGATCTCGCAGCTGCCACAGGGCGTGCGCGTGCCGACTGGTTTTGCGACCACGGCCCACGCGTTCCGCCAGTTCCTGGCGCACGACGGCCTGGCCGACAAGATCAGCAAGCGCCTTGCCGCGCTGGACACCGAAGACGTGCGCGCCCTGGCCGCGGCCGGCGCTGAAATCCGCGCCATGGTCGAGGCCCAGCCATTCCCGGCCGACCTGCAGAAAGCCATCGGCGAGGCCTTTGCCACGCTGAGCGCCGGCAACCCCGCCGCCTCGTTCGCCGTGCGTTCCTCGGCCACCGCCGAAGACCTGCCCGACGCCTCGTTCGCCGGTCAGCAGGAAACCTTCCTGAACGTGGTCGGCATCGACGACGTGCTGCACAAGATGAAGGAGGTGTTCGCCTCCCTGTACAACGACCGTGCCATCAGCTACCGCGTGCACAAGGGCTTCGAGCACGACGTGGTCGCGCTGTCGGCCGGCGTGCAGCGCATGGTGCGCTCCGACCTCGGCGCTGCCGGCGTGATGTTCACCATCGACACCGAGTCGGGCTTCGACCAGGTGGTGTTCATCACCTCGAGCTACGGCCTGGGCGAGACGGTGGTGCAGGGCTCGGTGAATCCCGACGAGTTCTACGTGCACAAGCCGACCCTCAAGGCCGGCAAGAAGGCCGTGATCCGCCGCAACCTCGGCTCCAAGCTGATCCAGATGGAGTTCGCCACGCCCGAAGAGAAGAAGGCGAGCGGCAAGCTGGTCAAGACCACCGACGTCAAGGCCGAGCAGCGCAACCGCTACTCGCTGAGCGACGCCGATGTCGAGCAACTGGCCCGTTATGCGCTGGTGATCGAAGAGCACTACGGCCGCCCGATGGACATCGAGTGGGGCAAGGACGGCACCGACGGCCACCTCTACATCCTGCAGGCGCGTCCCGAAACGGTGAAGAGCCAGCAGCAGGGCAAGGCCGAGCAGCGCTACAAGCTGCTGGGCAAGGGCGCCGTGCTGGCCGAAGGCCGTGCCATCGGCCAGAAGATCGGCACGGGTGCCGTGCGCATCGTGCACAACATCAGCGAGATGGACCAGGTGCAGGCCGGCGACGTGCTCGTCACCGACATGACCGACCCCAACTGGGAACCGGTGATGAAGCGCGCCGCCGCCATCGTCACCAACCGCGGCGGTCGCACCTGCCACGCGGCCATCATCGCGCGCGAACTCGGCATTCCGGCCGTGGTCGGCTGCGGCGACGCCACCGACCTGCTCAAGGACGGCACGCTCGTCACCGTGAGCTGCGCCGAGGGCGACACCGGCTTCATCTACGACGGCCTGCTCGAGACCGAAGTGACCGAAGTGCAGCGCGGCGTGATGCCCGAAATCGATCTGAAGATCATGATGAACGTGGGCAACCCCCAGCTCGCCTTCGACTTCGCGCAGCTGCCGAACCACGGCGTGGGCCTGGCCCGCCTGGAGTTCATCATCAACAACAACATCGGCGTGCACCCGAAGGCGATCCTCGACTACCCGAACGTCGACAACGACCTGAAGAAGGCCGTCGAGTCGGTGGCCCGTGGTCATGCCTCGCCGCGCGCGTTCTATGTCGACAAGGTGACCGAAGGCGTTGCGACCATCGCCGCTGCGTTCTGGCCCAAGCCCGTCATCGTGCGTCTCTCGGACTTCAAGTCGAACGAGTACCGCAAGCTGATCGGCGGCAGCCGCTACGAGCCCGAAGAAGAAAACCCGATGCTGGGCTTCCGCGGCGCCGCGCGCTACCTGAGCGCCGACTTCGGCGAGGCCTTTGCCATGGAGTGCGAGGCGCTCAAGCGCGTGCGCAACGACATGGGCCTGACCAACGTGCAGATCATGGTGCCCTTCGTGCGCACGCTGGGCCAGGCCGAGCGCGTGACCACGCTGCTGGGCGAGCACGGCCTCAAGCGCGGCGAGAACGCGCTCAAGCTGATCATGATGTGCGAAGTGCCGAGCAATGCGGTGCTGCCGGAAGAGTTCCTGAAGTTCTTCGACGGCTTCTCGATCGGTTCGAACGACCTGACCCAGCTCACGCTGGGCCTGGACCGCGACTCCGGCCTCGAGCTGCTGGCGGCCGACTTCGACGAGCGCGACCCGGCCATCAAGGCGCTGCTGAGCCGCGTCATCAAGGCCTGCAAGGCCGAAGGCAAGTACGTTGGCATCTGCGGCCAGGGCCCCAGCGACCACCCGGACTTCGCGCTGTGGCTGGCGGAGCAGGGCATCGAGTCGATTTCGCTGAACCCGGACAGCGTGATCGACACCTGGCAGCAACTCGCCCAAAGAGGCTGAGCCAGCGTGCGGCGGGCAGGCCCCGCCGCGTAGTGCAGCGCGACGGATGGCGGAAATCCCCATGGGGGATTCCCCCGTGCTCGCCCGTGCAAGTGAAACAAAGTGCGTTTCCGGTGTCAGACTCGTGACATTCGCAGGCGGCGCAATCCGGCTGCCTGCCTGAGGTGATGCGGGCCCGTCAGGGCCTGTGTCAGCACTTCGCCGGAGACCCCCATGATTCTTGTCAAGACGGAAGCCGGACAGCAGGTCCTCAAGGACCGCTCGGTGCCGTTGACGCCGCGCCAGCGCTCGGCCTTTATCCAGTTCGACGGCAAGCGCTCGATCGACGACGTGCTGGGCTCAGGGCTGGGCATTGGGCGCGAGGAGGTCGAGCAGATGGTTGCGCTGGGCCTGCTGGCGCCTCTGGCCGGCCAGCCGCCAGCCGCGGCGCCCGCAGTTTCGGCGGCCCCGGCGCCGGCTGCATCTTCCGGCCGCAGCCGGCAGCAGCGTTACAAGGACGCGTACCCGATCGCCACCCAGCTGACCGGCAGCCTGGGCCTCATGGGTTTCCGGCTCAACCTCCAGGTCGAAGGCACGACCAGCTACGAAGACCTCCTGGCACTGGCACCCAAGATCCGCGCCGCCGTGGGCCCGGAGAAGGCCGCCGCCCTCGACAAGGCCCTCAACGACTGAGGTGCCTTGCCGGATCGCGCAACACAGGGCTATAATCGCCGGCTTTGCCTTGCCATACCGCGCCCGACGCTGCGGGTGGCTTTTCCTCTTCCACGGAAGAATCCACAAGGAGTGCCATGCGTCACTACGAAATCATCTTGCTCATCCACCCGGATCAGAGCGAACAAGTTCCGGCCATGCTGGAGCGTTACAAGGGCCTGATCACGGCCGGCGGCGGCAAGGTCCACCGCGTTGAAGACTGGGGCCGCCGTCAGCTGGCTTACCAGATCAACAAGCTCAACAAGGCCCACTACCTGTGCGTCAACATCGAAGCTGAACAAGCCGTGATGGGTGAACTGGAACACGCGTTCAAGTTCAACGATGCCGTGCTGCGTCACCTGACCGTTCAGAAGAAGAAGGCCGACACCGGTCCTTCGTCGATGATGAAGACGGTCGAGCGCGAAGAGGCCCGCAAGGCCCAGCAGGCCGAATACGCCGCCAACAACAACTGATGGCGTGACGGCTGCCGCTGCGGCGACCGGGGTCAACCAGCTTCTGCTGACCGCCTCTGTCGCCGAACTCGGAACCCTGCGATACACGCCAGCCGGCCTTCCCGCCCTCGATCTGAAGCTCGACCATGAGTCGACGCTCCAGGAGGCAGGGAAGCCCCGGCAGGTGAAGACGGCCCTCAAGGCCGTTGCGTTCGGCGCCATCGCCGAGCGACTCGCAGCGCAGTCGATGGGAAGTCTCTGGCGATTCCAGGGGTTTCTCGCGACACCGGGCAACGGCAAGCATCCGGTCCTGCACATCCAGGATTTTCAGCAAGATTAATTTTCGACAAGAGGTCCCCCAATGGCCACGTTCAAGAAATTCAACAAAGACAAGCGCCCGAAGCGCAACACCCAGTCGCTGCTGTTCAAGCGCAAGCGCTTCTGCCGTTTCACCGTCGCTGGCGTCGAAGAAATCGACTACAAGGACATCGACACGCTGCGTGACTTCATCAGCGAAAACGGCAAGATCATCCCCGCACGCCTGACCGGCACGCGCGCGATCTACCAGCGTCAGCTGAACACCGCCATCAAGCGCGCGCGCTTCCTGGCCATGGTGCCGTACAGCGACCAGCACCGCGTCTAAGAAGGAGCACACACCATGCAAATCATTCTTCTGGACAAGGTTCTGAACGTCGGTGGCCTGGGCGACATCGTCAAGGTCAAAGACGGCTACGCACGCAACTTCCTGATCCCCTCGGGCCGCGCCCGTCGCGCCACCGCTGCCAACAAGGCCGAATTCGAAGCCAAGCGCGTCGAACTCGAAAAGGCTGCGGCCGCCAAGCTGGCCGAGTCGCAAGCCCAGGGCGAGAAGCTCGCCGGCTCGACCGTCAAGCTGACCCAAAAGGCTGGCGTGGACGGCCGTCTGTTCGGTTCGGTCACCAACGGCGACATCGCCGAAGAGCTGAACAAGCAGGGCTACAAGGTTGCCAAGTCGCAAGTGCGTCTGCCCAACGGCCCGATCAAGGTTGTTGGCGACAACACCGTGAGCGTCTCGCTGCACACCGACGTGGTCGTCGAGATCACCGTCACGGTCTACGGCGAAACCGCCTGATCGTTCGCAGCGCCCGGTGCGCTGACGCAAGAAAGCCGCCTTCGGGCGGCTTTTTCTTTTCTGCGCGCGAGTTGTCCACCTCGCCGCACCGGAAGTTCACTGTTTATTAACAACCTTGTCCACACACGCCGCGCCCTGCGCGGCTTAGCATGCAGGGTTGCAAGGGAAGTCCATGTCCGCCGTTTTCTCCTATGCCGACAATGATTCGTCGGCCGACCGCCAGATCGCGCAATTGCGCATTCCGCCTCATTCGATCGAGGCCGAATCCAGCGTGCTGGGGGGCTTGCTGCTGGACAACGGCGCCTGGGACCGCATGGGCGACCTGCTGGTCGACGGCGACTTCTACCGCCATGAGCACAAGCTGATCTACGCGGCCATCGGCGGACTGATCAATGCCAGCAAGCCGGCCGACGTGATCACGGTCTTCGAGCAGCTGCAGAACCTGGGCAAGGCCGACGACATCGGCGGGCTGGTCTACCTGAACTCGCTCGCGCAGTACGTGCCGAGCGCGAGCAACATCCGGCGCTACGCCGAGATCGTGCGCGAGCGCTCCATCCTGCGCAAGCTCGTGACCGCCGCCGACGAGATCGCCACCAACGCCTTCAATCCGCAGGGCAAGCCGGTCGACAAGATCCTGGACGAAGCCGAACAGAAGATCTTCAACATCGGCGAAGAAGGCACGCGGATGAAGCAGGGCTTCCAGAGCATGGATTCCCTGGTGGTCGAGCTGCTCGACCGCGTGACCGAGATGGCCGAGAACCCGAACGACATCACGGGCGTGCGCACGGGTTTCAACGACTTCGACAAGATGACCTCGGGCCTGCAGCCGGGCGACATGATCGTGCTGGCCGCGCGTCCGTCGATGGGCAAGACCTCGCTCGCGATCAACATCGCCGAGCACGTGGCGCTCGAAGAGGGGCTGCCGGTGGCGGTGTTCTCGATGGAAATGGGCGCCGCCCAGCTGGCGGTGCGTATCGTGGGTTCCATCGGCCGCATCGACCAGGGCCACCTGCGTACCGGCAAGCTCAGCGACGAAGAGTGGCCGCGCCTGACCGAAGCCATCGAGAAGCTGCGCACGGTGTCGCTGCACATCGACGAGACGCCGGGTCTTTCGTCCAGCGAACTGCGCGCCAATGCGCGCCGGCTGGCGCGCCAGTACGGGCGCCTGGGCCTGATCGTGGTCGACTACCTGCAGCTCATGTCCACCAGCAGCTCGGGCGACGAGAACCGTGCCACGGCCGTGGGCGAAATCTCGCGCGGCCTGAAGATGCTGGCCAAGGAACTGAAGTGCCCGGTGATCGCGTTGTCGCAGCTCAGCCGCGGCGTGGAAGCACGGACCGACAAGCGCCCCATGATGAGTGACTTGCGCGAATCCGGCGCCATCGAGCAGGACGCGGACATCATCATGTTCATCTACCGCGACGACTACTACAACAAGGAGTCGAAGGAGCCGGGCGTGGCCGAGGTGATCATCAGCAAGCACCGGAACGGCCCGACCGGCACGGTGAAGCTGGCCTTCCTGAAGCCGATCACCAAGTTCGAGAACCTGGTCGGCTACAGCAACAACGACGAGTACTGACCGCAGGGCGGCTCGTCAGCTGGCTTCGCTGTCGGGCCCGGGCGTCGAGGCCGGCGGCTTCTGTGCCCACTCCTTGTGCCGCGCCGCCTCGGCCTTCACCTGCCGCAGCAGGTCGGCCAGTGTCTTGCCGGGTTCGTCCTGGAAGCGCGTGTCGAGCACCTCCACGGCCTCCATGCGGTCGACCCGGAAGCCTCGGAAATCGTTGCGCAGCTCGCACCACGTCGAGAGCGTCCAGACCTTGCCCCAATAGAAGCAGCCCAGCGGTCGCACCGTGCGCTCGCTGGCATCGCCCGAGACGTCGCGGTAGTGCAGCCGCAGTTTCTGGTGGGCCTGCACGGCCTCGCGCAGTGTCTGCAGCCGGGTGCGCAGGGCGTCGTCGAGGCCGAGCGCGGGCGCATACAGCGCCAGCGCCTCGGCCGAGACGCGCGCCGCCGGCGGCAGCACCGACAGGATCTTGCCCAGGCCCGTCTCGATGTTGCGCGCCATCGCCGGATCGACCCAGCTCTGGGTCATGCGCGCGGCGGCCACGAGCGCCGATGCCTCGTCCTGCGTGAACATCAGCGGCGGCAGCTCGAAGCCCGCGCCGAGGCGGTAGCCGACGCCGGCCTCGCCTTCGATCGGCACGCCCTGGTGCTGCAGGTCGGCCACGTCGCGGTACACCGTGCGCTCGGACACCTCCAGGCGCTGTGCCAGGAAGGCGGCCGTGGTGAGCCGGCGGCCGCGGATGAGCTGCACGAGCTGGAAGAGGCGGTCGGCGCGTCGCATCAACGCGTTCCGACGAGCTTCCGGGCGAAGTCCTCGACAAAGTAGCGCTTGCCGCGCTGGACCACGGTGTGGCCTTCGGCCTCGAGCCGCGACATCTGGGCCTCGATGCCGCCCGGGTATTTGGGATTGAGCTCGCCGCCGATCTTGAGCGTGCGCCAGTAGGGTGTGCCTGGCGTGCGACCGGTGCCGGTCGTCATGGCTTCCTCGGTGGCGTGGGCCACCATGTGGGCGAAGATGGCCGTGGTCACGGTGCAGCCGATGGTGGCCTGGTGGCGCGCCGCGATGTCTTCGCCGATGCCGAGCACGGTCGCGAGCCGGCCTTCGGGCACGCCGCGCATGGCCTCCTCGACTTCGGCGGGCGAGGGCGTGGCGATGGTGCCTTCGCCATGCCGCGCGCGCATGGCCGGGGGAATGGCCTTCACGTTCGGCAGGTTCGGGTAGCCGGCCAGCCTGTCGCGCCAGCCCTTGCGTGTGCTCATGAGACTCCGATATGGATCGCCACGGCGTCCGGCCCCTCGTAGGCTTCGAAATCGCTGCGGTAGCGGCGCACGATTTCCGGGTGCGCCTCGAAATACTGCCAGATGCGCTGCCAGGTGGCGATCACCATCTGCGGCATCTCGCCGCGGCCGGTGAACACGAGGTAGTCGCCGGCTTCGATGGCGACGCTGTCCGCGCCATTCGAGACGGCGACGCCAGCCGTCACGTCGAAGGCGCCGTGCGCATCCGATTCGTAGGCGGAGTAGACGCTGAAGATGCGCGTATCGCCGGTGCGGTGTGGCGTCGCGTCGTAGGTTTGTTCGCCGAAGAAGCGGTTCCACAGTGCGCCGATGCGCGCGGTGGCGGGGTCGTTCTCTTCGCGGTTGGTGGTGCGTGCCGTGAGGCCGGAGACCCGGAAGGCGTCGTGGTGTTGGCGGATGGGGTCCATGCGTTGTTTCTCCGGAAGTGGCGGATGAGGAGGGCGAAAGCGCTCAAAACAGGAGCGCCTTCGGTTCGGCCTTCATCGTCTGCGCGATCAGTTTCATGTCGATGTCGGTGATGTCGAACAGGCCGAAGCGGAACTTGTAGCCCCATTGCTTCGGGGTTTCGATGAAGGCGAGGCGTTCGATCAGTGGGGCGATGGGCGCCTCGTGCGCGGCGACGTAGGCCACGTCGCGACGCCACGGGACGAAGCCGTTGCCCATGTCGAATTCGTAGGGCTCGCCAGGTTGGACGATGCCGAGCGACACGAAGCTTTGCAGCTTGTCCGTGCCGCCGAACACCGTGGCCGGCGAATAGTAGGCCACGCGGTCGCCCGCTGCCACGCGCTTGAGCGGCGCGAGCTTGCCGTGGCCCACCTGCATGAACCCGAGCGGCCGGTGGTCTCGGCCGCGCCGGGCATGCTCGGCGCTGGCGACCGCAATCCAATTGCGTTGTGCCATGGTGTCTCAGGCCGGGGCGTGCAGGCCGACTTCGTTGCCTTCGGTGTCGCGCAGGTGGGCGATGAAGCCCATGCCCGGCGGCAGTGCGGACTTGGGCGCCACGATCTGCCCGCCGGCTGCTTCGACGCGCGAGAGCACGGCATCGATGCTCGGCATGCAGTCGAGGTAGACGCGGATGCCGCTGCCGGCTTGTGCGCTGGTGTTGGCGCCGGGCTTCAGTGCGCCGCCGGTGGCGGGGTCGTCGTAGGGAAACACGGCCAGGGGGTTGCCGCCGAAGTCTTCGCGGCGCAGCTTGCGCGCGAGCACGGTTTCGTAGAAGGCCTGGGCGCGGTCCAGGTTGGCGACGGGAATCTCGAACCAGGTGATGGCGTGGGTGGTCATGAAGTGCTCGCTTTCTTTCGTTCGTGGTTGCGTTGGAGGGAGCCTGGATGGTGCGAGCCGCCTCCTGACAACGTCTTGTCAGTAGCCTGTCATGACGGACGAAAAAAAGCCCGCGATGCATGCAGGCGCATGCGCGGGCTTCGGTCGGCCGGAGCCGATGAACTTAGAGCACGTCGCTCGCGAAATCGGCCAGTCGCGAGCGTTCGCCGCGCGCCAGCGTGATGTGCCCGCCGTGCGGCCAGCCCTTGAACTTGTCGACCGCAAAGGTCAGGCCCGAGGAGCCTTCGGTGAGGTAGGGCGTGTCGATCTGCGCGAGGTTGCCCATGCAGATGATCTTGGTGCCTGGGCCGGCCCGGGTGATCAGCGTCTTCATCTGCTTGGGCGTCAGGTTCTGCGCCTCGTCGATGATCACGTACTTGTTCAGGAAGGTGCGCCCGCGCATGAAGTTCATGCTCTTGACCTTGATGCGGCTGCGGATCAGCTCGTTGGTGGCCGCGCGGCCCCACTCGCCGGCGCCGCCGCCGTCGCCCTTGGCCAGGAACTCGAGGTTGTCGTCGAGTGCGCCCATCCAGGGGCCCATCTTTTCTTCCTCGGTGCCGGGCAGGAAGCCGATGTCTTCACCGACGCTCACCGTGGCACGGGTCATGATGATCTCGGTGTAGCGGCGGTCGTCGAGCACCTGCGTGAGGCCGGAGGCCAGCGCCATCAGGGTCTTGCCGGTGCCGGCGGTGCCGGTCAGCGTGACGAAGTCGATCTCGGGGTCCATCAGCAGGTTCATCGCGAAGTTCTGCTCGCGGTTGCGCGTGTTCACGCCCCAGACCGCGTTCTTGCCCGAGCTGTAGTCCTTGAGCGTCTTGAGCACCGCGGTCTTGTCGCGGATTTCGGTGACGCGCGCGTACATGCTCGGCTCGCCGGGCGCCTCGAAGAAGACGAACTGGTTGATGTACAGGTTGGGCACCAGCGGGCCGCTGATCCGGTAGAAGGTGTTGCTGCCGCTTTGCCAGCTTTCGACCGTCTTGCTCTGGCGGGTCCAGAAGTCGGGCGGGAGCGCGAGCGAGCCGGCGTAGAGCAGGTCGCCGTCTTCCAGCGTCTTGTCGTTCTGGTAGTCGTCGGCAGCCAGGCCCAGGGCGCGCGCCTTGACGCGCATGTTGATGTCCTTGGACACCAGCACCACTTCCTGCTTCGGCTTGCCCGGGCGGTCCTCGGCGTATTCGTCGCGCAGCGCGTGCACGACGCCCAGGATCTGGTTGTCGGCCTTGCCCTGGGGCAGGCTGATCGGCAGCGAGTAGTCGAGCGGGGCGGTCTGGAAGAAGAGGCGCCCGCCGGCTTCACGGTGGCCGGTGGTGTCCAGCTTCAGGCCCTTGTCGATGTCGGCGTCTTGCGCGGCGGCCAGCGCATCGAGCGTGCGGCTCGTCTGGCGGCCGTTGCGCGCGACTTCGGTCGTGCCCTTCTTGTGGCCGTCGAGCTCTTCCAGCACGATCATCGGCAGGAAGATGTCGTGTTCCTCGAAGCGGAACAGGCACATCGGGTCGTGCAGCAGCACGTTCGTGTCGAGCACGAACAGCTTGGCGGGGCCGGTGGACTTGCGCTTGGGGCGTGCCGGGGCCTGCTGGGGCGCCGCGATAGGCGTGGAGGCTGCCGGGGCGGGCGTGGGCACGCGCGTCTCGACCTGCACCATCGCGGGTTGTTGCTGCTGCGGTGCGCTCACCGGTGCCGACGTGGGCGCCGGGGCGGGTGCGGCCTTGGTTTTCGCGCGGCGTGCCGGACGCGTGACAGGTGCATCGCCGCCGCCTTCCGTGCCGAGGTTGTCGAACAGTTCCAGTGGCTGGGGTCCGCTCTTGGCGGGGGCGTCGTCGCGCGAATCGCCGGAACGGCGCGAGTTTCTGTGCGAGGGACGGGCGGGTGCGTCGATGGCATCCGGCGAGAGCAATGCGGCGCGTTTCGTGGGGGCGGGAGGCAATGGCATGGGTCAGGTCGCTCGCAAGGAAGAAAGAGGAGGGCCGGAAAACGAAAAAGCCGCCTGTAGACCCAGGCGGCTTCGTTCGGAGGATGCGGTCGTGGAGCTCAACGGCATGAGGCCATTATGCACACCGCAAAAGACGCACCAGAGGCTCTTTGCACACTGCGTGGGGCAATTCCCACGACTTGATGCAAAAGCGCACGCCTGGTGCCTTGCGGCGTGATCAGGCGGCCTTCTTGAGTGCCTTGACGGCCTTGAGGACGTCTTCGACATGGCCTGGGACCTTGAGCCCGCGCCATTCGGCCTTCAGGATGCCGTCGGCGCCGATCAGGAAAGTGCTGCGCTCGATGCCCTTGACCTTCTTGCCGTACATGATCTTGTTCTTGACCACGCCGAACATGTGGCACATTTTTTCTTCGGTGTCGGCAATCAGTTCGAAGGGGAGTTCGAGCTTGGCCTTGAATTCGTCGTGCGACTTCATGTTGTCGCGCGAGACGCCGAAGACCGTGGCACCGGCTTTTTCGAAGTCTTTGTAGTGGTCGCGGAACTGCATCGCTTCGGTCGTGCAACCCGGAGTGTTATCTTTCGGGTAAAAATACATGACCATGACGTGGCCGAGGTGCGAGGTGTTCGAAACCTTGATGCCGCCCGTGGCGTTGGCGTCGAATTCAGGAATGGGTTTGTTGACAACGATCGCCATGAAACTTGTTTTCTCCGTTAGATTCCGTTCTCCGAGCCCTCTCAGCCTTTTTCGGGCTTGCTCGATGAACGGAGGATTGGTCGTTGCTAACTTGGGGTAGCTGGCCGGTTCGCAACCCGGTATTTTACCTCGAAAACCCCTCTCTCAGCCACCCGCCGGGCTCTCGACGAGCAGGGCGGCGATGACGTGCCGGCCTTCGCCGGCCAGGATGTTGTAGGTGCGGCAGGCTGCCGGGGTGTCCATGGTCTCCACGCCGGTGCGTTGCGCCATCAGGGGTTGCAGCCAGGCCGGCTGGGGAAACCGGATGCGGTTGCCGCTGCCGAAAATGACCAATTCGGCGCCCAACGACGCCAATTGCGCGAATTGTTCGGGGCCCAGCTGGTCGAAACGCGTGCAATCCCAGGCAAAGCGTTCGCCACGCGAACCCACGACGACGCTGCCCTCCACCTTTTCGTTGTTGATCGCGACCCAGCCGGGGCCGTGTGCGGTGAGGGTCTGGACGTCGGATTTGTCGGGCTGGAGCTTCATCGGGGCACTGGGAACTGTGGTCAAATTATAGGTTTTCCCTAGTGACACGAGGCCCGCAGGGGCCTTTGACCTTCGAGTAAACCCGCCCGGGAGGGCCCCTTTGAAGCAGCTCAAGAAATCGGCCAAGCTGGCCAACGTCCTCTATGACATCCGCGGTCCCATCATGGACGCCGCCAAGCAGATGGAGGAAGAAGGCCAGAAGATCATCAAGCTCAACATCGGCAACCTGGCCGTGTTCGGCTTCGATGCGCCTGAGGAGATCCAGCAGGACATGATCCGCAACCTGCCGACCTCGGCGGGCTACTCGGACAGCAAGGGCGTTTTCGCGGCGCGCAAGGCCGTGATGCACGAGACCCAGAAGCAGGGCATCGCGGGTGTCACGCTCGACGACATCTACCTGGGCAACGGCGCCAGCGAGCTGATCGCCATGTCCACCAACGCGCTGCTCAACGACGGCGACGAGCTGCTGCTGCCGGCCCCCGACTACCCGCTGTGGACCGCCTCCACGAGCCTGTCGGGCGGCACGCCGGTGCACTACCTGTGCGACGAGGACAACGGCTGGATGCCGAACCTGGCCGACATCCGCGCCAAGATCACGCCCCGCACCAAGGGCATCGTGGTCATCAACCCGAACAACCCGACCGGCGCGCTGTATTCCGACGAGCTGCTCAAGAGCCTCGTCGAAATCGCCCGCGAGCACGGCCTCGTGATCTTCGCCGACGAGGTCTACGACAAGGTGCTGTACGACGGCGTCAAGCACACGGCCATCGCGAGCCTGTCGACCGACGTGCTCACGCTGACCTTCAATTCGCTGTCCAAGAGCTACCGCTCGTGCGGCTACCGCGCCGGCTGGCTCGTGGTGTCGGGCGACAAGCGCAGCGCACGCGACTACATCGAGGGCCTGAACATGCTCTCGAACATGCGCCTGTGCGCCAACGTGCCGGGCCAGTGGGCCATCCAGACGGCGCTCGGCGGCTACCAGAGCATCAACGACCTCGTGTGCGAAGGCGGGCGCCTGCGCCGCCAGCGCGACCTGGCCTACGAGCTGATCACCGCCATCCCGGGCGTGAGCTGCGTCAAGCCCAGCGCCGCGCTCTACATGTTCCCCAAGCTCGACCCCGCGGTCTATCCGATCGCGGACGATCGCCAGTTCTTCCTCGAGCTGCTGAAGGAAACCCGCGTGATGCTGGTGCAGGGCACCGGCTTCAACTGGGCCACGCCGGACCACTTCCGCATCGTGTTCCTGCCCCACGAAGACGACTTGCGCGAGGCCATCAACCGCATCGCCAAGTTCCTGGAGCAGTACCGGTTGCGTCGCAAGACGGGACCATGAAATCCGCCTGCGTCGCTGCCGCGCTGTTGCTGGGCGCACTGTCTGTCGGCGCGGCCGGGAAGAAAGAGCCGGTCTCGTTCTCGCACAACGACTGGGAGTTGGTCTGCGACAACACGCTGACCTGCCGCGCCGCCGGCTACCAGGCGGACGGCGGGGAGCACCAGCAGGTGTCGATGCTGATCACCCGCGCGGCCGGGCCGAACACGGCCCTCGACATCCAACTGCAGATCGGCGATGACGGCAGTGCCAAGGGGCCGCTGCGCTTCAAGGTCGGCAAGGCCGCGCTGTCCGGTCTCGACGCGGGAACCGCCAGCTTCGACCAGGGCCAGATCCGCGCCGTGCTGCCCGAGTTGCTCAAGAGCGACGACGCCACCGTCACGGCCAACGGCGGCAAGAAGTGGACGCTGTCGCTCGCCGGCCTCAATGCCGTGCTGCTGAAAATGGACGAAGCGCAAGGCCGCGTCGACACCCCGGGTGCGCTGGTGCGCAAGGGCGCCAAGCCCGAGTCTTCCGTGCTGCCACCGGTGCCCATGCCCGTCGTCCAGGTGGTCAAGCCGCCGAAGGCGCGGCCTGGCGACGACGCGCTGGCCGCGCGCATCTTTCCGTCGCTCGACCTCAAAGAAGCGCGCGAGCGGTGCAACAACCAGGACCAGGTCAACGCCAGGTCGGTGGAGGTTCACCGCCTGAACGACCGCAAGGTGCTGCTGGCGCTGGGCTGCGGCGTGGGCGCGTACAACTACACCACGCTGCTCTGGACCGCCAACGACAAGCCGCCCTATGCGCCCGTGTCGCTCGAGGCGAGCGGCGAGTTCGACGAGAAAGACGCCAGCGTCACCTCTTCCATGAAGGGCCGCGGCATCGGCGATTGCTGGTCGAGCGAAACCTGGCACTTCAACGGCACGACCTTCGTGCGCACCGGCGCGGCCGGCGACGGCATGTGCCGCGGTTTCGCGGGCGGCGCCTGGAGCCTGCCGCGCTATGTCAGCCGCCTCGTGGACGCCGCAGCACCGTCTCTCACCTCATCCAAACCATGAACGCGACCCCTCCCATGAAATCCATCCAAGTAGGCCTGCTCGGCGCAGGCACGGTCGGCAGCGGCACCTTCAAGGTGCTCCAGCGCAACCAGGAAGAAATCAAGCGCCGCGCTGGCCGCGGCATCGAGATCACCATGGTGGCCGACCTCGACACCGCCCGTGCCCGCGAAGTGGCCGGCGAAGGCGTGAAGGTGGTCGCCGATGCCCGCGAAGTCATCGCCAACCCCGACATCGACATCGTCATCGAGCTCATCGGCGGCTACGGCATTGCCAAGCAGCTCGTGCTCGAGGCCATCGCAGCCGGCAAGCACGTGGTCACGGCCAACAAGGCGCTGCTCGCCGTGCACGGCACCGAGATCTTCGCGGCCGCGCATGCCAAGGGCGTGATGGTGGCCTTCGAGGCCGCGGTGGCCGGCGGCATCCCGATCATCAAGGCGCTGCGCGAAGGCCTCACGGCCAACAGCATCCAGTGGCTGGCCGGCATCATCAACGGCACGACCAACTTCATTCTGTCCGAGATGCGCGACAAGGGCCTGGACTTCGCCACCGTGCTGAAGGAAGCCCAGCGCCTGGGCTACGCCGAAGCCGACCCCACCTTCGACATCGAAGGCGTCGACGCCGCGCACAAGGTCACGCTGATGAGCGCCATCGCCTTCGGCATTCCGGTGCAGTTCGACAAGGCCCACGTCGAAGGCATCACCAAGCTCGCCGCGCAGGACATCAAGTACGCCGAACAGCTCGGCTACCGCATCAAGCTGCTGGGCGTGACCAAGCGCACCGCCCAGGGCATCGAGCTGCGCGTGCACCCGTCGCTCGTGCCGTCCAAGCGCCTGCTGGCGAACGTCGAGGGCGCCATGAACGCCGTGGTCGTGCACGGCGACGCCGTCGGCACCACGCTGTACTACGGCAAGGGCGCCGGCAGCGAGCCGACCGCCAGCGCCGTGATCGCCGACCTCGTCGACATCACCCGCCTGCACACCGCCGACGCCGCGCACCGCGTGCCGCACCTGGCCTTCCACCCCGACGCCATGAGCGACCTGAAGGTGCTGCCGATGGCCGAGGTCGTCACCAGCTACTACCTGCGCCTGCGCGTGGCCGACCAGGCCGGCGTGCTCGCCAAGGTGACGGGCCTGCTGGCCACCGCCGGCATCAGCATCGACGCCGTGCTGCAGCGCGAAGCCGACGAAGTGGGCGGCGAAGGCTCGACGCAGACCGACCTCATCATCCTCACGCACGACGCGCGCGAAGGCACCGTCAACGACGTCATGGCCGAGCTGCAGGCGCTGCCGACCGTGCTCGAGCCCATCGTGCGCATCCGCAAGGAAGAGTTGAAGTGAACTACCTGAGCACCCGCGGCCACGCCGACCGCAAGCGCTTCTGCGAAATCCTCCTCGAAGGCCTGGCGCCCGATGGCGGCCTGTACCTGCCTGAAACGTACCCGCAGGTCGACACCGCCACGCTCGCGGCGTGGCGCACGCTGCCGTACAACGAGCTGGCCTTCGAAATCCTCTCGCTGTACATCGACGACATTCCCGCGGCCGACCTGAAGGCGATCTGCGCGAAGACCTACACGGCCGAGGTGTTCGGCACCGACGAGATCGTGCCGCTGCGCGAGCTCGAAGACGGCGTGTACCTCGAAGCCCTGTCCAACGGCCCCACGCTGGCCTTCAAGGACATGGCGATGCAACTGCTGGGCAACCTGTTCGAGTACGAACTGGCCCGCCGCGGCGCCGAGCTCAACATCCTGGGCGCCACCAGCGGCGACACCGGCAGCGCGGCCGAGTACGCCATGCGCGGCAAGAAGGGCGTGCGCGTCTTCATGACCTCGCCCGACGGGCGCATGAGCCCGTTCCAGCAGGCGCAGATGTTCAGCCTGCAGGACGCCAACATCCACAACATCGCCATCACCGGCGTGTTCGACGACTGCCAGGACATCGTCAAGGCGGTCTCGAACGACCTGGGCTTCAAGCGCAAGTACCGCATCGGCACGGTCAACTCGATCAACTGGGCGCGCCTGCTGGCGCAGGTCGTCTACTACTTCGCGGGCTACTTCCAGGCCACGGCGAGCAACGACAAGCCCGTGAGCTTCACCGTGCCCTCGGGCAACTTCGGCAATGTCTGCGCGGGCCATGTGGCACGCATGATGGGCCTGCCGATCCAGACGCTGGTGGTCGCCACCAACGAGAACGACGTGCTCGACGAGTTCTTCCGCACCGGCGTGTACCGCGTGCGCGCGGCGGTCGATACGCACGAAACCTCGAGCCCGTCGATGGACATCAGCAAGGCCAGCAACTTCGAGCGCTTCGTGTTCGACCTGGTCGGCCGCGATCCCGCGAAGCTGCGCCAGCTGTTCGTGGACGACCTGGGCCTGACGGGCAGCTTCGAACTGAGCGCCGACCCGGCGTTCAAGCAGGCCGCCGAGCGCTTCGGCTTCCGCAGCGGCCGCAGCACGCACGCCGACCGCCTCGCGATGATCCGCGACACCGAGAAGCGCTTCGCCACGCTGATCGACCCGCACACTGCCGACGGCCTCAAGGCCGCGCGCGAGCAGCTCACGCCGGGCGTGCCGATGGTGGTGCTCGAGACCGCGCTGCCGATCAAGTTCGCGGCCACGGTGGTCGAGGCGCTGGGCGAGGAGCCCGCGCGCCCGAAGAAGTTCGAAGGCATCGAAGCCTTGCCCAAGCGCGTGGTCCAGCTGCCGGCCGATGCCGAGGCCGTCAAGGCCTACATCGCCCAGCACTGCGACTGACCGGGGCGTCCGCGGCATGAAGGTCGTCGGCTTCGCCGGGTATTCCGGCGCAGGCAAGACCACGCTGGTGGAGCGCCTGATTCCCGTGCTGAAGCAGCGCGGGCTGCGTGTGTCGGTGGTCAAGCATGCGCACCACCGCTTCGACATCGACCACGTCGGCAAGGACACCTGGCGCCACCGGCAGGCCGGGGCCTTCGAGGTGGTCGTCGCGTCCGACCAGCGGCTCGCGCTGATGCGCGAGTTCGAGGTGCCGGTCGAGCTCACGGTGCACCAGCTGCTCGCCGAGCTGCATCCGGCGGTCGACTGGGCGCTGGTCGAAGGCTTCCGGCACAGCGACGTGCTCAAGATCGAGGTCTGGCGCCCGAGCGACGACGGCGAGGCGCCGCGCCCCGCGCTGTACATCGACGACCCCTTCGTCACCGCCATCGCCACCGATGCGCCGGACGGCCTGCCCGAGGCCACGGCGCGCCCGGTGCTCGACCTCAACGACGCCGAGGCCATTGCCACGTGGTTGATCGACAGCGGCGAGCGCTTCGACTACAACTCCGGACACCATGGCTGATTCCTCTCCCGTTCCCTTCGCCGCCTCGTCCTCGCGCCCGCCGCTGATGCCGCTCGATGAAGCGATCGCGGTGCTGCTCGCCAAGGCCCGGCCGCTGCTGCCGGCCGAAAGCGTCGGCACCTTCGACGCTGACGGGCGCGTGCTGGCGCAGGACCTCGTCTCGGGCCTTACCGTGCCGCCGCGCGACAACAGCGCGATGGACGGCTACGCCGTGCGCGCGGCCGATTGCGCCACGCCCGGCACCGAGCTGGCCGTGACGCAGCGCATTCCCGCCGGCACCGTCGGCACGCCGCTCGCGGCCGGCACGGCGGCGCGCATCTTCACGGGCGCGCAGATTCCCGAAGGCGCCGACGCGGTCGTCATGCAGGAAGACACGGCCGCCACGCCGCAAGAGGGCGGCCTGGGGTCGGTGCGCATCGCCATCGCGCCGGTGGCCGGCCAGTGGGTGCGCCGCGCAGGCGAGGACGTGGCCTCGGGCGACGTGGTGCTCCAGCGTGGCGAACGCCTCACGCCCGCCGCGCTCGGCCTGGCCGCCAGCGTCGGCTTCGACAAGCTGCAGGTCGCGCGCAAGCCGCGCGTGGCCATGCTCTCTACCGGCGACGAGCTGGTGATGCCCGGCGAGGTTGCGCCCGACGCGATGAAGCCCGGTGCGATCTACAACTCGAACCGCTTCTTCATGCGCGCGCTGCTGCACCGCCTGGGCTGCGAGGTGAACGACCTGGGCATCGTGCCCGACAACCGCGAAGCCACCATCGCCGCGCTGCGCGAGGCGGCCGAGGCGAACGACCTGATCATCACCACCGGCGGCGTCTCGGTCGGCGAAGAGGACCACATCCGCGCCGCGCTGCAATCGCTGGGCGAGCTGCAGCTGTGGTCGCTGTCGATGAAGCCCGGCAAGCCTTTCGCCTACGGCTCGATCGCACGGAGCAACGGGCAGGGCGTGTGCCACGTCACGGGGCTGCCCGGCAACCCGGTGTCGAGCTTCCTGACCTTCCTGATGCTCGTGCGGCCCTTCCTGCTCGCACTGCAGGGCGCCACGCGCGTGGCGCCCGTGGCCGTGCCGCTGCGCGCCGACTTCGACTGGCCGCGCGCCGACAAGCGCCGCGAGTTCCTGCGTGTGCGGCGCAACGCGGCGGGCGGGCTCGACCTGTTCGCCAACCAGAGTTCGGGCGTGCTCACCTCGATGGTCTGGGGCGACGGCCTGGTCGACAACCCGGCGGGTCGGACCATCAAGACCGGCGACACCGTGAACTTCATTCCTCTCGCATCGCTGCTCGGTTGAACCACCCCATGAAGGTCCGCATCCGTTATTTCGCCTCCGTGCGCGAGGCACTGTCCAGCAGCGGTGAAACCGTCGACACAGCCGCCGGCACGCTCGCAGCCCTGCGCGACGAACTCATCGCCCGTGGCGGGGCCTACGCCAGCGCGCTCGCACGCGGCAAGGCCGTGCGCATGGCGCTCGACCAGGCCATGAGCGACGAATCCGCCGCCCTGCGCGACGACTGCGAAGTCGCGTTCTTCCCGCCCGTCACGGGCGGCTGAGCTTCGCGTCCAGCGCCACGAGGCGCTCGCGCAGGCCGTCCGACGCGCGCGTCATCGGCGAGCGCAGCTCGTCACGCAGTTCGCCCGCATGCGCCAGCAGCGCCTTCAGCGGGCCCGGGTTGGGTTCGGCGAACAGCATTTCCAGCAGCGGTTGCAGCGGCTGCCATTCGGCGCGCGCCTCGGCCAGCCGGTTCTCGGCCAGCAGGCGCACCAGCCGCACGAGGCGCTTCGTCTGCACATGGCCGCTGGCCGCGATGGCGCCCACGCCGCCTTCGGCCATGGTGGCGAAGATCTGGTGGTCTTCGCCCGTGAGCACCTGCAGCCGGCCGTCGGCGATCACCGCGCGCGTCTTGGCCATGTCGCCGCCGCAGTCCTTGATGCCGCGGATGCGCGGGTGCTCGGCCAGCGCCAGCATCGTCTCGCGCGCGATGGTCACGCCCGTGCGGTAAGGGATGTCGTAGACCAGCACGGGCACCGTGCTGGCATCGGCGATGGCATGGAACCACTCGAGCACGCCGGCCTGCGACGGGCGGATGTAGTGCGGCGCGGCCACCAGCAGGCCCGCCAGCGGGCGTTCCGAGAGCTTGCGCGCCCACGCCGTGGCCTTGCCCAGGTGATAGCCCGACACGCCCATGACGACCGGCAGGTCGCCGGCAGCGGTCAGCACGGTGTCGAGCACGGCGAGCTGCTCGGCCTCGTCGAGCGCGGCGGCTTCGCCGGTGGAGCCGCAGGGCACGAAGCCGGTCACGCCGTCGTCGGCGAGCCGGCGCACGAGCGCCGCCAGGGCGGTGTGGTCGACGGCGCCGTCGCGGAACGGGGTGACGAGGGCGACCCACAGGCCCGAGAAATCGGTGGCGGTGTCGGCGGTTGGTTGTTGATGTGGCACGCAGGCTTCCTTTCAGGAATCGACCGATGGAAAGAACCACCGTCCGATGCGCGCGCAACCCAAGAGGGGCCAAAGCCTTGGCAGGTTCCGTCGCTCATCCGACGACGGAACCTCGGCTCCGGTCAGACGAGCTTTGGTTTTTTGGCTTTGTTGCCCTGGCGCGCGCAGCGGCTCTCGGGCTGCGGCAGCAGCGGGGAGAACGTGGCGAGGCAAGGCATTGCCGCAGTCTAGCGCGATGCCACAATTCGGACATGAGCGTTGCACGTGTTTCGATCCAGACGGCCGATTTCGATCTCGCGACCGAGGTCGCCGCGTTGCGCGCGGGCGACAAACGCGTGGGCGCCGTCTGCAGTTTCGTGGGCACGGTCAGGGACCGCAACGACGGCAGCACCATCGCCTCGATGGAGCTGGAGCACTACCCCGGCATGACCGAGAAGGCCATCGAGGCCATGATCGACGAGGCCCACAAGCGCTTCGACATCCTCGGCGCGCGCGTGATCCACCGCGTGGGGCTGCTGCAGCCGCTGGACCAGATCATGATGGTGGCGGTCGTGTCCGCCCACCGCGGCCAGAGCTTCCAGGCCTGCGAGTTCCTGATGGACTACCTGAAGACGCAGGCCCCGTTCTGGAAGAAGGAGCAGACGCCCGAGGGCGCGCGCTGGGTCGATGCCCGCGTGACCGACGACGAGGCGCTGGCGCGCTGGGGCATCGCGGCTTCGAACAGCGCCACCTGAGCGGCGCGTTCGAGACTCAGGGCGCGATCAGTGCCGAGGTCGCCAGTGCCTTGGCTTCCGCACCGCAATCCTGAGCGGGCACCGCTCCCGCCGCGCGCGCCTTCGCGATCTCCGAGCGGGCACCCGCCATCTGCGCCTGGAACACCGGGTTCGTGTGCAGCTTCGCCACCGTCGCCGCGCCGACCAGGCGACCGTTCTCGATGTCGCTTTGCCAATGAACGCCGCAGATCGCGCGGCTCTGCGAGAAGGCCCGGCCGCGCTGCAGCAGCGCATCGGCGCGCTCGGGCGCGAGTTCCGTCAGCACCAGCGCCCAGGCCCAGCCCAGGGCTGCGTGGCCCGAGGGGTAGGAGCCGTCCTTGGCCAGAAAGGCTTCTTCGGCGGGCGTGCAGCTGCCGGTCTTGAAGGCCACGAAGGGGCGCGTGCGGTTGTAGGTGTTCTTGGCCTTGTAGGTGGCCGTACCGGCGTCGGCGAGCGTGCGGCGCAGCAGCATGTTCAGGTTCGGCGTGGCTTGCTCGGAAATGGGCATGCCCAGCGCGCACGAGAACACCTCGGCGGCTTTCGGAAACTTAAGGTTGGCATCCTGCACCCCCAGTGCGCCGCGCGGCGTGCCCTGCAGGGCCGTGAGTGCGCGGAAGGTGGCGCCGTCGGCCGCCAGCGCGGCCGAGCCCTCGGCCGGAGGCGCCGGCAGCAGGGCGAGGCTGTCGGGCAGTTCGGCGGCGGGCAGGTAGCCCTTGAGGTAGCCCGAGCCCGGGCGCAATTCGCCGACGTCGGCAGGAGAAATGGGCGCGGTGCTGCCGCAGGCGCCGAGCAGCAGCGCGGCCGCCAGCGAGGCGGCGAGGGTCGTGAATCGCATGAGGGATGTGTCTCCGGCTTTGTTGTTGGAAGGCGAGGGCCCATCGTAGAGGGGCCCCGCCGGGCCGGAATATCACCCATGTGACGGAGGGCGCCTCAGCCCGCCCGTCGTTTCGAAACAGATCAGGGCTTGAAGCCGCTCGCTTGGATGATCTTTTCCCAGGTCTGCGTGTAGGTGCGCACGCGGCCCGCGAACTGCCCCTGGGGCTCGTAGCCGACCGTCAGGCCCATGGTGGTGAGCTTCTGCTTCACGTCGGGCATGGCCAGCACCTTCTGTAGCGCGTCGCCGTACCTGTCGATGACGGCCTGCGGCGTGCCCACCGGCGCGAAGATGCCGTAGTAGGGCAGGTCTTCCAGGTTCGCAAAGCCCAGCTCGGTGAAGGTCGGCACGTTCGGCAGCAGCGCCTGGCGCTTGGCGCCGATGGACGCCACGATGCGCACCTTGCCCGCGCGGTGGTTCTCGATGAAGTCGGGCACCGAGGCGATGCCCGCCGTGATCTGGTTGCCCAGCATGTCGGCCGTCATGGGCGCGCTGCCGCGGTAGGGCGCGGGCTGCACGTCAATCTTGTACTTGTCCGAGATCATCTTCACCAGGAACTCGGGGATCGACGCGGGTGCGGGCACGCCGATGGTTTCCTTGCCGCCCTTTTGCGTGCGGATCCACTTCACGTACTCGTCGATGCTCTTGGCCGGCGTGCCGCCCGACACCGCCAGCACGTTGGCAAAGGTGGCAAAGCCGGCCACGGGCACGAAGTCGGTGGCGGGGTTGAAGCCCGGGTTCTTCACCACCTGCGGCAGGATCGAGATGGAGTGGTCATGCGACAGGAACAGCGTGTGGCCGTCGGCCGGCGCGGCCTTCAGCGCCTGCGCCGCAATCTGGCCGCCCGCGCCCGCGCGGTTCTCGACCACCACGGGCACGCCCAGCACGTCCTTGAGCTTTTCGCCCAGGGTGCGCGCGATGGCGTCGGTGCCCGCGCCGGCGGGAAAGCCCACCAAGAGGCGCACCGGCGTGCCGCTCTGGGCCTGTGCCAGGCCGGCCATGCTCAGGGCCGCTGCCAAGAGACCCACGCTGAACGCGCGGCGCATCGGTTGGACGCGCTGCATTGAAAAAACCATGATCGACTCCATTCGAAGAAAGAGAGAAATGCCTACGGCAGGACGGTGCGGGGCCCGGTGCAATACCCGTGCCCAGGGTGCAAATCCGATTCGCAACCTTGAATCGTGCCCGAACAGCCCTATTTTGGATGCAGGAATACCACCATGCGACAAGACAAACTCACCACCAAATTTCAGGAAGCACTGAGCGACGCCCAGTCGCTCGCCCTTGGCAGCGACAACGCCTACATCGAACCGGCCCACCTGCTGGTCGCGATGCTGCGCCAGGACGACGGCCCGCGCGCCCTGCTGGAGCGTGCCGGCGTCAACGTGCCCGGGCTGCTGCAGGCCGCCGAAGGCGCCATCAAGAAACTGCCCCAGGTGCAGGGCCACGACATCGTGCAGGTCGGCCCCGAGCTGGGCAAGCTGCTGCAGGCGACCGAGAAGGAAGCCATCAAGCGCAATGACCAGTTCATTGCGGGCGAACTCTTTCTGCTCGCCGTGGCCGACAGCAAGGCCGACATCGGCAAGATCGCCAAGGACAACGGTCTGAGCCGCAAGTCGCTCGAGGCCGCCATCGAGGCCGTGCGCGGCGGGCAGGGCGTGAACAGCGCCGATGCCGAAGGCCAGCGCGAAGCCCTCAAGAAGTACTGCCTGGACCTCACCGAGCGCGCCCGCCTGGGTAAGCTCGACCCGGTCATCGGCCGCGACGAGGAAATCCGCCGCGCCATCCGGGTGCTGCAACGCCGCACCAAGAACAACCCCGTGCTCATCGGCGAACCCGGCGTGGGCAAGACCGCCATCGTCGAAGGCCTGGCGCAGCGCATCGTCGCGGGCGAGGTGCCTGAGTCGCTGAAGGGCAAACGCGTGCTGTCGCTCGACATGGCCGCGCTGCTCGCGGGCGCCAAGTTCCGCGGCGAGTTCGAAGAGCGCCTGAAGACTGTTCTGAACGAACTCGCGAAGGACGAAGGCCAGACCATCGTCTTCATCGACGAGCTGCACACCATGGTCGGCGCCGGCAAGGCCGAGGGCGCGATGGACGCGGGCAACATGCTCAAGCCCGCGCTCGCACGCGGCGAGCTGCACTGCGTGGGCGCCACCACGCTCGACGAATACCGCAAGTACATCGAGAAGGACGCCGCGCTGGAGCGCCGCTTCCAGAAGATCATCGTGGGCGAGCCCAGCGTCGAGGCCACCATCGCCATCCTGCGCGGCCTGCAGGAGAAGTACGAAGTGCACCACGGCGTGCAGATCACCGACCCGGCCATCGTGGCCGCGGCCGAGCTGTCTGATCGCTACATCACCGACCGCTTCCTGCCCGACAAGGCCATCGACCTGATCGACGAGGCTGCGGCCAAGATCAAGATCGAGATGGACTCCAAGCCCGAGGTCATGGACCGCCTGGACCGCCGCCTGATCCAGCTGCAGATCGAGCGCGAAGCCGTGCGCCGCGAAAAGGACGAAGCCTCGCAGAAGCGCTTCGGCCTCATCGAGGACGAGATCACCAAGCTGCAGAAGGAAATCGCCGACTACGACGAGATCTGGCAGGCCGAGAAAGCCCAGGCCCAGGGCAGCGCGCACGTGCGCGAAGACATCGACAAGATCAAGTTCCAGATCGAAGAGTGGAAGCGCAAGGGCGACTTCAACAAGGTCGCCGAGCTTCAGTACGGCCAACTGCCGGCGCTTGAGAAGCGCCTGAAGGAAGCCGAGGAGAGCGAGGCGAGCAAGGGCAAGTCCAGTGCGCCCACGCTGCTGCGCACGCAGGTCGGTTCGGAAGAAATCGCCGAGGTCGTGGCGCGCGCCACGGGCATCCCGGTCGCCAAGCTGATGCAGGGCGAGCGCGACAAGTTGCTCGTGATGGAAGACAAGCTGCACGAGCGCGTGGTCGGCCAGGACGAGGCCATCGGTGCGGTCGCCAACGCGATCCGCCGCTCGCGCTCGGGCCTGAGCGATCCGAACCGCCCCACGGGTTCGTTCCTGTTCCTCGGCCCCACGGGCGTGGGCAAGACCGAGCTGTGCAAGGCGCTCGCGGGCTTCCTGTTCGACAGCGAAGACCACCTGATCCGCATCGACATGAGCGAGTTCATGGAGAAGCATTCGGTTGCTCGCCTCATCGGCGCGCCGCCGGGCTACGTGGGCTATGAAGAGGGCGGCTACCTCACGGAAGCCGTGCGCCGCAAGCCCTACAGCGTGGTGTTGCTCGACGAGGTCGAGAAGGCCCACCCCGACGTGTTCAACGTGCTGCTGCAGGTGCTCGACGACGGCCGCCTCACGGACGGCCAGGGCCGCACCGTGGACTTCAAGAACACCGTCATCGTGATGACCAGCAACATCGGCTCGCCGATCATCCAGTCGATGGTGGGCCAGCCGAGCGAGGAGATCAAGGAAGCGGTGTGGGACGAGCTGAAGAACTACTTCCGCCCCGAGTTCCTGAACCGCATCGACGAGACCGTCGTGTTCCACGCGCTCGACGCGAAGAACATCGAATCGATCGCAGCGATCCAGCTCAAGGTGTTGCAGGCGCGCCTGGCGAAGATGGACCTGGGCCTGCAGGTGTCGCCCGCGGCGCTGGCCGAAATCGCCAAGGTCGGCTTCGACCCGGTGTTCGGTGCCCGTCCGCTCAAGCGCGCCATCCAGCAGCGCATCGAGAACCCGCTCTCGCGGCTGTTGCTCGACGGCAGCTTCGGGCCGAAGGACACGATCGAGGTCGAAACCGACCCGATCCAGTCGCCGGGCCAGTTCTCGTTCCGCAAGGGCGGGGAACCAACGGCGGCTGCATCGGCCTAAAGTCGGATGATGAACTTCATTCTTCGCGTCATTCTTCTGCTCCTGGGGCTGGTCTTTGCGGCCAGCCTGGCCGTGGCGGCCCTGCTGCTGGCGGCGGTGTGGGGTGTGCGCTACGCCTGGGGGCGTCTCACGGGCAGGCCCGTGACGCCCTGGGTCATGCGTTTCAACCCGCGTTCGGGCTTCGACCGATTTCGCCATGCGGCACAACAGCCGGCCGAACCCACGGCGGCCGACGTGGTCAGCGCCCGTGCGCGCGGCGAGTCGGTGCGCAGCCCGGTCGTGCTGGGCCCCGCCGACGATGTGACCGACGTGCGGGCCCGTCCCGTGCGCGGCGACTGAGCCTCTTGCTTCCCGATCAGGCGCTGTACAGCGCCTCGATCTCGTTGGCGTAGGCCTTGTAGATGCTGGAGCGCCGCACCTTCATGGTGGCGGTGACTTCACCGTCGTCATGGTCCAACTCTTTGGTGAGCAGATGAAAACGTCTGATCTGCGACACCTGCGCCAGCTTCCCATTGCCGCGCGCCACTTCGGCCTCGATCAGCGCGCGCACCTTGGGTTCTTCTACCAGCGAGCGGAAATGCGTGAAGGGCAGGCGCTGCGCTTCGGCCCATTTGCCGACCGTCTCGTAGTCGATCTGCAGCAGTGCGCCCACGAATTTGCGGCCGTCCGCCACCACGATGCATTCCTTGATGAAGGGGCTGCCCTTCATGGTGTTCTCGATCTCCGAGGGCGTGAGGTTCTTGCCGCCGGCGGTGATCATGATGTCCTTCAGCCGGTCGACGATGCGCAGCTGCCCGCCGGCTTCCTCGCGCACCACGTCGCCCGTGTGCAGCCAGCCGTCGCGGATCGATGAGGCCGTGGCCTCGGGGTTCTTGTAGTAGCCCTCGAACACCATGTCGCCGCGCACCAGCAGTTCGCCGGCTTCGCCCACGCGGTGCTCGGTGCCCAGCGTCGGTGGCCCGACGGTGCCGATGGTCACGGCGTCGGCGCGGTGGCCCGAGACCATGCCGGTCGATTCGGTGAGGCCGTACACCTCGACCAGCGGCACGCCCAGCGTGCGAAAGAAACGCACCACGTCGGCCGGGATCGGCGCCGCGCCCGTGAGCGCGATGCGCGCGCGGCGCAGGCCGATGAAGTTCTGCAACGCGCGCAGCACGGTCCAGTAGGCGAGGGCGAAGCGGCCGCGCTCGGCCAGCGTCCAGGCGCTGCGCGGTTTCTCGGCCAGCGGCGCGCAGGCCTCGATGGCCTTGCGGAACAGCGCACGCTGCAGCCGCCCGGTCTCCTGCATCTTGATGCTGATGCCCGCGTGCAGCTTTTCCCAGATGCGCGGCACGCCGAGGAACATGGTGGGCGCCACCTCGCGCAGGTCTTCCTGCACGGTACGGATCGATTCGCCGAAGTTGACTTGCGAGCCCAGGTACAGCGGCACGAAGGCCGTCAGCATCTGCTCGGCCACGTGGCACAGCGGCAGGTACGACAGGTGCGTGGTGCTGCCGTCGAGCCCGAGCCGATCGACGATGCCCGGCACGACGCCACGGATGTTGCGGTACGAAATCATCGCGCCCTTGGGCTTGCCCGTGGAGCCCGAGGTGTAGATCATCAAACCGATGTCGGCGAGCGTCTGGCGCTGCAGCGCGGCGTCGATCAGCGCGGTGCCGTCGCGTGCCAGCACCTCGGCACCGGCCTGCTCGACCTCCGCAAAGGTCGCAATGCGCTCGCGCACCTCGGGCGGGTAGCTCGCGAGGCCTTTGGTCTCGATCACGACGATCTTGCGCAGGCGCGGCAGCTGGTCGAGGGCATCGAGCACCTTGTCGGTCTGCTCCTGGTCCTCGCAGACGATCACTTCGATGTCCGCATGGCCGACCACGTAGGCCACCTCGTTGCTCGGGCTGGTGGGGTACACGCCCACGGTCACGGCGCCGATGAGCCCCGCGCCCATCTGCGCGAGCAGCCACTCGACGCGGTTCTCGGAGATCACGCCCAGGTGCCCGCCGGGCGCGAGGCCCATCGCGTGCAGGCCCAGGCCGAAGCGGCTGCCGCGCTGCAAGTAGCCGGCCCAGTCCAGCGGATGCCAGATGCCGAAGTCCTTCTGCCGGATCGCGATGCGCTGCGGCTGCAGGCGTGCCTGCTCGCGCAGCATCTGCGGCAGCGTGAGCGAAGGGAGCGCGTTCATCGTCGGGGTCGTCATGACAGCCAGCGCTTGCGGCGCTTGTAGTGCTTCAGCTCGCGGAAGCTGCGCGATTCGCCGCTGCCGCCCACGCCCAGGTAGAACTCGCGCACGTCGGGGTCGGCCGCAAGGCGCTCGGCGCTGCCGTCGATCACGACCTTGCCGCTTTCCATGATGTAGCCCGTGTGCGCGATGGCCAGTGCCACGCTGGCGTTCTGTTCCACCAGCAGCATCGAGGTGCCGCGCTCGGCGTTGATGCGCGCGATGATCGTGAAGATGTCCTCGACCAGCTTGGGCGAGAGGCCCAGCGAGGGTTCGTCGAGCAGGATCAATTGAGGCTGTGCGACCAGCGCGCGGCCGATGGCGAGCATCTGCTGCTCGCCGCCCGAGAGATAGCCCGCAAGGCCCTTGCGGCGCTCGTGCAGGCGAGGGAAGTAGGCATAGACGTCGTCGAAGTTGCGCGACGCGGGCGCAACGCCCGTGCGGCCCGTCAGCGCGTAGGTCGCGGCCACCAGGTTCTCTTCGACCGTCAGGTCTTCGAACACGCGCCGGCCTTCCATCACATGGCTCAGGCCGCGCCGCACCAGCTGCTGCGGCGCGAGCCGCTCGGTGGGTGCGCCGTCGAACACGATGCGCCCGGCCTCGACCTCGCCGTCTTCCAGCGCGAGCAGGCCCGACACCGCCTTCAGCGTGGTCGACTTGCCCGCGCCGTTGCTGCCCAGCAGCGCCACGATCTGCCCGCGCGGCACGGCCAGCGACAGGCCGCGCAGCACCTGCACGACCTTGTTGTAGACCACCTCGATGTTGTTGACCTCCAGAACGAGGTCGGGCGGTGCCGCGCGCGCGTCCATCGTGTCGGTCAGTTCAGTGCGATCCAGTCCGACGCCGGCACCATCTTCTGCGCCTTCATGTCGGCCTTGTAGACGCGGCCCACGGGGATGGAGTTGCCCTTGATGGTGATCGGCGTGCCGATGATCCCGCCCGTGTCGAAGTCCTTGATGGTGTTGAGCGCGGCCTTCAGGTTCTTGCCGTCCAGCGGCTTGCCGGCGTCGAGCGTGCGCTTGGCGGCCTCGGTGAACAGCATCGCCGTGAGGAAGCCCTGCGTGTAGGCGGTGCTCTGGTACTCGGGGCGCAGCGCGCGGATCTTGTCGAGCATCGGCGCCTTGGCCGAGGTGTCGTAGTAGTAGCGGTAGGGCATGACGCCCATGAAGCCGTCGCCGCCTTCGCCCATCTTCATGACGGTGGAGCTGTCCATGGTCCAGAAGGTGCCCATCCACTTGCTGGTCATGCCCATCTGCTTGCCCTGCTGCACGAACTCGGGAATGGGCGCGAGGATGTAGCCGTGGAAGATGGTGTAGTCGGGCGCGGCGCGGCGCAGCTTGATGACCTCGGTCGACACGTCGACGCTGCCTGCGGGCGTCATGAGCTTCACCGGCACGCTCAGGCCCAGCTTCTTGGCAGCAGCTTCGCTGGCCTCGATGGGGTCGCGGCCGAACTCGGAGTCGGAGTACACGAAGGCCACCTTGGCGCCCGGCTTTTCCTTGGCGATGTGGCGCAGCAGGATGCCGATCTGCTCGGTGTAGTCGGGGCCCACCAGGAACTGGTTCGGGTACTTGGCCGGGTCATTGAGCTCGGTGGCGAACGAGGCGCCCGCCATCAGGATCTGGCCGCCGCGGTCCAGCTCGGGGTTGATGGTCTTGGAGAAGCCGGTGGAGTCGCCGTAGTAGAGGTTGACCTTGTTCTGGCTCGTGATCTTCTTGAAGGCCGCCACCGACACGTCGACCTTGTAGCCCGTGTCTTCGGGCACGTAGCGCAGCTTGCGGCCCTTGATGCCGCCCGCGTCGTTGACCATCTTCACGTAGTCGGCAATGCCAGCGTTGATGCCCACGCCCGCGAAGGCGAACACGCCGGTCATGGGGATCGAGCCGCCGATGACGATGTCCTCGTTGCCTTGCGCGTTCGCTGCAAACGGCACGGCGGCGGCCAGGCCCGCGGCGATCAGCAGGGCGCGGCGCTGGGGGGAAAGCTTCTTCGTTGTCTTGGGCATGTGTGTCTCCTGGTTCTAGTTACGAAACGGCCATAGATGGAAAAAGCGGCGCAGGCGCCGCCACACTTCTGCGAGCCCGTGCGGCTCGAACACCAGAAATCCGACGATGAGCAGGCCGAAGACGACGGTGCGCACCGGCGAGAGGAACACGGTCATCTCGACGCCGCCCGGCAGCAGGTCGACCACCAGCTTGAGCAGCTCGGGCACCATGGTCATGAACACGGCGCCGAAGATGCCGCCCAGGATGGTGCCCATGCCGCCGACGATGATGGCGGCCAGGAAGAAGATCGACATCAGGAGCGGAAAGCTCTCGGGCGTGACCACGCGGAAGAAGTAGGCCCACAGGCCACCCGCCACGCCCGCGTAGAACGACGACAGCCCGAACGACAGCAGCTTGTAGCGCAGCAGCGGAATGCCCAGCACCTCGGCCGAGATGTCGCGGTCGCGGATGGCGATGAAGGCGCGCCCCACGCGCGTGCGAAACAGGTTGGCCGCGCCGAGCACCATCAGCACCATCACGGGCACGATCACCCAGTACAGGCGAAACGAGGTGTCCAGCGGCAGGCCGAGGAGCTGCGCGGGCGGCAGCGAGATGCCGGTGGTGCCGCCCGTGAGCTTGAGGTTGGCGAACAGGAAGTGCGTGATGAACGAGGCCGCGATGGTCGCGATGGCCAGGTACAGGCCCTTCACGCGCAGCGACGGGATGCCGACGACCAGCCCGCCGAGCATGGCGACCACGCCGCCCGCGAGGATGTTCAGCAGGAAGGGCGTGCCCAGCCGCGTCTGCATGATCGCGACGGTGTAGGCGCCCAGGCCCATGAACGCGGCCTGCCCGAGGCTCACGAGGCCCGTGTAGCCCGTGAGGATGTTCAGGCCCGTGGCGCTTGCCACGTTGATGGCGACAAGGCACGCGAGGTACAGCCAGTAGTCGCTGGCCATGAAGGGGAACAGCACGAGCAGCGCCGCGCCGATCGCGAGCCACACCTTCTGCGTGCGCGAGTCGAACAGCGCCGCGTCGGCGGTGTAGCTTTGCTTGAGGGTGCCGATGCGCATGGCTAGAGCCTCTCGATCTCGTGCGTGCCGAAGAGCCCGTACGGCCGCACCATCAGCACGAACACCAGCACGATGAAGGTGGCGAGCAGCTTGTATTCGCCGCCGAGGTAGGAGCCGGCCAGTGCTTCGATCAGCCCGATGAGCACGCCGCCCACCAGCGCGCCGAGCACGCTGTCGAGCCCGCCGACGATCACCACCACCAGCACCGACAGCCCGAACACGCCCATCGACGACGAGATGCCGCCGATGGCGCCGACGATGATGCCGGCCACCGCCGCGATCATGGACGAGGCCACCCAGGCCAGCGAGAACACGCGCGGCACGTGGATGCCCATCGAGTACGCCGCCGCCTGGTCCGAGGCCGTGGCCCGCAGCGCCACGCCGCCGCGCCAGAAGCGGAACAGCAGCAGCACGAGCCCGATCAGCACCACCGCGATCAGCGCGCCATAAGCGATCTTCGGCGCCAGGAAGGCCTCGCCGATCATCACGGGCGTGTTGGGCAAAAACTCGGGCAGGCGGCGCTGGTCGGCGGTCCAGATGATCTCGACCAGCCCGACGAGGATCGACGCCAGCCCCACCGTCACCATGAACACCGAGATCGGCGGCTCGCCCAGCAGCGGGCGGATCATGGTGCGTTCGATCACTGCGCCCAGCAGGCCGGTGCCGATCACCGAGCCCAGCACCGCCATCCAGATCGGCAGCGAGAAGCTCGCAGCGAAGGTGAAGAACAGGTAGGCGCCGACCATCAGCATCTCGCCGATGGCGATGTTGACCACGCGCGTCGCCTTGTAGACCAGCACGAAGGCCAGCGCCGCCAGCGCATACAGGCCGCCGCCGGCAATGCCGGTGAGCGCGATCTCGAAGAGGTAGGCCCAATCCATCAGGCGGCTCCCACGGCAGCTTCGCCGCGCAGCCGGCGACGCAGCTCGCCCACGTCGCCCGCGCCGAGGTAGGCGCGGATCACTTCCGGGTCGGCCTGCACCTGCGCCGGCGTGCCTTGCGCGATGACCTGGCCGAAGTTGAGCACCACCACGTGGTCCGACAGGTCCATCACCATGCCCATGTCGTGCTCCACCATCAGCACCGTGATGCCCCACTCGCGCCGCACGTCGAGGATGAAGCGCGCCATGTCTTCGGTCTCCTCGCGGTTCATGCCGGCCACGGGCTCGTCGAGCATCAGCACCTTGGGCTGCATGGCCAGCGCGCGCGCCATTTCCACGCGCTTCTGCAGGCCGTAGGGCAGGGCTGCCACGGAGGCGTGGCGGATGTGGTCGATCTCGAGGAAATCGATGATGCGTTCTTCGACGTCGCGGCGCAGCTCGGCCTCTTCGCGGCGCGCGCGGCCCAGGTAGAAGAGGGCGTCGAACACGTTGCTCTTCAGGTGCGCGTGGCGCCCGAGCTTGATGTTGTCGAGCACGGTCATGCCGCGGAACAGCGCGATGTTCTGGAAGCTGCGCGCCAGGCCCAGCGCGGCGCGCTTCGGGGCGGGCAGGCGGGTGATGTCGGCGCCCTCGAACAGCACGCGGCCCAGCGAAGGCTTGTAGAAGCCCGAGATGGTGTTGAACAGCGAGGTCTTGCCCGCGCCGTTGGGCCCGATCACCGCGGTGATGGAGCCGGGCGCGACGCTGAAGCCGACGTTGGTCAAGGCCTTCACCCCGCCGAATGCCAGCGTCAACGCCTCGGCCTGCAGCACCGGGGCCGTGGCGGAAGGTGCAGACATGGGGGTATCCCGTCGAGTCTCGTCAGGCATGGCTAAGGGGCGCGCCGCAAGGTCAGGGTTTGTGTCCAGCAGCGAAATGCTACTGGCCCGTAAAATTCCTACTGGCCGGTAATGTCCGTGTTCGCCGCAGTTCGCGGCATCGGGACTTTCCCCGCCCGCACAAACCCCATGCCCCGTTCCACCGCCGTTCCTGCTTCAGCCTCTCCGTGGGCGCCTGCCGACCGCCGTGCGCAGCAGCGCGAGGTCAAGCGCATGGCCGTGTTGCGCACGGCCGCCCAGCTGTTCAACGAGCGCGGCTTCCACGCGACCTCGCTCGACGACATTGCCGAGCGGCTCAACGTGAGCAAGCCCACGCTGTACTACTACATCGAGAACAAGGACCAGATCCTGCTGGAGTGCGTGAAGATGGCGCTGGACCTCATGCAGACCGGCATCGGTGAGGTGCGCGCCGCGGGGGGCAGCGCCATCGACCAGCTCAAGGCCTGCATGCGCATCTACTCGGGCGTGGTCACGCAGGACTTCGGCATGTGCGTGATCCGCATCGGCGAAGACCCGCTGCCCGATCCGCTCAAGAAGGAGCTGCGCCGCCTCAAGGCCGGCATCGACGGGCATTTCCGCCGCCTCATCGAAGAGGGCGTGGCCGAAGGCGCGCTCGCGCCCTGCGACCCGAAGATGGCGGCCTTCATGCTGGCCGGCGCCCTGAGCTGGATCGGCCGCTGGTACCGCCCCGACGGTGACCTCACGCCCGACCAGATCGCCGACCAGGGCATCGAGCTGCTGCTCAACGGCGTGCTGCAGCGCGCCCCTAGCCAAGTGAACCCATGACAACCCAAGAGACTTCTTCTTCCCCTCTGCTGGTGGGCCGCGAAGGCGCGGTGGCCACGCTGCGCTTCAACCGGCCGGCCGCGCTCAATGCCATCGACGTGCCGATGGCCACCGCCTTCCTCGCCGCCGCCCGCACCCTGGCTGCCGACAAGAGCGTGCGCGCCGTGCTGCTGAGCGGCGCAGGCAAGGGCTTCATGGCCGGCGGCGACCTCGGCGTGCTGAGCGCCGACCCGAAGCAGGGCGCGGCCGACCTCATCGGCCCGCTGCACGAAGCGCTGACCGTGCTCGACGCCATGGACGCGCCGCTGGTCGCGCAGGTGCACGGCGTGGCGGCCGGTGCGGGCCTGAGCCTGATGCTGCAGGCCGACTTCGTGCTCGCGGCCGAGGGCACGCGCTTCAACCTGGCCTACGTGAACGTCGGCACCAGCTGCGACGTCGGCGCCTCGTGGGCGCTGCCGCGCCTGGTCGGCATGCGCCGCGCGCTGGAGATCGCGATGCTCGGCGACACCTACGACACCGCCGCCGCCGAACGCCTGGGCCTCATCAACCGCGTGGTGCCCGCGGCCGAGCTCGAAGCCGAGGCCATGGCCCTCGCGCAGCGGCTGGCCAAGGGCCCGACCGTGGCGCTGGGCCACCTGCGCCGGCTGATGCGCGGCTCGCTCGACCGCGACCTCGCGAGCCAGCTCGATGCCGAGTCGGCCGCGTTCCAGTCGTGCGCCGCCACTGCCGATTTCCGCATCGGTCTCGATGCCTTTTTCGGCAAGAAGCCCGCGGCCTTCACCGGCCGCTGAAGAATTCGCTGTTTTCGTTTTTTCAATCCAGGAGATCCATCCCATGACTTCACGCGACATCTTCGTGGTCGGCACCGCCCGCACCGCCATCGGCACCTTCGGCGGCGCGCTCAAGGACGTGCCCAACACGCAACTGGCCACCACCGCCGTCAAGGCCGCCATCGAGCGCAGCGGCGTGGCCGCCGATGCCATCGGCCATGTGGTGATGGGCAACGTGATCCCCACCGACGTGAAGGACGCGTACCTGAGCCGCGTGGCCGCCATCGATGCGGGCTGCCCCATCGAGACGCCGGCTTTCAACGTGAACCGCCTGTGCGGCTCGGGCCTGCAGGCCATCGTGTCGGCGGCGCAGGCCATTGCGCTGGGCGACTGCGACATCGCCATCGGCGGCGGCTCCGAATCGATGAGCCGCGGCCCGTACTTCGACACCTCGGCCCGCTACGGCGCACGCATGGGCGACGCGGTGCTGGTCGACTACATGCTGGGCATCCTGCACGACCCGTGGGAGAAGATCCACATGGGCATCACGGCCGAGAACGTGGCCGCGCGCTACGGCATCACGCGCGAGCAGATGGACGAACTGGCCGTGACCAGCCAGCAGCGCGCCGCCGCCGCCATTGCTGCGGGCCGCTTCAAGGAGCAGATCGTTCCGGTCGAGGTGAAGACGCGCAAGGGCGTCGTGCTGTTCGACACTGACGAGCACGTGCGCGCCGACACCACCGTCGACACGCTGTCGAAGATGAAGCCCGCGTTCAAGAAGGACGGCCTCGTGACCGCCGGCAACGCCTCGGGCATCAACGACGGCGCCGCCGCCGTGGTGCTGGCCGAAGGTGGCCGCGTGAAGGCGCTGGGCCTGAAGCCGCTGGCGCGCCTCGTGGGCTATGCGCACGCCGGCGTCGAACCCGCGTACATGGGCATCGGCCCGGTGCCGGCCACGCGCAAGGTGCTGGAGCGCACGGGCCTGAAGGTCGGCGACTTCGACGTGATCGAGTCGAACGAAGCGTTTGCCGCGCAGGCTTGCGCGGTCATCAAGGAGCTGGGCTTCGACCCCGCCAAGGTGAATCCGAACGGCTCGGGCATCTCGCTGGGCCACCCGGTGGGCGCGACCGGCGCGATCATCACGACGAAGGCGATCGCCGAGCTGCACCGCACCGGCGGCCGCTACGCGCTGGTGACGATGTGCATCGGCGGCGGCCAAGGCATTGCCGCCGTCTTTGAACGCGTTTGAGGGCACACTCGCGGGCATGCTCCGCCCCCCACTCCTGATCGACCCCGACGAAGTCGAGATCAGCGCCATCCGTGCGCAGGGTGCGGGCGGGCAGAACGTCAACAAGGTGTCGAGCGCGGTGCACCTGCGCTACGACATCCATGCCAGCTCGCTGCCCACCGACGTGAAGGAGCGGCTGCTCGCCCTGCGCGACAGCCGCATCACGCAGGAAGGCGTGTTCGTGCTCAAGGCACAGCAGCACCGCACGCAGGAGATGAACCGTGCCGACGCACTCGCGCGGCTGCAGGCGGTGATCGACAGCGTGGCCATGCCGCCGCGCGTGCGGCGCGCCACCAAGCCCACCTACGGTTCGAAGCAGCGCCGGCTCGAAGGCAAGAGCCAGCGCTCGCAGATCAAGAGCCTGCGCGGGCGGGTGCAGGACTGACGGGCTTGTCGCCGCGCAGCCGTTTGATCTGCAGTGTCACGCCGACCACGTACAGCGCGCCGAGCACCGCGGTGATCGCCTTCAGTTCGGGCGCCTCGGCGTTCGGCAGCAGCGGCGCGCCCAGCGGCAGGCGCGTCAGCGTCTCGGTGAAGGCCGGAATCCAGTGGAAGAGAAAGCTCGCCGAATAGGCGACGGCCTCGATGTAGCGCGACTTCGCCCCGAGCCGCCCGTACCCCGCCAGCGCGCCGACGGCCAGCGCCACCAAAGTGATGATGCCCAGCGCATGCGGCTTGCCGAAGCCGCCGTGCTGGAAGATGCCGAAGCCCGTGAGGCAGGTCAGCACCGTGGTCCAGACGAAGACCTGGCCCAGGCCGGTGCGCAGGGTGATTTCCTTGTAGCGCAGCAGGGCCCAGATGCCTGCGAACACGGCGATCAGGCTGATCGCCGTGTGAACCGTGCCGAGTGACGTCAATCCAAGCCATCCTGTGGGTGCCATGCGGATCTCCTCGTGGTCGTGGTGCGGCATTCTGGCGCGGCGCCCGCCTTTTTGCCATGTGTGCCCATTCGTTTCAAGGCGGGTCTTCCGGCCCGCCCCGAGCGCTGTGTCACCTTCGGCAAGCACAATCGGGGCCATGAGTGTTTTTGTTCGTCGCACGGGAATGGTGCTGCTGATGGCGGTCGCGGGCAGCCTGCTGTCCGCCTGCAGCCCGGATGCGGCCCAGGGGCAGGGCACGGCCGGCGCGCCGGCCGCGCAGGAGATGGCCTGGGACGCGCTGGTGCCCAAGGAGTGGGACCCGACCCAGCGCTACCGCAACATCAGCCTCGAAGCGCTGCGCGACAACGACCCGCGCGCGATCCAGATGCTCGACGAGATGCGGGCCGTCTGGGACAACGCGCCGGTCAACGTCGCGCTCGACGGCAAGCCCGCGAAGCTGTCGGGTTTCGTGGTGCCGCTCGATGCCACGCAAGACGGCATCCGCGAATTCCTGCTGGTGCCGTACTTCGGCGCCTGCATCCACACCCCGCCACCGCCCGCCAACCAGATCGTCCACGTGATCGCGCCCGCGCCCGTGAAGGGGCTGCACGCGATGGACACGGTGCGCGTGAGCGGCACGCTGAAGGCGGCGCGCTACGCATCGGCCGACATGGGCGTGAGCGGCTACGAGATCGCGTCGGCGGCGGTGGAGCGGGTGGCGGTCACGCAGGGGCCGTGAAGGCCGCCAGTTCGCCCAGGGCCGGCTGCAGCAACCGGTAGCTCAGCCGCTCGGTCACCCGGAATGCGCCGAGCCCTTCATAGAACGCGATGCCCCGCGCATTCGTCGCCTTCACGGGCCAGTCGATGCGCTGGCATCCCTGCGCGACGGCGCGCGCCGCGACCCACGCCATGAGGGCGCGCCCCGCCCCGGCGCTGCGGTGGCCCGACTTCACGTAGAGCTCCTTGAGCTGGCAGTGCCTGCGTTGCTCCGGTGCGAAGTCGACCAGCGAGAAGACCCAGGTGATCGCGGCCAGCCCGACCACGGTGCGCGCGTCTGTCGACGCCACCACGAGCTGGTGCGGCGAGCCGGGCGCCAAGAGATTGCCCAGCAGATGTTCGCGCACCAGCTCGCGCGGCACGCGCGCGCCTTCGTTGTAGAAGGCGTGCAGCTCGGCCAGCAGCTCGATGAGCGAGTCGTGTTGGGCTTCGGACACCAGATCGACGTGCATGGCATTTCCTTGGGGATGCGTCTTCGTGACTGCCGGATTCTGGCGCGTCCCGGATTCACGACGATCTTGTTACTCCCCGCTCCAAGCCTCGCGCGGCTAGATTGCCCTTCACCACTTTGAAAAGGACAAGAACCATGAACCCGGCCTACACCGGCGGTTGCGCATGCGGCGCCATCCGCTACGAGATTTCAGGGGAACCCGTGTTCCAGAACGACTGCCAGTGCCTGGACTGCCAGCACAAGAGCGGCACGGGCCACGGCTCGTACCTCAGCTTCGCGGGCGCCGAGGTGAAGCAGACGGGCGAGGCCACGCTGTGGAGCCTCAAGGGCGACAGCGGCAACATGAAGACGCGCGCGTTCTGCCCGACCTGCGGCTCGCCCGTGTACATGACCTTCGCCGCGATGCCCGGCGTCTTCACCGTGCATGCCGCCAGCCTGGACGACCCGGGGCGCTACCGGCCGCAGGCGGTCACGTACGCGGTGCGCGGGCACGCCTGGGACTTCCTCGACCCGGCGCTGCCGAAGTTCGAGCGGATGCCGCCGGGCTGAACTCGGCCGGTCAGCCCATGCGCTGAGACAGGAAGTCGAGGAACGAAGTGATGCGCGCCGACAGCTGCGTGTTGCGGTAGTACACGGCGTTGACGGGCTGGCGCACGTCGACCGTGTCCTTGGGCAGCACCTGCACCAGCGCGCCGCTGGCGCGGTCGGCGGCGGTCATGAAGTCCGACAGGCAGACGATGCCCACGCCGGCCAGCGCGAGCTGGCGCAGCGTCTCGCCGCTGGACGCGACCACGGTGGGCGCGATGGTCCATTCGTCGCCATGCACGCCGCGCAGCGGCCAGCGGTTGAGCGACTCGGGCTGGGTGAAGCCCAGCAGTGCGTGCCCGGCCAGCTCGTCCACCTTGCGCGGTTTGCCGTGGGCGTCGAGGTAGGCGGGGCTTGCGAGCACTCGCAGCCGGTGCGTGCCGAGCGGGCGCGCGTGCAGCGTGGAGTCGCGCAGCGGGCCGATGCGGATCGCCACGTCGGTGCGCCGCTCCAGCAGGTCGATGGGCAGGTCGTCGGTGTCGAGTTCGAGGCTGATCTGCGGATAGAGCCGGCGGAACTCCGGCACCAGCGGCACGATGGCGTGCAGCATGAAGGGCGAGGCCGCGTTCACGCGCAGGCGCCCGGCGGGCTGCTGGCGGCGCGCGGCCATGTGCTCTTCGGCATCGTCGATCGCATCGAGGATGGCGCGCGTGCGCTGCAGGAAGGCGGCGCCTTCCTCGGTGAGCTCGAGCCGCCGCGTGGTGCGGCGCATCAGCGTGGTGCCGAGCTTCTGTTCGAGCCGGCTCAACGCGCGGCTGATGCCCGACACGGTTTGGCCCAGCTGGTCGGCCGCGGCGGTGATCGAGCCGGTGTCCACCACGGCGCGGAAGGCGACCAGTTCTTCGATGGTGGTTTTCATGGCGCCCGTGTGGGGGAAGAGGCGCGCGCGGTCAGGCCGCGGCTTCGGCCTCTTCGGGCATGTCGATGCGCGGCATCAGCGCGGCCAGCGCCTCGGCGTCGGTGCGGTAGCTGAAGAGCATCGGCCCCGGTGCGAGCAGGCCGGCGCGTTCGAGCACCTGCATGGCCGGCAGCTTCATGCCGCTCAGGTGCAGGCGCACGCCCTTGGATTCCATCATCCGGCGGATCGAGCCGAACACCTCGGCGCCGGTGATGTCGATGCGGTTGATCGGCTGCGCGAACAGGCACACGTCGGTCAGGTCGGGGCGCTCGGCCAGCGCGACCGTGAGCGCGCGCTCCAGCGTGGAGGCGGAGGCGAAGTCGAGTTCGGCGTCCATGCGCACCGCATACAGCTGCGGCGCGAGCGGCGGCAGCTTCCAGAGGTGGCGGTCGCGCAGGCTGCCGTCGGGATGCAGACCCACTTCGATGATGCGCGGGTGCAGGTGGCGGTACATGTAGTGCGCCAGGCTGGCGAGCAGGCCGCCCAGCACGCCCCAGTAGATGCTCGGCGCGGTGGCGATGGTGAGCACGAAGGTGCCGAAGGCGATGCCGGCTTCCAGCTTCGAGATGCGCCACAGCGCCGTGAAGCTCGACGGCTTCACCAGTCCGAGGATGGCGGTGACCACCACCGCCGCCAGCACGGCCTGGGGCACGTGGTACAGCAGCGGCATGAGCCACAGCAGCGCACCGGCCACCACCGCCACGCTGAACAGCGTCGCCCAGCCGGTCTGCGCGCCCGCGTAGAGCGTGATGGCCGAGCGCGAGAACGACGAGCTGGTGGGGAACGACCCCGTGAAGCCCGAGGCCAGCTTGGCCAGGCCCTGTCCGATCAGGTCCTGGTTTTCGTTCCACAGCGTGCCGGCGCGGCCGTTATCGACCTTGGCGCTCGACGCGGTCTCCAGAAAGCTCACCAGCGTGATCATCAGCGCGGGCAGCACCAGCGCGCTGAAGGTGTGCGCCGGCAGCAGGCCGGGCCAGTAGAACGAAGGCAGGCCCGAGGGCAGGGCGCCCACCACGGCGCCGCCGCGCAGCGCGTAGTTGATGCTCCAGCTGATGGCGGCGGCGCCGGCCACCAGCGCCATCGTGGTCGGGAAGCGCGGCACCCAGCGCTTGCCCAGCCACAGCACGGCGATGCTGCCCAGGCCGAAGGCGATGGCCGTGAGGTCGGGCAGCGGCCCGCCCTGCAGCACCTGCGGAATGGTGCGGCCCGTGAAGCCCAGCAGCGCGGGCAGCTGCGAGATCGCGATCAGCACCGCCGCGCCCTGCGTGAAGCCGATCAGCACCGGCGAATTGACCAGCCGCAGCAGCCAGCCGAAGCGCCCCGCGCCGAGCACGATCTGGATCGCGCCCGACATCAGCGTGAGCCACACCGCCATCGCCACCCACTCGTCGCTGCCCGCCACCGCCAGCGGCGCGAGCGACGCGCCCACCAGCAGGCTGGTGAGCGCGGTCGGCCCGACCGACAGCCGCTGCGACGAGCTGAACATCACGGCGATGAGCGCCGGGAACAGCGCCGCGTACACGCCCGTGACCAGCGGCATGCCGGCCAGCGCCGCATAGGCCACGCCCTGCGGCAGCACCATCAGCGCGACGGTGATGCCGGCCATGGCCTCGTTGCGCAGCAGCGCGGCGGACGGTCGGGGCCAGCCGAGGCAGGGAACCCAGCGTGCGAGGCGCTGGCGAAGAGACGGTGCGGGGGAAGAGGAGGGAGAAACCGGATTCATGAAGCGGGGCGCGCGCACGGCGGGCACGCCGCGCGCGGAGAGCGGGAGAGAGAAAGAGCCTAGATCAGTGAGGTCGCGTTTTTCAGGACGTAGTCGCAGGCCTTTTCCTTGACCTTCGACGACAGCCCCTTGAGGTTGAGCGACTTGCCGTCGCCGCCCTTGAGCAGGCCCTTGGCACCGCTCGCGAAGTCGTTTTCCTGTTTCTTCTGGCCGGTGATCTTGGCCAGCAGCTTGTCCTTGACGGAGGCGGCATCGCCGCCGAGGTAGTTGTTCTTGACGCAGTACTCGAGCACGCCGGCCGCGCTGCCGATGGTGCTGGAGCCGATGGCGGGCATCTTGAAGCCGCCGAGGCTGAGGCCGCTGAGCGCCGAGCCACCACCGCTGCTGTTGCTGCCCTGTGAGTTGACCGCCGCGCCGGCCTGTTCCTTCAGCTGGTCGAGCAGGTTGTTGGCCTGCACCGAGGCGCCTGCGGCGAGCAGGGCGAGGGCGACGAATGTGGAGCGAACGTGCATGGTGGCCTCCTTGGACGGACATGGGGGGAGAAGCGCCCACCAGCATACCGGAGAGCCCGGAATGTCTCTATCGCGCGGGGCACAGCGCCACGGGGTGCGCACGGCCCGCAAGAGCACGCAGTTCAGCCTCGGCGGAACAGCAGCACGGAGTTCGTGCCGCCGAAGGCGAAGGAGTTGCTGATGGCGGCCTCGAGCGCGGGGGCGGCGCTGTCGCCGGGGGCGACGAGGTTCATCCGGCAGTCGGGGTCGACTTCGGCGCAGTTCGCGTTGGGCGGCAGCTCGCGCCGGTGCAGCGCCAGCACGGTGATGAGCGCCTCGATGGCCCCGGCCGCGCCCAGCATGTGGCCGTGCAACGCCTTGGTCGAGCTGACGCGCAGGGCGTCGAAGTCGCTGCCCCAGACCTCGGCCAGCGCGTTGCGCTCGACCACGTCGCCGATGCGCGTGGCCGTACCGTGGGCGTTGCAGTAGCCCACGTCGCGCGGCTGCAGGCCGGCCTGGCGCAGCGCGGCGCGCAGGGCGCGGGCCTGGCCCGGTGCATCGGGCTTGGTGAGATGGGTGGCGTCGCTGCTCAGGCCCCAGCCGGCCAGCATGGCATAGCGGCGGGCGCCGCGCGCGCGGGCGCGCTCGGCCGATTCGAGAATGAGGAAGGCCGAGCCTTCGCCCAGTGCAAAGCCGCTGCGGTCGGTGGCAAAGGGGCGCACCGCGCCGGCCGCTTCGCCGGGCTGGAACCCGGCCAGCGTCTGCATGGCCTGCCAGGCCAGCACCACGCCCGGGACGATGAGCGCTTCGCTGCCGCCCGCGATGGCGATGTCGACCTCGCCGCGCTGCACCGCCTTGGCGGCCTCGGCGATGGCCACCGACGACGAGGCGCAGGCGACCGAGTACGTGAGCACCGGGCCCAGCACGCCGTTGCGCATCGCCACGTGGGCGGCCGGCGCGTTGGGCATGAAGGCGGGAATGGTGAGCGGCGAGACGCGCCCGTTGCCGCGGTAGGCGGCTTCGAGTGCGGCGGCGCCGCCCATGCCGCAACCGGCGTAGACACCGACGCGCTCGGCATCGACGCCGGCATCGCTCATCGCCAGGCCGGCATCGCGCAAGGCGAGGTCGGCGGCGGCCACGGCCAGCTGGCTCACGCGGTCGACACCCGCGAGCTGCAGCTTGGTGAACCAGCGCGTTTCGTCGAAGGCGACCGTGGCGGCGGCGGCGGGTTTGGGGAGTTCGGGAAAGACCGGGGCGATGGCCGAGCGGCCCTGCAAGAGCGCATCGAACAGTGCGTCGGGCGCGTCGCCATGCGGCGCCATGACGCCCAGCCCGGTGACGGCGACTTCGTGCGTGCTCACGCTGTCTTGGCGGCCCGGACCTTGTCGACCAGCTGCGCGAGCTCGGCCAGGGTGTCGATGCTCGCGTCGTCGTCGGGCATGGTGATGCCGAAATGGTCTTCGATGGCGAACAGGAATTCGGCCAGGGCCAGCGAATCGAGTCCGCCGGTTTCACGCATCGAGGCGTGGGGGTCGAGCTTGGACGGTTCGATGCCGTACTTCTCGTGGATCAGGTCCTGCAATTCCTTCAGCGAACTCATCTGCGATGCCTGTCGTCTTGTGCCGCCGTTGATCGATGGGCTGCCTGTCCCTTGCGGGTGGCGGGCCACGGGGTCGATCCCTTCCTCGTTCGGCCTGTGTTGATGATCAATGGTGATTGATGATATCCGCTTCGACCTTAGGGAAATCCTCGGGGCGGCCCCGGATCAACGGGGGCCGGGGCGCCAGCGCAACGAGGGCAGCGCAAAGGCCAGCCCGAGCAGCGCGCCGGCCACCGCGTCGAGCACCACATGCTGCTTGACCGCCAGCGTGGAATAGGCAATGGCGGCAAACCAGGCCCAGTTGATCGCCTGCAACAGCCACGGCGTGCGCGCCGCGCGCAGCACGTCGGCCAGGCGCACGGCGGTGAAGATGGCGACCGCCACGTGCATCGACGGGCAGGCGTTGCCCGCCGCGTCCACGCCCTGCAGCATCGCGAAGCCGGGGTAGCCCGAGACGTCGATGTCCAGCGGCGGGATCTGCGTCGGCCAGAAGTAGAAGAGGCCCAGGCCGCTCAGGCACAGCGCGCCGATCCACAGCCCGTAGACCACCAGCTCGCGAAAGGTGAGCTGCAGCCCCGGCGCGAAGCCCACGTACACCCACAGCGACAGGTAGGCGCCGAGCGTGTAGGGCTGGAACGGAATCAGGTGGTCCAGCGGCGTCAGCGGCATCACCGTGACCGGGAAGGCCGGGTTGCGCAGCAGGTGGAAGTAGCCGATGAAAAACAGCCAGGTGAAGGCCGTGGTGCCGACCGCCTTCAGCAGGAAATGGCGGCGGATGCGCAGCCAGATGTCGGCGGTCCACGTTGCAGGCCTGGCCTCGGCCGCGATGTGCAGGGGGATCGGTGAGTGCATGGTGTCGGTGTCGGTCGCCGATCTTGCCAGAGCACCATGGCGTGCCCGCTCCATGCCCTGCGGCATCAAAGGGTGGCCGGCCGCTTGCGGTGCTGGAACGATGTGGGCGAGCGCCCGGTGGCCGCCTTGAACATGGCGCAGAAGGCGCTGTCGGTGGCGTAGCCGCTGGCCGATGCCACCTGGCTCACGGCCATGCCGCGCGCCAGCAGCGGCAGCGCGTGCGCCATCACGGCCTGCTGGCGCCATTGCTGCCAGCTCATGCCGAGCTGGTCGCGGAACAGCCGCGCCACCGTGCGTTCGCTGGCGCCGATGGCGGCGGCGCGCTCGGCGAGCGTGGCGCGGTCGGCCGGGTTGCGCAGCAGCGTCTCGCACAGCTGGCGCAGGCGCTTGTCGGAGGGCAGCGGCACGTCGATGCGGATCTGCGTGGCGCGCTCGACCTCGTCGACCAGCAGCGGCGCGATCATGCGCTCGCGCTGCGGCGCGTGCGGGTCGGCCGGCGGCAGGCCGTCGGGCGTGGTGTCGAGCGCGAGCATCAGGGCGCGCAGCAGCGGGCTGATCTCGAGCACCTCGCACTTCTCCCAGGTGGGCGCGATCCAGGCGTGCAGGTAGACGGTGCGCAGCTCGGCGTCTTCGATCAGCGTGATGCTGTGCGGCATGTTGGCCGGCACCCACAGCGCGCGCGAGGGCGGCACGATGTAGCTGCCGTCCTGTGTGCTCAGGCGGATCACGCCGCGCGTCGAGAACGTGAGCTGCGGCCACGGGTGCTCGTGCAGTTCGACCAGCGTGTCGGCGCTCAGGAAGTGTTCCTTGGCGCGCAGCGGTCGCACCGCGTCGGGGGCGTACAGGTGCGGCGTGAGCGGGCCCACGCTGTTGGTCGGCGCGGTGGGCGTGCCGCGCGCCTTGGCGGGAGTGGCTGGCTCGGGAGCGGGCGGAGCGTGGGGGGGGACGGCGCTTGGCATGGTTTCGACAAATGTTGTCGCTGTATCGCCATTCTGCCGCGTCGGTGCCGCATAGCATCGGTGCCCGCACCGGTTTTTTGTAGCAATCCATGTCATCCACTTCCTCGACAGCCGTTCCCGCCACCACTTTGCGCACCGACGCCCAACTGATCGGGCTGGTCGGCCTGGCGCATGCGGTGAGCCATTTCAGCCAGCTGATCCTGGCGCCGCTGTTCCCGTGGCTGAAGGACGCGTTCCAGGTGAGCTATGTCGAGCTCGGGGCGGTGCTCACCGTGTTCTTCGTGGTCTCGTGCATCGTGCAGGCGGCTTCGGGCTTCATCGTCGACAAGCTGGGCCCGCGCCCGGTGCTGTTCGTCGGGCTGGGCGCGCTGGGGCTCGCGGCCTTCGGCTATGCCATGGCGCAGAGCTACTGGATGCTGCTGGCGTGCGCGGTGGTCGGCGGCATCGGCAACGGCGTGTTCCACCCGGTCGACTACACGCTGTTCAACCGCAAGGTCGCGCCCACGCGGCTGGGCCATGCCTACAGCGTGCACGGCATCACCGGCAGCCTGGGCTGGGCGTTGGCGCCGGCCTTCGTGGTGCCGATCGCCATTGCCTTCTCGTGGCGCGTGGCGCTGGCCTCGGCCGGCGTGGTGGCGATCGTGGTGTTGCTGATCCTGTGGATCTACCGCAGCGTGCTGGCGCTCGATGCTGCGGCCGTGCACAAGGCCACGGGGCACGGCGAGCCCGCGCCGGTGGGCGGCGAGTTCGACTTCCTGCGCATCCCGGCCGTGTGGATGTGCTTTGGCTTCTTCTTTTTCTACGCCGCCGTGATCAGCGTGGTGCAGACCTTCGCGCCCGTGGCTGCGGGCCATCTGCATGCGGTGCCGGTGGCGCTGGTGGCGGTGTGCCTCACGGTCTACATGGTGGCGAGCGCGGCGGGCATGGTGGTGGGCGGTTTCCTGGCCTCCGACCCGTCGCGCTGCGAGCGCATCGTGGGCGCGGGTTTCGGCGTGGCCGCGGCGCTGGCCCTGGTGCTGGCCTTTGCGCAGTTCCCGCCGGTGATGGTGCCGGTGCTGTTCGGCGCGATGGGTTTCGTCTCGGGCATCGCCGGGCCGTCGCGCGACCTGCTGGTGAAGAAGTCGACGCCGCCCAATGCGACGGGGCGCGTCTACGGCGTGGTGTACGCGGGCCTGGACATCGGCCAGGCCGTGGCACCGCTGGTGTTCGGTCGCCTGATGGACGCCGGCCAGTACACGAGCGTGATCGTGGGGCTGGCGCTGGTGCAGGGCGTGCTGATCGCCAGCGCCTTCAATGTGCGGCGTGTGCGTCGCACGGCGCTGGTGCCTGCGTCGGCCTGAGCCCCTGGAGGGCGAAGCAGCGGCCCCTATCATCGGCCGCATGCAAGCCTTGTATGTCTATGTGATCGTCGGCGCTGTGCTGGCGGGTTTTGTGCAGGGCCTGTCGGGCTTTGCCTTCGGCATGGTCGCGATGTCTGTGTGGGCCTGGACGCTGGAGCCGCAACTGGCCGCCGTGCTCGCGCTGTTCGGCGCCCTCACGGGGCAGGTGATTGCGGCGCTCACGGTGCGGCGGTCTTTCGACAAGCGCATCCTCTGGCCCTTCGTGCTCGGCGGCCTGGTCGGCGTGCCGTTCGGTGTCTGGCTGCTGCCGCACCTGGACATCGTGCTGTTCAAGGTGTGCCTGGGCACGCTGTTGGTGATGTGGTGCCCGGCGATGCTGATGTCGCAGCACTTGCCGAAGATCACTTTTGGCGGTCGCGCAGCGGACGGCGTGGCGGGTGCCATCGGCGGTGTGATGGCGGGCATCGGCGGCTTCTCGGGCGTCGTGCCGACGTTGTGGTGCACGCTGCGCGGCTTTCAGCGCGACACGCAACGTGCTGTGATCCAGAACTTCAACCTCTCGATGCTGGCTGTGGCATTTGCTGTGCATGTGGCGAGCGGGAGCATCGGGCGGTCGGTCTTGCCGTTGCTGGTGTTGGTCGCTGCGGCTGTTGCGGTGCCGGTGTTGTTGGGGGCTCGGTTGTATATCGGGATCAGTGAAGCGGCGTTTCGCAAGATCGTGTTGAGCTTGTTGACGTTGTCTGGGATTGCTATGTTGGCGTCAGCTTTGCCTGCTTTGCTGGCTCGTTGAATTCCTGTTGTGGGTTTGCTTTCCGAGGCCGGGACTCGCCCCGGCGGGCGACTTACTTTCTTTTGCTTCGCCAAAAGAAAGTAAGCAAAGAAAGGCGACCCCACTGTCTGCGACCCTTCGCTTCGCTACGGGCAACCTGCGGTGCTCGCGTTTCGCGGGGTCTCGCAGAACTCGCTTCGCTCGAACAGCTGCGAGCCCTGATCCGCGAAACGCTGCGCTCCTCGGCGCAGCCAGAGGGGCTTTGACACCGGGCGGGCCGTCGCTGCGCTCGGCCCGGCAGTTGCCAACAGCCGAATCCCGTGCTCGCGTTTGCGAGCACGCGCTGCGCACGCACCACTACCAATCCCAGCCGCAGCAGGCGCAAAGCGCCTGCTGCGGCCCACTGGCCGAGCGAAGCGATGGCCCGAGAGGTTCCCCAACCCCTTCTGTATGCGCCGAGGAGCGCAGCGTTTCGCGGATCAGGGCTCGCCCTTGTTTGAGGTTCTATGTTTTTTGCAAGTCGTTCTTCGGCAGCAGCCGCTGCGGATCGAACGACTCAGTCCCTCTC
>Ga0209676_1000261_pt1 | contig 111202 bp, 111 predicted proteins | sample AraplaCvi_mLB_r2_FD_184282 | JGI IMG/M metagenome (GOLD analysis project Ga0209676, IMG submission 184282) | Arabidopsis root microbial communities from North Carolina, USA - plate scrape MF_Cvi_mLB_r2 (SPAdes) (version 2) | ecosystem: Host-associated > Plants > Roots > Endosphere | place...
CGGTGCAGTATCTGCCGCCGAGTGATGGCAGCAACCGTCTCGACCGCAGCCTTTTTGGGCGCGAGGGCAATGCTGGCGGCATGGAAGCGGAATTGGTCGCCTTCGAGGATCGCACCTCGAAACTCGCCGACCGGCTGGCCGATCTGCTGATCGAATTCGAACCGCTGGATGACGATAAGACCCTCGCGTATCTCGACGGCTGCGTCGCCGTGCGTTCCCGTCCCCTTAAAGCCGCCGATGACTATGTCTATCTCGATGCCCTGATTGGGGATGAGCCGCTGATCGGTGGACTTGAACCCCGCTTGGGCGATCGGGTGTTACGCAGCCTCTCGGTCCTCGGCCTACCCTCGACTACCACGCCCGGCCTGCTGTCCGAACTCAACCGTCTGCCCCTGCAATTCCGCTGGGTGACGCGCTGGCTGCCGCTCGACCGCCATCAAGCGGAAAAGGCCCTCACCACCTATCGCCGTCATTGGTTTTCCAAGCGCAAGGGCATCTTGACCTTGCTGCAGGAAAGCCTGACCCGGTCCGAAAGTCAGCTCGTCGACAGCGGCGCACTGGACCAGGCGAGCGACGCGGATGAAGCGCTTCGCGTTATCGGCGATGATCTCGTGTCGTTCGGCTATTACACCGGCGTCGTCACCCTGATCGACGATGATGCAACCCGCAGTGCCCAAGGCCTGAAAGCAATCGAGCGTCTGCTGACCAATGCCGGCGCCACGGTCGCGGTCGAACGCATCAATGGCATCGAAGCCTGGCTCTCCTCTCTGCCTGGCCACGCCTACGCCAATGTCCGCAGCATGCTGATCCATAGCTTGAACCTTAGCCACCTGATCCCCCTGACCGGGGTCTGGACCGGCAGCTTCCGCGACCGGCATTTCCAAGCGCCGCCTGTCATGCAGCTGGTAACCGAGGGCCATAGCCCCTTCGGCCTGCCCCATAACATCGGCGATATCGGGCATAAGCTCGTGATCGGCCCGACCGGCAGCGGCAAATCGGCGTTTCTTTCCTTCTATGCCGCCCAGTTCCGGCGCTACTCCAATGCCCGTGTCGTGATTTTCGAGCGCGGCGAATCCGCCCTTGTCACCACGCTCGCTGTCGGCGGCAAGGCCTATCGCCTGGGTGAAGGCAATGACACCGGTATCCAGCCGTTGGCCCAGATCGATGATGAGAACGAACGCCGCTGGGCGCTCGATTGGCTGACCGACATCCTGATGCGCGACGGCATCGATTGCGACACCGCCGCCCGGCAGGCTTTATGGGTTGCTCTCTCCGACCTAGCACGATTCGAGGCGGCACGCCGCACCATCGGCGCCCTTCGCCTGCTGGTGCAAAATCAAAGCATCCGCGATGGGCTGGCGACCTGGAGCGGCGACGGTCCCTATGCCGCCCTGCTCGACGGCAATCAGGATGGGATCGTGGCAACCGACTGGCTGTGTTTCGAGCTGGAAACCCTGCTGGATCGGCCGCGCCTCGCCCAGGCAGTGCTGGATGTCTTGCTGCATCGGGTCGAGCAGCGCTTCGACGGCACGCCGACGGTCATCATCCTGGATGAAGCTTGGCGCCTACTGGACGATCCGACTTTCACCAACCGCATCCGCACCTGGATGAAGACCACCCGTAAGGCCAACGTTGGGGTAATCTTCGCGACCCAATCCTTTGCCGATATCCTGGATCGCGATATCTGGACGGCAATCGTCGAAAGCTGCCCGCTGCAGATCCTGCTGCCGAATGCCGCGGCCGAAGCACCCGAGACCCAAGGGATCTATCGCCGCCTGGGCCTGGCCGATCACGAAATCGCGGCCCTCGCCCTCGCTATACCCAAACGTGACTATTATATCCGCGCGCCCGATGGTGCCCGGATGGTCGAACTCGGCCTTGGTGAAGTCGCCCTCGCCTTCTGCGGCGCCAGCACACCCAAGGATCGGATCCAGGCCCGGCAATTGGCCGCCGACCACACGCCGAGCGCCTTTAGTGCGGACTGGTTGACCGAACAGGGCCTTGCCGATCTCGTCCCGCATCTCGCCCGATTTGAGGAGACCCATCGTGCGGTTTCGTGACGGCGCCCCCCCTAACTTCCGGGGCGAGACCGCTCCCGAGGGCCGCTATTTCCAGGCGCGCCAGGAATGGGACGACCGTATCGGATCCGCCCGCGCCCAGGCGGCCAATTGGCGCCGCGCCTTTTTCGCCATGACGCTCTTGACACTGATTCTGGCCGGCGGCCTCGTTGCCCTTAGCCTGCGCCCGCAGATCATGCCTTACGTGGTGGAAGTCGGCCCGAACGGCCGGGTGAGCAATGTCGCCGCCCTGCCGCGCCACACCACCCCCAGCGACGCCCAGATCGCCCTCACCCTGCATCAGTTCGTGCAGCGCATTCGTGCCGTGCCGATGGATACTGTTTTGCTGCGCCGCAATTGGCTCGAAGCCTATGCCTTCCTCTCCGAATCTGGCGCCGCCGCGCTGACCGAGCTTGCTGATCGCGAACAGACCTTTACCCGCGCCGGCCGCGACCGCGTGGATGTCGCAATCCAAGACACCTTGAAACAGACACCCCAGACCTTCCAGGTCGCCTGGCGGGAGACAATCTATGGCCTTGGTAGCGAGAAAGGCCGCACCCGAGAGATGGTTGGCACCTTCCAGATTCAGTCCGCCATCGCCCAGGACCCGGAGAAGCTGAAGCTCAACCCGTTCGGCGTTTATATCCTCGCCTTCCAGATTACCGAGAGTAAAACGCTGCCATGACCCGGTTGTTTCGCCCCTTGGTCTTTGTGCTTCTGCCCCTGCTCGCCGCTTGCGCCGAGATGAGCAGCGTCTTTGGGGCGCCGCCACCTGCGACCGATACAAGCTTTCAGCCCGCCCAGCAGAGGACGGAACAGCCGATGATCGCAAGTGAGCCGCTTGCCGCACCGCGCCTTGATCCGCCACCGGCCCCGCCACAGAAACAAACGCCCAAGCTGCGCGATGCCGCGGCCGTCGAACAAGCCAATGCCACCGCCCAGCAGGGCCCGCGCAGCGAAGGATTCATCAATGCCGTCATGACCTATGATTGGGTCGAGGGCGTGCAATATCAGATCTATACCGCCCCCCCCCGCATCACCGACATCGGGTTCGAGGAAGGCGAAAGCATCGTCTCCTTCGGGGCTGGCGATACGATCCGTTGGAAGGTTGGCAAGACCTGGAGCGGCGAAGGCCGCAAGCGTCAAGAGCACCTGCTGGTAAAACCCCTGGCGCCCGATCTCGATACCTCGCTGGTCGTGACCACCAGCCGGCGCAGCTATCATCTGCGCCTACGGTCTTTCAATGAAACGGCCATGGTCGCGGTGCGCTGGCAATATCCCAAAGTCGATCTCTTCGATGCCGAGGCGGAAATGGCATCGGAGCCGACCGCCAATGCCGAGGAACTCTTCTTCGGCTACGAGATTAAGCCTCTGTCGGGAACCGCGCCACGCTGGATGCCACGCGCCGTTTATGACGACGGCCGCAAGGTCTATATCCGCTTTCCGCCCGGCTTTGGCACCAGCGAGGCCCCAGTCCTCTATGTCCAAAACGGCGAAGATAGCATGATCGTCAATTATCGGGTGCGCGGCAACCTCTATATCGTCGACCGGCTGTTCGAAGTCGGCCAATTGCGCGTGGGACAACAGTCCCAGACCATCGTGGAATTGAGGCGGACGAACTGATGGCAGAGGGTGATCCCAAATCGCGTTGGCGTGCTCTACCCGCCGGCATCAAGGGCCTTGGCAAGGGACCGGTGATCATCGGCGCCGCCGTTGTCGCCGGCCTCATCATGGCGGCCCTCCAGCAAGCGACATCCGAGGGATCCCAGGAAGCCCCCCCCCAGCATGTTCAGCTGCCGACCCAGATCACACTGCCCAGCGGTCTCGACAAGCTACCGTCGAGCTATGCCGACGTGCCTCTCCGCCCCCCACCGGCTGCCCCGCCCGCTCCCGTCGTTGACGAGACGGTCAAGCGCCAGGCCGCTGAATTGGAAAGACGCACCCGGGAGCTTGAAATCGCGCTGCGCGCCGCGACCGAGCGGATCGAGATGCTGCAGAACCAGCCGCCGCCACCAGCACCCGAGCCGATCATCCAGGAAGCTGCCCCCCCGCCGCCCTTGGACGATGAAAAAGCCCGCGCCATCGCCTCCGATATCTTCTTCGGCAATAGCGCCCCCGCAATCCAGGGTGGACTCGCCGCTCCCCGGGGTGAGAGCAATGGTGGCGAAGGAGAAGTGACCCAGGGCGCCCCACGCGCAGGGGTAGACTCCGAAGCGCTCGAATTCCTGCCGAGTCCCAGCCCTTACGTCCTATCGGCGGGCACCGTCATTCCGGCGAGCCTCGTCACCGCGATCAATTCCGATCAGAAGGGGTTGGTGGTGGCGCAAGTGCGCGAGAATGTCTTCGACACCCCCAAGGGCAATCACCTGCTGATCCCACAAGGCGCGCGGCTGATCGGCCGGCTCGCCGAAATTCCACAATTCGGCGAAGACCGCGTCGGTGTGACGTTCGAGCGGCTAATCCGCCCCGACGGCTCCTCGGTCCGGCTTGCCGATACCGCTGGCGGCGATGGTACCGGCGCCAGCGGTATCGCCGATCAGGTCGATAATCATTATGGGCAGATGGTGATCGGCGCCCTGCTCTCCGCCGCCTTGAACGTCGGCATCCGTTCGACTGCCGGCAATATTCGGGGCGATTATCCCACCGTCGGCCAGGATGCCGCCGCCGCTGCCGGGACCGGCGCCGGCCAGGTCGGCAATGCCTTTACCCAGCGCGCCATGGCCCGCCCGCCCACCATTACCGTCGCTCCCGGATTTTCCTTCAGCGTCATTGTCGGCCGGGATCTGGTCTTGCCGCCCTGGAAGCAGAAATGAGCCGCGCGGCAGCAGCGGGCCTGTTGTTCGTCTGCGGCCTTGCCGCCGCCGCCGCTGCCCAGACTCCGCCCGCCCCGCAACCCTTGATGCCGCCGACCCATCAACCCCAGCAGACTGCCCCCACGGGCCAGACGGCAGCGCCGGACCAGCCCCATCACTGGTTCTACGACATGTTGAAAAAAAGTGACGCCCGCCATCTCACCGTCAAGAAGCCGCCCAAACAACCCTCTCCGGCGGATTGAACCATGGCCCTGGAACCCGAACGCCTCACTGCCTATAGCGACGGTATCCTCGCCATCGCGGCCGACTTCATCACAACGGCACAACAGGCCGGCCTGTCGCTGCTCAGCCTGTTTGCCGTGCTTGATATCGTTCTTTTCGGGATAGCCGTTGCTCTGGGTCAGCGCGATTTACTGGCCAAGGGGATCTGGAAACTGCTGCTGATCGGCGCAGTTCTGCTGCTGGTGCGCGACGGCGGGGTCCTGATCCAGATTCTGTCGGATAGCGCTCTCTATCTCGCGCGCGGCGATCGCGCCCTGATGCCCGATCCGATTGCCCTGCTGGCGGCGGGGATGGCCGGCAGCCTGGATCTGATGCGGCTATCAGCCGATAGCGGCCCTCAGCTGCTCGGCGCCTCGATGAGTCTTTCCGGCCTCGCGCTGGCGATGGTCCTGACCTTCGGCCTTGCTGCAGGCGCCCTGCTCTATCAATTGGCGGCCTTTCATGTGACCGCCGGCTTTGCTCTCGTCATGTTGCCGATCGGCATCTTCGCGCCGGGTCGGGCCTTGCTGGGCCGGGCCGGGCGTGGGCTTTTGAGTGCGACCGTGCGTCTGACCGTCGTCGTGCTGATCTGCCTGCCTCTGCCGCCGCTGCTTGATGCCATGATGGTGCCGATCACCCGGCAATCCGCGCTGGATGTTCCGCTGGCGCAACTGTGCCTGGGTCTCTGCCTGCTGGTTCTGCTGACAGCCCTGCCCCATGCCGCGATTGCCGTCATCGGGGATTTTGCGGGCGTGGCTAATCCGCCAAGCTCCCCTACGCCGCCCGCTCCGGCAACCGCGCCTGCCCCCATCGGCCTGTCCACCCGCGGCTCCCTCCAGGCCGCAGCCAAGGTTCCCCTGGCACTACCGGCCCCCGCTACGCGCGCTGCGGCCTCAGGCGCCATGAGTGCCACCACCACCGCCCGCACCGTCTCGTCACAGGGTACCATCAGCGGACGGGCGACCGCAGCCGCCCCCGGCGGTCCCGACGGGGAACGCAGCGTCGCGGGCATAGCCCCGGTTGTCCGCGAGCTCGGCAGTGGACCGCGGTCCCGCGGAGCCCTCGATCTGCCCGGCCAGCTCCCCATCGGCTCCGCCAACCTCGAGCGGCTGGTCAGCGACGCGCTGCGCCGGTCGCTCGATACCGAGATATCGACCCGAGGCTATCAGGCGATCGCGGCCGGTGCTCGGACCGAGGAGGATGACGAGACGGAGACGCCGCCGGATATCCCACAGACTTAAGCGTTTCATGCAGGACGCCATAACCAGCGACCGATAGAGGCAGCGTTTGATCTGTTCATCTATATCGAACACGACGCAAACGGGCTGCGACGAGTCATGGAGATCCAAGGCGCTTTAGTACATCGGGTCCATTTCGTCCTTAAAGCCCTCAAGGATCCGATCAAACAGCAGCGCGGCATTCCAGCCCCTTGGTGGTCAGGATCTCGGTCACATCCCCCAGTCTGGGGCGGACACGCCTTTTGACCGATGCTTTCGCCATGAACCAAGCAGCCTGCCTTAGTTGGAAATGCTGCCCTTCGGCATGTCTGTCGGCCCGGCAAATTCCGCTTCCATCATCGCGCGGATGCGAGCCAGCGTCTTGGCCTGATCGATCCCCTGCATCTGCTCAACGGCCAAGGAAACATGTCGCGCGAGATCGGCGAGCAAAACGCCCCAGGCCACCGCATCATCAAAAGCATCGGGTCGCAAGGAGACATGTAGATTGCCCTGCGCAACCCATGCCCGGACGAGCTCCTGCGCCTTCTCCTCCCCCTCCGCCAGTGGCGGAACCTGCAATGCTCCGGCATGAGCCGAAATCTTCTTGGCAAAGGGATTAAAAGACATGGGAGGCCGTCTCCGTGATCAAATTGGACGGCGTCAGCTTAGGGGAAGATCAGAATCAAAAGGGGAGAATTTTATCTGCGGCACAACCACAGCAACACGATCTAGGACGCCTGTGTCAGCGTTCCCAAACGGCGCACCAACACTTCGCCCGACGCGGTATGGAAATGAATGACGCAGCCGCTGCTGCCGCCGGTAGACCGGGCGGCGAGCGTTATACCGGCCCGCTCCAGTACATCGATCGCCACCGCCAGATTGCCATCACCAACAGCCTGCGACTGTTGGCTGGGCATGGCAGAGGCACCGCCAAACAGCTTCGCTTCGATATCCCGAGGGTTCGATCCCAGCGCCAGCATTTTTTGCACCAACGCTTCGACCGCCACATCGCCATAACGTAAGGATCGGCCGCGCCCCTTGGCATAGGGCAGGACAAAATGGTTCATGCCGCCGATGGCACGCTTGCTATCCCAGAGACAGACAGAGATGCAGGACCCGAGCACGGTCGAGATCACCGTCGGCGTCGCGGTACAATAAAGTTCGCCCTGGCTGATGAAAACGCTGGGCAGTCCATCCTTCTGGTCGGCAGGCAGCATTACCGACTGCCAGCGCGATTGATCTCAATCGGCAAGAGGTCGAGCGGCAGCACACGATCAACGCAGCCGAGCGCGATCGCTTCTTTAGGCATACCAAAGACAACGCACGTCGCTTCATCCTGGGCAATGGTGTGGGCACCAGCCTGTTTCATCTCGAGCATTCCCCGCGCGCCATCATCCCCCATGCCGGTCATGATGATACCGACGCTATTGCCACCAGCGGTGCGGGCAGCGGAGCGGAACAGCACATCGACCGAGGGTCTATGGCGCGCAACCAGTGGACCATCCTTGATCTGGACAGTGTATCGCGCCCCACTACGTTGGAGCAGCATGTGACGATTACCAGGGGCAATCAGCACGCGGCCGCGCACCACCAGATCCCCGTCCTCCGCCTCCTTCACATCCATCGCGCAAAGCCCGTCAAGGCGGCGAGCAAAGGCTTCGGTGAATTTTTCCGGCATATGCTGGACGACCAGGATCGGCGGACAATCGGCTGGCAGCACCTCCAACACAGCTTTGAGGGATTCGGTTCCCCCGGTGGAAGCGCCGATACAGACGATGGTTTCCGTAATCCCGACCCGCACCCGGCCGCTGGGCGGCGGAAGTACGGCATCGGCCGTCAGTTTTTCCTGCACCGGACGCGGCCCCGCCCGCCGGGGAACGCCCGAGAGCCGGGCCTTGGAAGCTGCGCGCACCGCATCGCAGATCCGGACCTTGCTTTCCATCAGATATTGTTTGGTGTCGACGCGCGGCTTCAAGATGACATCCACCGCGCCAGCCTCCATCGCTTCCAGCAGCAGGGTGGAGCGTTCCTCAATCACGGCCGAACACATGATGACCGGGATCGGGCGCTGCGCCATGATCTTGCGCAGGAAGGTGATGCCATCCATGCGCGGCATTTCGACATCCAGCAGGATGACGTCAGGGATTTCTTCCTGGATGCGGCGGGCGGCGACATAGGGATCGGGCGCCGTCCCCATCACCGCGATATCCGCCTCGCTTTCTAGCACATCGGCCAATGTCTGCCTGACGGAGGCCGAATCATCGACGATCAGAACCCGAATCTGCCGCATGGCTCACACGCGCCGGAAGATCGACGAGCCGAGCGAAACGACGGGCAGCCCCTGGCCCGAAAGAGATTCTGAATGCCCCAAAAACAAATACCCCCCCGGCCGCAAATGAGCGCATAGGCGCTGCAGCACCGCCGATTGTGTCGGTTTGTCGAAGTAGATGAGGACATTGCGGCAGAAGATGGCGTCCATGTCCTTGTCGATGGCGTATTTCTCGTCCATCAGATTGAGACGCCCGGTCCGGATCATCTGGCGCAATTCAGGAACGATACGCACGACTTCAGTCGGCTGGGTCTTGGAGCGCAGAAGGTAGCGTTTACGCATCTCCATCGGCACCGGTTCGATCATCGCATGGGGATAGATCGCCTCGGTAACCTGTTTCAGGACCTTGGTCGAAATATCGGTCGCAAAGATCTGGGCCTTCAGCGCCCGGTCACGGGCCGAATAATCGGCCAGCACCATCGCCAGCGTATAGGGCTCAGCCCCGATCGAGCTGGCGGCGCTCCAGAACTTCAACGGCCCCGGCGTTCCCCGTCGATCGGCGATGATTTGCGGCAGAGCTTCGGCGATCAAAAAGCGGAAATGCTCGGGCTCGCGGAAGAAATCCGTCTTGTTGGTCGTGATGGCATCGATCAGATGGATCGCTTCGGATTCCATCCCGCCATCATCGAAGATATAGCGGCAATAGTCCGATAGCGTTGCCCGGCCGGTCGCCCGGAGACGCCGACGCAAACGACCTTCGACCATCACTTGTTTGGTCGAAGGCAGCTTGATGCCGCAATAATCATAGACGAAGGTCGCCAGGCGCCGCAGATCGCGTTCGCTCAAATGGTCGACGTCCGTGCGGCCCGTCACTCGATCCGAAGCTCCATCTGGCATGGGGATCTAAGCACTAAGCGCGAGATGGGGCGCCAGCAGCGCCACTTCCTCGCCAGAGAAAAGCCGCGGCAGATCGAAGACGATCACCAGCTTCTCGCCGCGCCGGCCGATGCCGCTGATATAGTCCGAGCGCCACCGCACGCCGATATCAGGCGATGGTTCGATCGCGTGATCGTCCAGGCCCGTCACCTCGAAGACCCGATCGGCGATCAGCCCCAGGATCAAGGTCCGATCCTCGATCTTGATCTCCAGCACGCAGATGCGGGTATTCTCGGTCGCTTCCTTGCGGGCAAAACCCAGCTTCAAGCGCAGATCGACGACCGGGACAGAGCGTTCCCGCACATCGATCAGCCCCAGGACATAGGGCGGCGCATCGGGCAAGCGGAAGATTTCGCGCACGTCGATGATCTCGCGCACCGCCGTCACCGGCACGGCGAAGGTCTCGTTCTCGACCCCCAGCGTCAGATATTGCGTCTGATCATCCACGCCTATCCGCTCCCTAATAGCGTTCGAATTCGGCATCGCGGCCATCTCCGCTGCCGTTGGTCATATCAAGCGCAAAGCCGCTCCCATTGCTCTTGCCGTTCGGCTTGCGAGCTACCCGCGACAAAGGCGAGGCAACCTTGGCTTTGGCAACAACCGCCGGCTTCTTCGCCCGGGCCTTGGCCGGCAGAAGCGGCGCTGATGCACCGCGCGTAGCGCTTTCAACCCGGAAGAAGGCGATGGAGGCCTGAAGCTGTTCCGCCTGGGCTGCCAATTCTTCCGACGTTGCCGACATCTGTTCCGATGCCGAGGCATTCTGCTGGGTCACTTTGTCGAGCTGCTGGATGGCGGTATTGATCTGCTCGCCGCCGATGTCCTGCTCGCGGCAAGCAGCCGAAATCTCTTCCACCAGATCGGCGGTCTTCTGAATATCCGGCACCAGGCTGGTCAGCAAATCGCCGGCTTCCTTCGCCACTTTGACAGTCTGCGAGGAGAGCGAGTTGATCTCGGCGGCAGCGGTCTGGCTGCGCTCGGCGAGCTTGCGCACTTCGGAGGCGACCACCGCAAAACCCTTGCCATGTTCGCCCGCGCGCGCGGCTTCCACAGCCGCATTCAAAGCCAGCAGATCGGTCTGACGCGCGATTTCCTGCACGATCGTGATCTTCTCGGCAATCGTCTGCATTGCCTCGACCGCGCGGGTTACTGCCTCGCCCGAGGTCTGAGCATTGGCCGCCGACTGGCGGGCGATCCGCTCGGTCTGGGTTGCATTATCGGCGTTCTGTTTGATGTTCGCCGCCATCTCTTCCATCGAGGCCGAGGCCTCTTCGGCGGAGGAGGCCTGTTCGGTCGCACCCTGCGAGAGTTCTTCCGAGCTGGCAGAGAGTTCCTGGCTGCCGGCCGACACATTTTCAGCCGCAGACAAGGCATCCATCACGACGGTACGCAGCTGATCGACCATACGTTCCAAGGCGATACCCAGCGTATCCTTGTCGGACAGCGGGCGGGGTTCAACGGTCAGATCGCCATCGGCAATCGCATCGGCCAATTGGGCCGTTGCGCGCAGATTGGTCGTCATGCGGTTCAGCGCATTGACCAAGTCCTTGATCTCGTCGTTGGAAGAAACCGTGATTTCCTGATTGAGATCACCAATCGCCACCGCATCGGCCAGATCGCCGGCCTTGCGCAGACCCCGGCTGATGCTGAGCGATATCCAGGTGGCGGCGATCCCGGCCGCGAGCAACGACGCAACCACGCAGCCGATCAGCAACCAGAGGGCCGCCTTGTAATCGGCAGCGGCGCCCTGCTTGGCAGCTTCCATCTGATTGCTGTTCAGATCGACGATGGCATCCAACTTGTCGGTCGCCTGATCGAGGATCTGGCGGCCCTGGCCGGCCGAGAGCAGGAAGGCCTGATGCATGCTGTCTTCGCGGGCCAGCGCAATGATGCGGTCCTGCACAGCAACCCAGCGCCCGACCCGTTCAAACGCCTGATCAAGGATCCCCTGATCACCGGAAGCCATCTGCGGACGGATCTGATCGCGGAAGGAGCGTGCGTCATTCAGCTGACCTTCCATGTGCTTAATATACACATCACGTTGCTGAGCATTGGCGGCAAGGATCGTATTGATCTCGTCGCGCTCCACCATCTGCAGCCGATCGATGATCCGCATCAGACCGATGAGCGTAGGGCCGTTATTGCCGCTGGCCAGACGTTCGGTCAACTGCTGCAGCCCTTCGATGGCCTGACGGGCAAGCGGCATACCTTCACGAGTCTGCAGGGCCTTTGCATCGGCCTGGGTATCGCGGCTGCCCAATGCACGCACACGGTCCTGGGTTGCGATATATTGCTGCCACACACCATCGAAGGCTGCAATCCGCTGCTTACCTTCCCCACTCGACAAGGCCTCGAGCTTAGCTCGGGTCGCAAGCAACTCTTCACGCAGGCGCAGCAGCTCGCCATCATACCGGGCGGTCAATTCCGGGCTGTCGGCCAGGATCAGGTTCTTTTCCGTCCGGGTCAGGGCCACGACGCGGGTTTGGAGCTCAAGCGCATATTGCAGACGCTGGGCAACGGTGTCGGAGATATGGACGACGGTCTCGTTAGTCGCGGACAGCTTAAAAAGACCGACGCTGGCAGTGGCTATCAGTAACAGCAGAATGAACCCGAAAGCGGCAGCGAGTTTCGTCTTTATGGTGATGCGCATTCGGGTTCCTTTCGAGGCCGGGAAGGGCGTTCGGCCCTTCCCTTAAAAACAGCTAGTAACGTTCAAAGTCTGAGTCCTGGGCGTCCGATCCACCGGCGAGATCGAGAGCGAAGCCACGCTTGCTGGCACCGTTCATCTTACGGGCTGCGGTGACCGGGCTCTTATGAGCCGGCTTTGCGGCCGGCCGCGCCACTGGGCGAGGTGCCAGGGTAACGGGGGCCCGGGTCGCAACGACATTATCGACTCGGAAGAAGGCGATCGAGGCCTGGAGCTGTTCGGCCTGGGCCGCCAGCTCTTCGGAGGTCGCCGACATCTGCTCCGACGCCGACGCATTCTGCTGCGTCACCTTATCGAGCTGCTGGATCGCCTGATTGATCTGATCGCCGCCGATATCCTGCTCGCGGCAGGCAGCGGAGATTTCTTCAACCAGATCGGCGGTCTTCTGAATGTCCGGCACCAGGCTGGTCAACATATCGCCGGCTTCCTTGGCAACCTTAACGGTCTGCGAGGAGAGCGAGTTGATCTCGGCCGCCGCCGTCTGGCTGCGTTCGGCGAGCTTGCGCACTTCGGAGGCCACGACCGCAAAGCCCTTGCCATGTTCGCCAGCACGCGCCGCTTCCACCGCAGCATTCAGGGCCAAAAGGTCGGTCTGGCGGGCGATTTCCTGCACGATCGTGATTTTCTCGGCGATCGTCTGCATTGCTTCAACCGCCCGGTTCACCGCATCACCCGAGGTCTGGGCATTGGCGGCCGACTGGCGGGCGATGCGTTCGGTCTGGGTCGCATTGTCGGCGTTCTGCTTGATATTCGCCGCCATCTCTTCCATCGAAGCAGAGGCTTCTTCCGCGCTCGATGCCTGTTCGGTCGCGCCCTGCGAGAGTTCTTCTGAGCTTGCCGAGAGTTCCTGACTGCCTGCCGAAACATTTTCGGCAGCAGAGAGCGATTCACTGACCACCGTACGCAGACGCTCCACCATGGTGTTTACATGCTGGATCAGATCACCGATCTCATCATTGGGCGGATTGTCGATGATGCGGGTCAAATCGCCGTCGGCAACCGCCTGCGCAAGACCCGACGCACGCCCCAGTCCCCGGCTGACGCTGATGGAAATCCAGATGGCGGCGGCCAGCGCGATCAACACCGACCCGACGACTGCACCGATGAGCAACGAGCGCGCGCTTTCATAGGCCGCATCGGTTTCTTCGCCGGCCTTGGTCTTCTGGGCGCGATTGAGGGCCAGAATGGTATCGAGCTTATCGTCGGTCTCATCCAGCAGCTTGCGCCCCTGAGTCGCTGAAAGCTGGAAAGCCGCTTCCTTACTGTCTTCCCGCACCAGCGTGACAACCCGGCCATGTAGGCCGCTCCAACGATCAAGACGTTCGCCAACCTGATCAAGGGTTGGACGATCGGCAGCCGGAACCTCGCGGGCCAGCTGTTCACGGGCAGTGCGCAGTTCCCCGATAGCACCATCCATACGCCGGGTCAGAACTTCCGCCTGACCGGGGTCCTGCAGCAGCATGAAGTCCGCTTCATCGCGCTGCAGCTCCATAATACGGGCCTGCATGCGGGCAATCAGGGTGGTCGGAGCCGCCTCGGTCAAGCGATCGCCGAGTTGGCGCAGGCCTTGGGCCGCGCCTTCAAGGGCCGGCCGGCCCTCCTTGTAAACGATCTCTTCGGCCTGGGCGACGCTGTCGTGATTGGCCAGCGACCGCACCTTATCCTGCAAGGCGATCAATTGCTGCCAGCTACCATCGAACGCGGCTAACCGCTGCTTGCCTTCGGTGCTCGACAGCGCTTCGAGGGCATTGCGGTTGCTCATCAAGTCCTGACGCAGTTTCAAGATTTCGGCGTCATACCGATCGATGGTTTCCTGCTTGTCGGCCAAGATCAGGTTCTTTTCGGTGCGGACCAGGGACACGAGGTCAGCTTGCAGCTGGGTTGCCAGTTGTAAACGTTCTGCGACCTGGTTGCTCATGAAGTGCAACGTGTCGTTTGCAGCCGACAGGCGATCCACACCCAGCCACGCGGTGGCAGCCGTCAACAGGATGACGAGGCCAAACGCGGTACCAAGCTTAAGCTTCACTGTGATCCGCATGATTATTTCATCCCCAAAGTTGTCCTAGACCAGGGCTTCTTGATGAGCCGCAGTGGTCAAAAGTGAAGCGCCGTCGATGCCGCGTTCCAGAAGGCGCGCGGTTTCGATGACGACGATGAAGTCGTTCTTGTATTTGCCGATGCAGCGAATGAGGTCGCTGTCCCATTTCAGGCCGATGCGCGGCGTTTCTGTCATATCCGCCGCCTCGATCACCGTAACCTCATGCACCTTGTCGGCGATCATGCCGACATAGGTCGGATCCCCATCGATATCGATCTCGATAACGATGATCCGAGTATCAAGTGTGTATGGCGTGCGTTCTTGTCCGAAGATCAGGCGCAGATCGGCCAGCGGCACGACCTTGCCGCGCACATTGATGAGGCCGCCGACCCACGGCAGGCTGTTCGGCACTTCGGTGACCGGCACCAGATCCAAGATCTCGCGCACCAGCAGAGCTTCGATCGCAAACACCTCGCCCGCCAGATCGAAGGTAACGACCTCCAGAGATTCGCCTGTCATCGGACCGCTCATCGTTTTCCCCTAGCCCGCCATACGCAGACGGTCGTCGCGACCCTGGTTGTTCTCGACCAGGTGCGGAATATTGAGGATCAGGGCCACAGCACCGTCGCCCAGGATGGTCGCGCCGGAGAAATCCTTGACCCCGCTATGCAGCTTGGTCAGCGACTTGATGACGGTCTGATGGTCGCCGATCACCTGATCGACGACGAGGCCGACCCGCTGTTCGCCTGACCGGACGATGACGACCTTCTGATAGGGATCGGCCGGCTCGCGGCTTTTGAAGGTGTCGCGCAGGCGCAGGAACGGCACCAGTTCGCCCCGGATATTGAGGAAGCTGCGCCCTTTGGAGCGTGCATCTTCGGCCGCCGACAGCTCGACGCATTCCTCGACCGCGGCCAAGGGAATGACGTAGCGGCCATTGCCGACCCGCACCAGCATGCCCTCGATGATCGCCAAGGTCAGCGGCAGCCGCAGAAGAATCTCCGACCCTTGGCCGGTGCGCGAGCCGATTTCGATGCTACCGCGCAAGGCTTCGATGGTGCGCTTCACCACATCCATCCCAACACCGCGCCCCGAGACATTGGTCACCTGGGCGGCGGTCGAGAAACCGGATTGGAAAATCAGCTGGAACAGTTCGGCATCCGATAGTTTGGCGCCCAGCTGGATAATACCGTTTTCTTCCGCGCGAGCCCGGATGCGCTCGCGGTTGAGGCCTCGGCCGTCGTCGGTGATCGAGATGATGACCTGCGAGCCGACATGTTCGGCCGCCAGCGTGATGCGGCCTTTGGAAGACTTGCCAGCCGCGCGCCGGACATCGGGCGGCTCCAGCCCATGGTCGATGGCATTGCGGACCAAATGGACCAGCGGGTCGTTCAGACGTTCGATAACCGTCTTGTCGAGTTCAGTTTCCTCGCCCAGCGCAACAAACTCGACTTCCTTACCCAGATCGCGGCCAAGATCGTGGACCAGGCGGCGGAAACGGCTGAACAGCGATCCGATCGGCACCATACGCACGCCCATGGTGGTATCGCGCAGTTCCAGCGCCAGCCGTTCGATATCTTCGGCGATCGCTTTGATCTGGCTGTCGGTCGAGGACATGGTCAGCTGGCGCAGGCGAGACTGGGCAATCACCAGCTCGCCGACCCGGTCCATCAGCTCGTCTAGACGCTCGGTCGGGACACGCACTGAGGCGGCGACCGCCGCAGCGGCTTTCGGGGTCTGGGCTTCACGGCGCAGATGGTTCTGTTCGGCGAGGCTAGACGCGAGGGTGTTTTCGCTGACCACACCGGCATCGACCAGCAGCTTGCCAAGCGGCTCCTGCTGCGCCAGCGCATCGCGGATCGCCTCGGGCTTGGCATCGCCTCGGTTAATCAGGATTTCACCGAGCCGGGGCGCCTCGATCGGGGCGGAGAGCGGTTCGATCTCCAGCGTCATATCGTCGATGACGAAGATGAAGACATCCTCGATCGCGGCCTTCGGCTTATCGGTCGTCAGCACGACGTCCCAGCCGATATGGCATTCGGTCGGCACCAGTTCGACCAGCGGCGGCACGGCATCCACCACCGCCACTACCGTCGCCGATCCCAGGTCGCGCAGCTCGTCGAGCAGCAGGAGCGGGTTGGTCCCCATCTCCATCACGTCCTTGGCAAAGCGCATACGGATGCGCCAAGCGGTCGGATTGGGCACGCTCGGCGCCGCTGCTTGGCTCGCAGGCGTCTCTTCCAGCTGACGCAGAATCGCGTCAGCCTGCTCTTGCGAGGCAGCATCCGGCTCGTTGATCAGGGTGCGGATATGGTCTTTTGCGGCCAGCGCCGCAGCGATCAGCGAGGGGCCCGGCACGCCTTTGCGGCGGCGCAGGGCATCGAGAGCGGTTTCGACATGATGGGTGAAGGAGGCGACGGCTTCAAAGCCGAACATCGCCCCCGACCCCTTGATGGTATGAAGGGCGCGGAAGGCCGCGTCCAGCAAGGCAAAATCATCCGGCGTATGCTCAAGGTCGAGCAGAGTCTGCTCGAGACCTTCCAGCAATTCCTGCGCTTCCTGACGGAAGGTTTCGGCCGGATCCATGCTCATGCGCCCAAAACCTTTCTGGCAACGCTCAGCAGCTGCTCCTGCTGGAACGGCTTGGTGATCCAGCCGGTCGCGCCGGCAGCCTTGGCTTCCTTCTTGCGCTCATCGTCCGACTCGGTCGTCAGCAGGATGATCGGCACGCCCTTGTAGCTGGGCAGCTTGCGTAGCTCGCGAATCAGCGACAGGCCATCGAGGCCCGGCATATTCAGATCGGTAACCACGAGATCAACTTTGTTGCCTTGCGCCTTGGCCAGACCTTCAGTGCCGTCGGCCGCTTCCAGCACCGTATAACCCGCCCCAGACAAAGTGAGGCGAACCATTTGCCGCATGCTGGCGGAATCGTCGACGCTAAGAATGGTCTTACTCATGTTTACTGCCCTTTATCGAACTCGAAGAGTTTTTCACCGACGATTACTTTGCCATCGCCATTTACAAAGCCGGCTCGTGCCATGGTTTTGAGCAGAAGCCCCTGAGAATCCGACCGCACCGACACACGTTTTCCGAGTGTTAAAGCGCTTTTCCCCGCCGCCATAATGACCTGAATCGCTGACAGATCGATGTCAGTGCATTCAGAGAAATCCAATAATAAAAATTCTGAATTTTCTAAAATTATTAGCGATTTTTCCTTAATATCTTCAGCATTTTGTATGGTTGCTGGATTGTTAATCAATAATTTACCATCCGTTTCGGAAAGCATTGTCATACGTTAACTCCAGCTCAACTGCTGCGGCTATCGCCAACGGCCTCTTTTAATCCCTTATTACACACGGTATGCTACAGGCGATTCAGTGAATCGGACATTAACGCCGGTCGTGATTCAGGCAAGAATATGGCGGCAGGCCAAGCGGTAGCTGCGTACGCACATGTTTCTGTATCAGGATACCGAGCTTACAACGACGGCAATCTTTACGTAAAATTGCACAGATGAGGCAAAACATGGCCGCCGACCTGGAAGATATCGTACGCAATCTTACAGAATCGTCCAATAAAATCGAAAATGGTTTTGTTGTCGTCGGCAACTATCTGAATCAATCTCTCGGGCATTTACAAGAGACCGAAGCCGGATTCGCTCTATTTCTAGAGCGTCTTGACAATCAAACGGTCGAACGCAGCAAGTCTTCTCTGATAGCCGCCGCAGATCAGGTCGAGCGGATCGGACAGGAAATCGGGGGCAGTAAGAGCAGTCTGCAGGGACTGGTAAATCTGACAGGGGCCCTTGCCAAACGCATCGATCAGATCGACGCCACCCTGAAGGCTGCCAGTTTTTTGAGCGTCAATGCCAAGATCGCGGCAGCCGGCCTCAGTGACGGTGGCACCGACTTTTCGGCCTTCGCCGCCGAAATATTCCGTCTGCTGAACCAAGCGCAGATCAGCATCGCCGGCTTTGGTCGCGACCTCTCCCAGCTGAATGGGCGCCTGGTAGAAGCCTTGCGGACACAAGGCGCTTTCGAACAGCGCCATGGCCTATTGATGCGCGAGGCCTGCGATCATCTCCGGCGCAGCGTCACCGTGCTGGAAGCGCAGCGAAGCCGAGCCCAACGCGCCAGCGATGCGATTACCCACCGCTCCGCCGACACCAAACGCAAGATCGGCGAGGCGGTCCGCGCCCTCCAAGTCGGCGATGCCACCCGTCAGCGGATCGAACATGCTGCTTCGATGATCGACGCCGGTCGCGGCGCCAAACTGCCGACCGAGGCTCGCGCCTGGTGGCAGGCTTTGGCGGCCGAAGAACAAGCCGCCGTCAAGGCCGCCGCCTGCCGCTTGCAGGCCAGTCAATTACGCCATGCCGCCAGTGATTTCGACCGCGAGGCCCATGCCCTTTCGACCACCATGGCAGCCCTGTCGCAGGGGACACGCGAGATTGGCGCCCTGGGTCAGGAAGTCTCGGGCGCCGATACAGGTAAAGGCGGCACTTTCTTCGATCAACTGGCAGCAACCGTCCGCGAGGCCCTGGGCCTGCTGGGCGAATATGCCGAAGCCCGCGCCCAGATCGATACGGCTGTGCGCACTGTCGCCCAGAATATCGACGAGCTGGGTCAGCATATGAAGAAGGTCGATTCGATCGAAACCGACATCCGCCTCATGGGCCTCAATACCACCCTGCGCTGCGCGCGTATCGGCGATCAGGGCCGGGCACTCAGCGTTATCGCCCAGGAATTACGGATCTATGCCGATCAGATCGCCCAGCAGGCCGAAACCGTTTTCACCGATCTGGATCAGCTGACCGGCGAGGCTCGCCAGCTCAACCAAACGGCCGAGGCGGAAGGCGAGGACAAGACAGCCGAGGTGCTGGCCCGCATTGCCGGGACCGAAGCCGAGTTCGGCACCCTCGGGTCGGCCCTGGGCGAGGCCTTGAGCAAGCTGGAGCAAAATGCCCAGAGCGCAGCCGGACCTTTGCAGAAGACCGCCGAGGCCATGAAGGTGCAGCAATCCTTGAGTGCGATCATGACCCGGGCCGCAGGCGACCTCGAAGCGGCCGTCGCGGGTATTCCCGACCAAGGTGCGACCGAGACCATTCAATCCCATCTCAAGGCCCTGGGCGGCAGCCATTATACGATGGAAAGCCAGCGGGTGATCCATCAGCTCTTCGCCGTCGGCGACGCGGCAGCGACCAACCTCGGCCCGGCAAAGCCCGCCGAACAATCGCTCGAAGATATTCTTTTCTAATCGCCTCCCCACGGAACTCGGCCCCCTTGAGAGTCGTTGACGCGATGATCCGCCCCGCCGGGACGGTAAACCTGTCAGGGGGTCCGCCATGCACCTCTGGGATATTGTCCTGATCGGCTTTGTACTGTCGCTGACAGCGGGCCTGAGTCTGCCGGTACAATCGCCGGCATCGGCGTCAACAGATCATGTGTGGGAGCAGATACGTTTTGCTGAGGAGTGACCCGGTTCTTTGGCACCCGGACCTTCCGCCCCTTGACGAGGCACTGGCCCGGTCCAGCCATCCTCGCCTGATCACCCCGGCTTTCCTCACGATCTGCTCGCCCCGTATTACCCGCTGCTGGACTTATTGGAACGACCAGCGGGCCGGCCGCCGAATGCCATCCCGCACCGATATCGATCCGACCCGCATTCCCGATCTTCTGCCTTATATCGTTCTGACCGAGGTCTTGGCGGAGCCGCCCTATCTGGTCTACCGCCTAGTCGGCACCAAGCAGGTTGCCGTACGCGGGCGCGACCCCACCGGTCAGCCAGTGCGTGAAAATTATATCGGCCATCACGAAGGTGACACGGCCGACGAGGTATTGCTGAATTATCGCCTCGTGATCGAACGTCAGATCCCGGTCTATGACTATAACTCCATCACCGGCCCTAACGGCGATGGCACGTCTTTCGATACCGGTCCGGTACGGGAGCGCGGTACCCTGCTCCTGCCGCTCTCCAACGACGATCGGCGGGTTAATATGATCTTTTGCTGTGCGGATATTGCATCCGCCTAAATCGAATTGTTAAGAGCGGTTTCCTTTCAACCGTTCCGATCTATATGCTGAGTTGATGATGGACCATTTCTCCACCAGTCGGCAGACCCATGTGGGAGGGTGATTTCCCACCCCTCGACGAGGCGCTAGCGGCCTCCACCCATCCTCGCATCGTGACGATGGATTTCTTGACCGTTTGCTCGCGCCGCATCCACCGCTTCTGGAGCTATTGGAACCAGCAGCGCGGGCAGCGCCTGATGCCCACGCGCCAGGATATTCATCCGAGCGATATTGCCGATTTATTGCCCTATATCGTGCTGACCGAGGTGCTGAAGGATGCGCCTTACCTGGTCTATCGCTTGGTCGGCACCAAGCAGGTTGCCATGCGCGGGCATGATCCGACCGGCATGCCGGTGCGGGACAACCACCTCGGACACCATATCGCCTTTTCCCCGGACGAGATCATCCTGAACTATCGGACCGCGATTGAACGGCGCCAGCCCGTCTATGATTATTATTCCCTGACTGGCCCAGATAGCGGCGATACATCCTTCGACACCGGCCCGGTCAAGGAAACCGGTACCCTGCTACTGCCGCTCTCGGCCGATGGCGAGCGGGTCAATCTCGTGATGTGCTGCACGGATATCAAAAACGCTTGAGCGCCGACGGCTAGACGCGCTCCAGGAACCACAACATCGCCGCGCCATAGCGACGGCTATCGAGCTGTGTCAGGCCATCAATGGGGGCCAGCATCTCATCGGCAGCCGTCTCGACCACAGCGAGGCTGCCCGAGGTAAGCCAACCTTGGCTGACGAGACTAAAGAGCGCCGGGCCGACCAGCCCCTTGCGATAGGGCGGATCGAGCAGGGCGATATCGACTGGCCGACGGGCTGCCGGCAATTTGCTGGCATCGGCCTGGATCACATGAAAGAGATCCGGTTCCTTAACCTTCTTCAGGTTGGCACGGGCAGCCGTCAGATCCTGATCGATCAGGATGGCGGATGCCGCCCCGCGCGATACCGCTTCGATGCCAAGCGCCCCGGTACCGCAGAAGAGATCCAACACATGGGCCCCTTGCAGCGATACCGGCACGAAGGGCGCATGGGCGAGGATATTGAACAAGGCTTCGCGGGCGCGGTCGCTGGTCGGCCGGATGTCCTTGCCGGGCAAACCGTCCAGCGCCAGCCCGCGCCAACGACCTCCAACGATCCGCATCGACCGCTAACCCCGTGGCTTACGGTTGGATGCCGGACGACCACCGCCAGCTGGCTTGCCCCCAGTTGCGGGACGGCCCGCCCCTGAAGATTTACCCGCGCCACCAGAAGGACGACCCGCCCCCGCAGGCTTGCCGGCAGAGGCTGCCGTACGGGGGCCCTTGGCACCCGCGCCGGACCGCCCTTCGGACCCAAGACGGGCCTTATCGGCAAAACTGACACCGGCCTTGCGGGGCTTTTCGGCCGTCGATCCAGCGCGTTTAGCAGCCGACACCAGCTTGCGGGGCGGAAGTTCGCTGTCACGCGGCGGCATTTTTTCGCCCCGCTTCACAAGGCCCGCGCTTTTGGCGGTGCCGCCCTTATCCACTTCCGGCGCGTCGCCGGCTTTCAGTTGATCGCGCAGCACACGCGCCGGGACCTCTTCGACCTGCCCTTCGGCAAGATACCCCAGCTGGAAGGGACCATAGGCGATGCGGATCAGCCGATTGACTGGCAGCCCCAGATGTTCCATCACCCGGCGGATTTCCCGGTTCTTGCCTTCATTGAGCGATACCGTCAGCCAGGAATTCGATCCCTGCAACCGGTCGATCGATGCGATGATCGGCCCGTACTTAATGCCTTCAACGGTGATGCCTTTGGCCATCGCTTCGATCTGGCCATTATCCGGCGCACCATGGACACGCACCCGATAGCGGCGGGTCCATGCATTCGACGGCAGCTCCAGCTTGCGGGCCAGTTCGCCATCATTGGTCAGCAAGATGAGACCTTCCGACGCCAGATCGAGACGGCCAACCGACACCACGCGCGGCATATCGGCCGGCAGCTTCTCGAACAGGGTCTCGCGGCCCTTTTCGTCCTTATGGCTGGTTACGAGGCCCGAGGGCTTGTGATAGCGCCAGAGCCGGGTCGGCTCCTTCACCGGCAACGGCTTGCCATCAACGACGATCACGCTCTTGTCCGTCACGATGACGGCAGCGCTCGTCAGCTTGTGCCCATCAACACTGATGCGGCCGTCGGCGATCCATTTTTCGGCATCTCGGCGCGAGCAAATCCCGGCCCGGGCGATCCGCTTTGCAATCCGTTCGCCCTTCGCTTCACTCTCGGTCATGGAGCTTACGCCGCCGCTTGGATAAGGGCGTCGAAGATGGCGCGGTCAGCCGGCGAGATGTGATATTCGGGGTGCCACTGCACGCCCAGGCAGAAGCGATAGCGCGGATCCTCGATCCCTTCGATCACGCCATCGGGCGCAGTGGCATTGATGACGACGCCATTGGCAACGTCGCGCACGGCCTGATGATGGGCTGAATTCACCGATGCTTCGCCGCTCTGGATGATCTTATGCAGCAGAGTGTTCTGCGCGATCTTCACGATATGGCCGGCTTCGGTGCGGGGATTGGGCTGCTCATGGGCGATCTCGCCCTGAACCTCGTCCGGGATATGCTGAATGAGAGTACCGCCCAAGACGACGTTCAGCAGTTGCTGGCCGCCGCAGATACCCAGGATCGGGATATTGCGGGCGAGCGCGCCCTTCATCAGGGCGAGTTCGAAGGCCGTGCGGCGATCTTTGGTGGTGACGGTCGCATGGCGCGAGGTCGCGCCGAACATCGCCGGATCGACGTCGAACGCCCCGCCCGTCACCAGAATGCCATCGAGCTTGTCGAGATAGGCCTCGGCCAAATCGGGCTCATGCGGAAGGCACATCGGCAGACCGCCGGAAGCCGCCACCGCATCGTTGTAATTCTGACGGATCGCGTACCACGGCATCTTGGACCAGCCGCCTGCGGGTTCGCTATCGAGGGTGAGGCCGATCACCGGCCGGGTGTTCTTGGTGCTCATAGCCCTGAAATTAGGCGTTTCAGGTCATGCTTGCAATGGCGAGCAAGTCTCGACAGACCCGCGTAACCGCGATAGGGATTGTGCCTGTCTGACAACTGCCGAAATGCGAGAGACCCCATGCCGCAAATTCGCGTCGAAGCCACCCCCTCCCTGCTGCAGCGCCTTGATATTCAGAAGATGCTGGGCGAGCTGCATGAAGCCGTCGTGGCCAATGCTACTCCTGCCAAGCTCGTCGATTGCAAAAGCCGCGTCTATGCCCTGGAAGCGACACGTCAGGGCGATGGCGTCACCCCGTCGGCAATGATCCATGTCGATCTGAAGCTGCTCGCCGGCCGCACCGTCGAAGCGCGCCAGAAGGTCGGTAATGCGCTACTGGCGATCCTCGACGCCCATGCCGCGCCGCACGCCAAGGGCCTAACCATCCAGACCTCGGTCGAAGTGATCGAGATGCCCAAGGAAACCATGCTCAAGACGGTTCATGGTTAGTTTCGCAAATACGTCGTCGCGGCCCTTTGGACCGCTCGGGATTTGCTGTGGCTGACCCTTGGCTGGCTGCCTTCGAGGCCGCTGAAGCTGCCGCCGCGCGGGGCGAAGTACCCGTCGGCGCAGCCATCATCGGTCCCGACGGCACACTCCTGGCCAGCGCCGGCAACCGCACTGAAGAGCTGGCCGACGCTTCGGCCCATGCCGAACTGCTGGCGATGCGTGAGGCTGCCGCCAAACTCGGCTCGCCGCGTCTCGATAACTGCGATCTCTATGTGACGCTGGAGCCCTGCACCATGTGTGCGGGCGCGATCAGCCATTTCCGTATCCGCCGGCTCTATTATTCCGCCTATGACCCCAAGGGCGGCGGCGTCGATCACGGTGCGCGCTTCTTCACACGCCCGACCTGCCACCATCGCCCGGAAGTTTATGGCGGCATCCGCGAGGCCGAGGGCGCAGCATTGCTGACGAAGTTTTTCGGGGAACGGCGTTAGATGCCCGCAAAACCCTTTCTGATCCTGCCTATCTTGAGCGTTTTGGCGTTACCCGCTTGCGCCCAAGACAATACGGCCCCTGTTGCGATCCGCCAATCGGCGCAGATCAGTCAGGAAGAACAGCGTCAGCTGGAAAAAGCGGCGCTCGCCGGGGATGGGAAAGCAGCCCACCGTCTCGGCAGCTATCATCAACTCTTCTCCCCAACCGGGCCCGACGGCGCCTATTGGCTGGCGATTGCTGTCGAGAATGGCACATCCGATGCCATGTATAGCCTCGGAGTGGCGCTGACCGACACCAGGGATGAGAAGAGCAGAACCCGCGGGATCTACTGGCTGAGACGGGCAATGTCCGAAAGCAGCTCGGAGCTTGCGAAATATGCCGCAGGCCGGCTGAAAGCACTCGGCGAGACGCCCTAATCCCCCAGCAGCGCCCGCATCTTCTCCAGCGTTGGCTTATCGAGCGTTCCGATCCGTTCGGCGAGGCGATTGGCGAATTCGGTCGCCAGCGGATCGAGGCCGGCGGTATCGACAACGACACGCGGATGGGAGAGATCGGCAAGGCGTTCGATCTCCTCGGCATCATCCCAGATCAGATCGAAATATTCGCAGATCTGGCGGACAAGCCCGCGCGACGGGCGGCCGCGATGGCCATTTTCGAGCGAGGAGAGATAAGCGGCGGAAATTTGCAGCGACGAGGCCATATACCGCAGGGAGATGCCCTTTTCGGCCCGTAAAGCCCGCAATTTTTCGCCAAAAGGCGTCATCGCTCGTCTTCCCGGCGGCGTTTCAGCAAAATATAGAAGGCACCCGCGCCGCCATGATGCCCTTTTGCCGCCGTTACCGCCAGAACGCGGTTGCGGGTCGCGGGCTCGTTCAACCAAGTGGGGAGCGCGCGGCGCAGGATGCCGCGATTTTCCCCCATCCGGTCGATCCAGGGCTGTGGCCCGCCGCCGCCCTTACCGGTAATGACCAGCACGCAGCGGCTGCCGCGCGCATGCTCGCCCGCGATGAAACCTTTGAGCGCCAGATAGGCCGCCTCCGCCCCCATGCCATGCAGGTCGAGGCGAGCGTCAATCGCCATATTGCCCTTGGCAAAGCGCCGCCCGGTCGAGGCATCGACATCCACCACTTCGCCCGGCACCAACGGCTTAGGCTTGCCGCGTTTCTTCGGCCCGGTAGACGGTTGCGGCGGATTGGGCAGTAGTACCAGATCGCGCACCGGCGGCTCATCCTTGGGTGCCGGTTCCGGCGGGATCTCTTCAATGGCAAGCGGATGCATCGGCACCACAGTCTGGGCGATTTGCCGCCAGAGCCGTTTGTCTTCGTCGCTCAGCGTCTGTTTGCGACGCTTATTCACCGTCAACCAACAGGATATGCAACCGGCGCGGCCCATGGGCGCCCAGTTGAATCGTCTGCTCGATATCGCCGGTGCGCGAGGGCCCGGAGATCATGTTGATGGTGCGCGGCAAGAGGCCACCCTTGTCCTTATCCCGAATACTATCGAGGGCATTTTCATATGACCCCGTCACCTGGCTGCGACGTACCACGACAATATGGGTATCGGGGAGGAAATTCAGCGTCGACGGCGTGTCGGGTCCGGAATGCAACACCAGCGTCCCTGTTTCCGCCACCGCTGCGACGCAAGGCGTGACCGACACAGCATCGCTATCGACCGCCACCCCATAGGCGACCTCCAGGGTCGGGCGGTTGTCCCAGGGGATGGATTTCAGGGCCGGCGCGGCCTTAACCGTCGCCGGCAGATTCTGGCCGGCGAGATAATCCGCGACCGCTGCCGGCACATCCGTGCTGGCAGCAATATGGCCGACGGTCGCCGCGAGACTGAGGGCCATTTCCTCAAACAAGTCGACCAGCCCATTCTGGTCCCGATCGATGCGGGCCAGTTGCACATGGCGCCCGCGCGCCGTCAGCCGTTGATCAAGCGCGGCAGCAATGGTCGGATCGAGGGCATCGCGGCGCAACGAGCGACGGATAGAGCCGAGAATGTCATCCCGTGCGCTCATCGTTTGCCGCCTTTCGAGCGCGCATAGAGATCCTGGAAGCTGCGACCCTGGGGCGCCGGCATGTCCCGCACATCGGTCCAGCCGCCAGCCAGCGGCAGTTTCGCAATCCGCCCCTTGCGTCCGGCCAGCTTGGAGAGGCCGAAGGCGCCTATCCGCGCTGCCCAGCGATAGAGCTTCGGGCGTTTGGCAAAATAACCCCAAAGGCCGAGGCCCCAGCGCACCGCCTTGGGCGCCAGACCCTGTTCTGCCTGCCGCTCACGCCAATGGCGCATCATCTTAGGGAGAGGGATCTGCATCGGGCAGACTTCCGCGCATTTGCCGCAGAAGGTGGAGGCATTGGGCAGATGCCCGGCCTTCTCAACCCCCAGCAGGGTCGGTGTCAGCACCGCCCCCATCGGCCCCGGATAGACCCAGCCATAGGCATGACCGCCAACCGCGCCATAGACCGGGCAATGGTTCATGCAGGCCGAACAGCGGATACAGCGCAGCATGTCCTGAAACTCGGTGCCGAGCATGGCGGACCGGCCATTGTCGATCAGCACCACATGATATTGCTCCGGCCCATCCGGGTCCTCCGCCCGGCGCGGCCCGGTCGAGAAGGTGGTGTAGGAGGAAAACTCCTGCCCCGTTGCCGAGCGCGCCAATAGGCGCAGAATACTCGCCGCATCCTCCAGAGTCGGCACGATCTTCTCCAGGCTCGCCAGCACCACATGCACCTTGGGCAGCAGCTGGGTCAGATCGCCATTGCCCTCATTGGTCACGATGACGCTGGTGCCCGTCTCGGCGATCAGGAAATTGGCGCCGGTGATGCCGACATCGGCCGCAAAATACTGTTGGCGCAACACGGCGCGCGCCTCTTCCAGCAGAGTGCGATGCTCCACGAGCGGCCGGTCGGGATCGAGCTGAGTGTGGCTTTTGCGGAAGGTATCCGCGACCTGCTCTTTGGTCAGATGGACGGCCGGCGCGATGATGTGGCTGGGCGGCTCGTTGCGCAGCTGGATGATATATTCGCCCAGATCCGTTTCGACCGGGGTGACACCGTTTTTCTCCAGATAGTCGTTGAGGGCGATTTCCTCGCCGATCATCGACTTGCCCTTGGTCACGGTCTTCGCCTCGACCGACCGGCAGATCTCCAGCACGATCTCGCGCGCCTCAGCCGCCGTGCGGGCCCAATGGACTTTACCGCCTGCGCGCTCCACCGCTTGCTCGTAGCGCTCGATATAGAAGTCGAGATGGGCGAGGGTATGGTCCTTGATCGCCTTGCCGGCATCGCGCAGCTGCTGCCATTCCGGTACCTTGGCGATGGTCGCCCCGCGCCGTGTGACAAAGCCCGGCTTCATATTGCCCAGCGCCTTGCGCAAAGTCTCGTCGGCCAGGGCAGAGCGGGCGTTGGCGATGAATGTATGGGTCGTGGCGTGCATAGTCAGCTACCCTCCCCGATCGCCGGACTATCGAGCGCGCCGGCCAACACTTCGGCGACATGGCGCACTTCGACGGCAGCCCCCTGGCGCTTGAGCTTGCCTGCCATATTCAGCAGGCACCCCATATCGCCCGCCAGCAACAGATCCGCACCACTAGCCGCGATCTTCTCGGTCTTATTCGAGACCATCCGGTCGGAGATATCGGGATATTTGACGCAGAAGGTGCCGCCAAACCCGCAGCAGACCTCGGCATCCTCGAGTTCCTTGAGGCTCAGCCCCTCGACCCCGGCCAGCAGCTGACGCGGCTGCGCTTTCACACCCAGCTCGCGCAGACCCGAACAGCTGTCGTGATAGGTGACCGTCTTTTGAAGCTTACCGGGCACGGCAGTGACACCCAGCACATCGACGAGGAAACTCGTCAGCTCATAGGTACGATGGGCGAGGCGTTCGACCCGCAGCAGCATGGTCGGGTCATCGGCGAAAAGCTGGGGATAGCCTTCGCGAATCATGCCCGCGCAGGAGCCACTCGGGGCGACCACATACTCATAGCCCTCGAAGGCCTCGATGACCTGCAGGGCGACTTCCTGGGCGAGGCGCTTCTCGCCAGAATTATAGGCCGGCTGCCCGCAGCAGGTCTGGGCTTCCGGCACTTCGACCGTGCAACCGTTCGCCTCCAGCAGCGACAAGGCCGCAAAACCGACGCTCGGCCGATAAAGATCGACCAAGCATGTCACGAACAACGCGACCCTGCGCTCCATAGCACCCTTCCAAAGTCTTTTGCTTTTCTTTGAAAGGAACTGTGGCGGAGGGACGGGGGCGAGGCAAGCAGACCAGCCTACCCCGCCCGCTTTTGTCCTATTCGGCCCGCCGAAGCAGCGACCACGCCCACCGGCGGGCGCGTATCGGCAAAGGCCTTGCGGTCGAGGATCTTTTCCTCGGCTGCGACCAACACCGGAACGGTGGCCTGGCCGACGACATTGGTGCCGGTGCGCATCATATCGACCACGCGGTCCACCGCGATGATATAGCCGATATACTCCAGCGGCAGGCCGACGGCATTCAAGGTCAACGTCAGGCTGACCACCGCCGGGCCGGGCACACCGGCGGTGGCGAGCGTCCCCAGCGTTGCCGCCAGAAAGATCGCGAGATAGCCGGCCATATCGAGCTGCACGCCGGTGTATTGGGCGAAGAAGATCGCGGCGATAGCCGGATAGATCGCGCCGCAAGCATCCATCTTCATGGTGGCGCCCAAGGGTGCCGCGAAGGACGCATAGTCAGACGGCACGCCCAGACGATCGGTCAGGGTACGCTGGGTTTCCGGCAGGGTCGCGTAGGACGACGAGGTCACGAACCCATGCTGGAAGACCGGCCAGATGCCGCGGAAATAGCTGCGCAGCGGCAGGCCGTGGATCTTCACGAGGCCGCCATAGACCACGATGATATGGAAGGCGCAGGCGAGATACATGGCGATGATGAAATCGCCCAGCGGCGCCAGCACATCCAGGCCGAACTTGCCGACCACCGCTGCGATCAGGCCGAAGGTGCCGAACGGCGTCACCTGCAGCACGATGCGCACCACGCGCATGACGAGCTTGTTGGCATCTTCGAAGACACCGCGCAGACGGTCGCCCGCCTCGCCCATGCCCGCCAGCACGCCGCCGACGATCAGGGCCAGCACCAGGATCTGCAGCACATTGCCGTCTGCAAAGGCCTTGACCGGATTGGCCGGGATCAGGCCAACCAGCACCTCGACGAAACCGGGGATCTGTTTCGGTTTCACCTCGGCGAGCGCTAGGCCGGTAACGCTATGGCCCGGCTCCAGCACCAAGGCAAAGCCGATACCGACGATGGCGGCCAGCGACGCCGTAATCACGTACCAGCCAAGCGTCCGCACCCCAAGGCGCGCGGCCCCGGCGCTATGGCGCAGGGCACCGACCGAGACGACGATGGAAACGAACAGCAGCGGCGTAACGATCATGCGGATCAGCGCGCCATAGGCATCGCCGATCGGCTTCCCCACCAGCTGCGCCGTCGCCGGTGCCAGAACGCCGAACAGGCCACCTAGAACCAGGCCCGCCAGCACCCGCTGCCAGAGCGGAACGGACAAATACGCTTTCAACATGTGAAAATCCTCGTGAATTGATGCTCGGAAAATAGGCACGGCTGGTTAAATTTTGGATAAACAGCATTTCGCTTCTGGTATGCGATAAATTTATACATGATTAATTCGATATTTAATCGGCCGAAAAACCCTAAATAATCGGTGACATGACAAAGCACGCAGACCCACGACCGACAGCGGAGCTCATATCCGTAATCGCCAATGACGATCCGTCTTTGAGCGAGTTTTCGGACGAGGCGCATAAGGCGAAGCTCGCCTTACTCTTCCGAGGCACGCGTGAAGTTTGGGAAGCAGCTCGTGAGCTCTGTTTATCCGAAGATCGCAATAATCGCGCCGCCGGCCTCGGCATATTGGGTGAACTGGGGCAGCCTGACCGCGTCTTCTCGGACGAATCAGTCGATGTTTTCGTTCAAGTTTTGCAATCCGAAACCGAACTCAACGTCATTCGAACGGCAATGTTTGCCCTCGGCCATCTTCAAAACCATCGTAGCGATGCAATCGTCATCCCCTATGCAGGAGATCCCGACGATGAGGTGCGCTACGGCGTCGCCTTTGCCCTCTGCGGTAGCACCTCCGTCGAGATCATCCCGACCTTGCTGACGCTTATGGATGATCCTTATGAGATGGCGCGCGATTGGGCCACCACGGCCATCGGCCAGACGCTCGAATGGGACGGGCCCGATATTCGCGAGGCTCTGCTGAATCGCACCGACGATCCAGACGAGATCACATGCGCCGAGGCTTTACATGGATTGGCCCGCCGGAGGGACAGCAGTGCCATTCCCTTCCTGATAAAAAGGATAGAGGAACCGGGAAAACATCTGGATCTCTTCCTTGATGCGGCAAAGTCATTTCTTGGCATTGCAGAAGAAGCCAAAATCGAAGCCGCCGATTTGCTCTTAAGCCTGCGCCGATTGAACACCTAAAATCGGGCTGTTGCACATCGCCTCAACCGATGGCATTTTCGGCCCATTGAAACTCGTGGCGAAAGGAGGGCTGCGAATATGTCGACGTTTTTCCAGCACCATCGCCAGCATGGCCCCGTTGAAGCCCTGCAGATGCGTTTGCAGGGCTGATCAGAGTACGGGATAGAGATCCCCTGGTCTGCCCTTTGACGGGTGCGTCTTTGCGCATCCCTTAATTTCCTTCCGAGCCAAGGCTCGGCAGACCAGAGATATCCCAATGACTCTCATCACGCTCCGCAGCCTCGGCGTCACGCTGGGCAATGTTTTGTTTTCCAATCTCGATCTCACCCTCGATGCCGGCCATCGCTTAGGGCTGGTTGCCGCCAATGGGCGCGGCAAATCCACCCTGCTGCGCTGTATCGCCGGCACCACTGAGGAAACGACCGGCGAGATCATCCGCGCCCGTGGCCTGCAGATCGGCCATGTCGAGCAGCATGCGCCGGATCGTCTGATGGGCCTCAGTTTCCGCGAGGCCGTCAGCGATGCCTTGCCGTCCGATCAGGCTGAGATGGAAAGCTGGCGGGTCGATGTCATGCTGGATGCGCTGGAGGTGCCCGAAGCCTTCCACAACCGGCGGCTATCCGAACTCAGCGGCGGCTGGTAGCGCCTGACCCTCTTGGCGCGCGTCGCAATCCTGGAGCCCGATGCCTTGCTGCTGGATGAGCCGACCAATCATCTGGATCTCGACCGCATCGCCAAGCTCGAAGCCTGGATCAAGGGCCTGCCGCGCGACATGCCTTTGGTGATCGCCAGCCACGACCGTGCGTTCTTGGATGCCGTCACCAACCGCACCCTCTTCCTGCGGCCGGACAATTCGCCGAGCTTCGCCCTGCCCTATGAAAGGGCCCGCGCGGCGCTGGAGGAGCATGATGCGGCCGAGGCACGCCGGTTCGAAAAGGACATGAAGACGGCCGACCAATTGCGGCGCCAGGCGGCCAAGCTCAACAACATCGGCATCAATTCCGGCAGCGATCTGCTGGTCGTCAAAACCAAGCAGCTCAAGGAACGCGCCGAAAAGCTGGAGACCGCCGCCCGCCCGGCCCATAAGGAACGCTCGGCCGGCGATATTCGCCTCGCCAATCGCGGGACCCACGCCAAGGTATTGGTGACGCTGGAGGATATCCCCGTCACTACGCCGGACGGCACCTTGCTGTTCCGTACCGGCAAGCAGTTCATCTGCCAGGGCGACCGGATTGTGCTGCTGGGCCGCAACGGCACCGGCAAGACGCGACTGGTAAAGCAGCTGCTGGCGGCGATCGGCGGAACGCAGACCGAGGGCATCAAGGTGACGCCCTCGCTGATCCTCGGCTATGGCGATCAGGCGCTCTCGACCCTGCCCGACCGACAAACGCCGATGGAAATCCTGCTGAAGCAATTCTCGCTGGGCGAACAGCGGGCCCGCAGCCTGCTGGCCGGCGCCGGGATCGCCGTCGATATGCAGGTTCGGCCATCTGAGGCCTTGTCGGGCGGGCAGAAGGCGCGCCTCGGCATGTTGGTGCTGCGGCTGACCGAACCAAACTTTTATCTCTTGGATGAGCCGACCAACCACCTCGACATCGAAGGCCAGGAGACGCTGGAGAGCGAGTTGCTGGACCATCAGGCAAGCTGCCTGTTGGTTTCCCACGATCGCAGCTTCATCCGCGCCGTCGGCAATCGTTTCTGGTCGATTGAAAAGAAGCGCCTCGTCGAGGTCGAGAGCCCCGAACCGTTCTTCGCGTCGTTTGGGTAAGCCATAGAAAAAGCCCCGGACCAGAGGTCCGGGGCTCGTCTCAACATGCGTCTCTTACGGCCTTAAGAAGTAGGCCAAATGCTAGAGTCTAAGCGGCGCGGACTTCGCTGATGAAGCCAGTGATCGCGCGCGTTAGACGGTCTGTTTCGTCGGTAAGTACCCCGACGGCGGTGCCCATCGCTTCGACCTGCTTTTCCGACGTCACGACGCCGTCACTAACGTGGCTGATCCGCTGGGTCACCGTGCGGGTCCCCATGGCAACCTCGGCGGCATTCTGGGCGATCTGGCCGGTCGCGGCGTTCTGCTCCTCGACAGCGGCAGCCACCATGCTGGTGATGCTGCTCATCTCACGGATGGTTCCGCCGATCGAGCGGATCGCTTCGACCGCATCGCCGGCCGCGCCCTGAATGGCCGCGATCTGGCTCTGGATCTCGTCGGTCGCCTTGGCAGTCTGGGTCGCAAGGTTTTTGACCTCGGATGCCACCACCGCGAAGCCCTTGCCGGCATCACCGGCGCGGGCAGCTTCGATGGTCGCATTCAGCGCCAGAAGGTTGGTCTGGTTCGCGATATCCGTGATCAGCTTCACCACGTCGCCGATCTTGGAGGCAGCTTCAGCCAGACCGGCCACCCGCACGTCGGCTTTTCCAGCCTCTTCACTGGCCTGGGCCGCGATGCGGGCCGAGCTGTCGATCTGCTGGCTGATCTCGCGGATGGAGGCGGCGAGTTCTTCGGCGGCGCTCGCCACCATCTCGACGTTCTCCAGGCTGTTCTGCGAGACGGATGCCACAGTGCCGGCTTCGCCGACCAGGGCGCCCATTTCGCCGCAGGTCTTGTCGGCCCGCTGACGCATGGATAGCGCCTCGTCTACCACCGCCTGGATCTTGCTTTCGGCTTCCACGGTGAAGGTCGAGGTCAGCTCTTCAATCCGGGTCGTGCGCAGGGCACGTTCGGCTTCGCTGGCCTTGGCTTCAACCGCCAGACGATCGGCGGTGATAGCGCCCTGGCGCAGAGTTTCCAGCGCCTTACCCAGAAGGCCGATTTCGTCCGAGCGCGTTTGGCCCGGCACGGTAACGTCGCGATTGCCGCTGGCCAGTTCGCCGACGACATCGCTCAACGTCACTAGCGGCTTCACGATCCGGCGGCCAAAGACCACCAGAACGGCAGCAATGCCGGCCAGCAGGGCGACAACGGCGACCGCAACGATGATCAGACGGGTGCCGCCTTGCGACACCGTGTCGGCGGCTTCCGTTTCGGCGAGCTTTTGCGCCGCATCGCGAATGCCGCCGATGGTCTGAAGCGTAGACACGAAATTCGCCGAGAAATCTTCACGGGGATAAGTGTATTTGCCGTCCGGACCACGGCCGTCGGTTAAGATCTGGTTGGTGATGCCAAGGCCTTTGGTGAAGAAGCCGGCTTCGGCAATACCACGGGCATCCACCAGAACCTTCGGGCTACCCTGCTGCTCGATCCCGAGCTTCACCCGAGTCCAGAGCGCATCGAGGCGACCGAAGAGGCGTTCGGCTGCGACGCCTTCAGCCACGCTCATCGGGCGGCCAGCGTAATAGAAGACGGTAACGGAGGCACCAAAGCGACCGGAGATGTCGCGGAGCTCGGCCCCGGCCCGAGCGAGGCCGACAACGGCGCTCAAGTTCGGGGAATTATGGGTTACGACCCCTTCCAGGGTATTCAAAGCCGGTTCGACGGCGGCGACACCGGCAACCAAACCGGCAATGGCCTGACCATAATAATTGGCCGGGCGCTGAGCCTTGGGCATTGCGACCATCTGGTCGGCAAAGCGACGGGCATCGGCCAGTTTCGCGGCTGCATCCTGCAGGGATTTCGCCACCTGCGGGCCTTCTTTGAAGGAGGCGGTCTTGGCGCGCTCGATCGCGGTGTCCATTTCCTTGTCGAGAGCCGCGCGGGCCGCCTGGACCTTACCACGGGTTTCCGCATCGATCACCGGATCGGCATTCAAGGGGCTGATCGTGGCTGACCGTTCCAGCGACGCCATTTCGCCGACCATCTGAGCCGGACCGATGATCGCGATCGCCTGGGAGGCATAACGCCCGCCGCGATTATCATCAATCGCGTCGTCGACGATGATGCTCGCAAGCACCAATACGAGAATCGCGACGCCGCCCATGCAACTTAAGAAAAAAGATCCGATGCGCATTAGTTTTCCCCCTTTTTTTACTCCGTGACCCATGGAGTAACGGCAAGGGTTGCGCTTTGTCTTCTCGAGTCGCAACTGCGAATTCTAACACTTTTAGTGCGTTAGATTCGCAAACATATGAATCAAATATTAAGTATTCAGCTGTTGATCTTAGCGACGATGTTGCTGGTCGATTGTCCAGCCGTCAGTTCCGCCAACAACACGCGGCCGCCATTTGCCAAGACCACTTGGTGTCCGACGACGGTTTCGACCGTATAATCCGCGCCCTTGACCAATACCTCCGGCAGGATCGCCTCGATCAGGGCCAGCGGTGTTTCCTCGCCAAACAGGGTCACGGCATCGACCGCTGCCATCGACGCCAGCACTAGCGCGCGCGCAGATTCCGACTGCACCGGCCGTGTCTCGCCCTTCAATTTCCTTACGCTGGCATCGGTATTGAGGCCGACGACCAGCTTGTCGCAGGCGGCCTTGGCCTGGGTCAGCAGCGACACATGACCCGGATGGATCAGATCGAAACAGCCATTGGTGAAGCCGACCTTCAGCCCGCGGGCCCGCCAGGCCGCAACCTGATCCAGTAGGGCCGTCCGCCCCATGACCTTGCTTTCGCCTTGCGCAAAAACCTCGCCCTGCAAGGCCCCAGTCAATTCGGCCGACGAACAGGCCGCCGTGCCGATCTTGCCGACCACCACGCCAGCCGCGGCATTGGACAGCGCGCAGGCATCCGCCATTTCGATCCCAGCCGCCAGGGCTGCCGCCAAGGTCGCGACAACCGTATCGCCAGCCCCCGACACATCGAAAACATCGCGCGCCTTAGTCGGCAGATGCACCGGCTCGCCATCCCGGCGCACCAGCGTCATGCCGTCCTGGCTGCGGGTCACCAGCACGGCAGCCAAGCCGCAGCGCGCGAGCAAAGCCTTGGCGGCGGCAACGCAGCTATCGGCGTCATGGACCGGCAGGCCGGTCGCTTCGGCGAGTTCGGCCCGGTTGGGCGTCACGATCGTCGCGCCGTCGTAGCGGCTATAGTCGCGGCCCTTGGGATCGACGACGACCATCGCCCCAGCCCCGCGCGCGGCACCGATCAGGGCCTTCAGGACATCATCCGTCAGCACGCCCTTGCCATAGTCCGACAGGACAAGGACCTTGGCATCCTTCAAAGCCCCAAGAGCGCGGGACACCAAGTCATCGGCAATCTGCGGCGCGATCGGCGCGATATTCTCGGCATCGACCCGTAGCAACTGCTGAATGCCGGCGACATAGCGCGTCTTCACCGTGGTGATCCGGTCGCGCTCGACCAGCAGGTGCGGCTCGCAATGCGGCATCTCGGCTACGATCGACGTGACGGTATGGCCCGGGCCGTCATCGCCCAGCACCGTCAGAAAGCAGCATTCGGCCGACAGGGCGGAGAGATTGCGCAGCACATTGCCGGCGCCGCCCAGCGTGTCGGTTTCGCGCGTCATCTGTAGGACTGGGATCGGCGCTTCAGGCGAGATGCGCTGCACCGCCCCATAGATAAAGCGGTCGTGCATGATGTCGCCGACCAGGACGATTTTCGCGGTCGAAAGCTTTTCGACCAGCGGCACCAGATCACGCATCGAGGCGACCCTTTCCGGGGCCTAACAGCGGTGCGGGAGGGGGCGGAGGCGTAGGTGCCTGGAAGGCTTCGGGATCGGCGACCGCCACTTGCGGCGCATCGGGCGGCGGAGCTTTGGGCGGTTCGGCCTTGGCGCCATCGATCGCGGCCTGCAGCACAGCTTCGAACCGATCGGCGATGGCAACGATATCGAAGGCCGTTTCGGCATATTCGCGGGCGGAATTCGCCATCTGGGTGCGAATTTCCGGCGATTCCAGCAGCGTGTGAGCGCCATTGACGAAGCCCGACAAATCGCTCGGATCGACCGCGATGCCGGCATGATTGCGGGCGATCAAGCGGGCGGCGAGATTGTTCGTCGGAATGCCGCCCAGGATCGGCCGCTTGGCGCACAGATAGGTGAGCGTCTTCGAGGGCACGGAATAGACGCCGGCGTCCGGCTCCAGCAGCACCACCAGCACATCGCCGGTCGCAATCACATCCGGCAGGACATCATAGGACTGGAAAGGCAGCAGGATCAGATTGTCGAGCTTCTCGGCCACCTTGCGTTCGGCCAGCCAGTCGCGCCCGATGCCTTCGGTCACCACCACGATGGCGATGTTCGGATCTTCGCGGAAAGCCGTCGCCAGGGCCACCAGCAGGCTGGGGTTATGCTTCAGCCCCAGGGTGCCCGAATAAAGGAAGACGAACTTGCCATCCAACCCATGCTGCTTGCGCCAGGGATTGTCGCGATTGCCCGGCGGCAGATCGGCGAGCGAGGCCCAATTCTCGATCACCGGCATCCCATGGTCGGGAATGCCTTCCTTGCGCAGCAGCGGTTTGAAATCCTCGGTGATGAGGACGATCTGGTCCGACTGCCGCCAGAGCTTGCGCTCCAGCTTCATATAATAATTGCCGACCATGCCGCCCAGCCATTCGCCGAGCTTATTGCGCAGGATCTTATCAATGGCAACGCCATAGACGTCTTGCAGCCAGAAGGCAAACCCCACCTTCTCGCGCCGGGCATAGGCCTGCAATTTGGCTTGGGGATCCAGCGGCGCATTGCCGCCGATGATCACGTTCGGGCGGAACTCCTCGACCTCGGCCACCAGTTTCGAGCCATAGGTCTGCTCTTGGAGCCAGCGTTTGACGAAAGAATACTTCTGGAACGGTTCGCCCAGGCTGATCGGCTTGATGCGCAGTCCAGCGGGATCTTCTGGCTTGGGGCGCAGCGGGCCTTTCGGGGACTGGAATTCCTCGAAATAGAGATGCAGCACCTTATGGTCGCGGCGCGCGAGCTCGCGCGAGAGCTGCACAGGGAAGGCATGGCCGGGATAGTCGTGGACGACGATACGCATCTCTATTTATCCCCACGGGCAGCACGGCGTTCATAAAGCTTGGCATCCACCAGGAAGCGGAACCAGAAGGTCTGTAGAACGCAATAGATCAAGCCCGGCGTGCCGTCCAGAAATCCGAGGCGCGCGACATAGCGATAGAGGAACAGCAGCAGCGCGCGCAGGAAGACCGGCGCCTTGTTGTACCAACCGCGCAAAGCCCGCTTCTTCTGGATCGGATCTCCGCCCATATCCGGTTTCACGAGGCCTTCGGCGTGTGACGCCTGTTCGATCTCGTCCGCTTCGGCATCCGACCAGCGGTTATGGCGCGCAGTCCATTCGGTCAGGCTCATGCGCAGATCGTCGATCATCGGCGCATGGATCTGAGCGGTCGGGCCATCGCAGAGGAAATGCTGATCATACTTGCGGTTCTCGCACCGGCCTTGCCCGGTCTTGAACAGCCGCATGTGCCAAGTCGGATAGAAGCCGCCGTGTTTCAGCTCCCGCCCCATGAAACGCACCAGGCGCGGCAGATGATAGCCGACGATCGGCGCCGGGAAATCGGCATCGCGCAACGCCTTGATCTGGCGGGCGAGATCGTCCGACAGGCGCTCGTCGGCATCGAGATGCAGCTGCCAGCCGTGTTTTAGCGGCAGGGTCTCGATCGCCCAATTGCGCTGAGCGCCATAATTCTCGAACGGGTGTTGGTGCAGCACCGCCCCCGCTGCCCGCACCAGATCGAGCGTGCGATCAGTCGAGCCGCTATCGACGACATGAATATCGTCCGAAACCGCCTGCGCGCTGGCCAGAGTGGCGGCGATGGTAGCTTCGGCATTGAAGGTGAGGATAACGACAGAAAGGGACATGGCTCTGTTTTAACGGGGTAAGGGGCGGGCGCAAACTGACTTCTTCGTTAGGCAGCAGTATGGCATGCCCGTTCTCGGGCCAAACGGCCTCAAGTAGGGCGAAGCCCGATAGGCCCATACAAATTGACAAACCCGACCGAACGGTCGGGTTTGTCATGAAATCGTCATATTCCGCACTGGCATCCGTCATCACAGATGGCTACCGTGAAACCCATCATTATCTTTTCGTGGATGGATCACCCATGCGCCGCTCTTCCCTTGTCGTAGCCCTGCTGGCCGGCTCCCTTTTCACGGGCGTCGCCCACGCCCAGACCGCCAAGCTGCGCATCATGGAAACGTCGGATCTCCACACTAACCTCGTGAACTACGACTATTACAAGGATGCCGAAGATCAGAGCTTCGGCTTCTCCAAGACCGCGACCGTGATCCGCCAGACCCGCGCGGAAGTGAAGAACAGCCTGCTGATCGATTGCGGCGATCTGCTGCAAGGCACGCCGCTCGCCGATTACGTCGCCAAGGTGAAAGGCCTGAAGCCCGGCGAAATCCATCCGATGTATCAGGCGATGAATGCGCTGGGATACGACGTCGCATCCTTCGGCAATCACGAATTCAACTACGGCCTGCCGTTCCTGGAAAACGCCATCAAGGGCGCGAAATTCCCTTACTCCGCCGCAAACATCTTCAAGGGCACGACGAACGAACCCTGGTCGCGCCCCTACGTCATGCTGGAGCGCACCTTCAAGGATGACACCGGCGTCGATCAGAAGATGAAGATCGCCGTGATCAGCGCCGTGCCGCCGCAGATCATGCAGTGGGATAAGGTCAATCTCGAAGGCAAGCTCAACACTAAGGACATCACCGAATCGATCGAGAAGATGGTCCCGGTGGTGCGCAAGGCCGGCGCCGACCTTGTTATCGTCGCGGCCCATACGGGCATCGGCATTCCCGACGTCAAGAAGGGCGATATGTCCGAAAACGTCGGTTATGCCCTGACCCTGCTGCCCGGCATCGACGTCGTGCTGACCGGTCATCAGCATCTCTCTTTCCCCGGCGGCTTCAAGGATCTACCCAATACCGATGCCACCCGCGGCCTCGTCAATGGCAAGCCAGTCTCCATGCCCGGCTTCTGGGGCAGCCATCTCGGTGTGATCGACATCAATCTTGCCAAGCGCGATGGCAAATGGACGGTCGACAACGCCGAATCGTCCCTGCGCCCGATCTCCAAACTCGATGAAAACCGCAAGCGCGTGCCGCTGGTCGAAAATGATGCCGAGGTCATGGCAATGGCCAGGGGCATCCATGAAGAGACCCTGAAGTACATCCGCGCGCCGTTCGGCAAGATCGAAGCCCCAATCTACAGCTACTTCTCGCTGGTGCAGGACGATCCTTCCATCCAGATCGTCTCGGATGCCCAGGTCTGGTACGCCCAGAAGGCCCTGAAAGGCACGAAGTACGAAAGCCTGCCGATCCTGTCGGCGGCGGCGCCCTTCAAGGCCGGCGGCCGTGGCGGCGCGACCTATTACACCGACGTCGCGGCCGGCGAGATCGCGATCAAGAACGCCAACGACCTTTACCTCTATCCCAACACCCTGCAGATCGTGACCTTGAACGGGGCGGGTGTGCGCGAATGGCTGGAGATGTCGATGGGCATCTTCAACAAGATCGACGCCAACAAGACCGAACCGCAGAACGTCGTCGACAATGGCTTCCCCAGCTATAACTTCGACGTCATCGATGGCGTAAAATACGAGGTCGATCTGACCCAGGACCGCCGCTACAACAATGACGGTAAGCTGGTCGCCGAGGGCGCCCATCGCATCAAGAACCTCTCGTTCCAGGGCAAGCCGATCGATGACAAGCAGGAGTTCGTCGTCGTCACCAACAACTACCGTGCGTCTGGCGGCGGCAAGTTCCCGGGCGTTGACGGCAAGAATGTCATCCTGCAAAGCCCGGATGAAAACCGTCAGGTCCTGATCGACTATATCTCGGAAAAGAAGAGCGTGAACCCGACCGCCGATGGCAATTGGACCTTCGCCAAGGTTGGCAAGCCGGTGACCATCGCCTTCGACAGCTCGCCCGCCGCTGAAAAATACCTCAGCACCATCAAGGGCGCCTCCAAGCTCGGCGATGGCGAAAACGCCTTTGTGCGCTATGGCCTCAAGCTGGACTAAACGGCACGAGCCTAGGAATATCGAAAGCCGGGGGTTTCCCCGGCTTTCTTCTTTTTGCCCGCCGTTTTAGAATCAGCACCATGACCTTGCCTGATGATGATCTCGTCGAACGCCGTTTCTATGCTGTCGGAGCCACGATCTTGGCTGAAGGCGCTGCCGCCGACGGCTTCTTCCTGATCGAGCGCGGCGAGGTCGAAGTCGTAAAATCCAGTCCCGACGGCCCGCATCGCCTCGGTCGCATGGGCGAAGGTGACATCTTCGGCGAAATGGCGCTGATCGACGATAGCCCGCGTTCAGCCTCGGTCATCGCCATCACGCCGACGATCTGCCGGCTCTTCCCACGCTCGATCCTTGAGGAAAGCGTCAAGGGATCGAACGGCCTGGTCCGCAACGTCCTTAATCTCTTTGTACGCAACCTGCGCCATTCGACCAACCTGCAGGTCGAAAACCGCCGCCTGCTGCGCGAGCTGACCGATTTCCGCGACCGTCTGACCGACGAACTGGATGTCGCCCGCCATATGCAGATGGAACTGGCGCCGCCCGCCGACGAATGGCCCGAGCTCGGCCAGCGCGCCGGGATCGATCTCTCGGCCGTGTTCGAGCCCTCTTCGGAAGTCGGCGGTGATCTCTGGTCGGCCTTCCCGGTTGGCGAGGATGGCATCGGCCTCTTTCTGGGTGACCTGACCGGCCATGGCGTGGTCGCGGCCGTCAATGCCTTCCGCCTTCACACGCTGCTGCCGACCCTCTCCCATGTCGCCGATGATCCCGGCGCCTTCTTGACCGCGCTCAATCAGCGGCTGGCTTCCATCCTGCCGCTCGGCCAGTTCGCCGTCGCTGCCTATGCCGTCATCCATCCCGGCAAACCGCTCGCCTATGCCGCCGCCGGTTGGGAATGCGCGCTGATCCATGCGCCGGACGGCAGCGACACCCCGCTGTTTGGCGATGGGCTGCCGCTCGGTATTTCCAGCGACGAGAGCTATCAGACCTGCCACTTCCCCTTCGAGGCCGGCAACCATCTGCTGATCTATTCCGACGCCCTGTCCGAAGCCTATAAAGGCGCCGAGCGGATCACCGACGAGGAGTTGTCGGCGACCCGCACCGTGGCGCTGGCTGCCCGCAAGAATGTGCCGGAAGCCTGGATGGCGGGCCTCAAGGATCTCGGCATCCGCCCGCTGGATGATGACCTGACGATCGTCTGCGCAACTAGGCGCTAGGCAGATCCAGGCCGATCGGCAGCGAGATCCAGATAACGGTCTGCGCTTCGGGCGAATGGCGGGAGAGATGGCCCTTGCCGTGGGTATCCGCCACTAAGACAAAGCTGCCCGCCGGCACGTGGCGCACCTCCCCATCGCTCGTCTCATAGTCGACCGACCCATCCAGCCGCACCGTCAACACCGGCTCCGGCACCCCATGCCAGGCAATTTCTCGCATGCCCGCCGGGATATGGGTGATGCGCAGGCGAGACGCCGGATAGTCGGCCGACACATCGAACGGCACGGCTTCGGGATGCACAAACTTCTTGGTCGTCGGGATCTCGACCTCGTCGAAATGCGATTCACCATCCGGAGTGGCATAGATACGCAGACACTTCATGGCGGGCTTCTTCCTTCTGGTTCGGCAGGCCTCAAGTAGCGTGAAGCGCGATAAGCCAACAAGGGTTACCGATCGTAGTGCTGCACCAACTGGCTGAGCCCTTTGCGCAGCAGTGCCAAGCCATCGGACAATGACACCCGCTTCAAGACCGCCCATTCTTCGACCGGCTGGCCAAGGCAGCAAACATGCACGATGACCGGCGAGAGACGGGGCGACAGTGCCCGCATGGCAGCAACATAGCGTTTGCGCGCCAGGCAGGATTGGATGGAGATATCCCCCTGATCGTCTCCTTCGGGCGGGCTCGGCAGACCGTCATAATGGCAGCGCGCCAACCGCTCGAATTCCCCGCCGCCAAAATCCTCCCGCAGGCGCAGCCCCGCCTGCCAGTGATCGGTCGTCACCAGCCGCTGGCGGCGATAGCGATCGAGCGGCAGTTCGTTGCGGCTGATCACCGGCGCATCCTCGACTTCAATCGGCGCGACGTCCAAGGGAATAACGGCAGGCCGGGCACGCACCGGCGCGATCTGCGCCAGGGCGCGATATTGCACAATCGGAACGCGGCGGCGACGGGTGATAACAACCATAAAAGGGGCTCCTCTCGAACGGCAGGATCAGGGGCGAATGACTCCCTGGAGTTGGGAACGCCGTTCGCTTTGCACGCCCCGATTATGTGCCTAATTGGTGCAATTCTGTCAATACGGTGTTTATTGCACCAAAATGATTTTTGCCCTAGACTCCGATTATGCAGAATAAGCTCCGTGTCCTTCGCCTTGCCAAAGGCCTGACGCTCGAACAGCTCGCCGAGGCCGCCGGAACCTCGCATCAGCAGGTTTTGCGCCTGGAAAAGGGCGAGCGTCGCCTGACCGTCGATTGGATGGTGCGCCTAGCCCAGCCGCTGGGGGTCGAGCCAAAAGACCTGCTACCCGATCCCACCGCCCCCCTGATACAGCCGTCGCCCGCACCAAGTTTTGCACCAAATCAGGACATGATCTCGGTGCGTTCGGCCGCGCGCGGGGGCGATGATCAGCGGATGTTCCTGGAAGATGGGCCGATCGACTATGTGCCGCGCCCACCGGTCTTAAGAAACGTGCGCGATGCCTATGCGATCTATGTCGTTGGGGAAAGCATGGTGCCGCGCTATCGCCCCGGCTTCCTGCTGCACATCAACCCCTATAAGCCACCCCGACGCGACAATGGCGTCGTGGTCTACAAGCGTGACCAGGCGGTGCTGATCAAGGAATTCGTCGAGGCCAGCCCGACCGAACTTGTCCTGCGCCAGTTCAACCCGAACATCGAACTACGCATCGACCGTACCGACATCGTCGAATTCCACACAGTGGTCGGGACGGAAGAAGCCTAGGCTCTTGCAGATCACATTCGACAAGCCTATCTTGCGGTAAGGAATTTTCCTTACCTAAGGCTTTGTGCCGATGAGCGCCCCCCTGATCAAAGAAATCGCGACCATCACCGCCAAGGGCCAGACCACCTTGCCCAAGGCGGTGCGTCAGGCGCTCTCTGTCGGGCCGGGCGACAAGATCGCCTATGAGATCGATCAGGCTGGCCAGGTGGTCGTTAGTCGGGCAGATGCGGAAGATGATGACGCCGTCCTTGCGGCCTTCCTCGGCTTCATTGCCAAGGACATGGCAGCAAACCCGGACAATCTGACCTTGCTACCGCCCGACCTGATCGAACGTATTGAAGCTCTGGTTGGCCAAGCCGATATCGATCTGGATGAGGCGATCGAAGGCGACATCGCGCTTTGACCGTCGCCCACGGTTGGACACTCTTCGCGCATCCTTTGTTTGTCGGGCAGTTGGAGAAACTGGCCGCTGCCGTCGAACGCGAGCAGGCGAAGCACCCCGACACCTATCGCTCGACCGCCAACGCCAAGCTGCTCGCTGCGATCCGCAAGCTGACCCTCAATGTGATCCCGGCCGATCCGGCTGATGCCTCCTATCGTCAAGGCAACACGCTGGGCCCGAACCATCGCCATTGGTTCCGGGCAAAGTTCGGCAACGGCCGGTTTCGGCTGTTCTTCCGCTATAATGCAGCCGCCAAGATTATCGTCTATGCCTGGGTCAATGACGATCAGTCACTACGCACTTATGGAGCCAAGACCGACGCCTATCACGTCTTTGCCAAGATGCTCGGGACAGGCAATCCACCGGATGATTGGCAAGCTTTGGTGAAAGCCTCGTTGCCCCTCGCCTAGACCCAACCGAAATGGTTGCGCACGGCGCTGAGGCTCCAACCGATTTCCTGGGCGCGATGGCCGGGACGCGGCAGGACGCTGGGGTCGCGTTCCTTGTTGTAGAGATAGAGCACCGGCGCGCCGTAGCGCTCATAATGCGCGTGCTGGGGTTCGGGGCTGAGCAGCACCAGCTTTTCCAGCGACCAGCCGACCTGGGCAAAATGGCTCAGGTACTCATGCGCCTTGCCGAACGGCCCTCGCATCGGATCGGGATATGAATCCAATTCCAACGACATCAGCACATTGAAATAGCTGAGCGCGATTGGCGGATTCTGTGCCGCAAGATCAGCCGCCGCCTGGGAGACGGTCGAAACCACCTGTTCTGGCTGCATGTCGGCTTCCTGCCACGAGCGGCGCAGGCAATAGAGGCGCATCAGTCCACCGCCCTGCAGCGTTACCTGATGGAACTGGTCCGACGCGCCGTCAGCCTGCGGATCGACACCGCTGTTGCCGGGGCCAAACAGGCTGGTGAGATGCCCGATGAGGGTAGATTTTCCCGATGAGGGGCGGCCGACAACGGCCCATACTCTGACACGCGGTACATGACCAACAGACGCATTGCGGGTCGGCTTATCCATGGCATCGGCAGGCTGCGGCATAGGTCCCCCTTCGAGATCACTTACAAAACACTACGGACTTAGACCTTCCGCAGCCAGACCTTCGTATCGTGAAACAGCGCCCCGCCGTTCGGCTGGCCGGCTTCATCACTAACAAGGCTATTGATGCCACGCCCACCCTTGAAGTCGTGGTTGCTCCAGAGTCCCTCGGCCACCAGCAGCCCATCCGCCTGCCCCATCGCCACCTGAGCCGTCAGCAGCACCGTGCCGCGCCCATTGCCGATCTCGACCAGATCACCCTCGGTAATCTCATAGGCGGCTGCGGTCGCGGCGGTGAGGCGCAGATAAGGCTTCCCCTCCTTCTGCCGCCAGCGCTCCACATGGGTGAAGCTTGTATTGAGGAAGTTGCGAGCCGGCGGCGCGATCATCCGGAAGGGATGATCGGCATCGGGTTTATCGTCCAGACCAGCAAAATCCGGCAGCGCCGGCATGCCACCACCCCAGCCGGTCGCGAAGTGGAACTTCTTGTCGGCATGGCCGAAAGGTGCCGGATCATGGGCCGGCGTCAGGTCGAGCCAACGGCGATCTCGCAGATCTTCGTACCCGCCGATGCCCGAGGCTTGCAGCACGTCATCGATGAGATCGCGGGCCGACTTGGCGAACTTCGGATCCTTGGCGCCAAGACGCAAAGCGATCTCGTTATTGACCTCCAGATTTTCGCGCGTCTCGCCGGGCGCCGGGATCAGGCGCGGCCCGACTTGCAGGCTGGCATGCTGGGCAGCGGCATAAAGATCGTCATGTTCGACGAATTGGGTGGCCGGCAGCACGATGTCGGCCATCTTCGCCGTATCGGTCATGAAATGCTCGTGCACCACGGTGAAGAGGTCGTCGCGCTCGAAGCCCTGGCGCACCAGATTGCTGTTGGGCGCCACCACCATCGGATTGGTGTTCTGCACCAGGATCGCCATCACCGGCGGCCCATCCTGGAGTTCCGAACGGTCACCGGTCAGATGGCCGGTCAGCGCCGCGCCGATCCGGCTCATATCCATGATGCGGGTCTTAGGATCGGCGATGCCCTGGACAATCTCGCGCTTCACGAAACTATAGGGATTGCCATAGGCCCAGAAGGCACCGCCGCCTTGATGGGCCCAGGCGCCACTCACCGCCGGCAGGCAGGAGACGGCATGGACCGACGCCGCGCCATTGCGCCCGCGCGACACGCCATAGCCCATCTGTAGATAGGCGCGCTTGGTGGTGAGATAGAGTTTGGCGAAATCCTCGATCGCTTCAATCGACAGGCCGGTAAGGTTCGAGGCCCATTCCGGCCCCCGTGCCGCGACATGGGCCTCCAGTCCCTCGGGGAAGTCCGTATGACGCTCTAGATATTCCCGGTCCGCCAGCCCGTCGCGGAAGGCGATATGCATCACGGCGAGCGCCAGGGCCGCGTCCGACCCCGGCAGGACCGCAAGATGCAGATCCGCCTGCTCGGCCGTCGGACTCTTATAAGGATCAATCACGACGATCTTAGTGCCGCGCTTCTTGCGGGCCTCGGACGCCAGGGCAAAAGCGTGGATGTTGGTCGCAATCGAATTGGCGCCCCAGATGACGATCAAGTCGGATTGCAGCATCGACTGCGGATCACGCCCGATCTCAGCGCCCGTCCCTGCCTGCCAGCCCGCCTTCACCAGGGTGACGCAAAAGGTGCCTTTCTGTTCGGAAAAGCCGAAGTGCCGGCGCAGCCCATTGATGCTGTCCCGCTGCACCCAGCCCATGGTGCCGGCATAATAATAGGGCCAGATCGCTTCCGGGCCGTGGTCCGCCATGATCTTGGCAAAGCGGCTGGTGATCTCTCCCATCGCCTCGTCCCAGGTGATGCGCTCGAACTGCCCCGATCCCTTGGGGCCAGTGCGGCGCATCGGATACATCAGGCGGTTCTCCGCATGCACCCGGTCGGCGTACCGCGCGACCTTGGTGCAAAGCACCCCGCGCGTATAGGGATGGTCGGCGGCGCCTCGGAAGCGCCCGACCTTGCCACCCGGCAGAACCTCGACCTCCAGCGCACAGGTGCTGGGGCAATCGTGCGGGCAGGCACTTGCCTTAAAAATTGCGTCATCGTCGCGCGGCATTCTTGGTCTTTTTCCTTTGAACCCTTGGCCGCAGACTAGCGGCTTGAGGGGGGTCTGAAAAGAACCTGAAAAAAGACTGTTGACTCAGACCTCTCCCGTCGCCTAAAACCCCGCCACGCGTCGCCCAGGTGGCGGAATTGGTAGACGCGCTAGATTCAGGTTCTAGTGTTGGAAACGACGTGGAAGTTCGAGTCTTCTCCTGGGCACCAAATCGAAACGGCCGTGGCTTCCACGGCCGTTTTGCTTTTCAGGGTCCTTTGGACCAGTATCTAATTCGCTTGAAGCGACAGGTTTAAGAAACCCGCCTCAAGTAGCCCAACGGGCGATAGGCAACACAAGAAAAGGACCCGCAAGCATGGCGAACCATCTCTATAAGGGCGATCTTCCCGACGGCCTCGATCTTGGCCCCGTGGTGGCGATCGATACCGAGACGATGGGCCTGCATGTCGGCCGCGATCGCCTGTGCCTGGTGCAGCTCTCCTCGGGCGACGGCAATTGCCACCTCGTCCAGATGCCGATCCCGGGCAAGAACGGCCGCATGGAAGCGCCGAACCTCGCTCGCCTGCTGGCCGACCCGAAGGTGTTGAAGCTGTTCCACTTTGCGCGCTTTGACATCGCGGTGATGCTGCATCACCTCGGCGTGCAGACCGCCCCGGTCTATTGCACCAAGATCGCCTCGCGCCTCATCCGCACCTATACCGACCGCCATGGCCTGAAAGATCTTCTGAAGGAAGTCTGCGGCGTCGAGATCTCCAAGCAGCAGCAGTCGTCGGACTGGGGGGCCCCGGACCTGACGCCCGAACAGATGGCCTATGCCGCCTCGGACGTGCTCTATCTCCATGGTCTCATGACCAAGCTGAATGTCGCCCTGGAGCGCGAAGGCCGCACCCATCTCGCCAAGGCCATGTTCGACTTCCTGCCGACGCGGGCGGAACTCGACCTCCTGGGCTGGGTCAACGACGTCTTCGAACACTAAGACGCTCACCCGGAGGGGCCATCTGCGGCGTTGCTTACGGTGCTCGGATCCTCGCGTACAGGAAGTACGCTCCGGCCCTGCGCTCCGCGCGCGTAGCATCTGATCCCTCCGGCCTTCGCTTCTAAAGCCCACACAAAATAAGAACTCGTCATCCCAGGGCTTGACCCTGGGATCTTGGGTAGCCGGACTGCGCAGCTACCCTTTGAGCACTCTCTGCGCGACTTTGGCAAAGAGGGTCGGCAATTCCACTTCGCCGAGCTTCTCGAACGCCACCCAGCGACCGAGCTTGGGATCGCCGAGGCCGACGCGCGCCACCCTGATGCCCAGTTCCAGATGGAAGTGGGTGAAGGTATGGCGGATGCCGGATGAGAGATCCTGCCAATCGGCCTTGATCGGCGCGGCGGCGGCGATTGCCTCGACCGTCGGGGCTGCCTCGGTCCAGGCGGTACCGGGGAATTCCAGCATGCTGCCCAAGAGGCCGGTTGCCGGGCGCTTGCGTAGCAGCACCGCCCCGTCTTTCCGCATCAGCACATAACAGACGCCGCGCCAAGTCGGCTTGTCGACCTTGGGGGCCTTCAACGGATAACGCTCCATCGTCCCGGCTACCCAGGCCGCGCAATGCCCACGCACGGGGCAGAGGCCGCAGGCAGGGCGCTTAGGCGTGCAGATGGTAGCACCAAGGTCCATCATCGCCTGGGCATAGTCACCAGGACGCTTGAGCGGCGTCAGCAGCTCAGTCAGAGCCTTCAAAGCCGGCTTGCCCTTGGGCAAGGGCTCTTCAACCGCGAAGAGGCGCGCGATCACCCGCTCGACATTGCCATCCATCACCGCCGCCGAGACATTGAAGGCGATCGAGGCCACCGCCGCAGCGGTATAATCGCCGATCCCGGGCAAGGCCCGCAGAGCCTCCGGGTCACTGGGAAAGACCCCGCCATGGCGGCTGACCACCGCTTGCGCGCATTTATGCAGATTGCGGGCGCGGGCGTAGTAGCCAAGGCCCGCCCAGCGCGCCAACACATCGTCAAGCGGGGCGGCAGCGAGGGCGGCAACCGTCGGCCAGCGGCTGGTGAAATCAATGAAATAGGCGGCGACCGTCTGCACCGTCGTCTGCTGCAGCATCACCTCGGACAGCCACACGCGATAGGGATCGGCCGGCATGCCGGGTTCCGCCCGCCACGGCAGGCGCCGCCGATTGCGGTCGTACCACTCCAGCAGCATCTCGGCATGACGGGTTACTGGATAAGCTGCGGCCCAGGCCGTATTGTCGGCTGACACAAAAGGAATCCCAAGGCGTGGCCAATGGCGGACGATAAAATCGACCGGCACGATAATGCGGAATTGGTGGCAAGCGACAGCGGCGAATTGATCGAAGCGGCTGAAGATAGCACCAATGCGACCACGACCCAGGCTTTGGTGCTCCTGAAGCGCCATCAACCTTTAAGTCGCATGCGCCTTGCCCGTGCGCTTGGCATGGGATTGCCGGCCGTCATCGACCTGCTGGCGAAGATGGAAAAATCCTTCCTGATCCGCCATACAACCTACCCCGCCGGTCTGTTTGCCCTAACCGAAAGCGGCATGGCTCTGGCCCATGAAATCGAGGATGAGATCGATCTGCCAGACGACATGTCGATCCGCGATTTCGAGGAAGGGCAATATTGGCGCTGGCGCCGCAAGAAGTCGATGGAACGCCCAGCCACCACCTACGGCACCAGCCGTCTCGGCAAGATCGCCGCCCCCTTGACCCGGGAAGCTACCCGCCATCGCGGCTTCATCAACAGTCGCATTCTGCTGGAATGGCACAAGATCATTCCTGATGGGATGAACGAGATGGTCCGCCCGCTGCAGATCCGCCGGGACCTCAAGAATAACGAGGCAGTGCTGGTCGTCCTGGTGTCGAGTGCGACGGCACTGACCATTCAGCATTACGAACCGCAGATCATCGAACGGCTGAACAGCTATTTCGGCTTTGCCGCCGTAACCAAACTACAGCTAAAGCAAGGCATCCTGCCGCTACTCAAACGCAAAGGCACGGCCAAAATACTGGCGCGTCCGCCGGAGGCAACCCCGGACCTGAGCCCGGTTGCGGATGATGAGTTGCGCGCCGCTCTCGATCGGCTGCACGCGGCCCGATACGCCAAGCGCTAGCTCAAATCCCCGATAATATCGAGGAAGACCTCGGCGCAAACGCTGTCCATATCTTTGATATGAGACGCATGTCCGGTGCGATAGGCCGCATCGGCAAAAGCAGAATTGAAGGTGTTATCAAACGCCTGGTTCACCAGATCGGGCTGCTTAGCGCTGACGGCGACGAGAACCTGCACGAGGGCTTCAACCGTGCATTCGGCGCGCGCCAGACGGGCGGGCGAAACAGCCATAGCTTCGATCGCAGCACGGCTGACGGCGGGATTGAGGGTTGGGAGGGGCACGACGTCATACGGGGTAAGCTTGACCAATTTCTCACCATCCACTTAAATTCATGACGATAATCACATGGAATCTTTAAGAAAGATCTAAGCAACATAAGCCTTCACATTAAGGCTGAAGGACTTGCTTAAATCGTAGGAAAACTACGTTGCGCCGCAACAGCGATCGACGCATTGTAGGTGCCCCGTCTTTTTGAAAGGGATTACGCGTCATGGCCCGCCCGCAGCGTACCAAGGTTTCCGACCTGCCTCCGGCTCCTCCGGTTGCGGGTAAAACCACTCCGCTGCTGCCGGAAACCAGCCTATTCCCGGTCGATACCATGACGGACCCTGCAGCCCTCGAAAGTGCGCTGCGCGATACTTTGCGCGGCTATCGTGAACGCTCAGAAGTCGATCCCTTCGGCGATCCGATCCTGATGCTGGCGCTCGACCTGACACGGCGCCTCGACAAGAACGAAATCACGCCATCCGCCGTCGAACAGCTGGTGCAGCGCCTCACCACCACCGCGTTCCTGGATAAGGCAGCCCGCATCGGGGCTTACGTCGGGGAAACCGATCCCGACGCCAATGCCGCCGGTGTCAAGGCGTTGATCCGCGCCCTGGCCCGGCCCGATGCCGAATTGCCGCCGGTGCCGTTCGAGCGGTTCCGCGCCGCGATCGAGCGCTGGCATTATGGCGTGGTTTTCACCGCCCATCCGACCTTCTCGACCAACCTCGAACTCTCCCGCATCCTGGCGCAGCTCGGTGCCGGACGGGATTTGGCCGGCGCGCCGCTCAACGAAGCCCAGCGCAAGGCCCTGACCACCGAAGCGGCTGTGGGCGAACATCGCCCGCCGGCAGCTCTTACCCTTAATGCCGAACATGATTGGTCCTGCGAGGCGCTGGCCAATGCCCAGGTCGCTCTAGAGCGGGTGCATCAGCTGGTGCTGGAGATCGCGCGCGAGGTCTATCCGAACGATTGGCAGACGCTTAACCCGCGCCTGATCTCGCTCGCCACCTGGGTCGGCTATGATCATGATGGCCGCGCCGATATTACCTGGGCCGACACCCTCCGCCTGCGCCTGAAGGTCAAGCTGGCCCAGCTACGGCGGCACCGCCGCACGGTGTCGGGGTTGGTGTCCGATATCGGCAACAAGCCGGCCGGCGCGGTGTTGGAACTGGTCGACAGCCTCTTGGCGCTCGCCGCCAAACAGACCGAAGAACAGATCGCCACCGCCCATGATGCAACCGGCAGCTTACCCGAGGCGCAACGCTTTGCCCGCGCCCTTGTTGGCGGCCAGGAAAATGGCCTGACCGATAGCGCCCGCCTGGTGCAGCTCGCCACCCGCGCACTCGAAGCGACCGAGGATCCTGCCATTGCCCAGCGTCTGGTCGGCCTGCGCGCCAGCCTTGCCGGCCATGGGTTGGGTCTCGGGCATAGCCATTTCCGCCTGAACTCCACCCAGCTGCATAATGCCATCCGCAAGCAGGTAGGGCTGGAGACCGGGGCGGATGACCCCACATACCGCCGCTCGTACCTCAATTCGATCAACGATTTGATCGCGGGCGCCGAACCGGTGACGGTGAACCTCGGCTCGCTGATGGCTGAACAGACCTCGGCCAAGCGCATGTTCATGATGATCGCGGAACTGGCCAAGCATATCGACGCCGAAACCCCGATCCGCTTCCTAATCGCCGAAACCGAAAGCGCCTTCACCCTGCTGGTCGCGCTCTATTACGCGCGCCTCTTTGGCCTCGAAGATCGCCTCGAAATCTCGCCGCTGTTCGAGACCATTTCGGCCCTCGAACGGGGCGATCAGATCATCGAAGAAGCCCTGCGCTCGCCGCACTACCGCGCCTACGTCAAGAAGACCGGCAAGCTCTGCGTCCAGTTCGGTTTCTCCGACAGCGGCCGCTACCTGGGTCAGACCGCCGCAACCTTCTGGATCGAACGGCTGCGCATGCGCCTCGCCTCCGTGCTCGCGCGCCACGGCCTTGATGCGGTTCAGGTCATCCTCTTCAATACCCATGGCGAATCGATCGGCCGCGGTGGGCATCCCGTCTCGATGGCGGATCGCCTGCGCTATCTCGCCCCGCCGGTGAGCCGCAGCGAATTTGCGATCCATGATATCGCGGTGAAGGAGGAATCTTCCTTCCAGGGCGGCGACGGCTACGTCTATTTCCTGCAGCCCGACCTGGCCTTCGCCTGCCTCGCCCGTGTGCTCGAAAGCGTGCTGGCGCCAGAGACCGAAGCGGCCGAAGACCCGATCTACGCCAATCCGGACTATACGACCGAGTTTTTTGCGGCGATCAAACAGTTCTTCAGCGATCTGGTGGAAGACCCGAACTACGCCACGCTGCTGGGCGTCTATGGCACCAACATGCTCTATAAGACCGGCTCCCGCCCGGTCAAACGCCAGCATGATCTGGGTCGCCCGGCCGATCTTTCCCACCCCTCTCAGCTGCGCGCCATCCCCAACAATGGCGTGTTGCAGCAGATGGGCCTGCTCGCCAATACCGTCGGGGGCCTCGGCCGCGCGACAGCCAAGGAACCAGACCAGTTCTGCGCCCTGCGCGCGACCTCCCCGCGTTTTGCCCGCGCTATGCAGATGGTGGAATTCGCCGCCTCGGTGTCAGACCTCGACGTGCTGCGCGCCTATATCGATACGCTCGATCCCGGCATGTGGCTCAACCGTGCCGGCCGCACCAAGCTGCCCGCGCGCCGCGAAGAACTGAAGGCCGTCGCAGAACATCTGGAACGCCTGGATCTACACGCCCGCCTTTCCAAGGTCTTCCGGCATCTGCAAGCCGATTACCTCGCCTTGCGGGAAAGCCTGCGCCTTTGTTCTGAAAGCTCCGGCAAGCCGCTTGTCGGCATCGGTGACGAGCAGCGCGAAGTGCTGATCCTGCTGCATTCGATCCGCGTCGCGCTGATCCATCGGATCCTGCTGCTCGGGACCCATATTCCCGACTTCTCGCCCCAGCATGGACTAACGTTCGAGGAGCTCTTCGCCCGCATCGTCCATCTCGATATCGAGCCTGTCGTGGAAGCCTTGGAAGAGATCTTCCCCGATCGCCACGATAGCGACCCTGCGGGCCTCGATTTCGGCGAACCCGCCACCTATCGCGGCGGCAGCGCCCAGACCTATGAGCAGGAACACGAGCAACTCTTCCGCCCGATGAAAAGCTGGTTCGAGATGCTGCGCCGCATAGGGACGGCGATCACCTACGAAATCGGCGCCGTCGGTTAGGCGCTCGCCCGGAGGGACCATCTGCTGCGTTGCTTGCGGTGCTCGGATCCTCGCGTACAGGGAGTAAGCTCCGGTCCTGCGCTCCGCGCGCCTAGCATGCCCCCTCCGGCCATCGCTTCTAAAGCCAGTACAAACAGACCTCAAAGCCCTTACCAGGCGTGAAGGCTGGTGGATGAGATGCTAGGCGCCTAGCCGCGCAGAAGCGGAACGTACGTCTGTACGTGAGCATTCGAGCAGCGTAGCAACGACGCAGATCGCCGCCGGACGAACGCCTTACGGCGAATTAAGGCATCCTGGCAGCTTTCCCGCCTTGTATTTACTGAAATGTCATGTGTTAATCGAGGTGACGGATTTGCTTCAGCCCCAAGGAAGGCGCCCCTCGGATGTGCAGATGGCTTGCCTATAGCGGTCAACCGATCTTCATGAACCGCCTGCTGTTCGAGCCGCAGAATTCGCTGATCAATCAGTCGCTCAATTGCCGCAAGGGTGTAGTCGCGACCAACGGCGACGGGTTCGGCGTTGGTTGGTACGGCACCAAGAATGTTCCGGGCCTCTATCGCGACATCCGCCCGGCCTGGAATGACGATAATCTGCGCAGCCTGGCCGAACAGATCGAGGCCCGGCAGTTCTTTGCCCATGTGCGCGCCTCGACCGGTACCGCGACCAGCCGGGTGAATTGCCACCCCTTCCGCTGGGGCAAATATCTCTTCATGCATAACGGCAAGATCGGCGGGTATGAAAGCGTCCGCCGCACGCTGGAATTTCAAATCCGCGAAGACCTCTATCCCGCCCGAGAGGGCTCGACCGATAGCGAGCTCTTCTTCTATCTGCTGATCGGCCATGGGCTTGAGACCGACCCCGTCGGCGCCTTCTCCCGCGCGGTTGGTGATATCGAAGCCGCGATGGTCCGTCATGGCGTCGCCGACCCGCTACGCATCACCTGCGCGGTGTCCGATGGCGAGCGCCTCTATGCCCTGCGCCATTCGTCCGACCGCCAGTCGCCCAGCCTCTATTACGGCGTCGGTGGCTGCATCACGGTGGAAGACGGCAGCTGCCGCTTCACAGAAGGCGACGGGTCGGTACTCGTCCTCTCCGAACCGCTCGATACCGGCGGGACCGAGAATTGGCATGCGGTCGGCGAAAGCCAGCTGATCACCGTGCTCGACGGCCATGTCGCAGTGACCGACTTCACCCCGCGCGCCACTACCAAATTCGATCAGGCAGCGGAATAGCTGACGGGATCCGGCACGGTAGATCCCAGGGTCAAGCCCTGGGATGACGAGGTTTATTCGGATAACGCGTTTTTTATTTTGGCTTTAGAAGCGAAGGCCGGAGGGGTCATATATTAGGCGACGGGAAGCGCAGGCGCGGAGCGTGCTTAAGGCACGTGAGCACCGAGCATTTCCGGCAACGACGCAGATGCCCCCTACGGGCGAGCGCTATTAGCCGCGCTCGCCGTGGGTGCGGAGAAGGGTCTGGAAAAACTCGAAGCCGGCGCGGGTCGAGCGCAGGAAGCGCACGCCGAAGCGATTACCGGTTTCCAGTTCCTCGATGCGCATGACGCGCACGGTCGCCGGATGTTTAATCCCGCCTTCGAGGCCGAATTCGATCTGGAGCTCATAGCCGACGGGCAATTTGCCGGGCAGGCCCTGGATCAACAGGCCGCCGATCGACCAATTGAAAGAGGTGCATTTGGTTTCGCCGATCTGGACCACCAGGGTCGGTTCGGTGAAACGCTTGTGGCCACGACGCTCTTGTTTGGCGAAATTGACCATCTTCGGCGTGGCTTCGCCCGGCTTGGCCTTGGTCGGGCCTTCAAACCAGTTGCCGCCGGTTTCCGAGATGATGTCGATCTTCTTCTGAACAATCTCGCGCATGCCGTCTTCGGCGCCCATTTCCATCGCTTTTTTCAGCGCTTCGCGGGCAATCGCGATTAGCTTGTTCTTTTCCTTGTCGTTTTTCATCATCGCAGCTTCGCGTGCCCCGTTCAGGGCATTATCGCAAGCCTTGCTGGCCGTCGTCTGCACGATGCCTTTTGCGATGCCGGCTTGTTCGCTGGCAAAATCGCGCGGAATTGTCTTGTCGTTGAAGGAAGCGAGCAGGGCCTTATATTGGCGCTCAACATCCGCCAGCTTCACCGCTGCCGATGCAACACGCATCCGGTCGATTTCTTGCCGGGTGCGGTCCATTTTCTGTTCGATTTGCCGACGCTGAGCGTCGCGATCCTGTTCATTGTACATGGTCGACAATTCTATCTCCCTTTCCACTACCATACGCTGGAAGTGACAATTTTCCAACATCTTGTGGAACGGTATTGCAAAGCCAGATTCACAGGAATCATACCTGAAACAGGTAAACTATTACCTCGGCATTAACGGATCTCCAAATACTTAAAAATCGCCCTAAATTTCTTGATTATTCGATATTTCAGCCTCAAGCCCTTACATCTGGTAGGAAATCCGTTTCCCACCTACCAGGAATATTGATTTCTCGGCATTTTTTGTGACGAATACTAAAGTACGCAAACCCATTTGAATGCATACAGACGACTAACGAGGAGAAAAAACGTTCAATCAGCCCGAAATCCGTTCATGACAGCCTTATTTTATTAACCATAAAATATTTTGTTAGCACTGCGACCAATTGGCCGTCTTGCCTGATTTCTTGCGCTAAAGGGGCCCATCGCCTACAAGGAAGCGGTCATGACAGCACGCCCGCGCCTCATTATCGGCACCCGCGGCAGCCCCTTGGCCCGCGCACAGGCTACCGCCGTCGCTGCGGCCATGGCCGCAGCGCATGCCGACTTAGCTGCCCCCGGTGAAATCGAGATCCGGATCATCAAGACCACCGGCGATTTGGTGCAGGATCGCATCTTGTCCGAAATCGGTGGCAAGGGTCTTTTCACCAAAGAAATCGAAGATCAGCTCGCCAGTGGCGAGATCGATATCGCCGTCCATTCGATGAAGGACGTGCCGACCTCCCTACCCGATGGGCTCGGCATCGTCGCAATCATGGAGCGTGAAGACCCGCGCGATGCTCTGATCGGTCCTTATAAATCTTTGGACGAAATCCCAGCCGGCGCCACGATCGGCACTGCGTCCCTGCGGCGGGGCGCCCAGACCCTGCATCTGCGCCCGGACCTTAAGATCGAACCGCTGCGCGGTAATGTCGAAACCCGCCTGCGCAAGGTAAGCGAAGGTCTAGTCGCCGCGACCTTCCTCGCCATGGCCGGCCTCAACCGCCTGGGCCTCACGGAGAAATCCGGCGCGGTCGCAATCGACCCCGCCATCATGCTGCCGGCAACCGCCCAGGGTGCCGTCGGGATCGAAGCGCGCTTGACCGATGCACGCACGCTCACCTTGCTCGCCGCGATCGACCATCACCCCAGCCATATCTGCGTGCGCGCTGAACGCGCCATGCTGGCGGTGCTGGACGGTAATTGCCGCACCCCCATCGCTGGCCTCGCGATCCTAGACGGTGACCGGTTGACTTTGGAGGGCGCCGTTGTGACGCCGGACGGCAAAATTCTGCACCGGCTGGTCGAGCACGGCCATGCCGAGGCACCAGAAGTCCTGGGCATGCGTCTTGGCGAGCGGCTGAAAACGAAGGCAGCGGCATGACGGGCCTACGCCTTGTCATTCCCCGCCCCCTGCCCGAGGCCAAAAGCCTCGCGGCCCGCTTAAAGACCCTCGGCCACCATCCTCTGGTCGCCCCCCTGCTGACAGTCCGGCCCACGGAAACGCCGCTGCCCGACCTCGGCCCTTTTCAGGCCGTCCTGATTACCTCTCCCAATGGCGCCCGGGCTTTGGCCGCCGCAACGGCCGAGCGGTCGAAAAAGCTTCTAGCCGTCGGGGAAGCGACCGCCTCCCACCTGCGCGACGCCGGTTTTACCGACGTCACCAGCGCCGATGGTGACGGCAAGGCCCTGGCCGATCTGGTTGCCCGCGACCTGAAGCCCGATGCCGGCCCGCTACTGCATGTCGGGGGGGTTGATCGCGCCATCGATTTTTCGGATTTGCTCCCGGACTTCAAGATCGAGATCGCCGCCCTTTACGAGGCGGTCGCCGCCGATGGGCTGCCCGAAGATCTTGAGCGCGCCCTGCGCCGGGACGAGGTTGATGGTATCATCCTGACCAGCCCCCGCATCGCTGCGGTTTTCGTCCGGTTGATTCGTGACCGGAAATTGACGAAATCGACTGCCAAGCTATCGGCCTATTGTCTGTCGCCTGCCGTGTCGAGCGCGGCGGCCCTGCCGTTTGCCAAGAAGCGTGTGGCCGAACGCCCGGACCTGGAAAGCCTGCTGACCTTATTGGGGGAGCCAAAAACCGTGGCAGAATCAACTGCACCCACCCCGACCCCAAAGCCCACTTCGGCTGCACCAGCTTATCAGAAGCCTGAAGTCAAATCTGACACCAAGCCGGAAACCCCTGCGCCGCGTCCGGAGACCAAATCGGGCGGCTTCATCCCCGGTTTCATCGGCGGCGTCATCGGGGCCGGACTTGTTGCCGCCTTGCTGGCCGGCACCATATCGGTCTGGCGGCCCTATGTTCTGCCGCAAGCGACGCCGGCCGCGCCCCCAGACACCTCGGCCGATCGCCGCCTCAGTGCCCTGGAAGCCCAGGTCGCCGCTCTCAATAGCGCCCCCGCGCCGGCTACTGCCGCCCCGGCGGGGGACGGCGCGACGACCGACCGGTTCGCCGCCTTGGAGCGCGAGATTGCGGCCCTGAAGGCTCGTCCGGCTGAAACACCAGCCGCCCCGCCGGTGGATCTCGGTCCCCTGCGCGACCGGATGGATGCCATCGATCAGCGCCTGCGTGGCGCAGCTGATGCCGGCGCCGTCACGGCACTGTTGGCCCGTTTAGAAGAAGTGAACCGCAAGGCCGATGCGGCAGAGGCCGCGGCCGGCGGCCAGATGAAAGACCTCGCCCAACGCGGCAATCTCGCGCTCGCCACTGCCCAGATTGCGGTGGCCGCCCGCGACGGCCGCAGCTTTGCTGAACCCGTGCAGGTGCTGAAACGCCTGGTCGGCACGGATGCCGATTTTGCCGAACCGCTGGCAACCCTGACACCGATCGCGGGCAATCTTCCGACCTTCGCTGCTCTGCGCGATGGTTTCCCAGCCGTCGCCCGTGCCGCCAAAACGGCTGAGCTGGTAGATCAGGACAGCGGCTGGTGGGCCGAGGTCGAACGTCTGGCGGGCCGTCTGCTGACCATTCGCCGGACCGACCAGCCGGCCACCGACAGCCTTGATGATCGGTTGAGCCGGGTCGAAAAACTGCTCGACACCGGCACATTGACCGAAATCCCTCCCTTGCTGACGGGCCTGCCGCCGACAATCGATGCTGCCATCGCCCCCTGGCGGGACAAAGTAGCCGCCCGTATTGCCGCCGATGCTGCCGTCGCCCGCCTGACCGAACTGGCCCTCACCCGCTCCGGCAAGGAGTGATCCCATGCGGCGCCTCGTCCTTTACTGCGTGAAGCTCGCCCTGCTGGTGGCGCTGGCGGTGTTTTTGGCCAACGAACCCGGCACCGTCCGTCTGGACTGGCACGGGTGGCGCGCCGAGACCAACGTCGCACTGCTGATCGTCTTGATCGTCCTGCTGACGTTCCTGGCCTATGGTGCGACCATCCTCTGGCGTCTGGCCCGTATCGGGCCACGCGGCTGGCGTCGCCGCCGGCAGGCCGCCAAGCGCGAGGCCGGTTTCCAGGCCTTGACGCAAGGCTTGATCGCGGTTGCCGCCGGCGATGCCGAAGGCGCACGCGTCGCTGCCCGCCGCAGCTATGGCGCCCTAGGAGACCGCCCGCTCGCTTTGCTGCTGACGGCCCAGGCAGCGATGCTGGATGATGACGAAGCCGCCGCCCGCCGCAGCTTTGAAGCGATGCTGGAGCGGCCGGAAACGGCCTTCCTTGGCCATCGCGGCCTTGCTGCGGCCGATCTCAAGACCGGCGACCTTCTGGCTGCCCTGGAACATGTCGATCGTGCCATCCGCCTGAAGCCGAAATCCCGCTGGGCCCTGACCATGGCCGTCGATCTCGCGGCTCGCACCGGGCAATGGCAGGCGTTGAGCGACTATCTCGATGCCGCCACGACCGCCAAGGTCCTGCCGGCAGAGGAGACCACCCGCTTCCGCCTTTTGGTCGCGCTGGGATCGGCCGAAGGGGCGATAACCTTGGGCGATCCGGCGACGGCGGAGATTGCTGCGGATACCGCCCTCAAGACCGCGCCGGATGCCGTGCCAGCTGCACTTCTGAAGGCCCGCGCCTTGCTGGCGGCTGGTAAAGCCGCCAAGGCCCGCAGCTTTATCGAGAAACATTGGGCGGCCTCTGCCCATGTCGACCTCGGTACCGTTTATATCGAGACCTTGCAGGAAGACGCGCCACTGGCCGCCGCCAGCCGCGCCGACGCACTGCTGAAAGCAGCGCCAGACCGGGCCGAAAGCCACTTGGTAGTCGCCGAGCTCGCCCGCCGCGCCCATCTTTGGGGGGAAGCTCGCCGCCATCTGCTGGCCGCCGAAAGCGACCCCACCGTTCGCCACCGGGTTTATAGCGCGCTGGCCGAGCTGGAGATGGCCGAACATAACGACCTTGCCAAGGCCGATGCCTGGCGGGTTAAGGCCATGGCGGAACCGGTGCAAAGCGCTTGGCACTGCACGGCCTGCGGCACTGGCACCGATCATTGGAGCAGCCGCTGTCAGGCGTGCGGCGCCCCCGGCACGGTGACGGCCCAGGCCCGCGCCGTTGTGACCGGTGGCCCGCTCCTGCCGGCAACCACGCTCTAATGTCGCTCAGCCTCATTCTCGGCGGCGCCCGTTCCGGGAAAAGCCGCCAGGGCGAAATGCGCCTTGCTGCCCTGGGCGGCGGTACAGTGATCGTTACTGCCCAGATTTGGGACGAAGAAATGGCCGAGCGCGTCGCCCTGCATCAGGCCGATCGCCCTGCCGATTGGGCCCTGATCGAAGAACCCCATGATCTGATCGGTGCGCTTGATCGGGCCGAGGCATTGGGACGACCCATCCTGGTCGATTGCCTCACCCTCTGGCTCTCGAACCGCCTGCTGGCCGGCGCCGATCTAGCCCCGGAATGCGCCGACCTCGCAGATCGCGTGCGCGTCGCGCGGCAATCGATCTTGCTGGTAGCCAATGAAGTCGGCCTCAGCATCGTGCCGGAAACCAAACTTGGCCGTACCTTCCGCGATGCCGCCGGTCGCCTCAATCAACAGCTCGCCGCCGTTGCCGACGATGTGACGATGGTGATGGCGGGCCTATCCCTTAAACTTAAGTAGCTTTGCGGCCCAATGGCCGCCGCAATGTTAAAGCAATATTGTTAGGGCTAAGGTGATTAGCCGATAAATGAGGAGCGCTTACATGTTTCGACTGACGACTTGGGTTGCCGCCATGCTGCTGGGCATCATGGCCCTGACACGACCGGCGCTTGCCAATGATCAGCAGGAGCTGGTGGACCGCGCCAAGATCACCGTTGATACCCTGCGTAACGAGCAGAGCATGAAGGAACCGATCAACTCGCTGCTGGCACGGGCCAAGGGCGTGATGGTCTTCCCCAATCTTTTCAAGGCCGGCTTCATCCTGGGTGGTGAAGGCGGCAGCGGCGTTCTGCTGCTGAAGGGCAGTGACGGCAGCTGGTCGTCCCCCGCCTTCTTCGGCATGGGGTCGGGCTCGATCGGCCTACAGATCGGTGCGCAATCGTCGGAAGTCATGTTCATCATCATGACCGACGGTGGCCTGCGTAAGATCCTCAACAACTCGATGAAGCTGGGCGCCGATCTGTCCGTCGCCGTCGGTCCGATGGGCGCTGGTGTCGAAGCCGCCACCACCGTCAACCTGCGCCAGGACATCTACGCCTACTCGAAAGCAGCCGGTCTTTATGGCGGCGGTACCTTCGAAGGCAGCGTGCTGACCCCGCGTGAAGAATGGAACCGGGCCTATTACGGCAATGGCGCCACTACCCGCGCCGTCACCGTCGACCGCCAGTTCGAAAACGCCAGCGCCAATGCCCTGAAGGCCGCCCTCGCGTCGGCACAGTGACCGCAGCCGGTGGCTGAGACATAAGGCCTCAAGTAGGTGACGCCGATAGGCCATCTACTTGCCAGCACCGCTGGTTCGCGATAGGAGGGACGGATGAGCGATCATCCGTCCCTTCCTTATTCGGGGCTGCCGCGCCTCGGCGTCCCCGCCCCGGCCTTCGAGGCCGACAGCACTCACGGCCGTCTGGCTTTAAGCGATTTCGCGGGCCAATGGCTGGTGCTCTTTTCGCATCCGGCCGATTTCACGCCAGTCTGTACCACCGAATTCCTGGCCTTCGCGCGCGCTGCCGATCAGTTCGAGGCGCGTGGCGCCGTCCTTCTGGGCCTTTCTATCGACAGCATCTATTCGCACCTCGCCTGGCTGCAGCGCCTGGACGAGAAGTTCGGCGTCAAGGTGCCCTTCCCGGTCCTGGCCGACCATGACCGCGCCGTCGCAACCGCCTATGGCATGCTGATGCCGGGTGAGAGCAAGACTGAAGCCAGCCGTTGCCTCTTCATCATCGATCCCAAAGGTATCGTGCGGGCAATGATTTATTATCCCATGAGCGCCGGACGCAGCATCGCAGAGGTGCTTCGCCTGCTCGATTCCCTCCAGCTCACGACGACCCAAGGGCTCGCGACACCGGCCGATTGGCAGCCCGGCGACACAGCGATCGAACCCGCCCCGCGCACCATCGAGGAAGCCAGAGAACGCGCAAGCGACCCTGCCGCAGCCGACTGGTTCTTCAGGCTGAAGCCGCCCGCGGGCTCGTAAGTGGCCTGCCTTAATCCCGACGGCACCCTAACCGCCATCGCTCGGGCCGTGCTTGGCGCGGTCGAAGCCGGCGTTTCCGGAGAAGTCCCGCTCGCCGAGGCAGCAGGCATACCGCTCTGGCGCCTGCGAGCCTCCTTGCGTGAAATTGGCGCAGTGGGCTTGATCGTAGCCATGGGCGAGGGCCATATGCTGACCGATAAAGGCCGGGAGGTATTGGCACTTTCCCGCGAGTTGGATGGAGATACCGCATGACGCCTCAGCGTCTCAAAGCCGTGATCATCGGCTGCCTCGCCGTGATCGCGATTGGGCTGGGGGGCATTGCCGCAATTCTGCTGGCCAGCGAAGATGGCCCCTTGAGCGCCAGTGACCGCGGCTCCATCGGTGCGCCTGCCATCGGCGGCCCCTTCCAACTGGTCGATCATACCGGCAAAAACGTCACCGACGCGGATTATCGCGGTCGTTTCATGCTGATCTATTTCGGCTATAGCTTCTGCCCCGACGTCTGCCCGACCGCCCTATCTGTGATGGCCGACGCCCTGGACCAGGTGCCGGAAACCACCCGCGCCAGGATCCAGCCGATCTTCATCACGATCGATCCGGAGCGCGATACCGTCGCTTTGATGAAGGACTATGTCGCGCAATTCTACCCGACCCTGATCGGCCTGACCGGCACGCCGGAACAGACAGCATCCGCCGCCAAGGCCTACCGATCCTATTTTAAGAAGAATGAAGCGACGAAGACCCAGGAAAACTACCTGATGGACCATAGCTCCATCGTGTATCTCATGGGTCCCGACGGCCGCTTCATCACCAACTTCACCCACGAGACGACGCCGGAAAAAATGGCGGCCAAGCTCAAGGAAGTAGCTGGCTGATCTGCTCCTCGCGCAGCGGTTCTTCCTGCATCAAAACATCTGCCAAACCGGCCAGACGTCTGGGTGACGGATGTGTCCTGCGCGCCATCATGACATTCCGCCTGAGATCGAGCGGCAGCGACGCCATGACTTCGCCCGCCCTCAGGCTGCCTCTCAGCCAAGCCCAGGCCAAGGCCTGATCCCTGGTGTCTCCATGGGCATAACGTAGAAACCAGCAGAGCCGCGTCATCCCTTCGGAATCACGCTTATAACGGGGTTTCAAAACCCGGGGCAGCAGCGCTAGCCCCTCGGCGATCTTTCCCGTGACCGTCAGCATCTGGGCAAAGGACAGAACGCTTGTGTCCGGCGCAAAACCTGACGCCATCGCCTTGCGGAAATAGCGCCCGGCTTCCTCAATTTCCCCGATGCTCCACAGGCATTCCGCATAGATGCCCTGATGCTGCGCACTGACCCGGGGATAGCCATAGTCGATCTCGGCAGCCCGTCGCCGCAAATCCATGGCACCGGCGATGTCCTGGCGGCGGTGGTGCAGGAAGGCGGCGTAATGATTGAGGGCAATTCCCAGATAGACCGGCTGACCGGCCACTTGCGCCACAGCATCGCGATAGACGGCTTCGATCTCCTCATGGGGCTTTTCGTCCAGGCAGGCCAGGAAATGAGCGTGCTGAATAACCCCAACCATCCCGGGCCGTGCCAGCAGCCGGCGGCAGATGGCCTCGGCGCCTTCACGATCCTGGCGCTCGACCAGTAGGAACCAGCCAAGCTCCGATAATAGATCGTCATCCTCAGGATGGAGGGCCATCTCGGTCCGGATCGCCGCTTCGGCTGCCTCGATATCGCCCCGGCTATAGGCGGCATCCAGCATGTGCGAAAGCCGGTCTCCCCAGCTATTGGGCAGCAGCTGGTTGAGGTGCGCTGCTAGCCCGCGCCAGCTGGTAAAGCCATAATCCCGGGCAAGCTGCAATTGCGCGGTCGCGAGGCGTGCCGAGGGCTCAAGCCGCCGTAGGGCCTTCAAGCGCCGTTTGGCTTCCTTACGCAGGAACACCAGACTGGCCCGCGGCGGCAGGCTGTTCGACAGGGTAGAAGCGGGATGTTCGCTCATGGACCTTCCTTCCTGGATCGGCCCGGGTCCGCGAAAATCGGGCAGGAAGTCAGGTGATGTCGGAAGCTGTCGATCGGGCTTTGCCCTTCACGCGGACCGTTGGCCTATCGATAAGGCCGTAGACAGCCTATCAAAAAGAAAAAGGCCCCGCAATGCAGGGCCTTTTCATCTAAAGCGGGTCTGCCGCTTAGAAGGCGAACATACGGAACGCAGGTCCCGAGTTGCTGATCATCGAAGAGAGGGTCGCGCCGATCATGGCGAGGGCCGAGGCGGCAACGCCAAGACCAACCAGGGCCAGCATCTTGCGGCCGAACTGCGGAACCCCGACGGAACGGTCGACATATTCGGTTTCGATCGGTTTTGCGACCAGGGTATAGACCCGGCGCACGCCTTGAGGCAGATGGGCGACGACACGCACCGGCTGCGATTTGTCGAGGCCGAAGAGCGCCCGCGCGCGGAGCATCGCGGCATGCAAGGACGCAGTTTCCGACAGCTCCACCCAGGTGCCGTGTTCCAGCACTTCGATGTTGTAGCGGCCAGTAGTTTCCGAAACTTCCTTCATGGCATTCTTCCTTAGAAACACCAGCGCACCGAGTGAGGCGCAAGGGGTAGGAGACGATGATTCCGCGAACTAACGTTTCTGCCAAGAAGTTTCGTTTCGGATTTTTCGCGGATTCATTGAGTATTTTATAGAACTTAAATGAACCCGCTTATTTTACTCTTCCTCAGCGTTCCTGAAGCCTTGGCATCAGCTCCACCAGATTGCAGGGCTTGTGACGGCTATCCAATTGCCATTGCAGAATTTCGTCCCAGCCATCCCGGCAGGCGCTGGTCGATCCTGGTAGCGCAAACAGATAAGTGCCCGCCGCGAGCCCACCGGTCGCCCGACTTTGGATCGTCGAGGTTCCTATCTTCTGAAAGCTGATCCAGCGGAAAAGTTCCCCGAAGCCAGGGATGCTTTTTTCGTAGCGTTGCTCGAAAGCCTCAACCGTGACGTCCCGCCCCGTCAGCCCCGTACCGCCGGTGGCGATCACCACATCGACATTCGGATCTGCGATCCAACCGTCAAGCAGCGCGCCGATGGCGGCAACATCGTCTTTCAGGAGCTGGCGATCGATCACCGTGTGACCGGCATCGATCGCGCGCTGCTGAAGAAGATCACCCGAGGTATCATTCTCCCGCGTCCTGGTATCGGACACGGTCAGAAGGGCGATATTGACGGGCTTGAAGAGGCGGGTTTCGTCGATACGGTTCATCGGATTGACGCTATCTCCTGGGGCGCATATTGCCCTGGAAGATAGGTCGGTACCTTGCCGGCTGCAAGCTGCGTCAAACCGTCGGTCTGCTGACCGAGCCGCATCTGATAGAGGAAATAGTTATGCAGAGCCCGCGAAGTGAAATTGCGGGTTTCCGCCGACGGGATGGCCTCGATCAGCAGCAGCGGATCACGGCCGGCCTTGGCCGACTTCACCCATTTCTCCATGTTCCCGATGCCACCATTATAGGCGATGGTCATCTTGATCAGGTCGCCCTTGACCGACGGATGGGTCAGCAGGGTGTGCAGCAGACGCTGGCCGAGGGTCAGCGAGAGGGCCGGATCATAGAGATCGTCCGGACCGTCAAACCGCACCGGCTTGCCCATCTTGGTCATGGCCTTCGCCGTACCCGGCATCAGCTGCATCAGGCCGGTCGCACCCGAGGCGTTGGAGACCGTCGGATCGAAATGGCTTTCGATCTTGGCGATGGCATAGACCAAGGCCGGATTGACTGCGAACCCAGGGGTCGGAGTCCAGGGTGGGATTGGGTAAAGGGCAGCATCGAAACGCTGCGACTTTTCCCGCAAGAAACCGCCGGCAACACTCATCGACAGGCCCGGCATGCCGCCACGTTCGGCCAGAGTCAGCATCGGCAGACCCAAATCGTCGGGCAGCTTCGGCAGGGCGGCACGCAGTTCAGCTTCGGCGATCTCGCGACGACCGATCTGCACCAGAGCCAAGGCACGGGCGGCTGCCGGATAATCCCGCAGCTGACCGACTTCACGCGCCTTCAGGGCCGGCAATTCCCAATCGAGCCCCATATCCCAGCCGAGCGAGCGCCGGGCGAGCAGGCCATGCAGGCTATGAGGGCTTTCGGCAGCCCGGGCGAAAAGCTGGTCGGACTTGTCCTTCTTGCCGACCGCCTTATAGGCACGACCTGCCCAGAAGGCGCCGGCGGCATTGGTCCAGCTGGAGGCATAAGAAGAAGTCGCGACCGCTTCAAAGAGGCTAGCCGCTTCCGCCCGTCGCCCCTGCCGCCAAGCGGCAAGACCGCCGAACCAAGCAGCATCGGGCACCTTGTCGGCCGATTTCATCGCAGCCTGGCCCAAAGAAACGGCCAAGGCATCCTGACCGGCCTGGAAGGCGCGCACGGCAACACGGCCACGCTGCTGATCGACCAGCACCGGATCGATACCGTTGGCGCCGCTCAACGCCTGGGCAGCCTCTTCGAGATGGCCGCCACGCATAGCCTTGGTCACCCGCGCCTCAAGAGCGCTGGCACCAGAACCAGGATTGGCAGATTTATAGGGCTTGTCGCGCCAGCTCATATCCTCGTCGCCGGAGCGCGAGAAGCCGGCGGCCGACACGGCAGCCTTCGGCAGGGCAGGATCGCCCGCCTTACGCTTGCCGTTCGCCAAACGCACCATGCGCGCGGTTTCCGTCTGGCCACTATAGGCCGACAGCCAGGCGTGCACTTCGCGATAGCTCGTCTTATAGTCCTTGGAAAGATAGCGTTCGGCCAGAACATGGCCGACCAGGCGACGGTCGCCCAGCGCATCGATCAATATATCGGCCGTCGCAAAATCCTTGTCGGTCTGAGCCGACAAGATACGACGGTAGAGAACTACATCACCGTCACTCAGCACCTCGGGCAAACGACTAGCAGCGTCGTCCGCCGGCAAGGCCGGGCCAGTTGTGTAGGTCGCGATGTCGGTCGGTCCAAGCCCCTGAACTACACCCTGGGCGTGGGCGACACTCACCGGTTTCATCGGGGCAGCTAGTGCCAACGTGACGGAGACGCAAAAAAGCCATCTCCCCCACGGGCGGGGCTGACCCCCCATGTCCAAGCTAGGCATCGTCATGATGGATAAACTTGTAGCGATCTCTGCCGCGCATGACAACCCTGGTCACGACAAAATCACGGCGCATGAGTTACAACATTCGTTAATGTTGCGGTTAATTGTCGCGACTGTTCGGAAGAACTCCCAATGATTTCAGTCGCTCTTGAAATATCATTAAGTCTTTCCATGCATCACGTTTCTGTGCGGGGGACCGCAGCAGATATGATGGATGATATGTGGCTAAAGTTGGAATGATTTGCGCGGTCGATTCTGTGCTTTGATCGAACCACTGGCCCCTCAGACGGCTGATGCCATCGGTGCGATCCAAAAGGGCCTGCGCAGCTGTAGCTCCCGCCAGCAAAACAAGCTTGGGCTGAGCTAACTCTATGAGCCTGCGAACAAAAGGCACGCAGAGCGCGACCTCCTGCGGGGTCGGTTTGCGGTTCGCCGGCGGGCGCCAAAAGATGATGTTGGTGATGAGGACATTATCGGTCCGACTAAGACCAATTGCACCCAGCATGCGATCCAGCATCTGACCAGCCGGACCGACAAAGGGTTTGCCCAGCCGATCTTCTTCCTGCCCCGGCGCCTCGCCCACCACCAAGACCGGCGAGCCCCAAATACCGTCACGGATCACGGTGCGGTTGGCCCCGGCCTTCAAAGGACAGGCGTCGAAGGCGGCAATCGCCGCTTCCAGCGCCGCCAGATCTTCTGCCGCCGCAGCAATTGCGCGGGCTTCGGTCAGGGCGCCGTCGAGATTAATGTCGGTAACCGGCGTTGACGTCTCGGCACGAGGGGCCGGACGCGCCAACGCTTCGCGCACATGCACCGAACGTTGCTGAGGCGCAGGCGCCGGCTCGGCATAAACGGGCTGGGGCGGCGGGATCGGATCGGGGGTCCGGAAGCGATCGATGGCTTCTTCCCCGATAGCCTCGTCGACCCCGACCGCGAGGTACCAATCGAGCAGCGCGGCAAGCGCGTTATCGGGCGTAACCGGAATCATCGCCCTTGGGTATCACCCTTCTGGCCGAATCTCAAAGCTTCCGGTAGCGCCCGGCCAGGACCATCAGCCCTGTCGCAACCACGGTCAGGCTGGCCAGCAGCGTCAAACTATTGAGAGGGCCGATCCTCTCCGCCAGGCTGGCCTGCACCATGGGGGCCACCGCCGCCGCGATCAGGATCGGCCGGGTCATCAGGCCCGCGATCTCGCCATAACGCGCCGGCCCGGCGATCCCAAGCGGCACCGCCCCGCGCGCGATCGTCAGTAGACCATTGGCCGCGCCATAAAGGATCGAGAAGCCAAAGACACCAACGGTCCCGAGTCCCAGCCAGGGCAGCAGGAAGGCAATCGGCGTCAGCGCGGCGGCAATCACGGTGATCAGCCAAGCCGACGGCCCACCCCCGACCAGTAACTCCAGGAACCGCGAGGCCACCTGACCGACGCCGCGCAGGCTGCCTGCCGTCACCGCCGTCCCGTGATCCAGCCCAAGGGACTGCAGCAGTTCGATCATATGGGCCGAAAAGGCGGAATTGACGAAACTCAGTAAAAGAAAGCCGGCACCGTAGAGCAGCAGCTGTTTTACTTGGACGGGCGTCAGCGGTCCGGGCGTTTCACCTGTCGTTTTTTGGGTCGATGTCCCAGCCGGCCCCTTGAGGCACCAAGCATGCAGCGGCACGCAGACCAGCAGATTGCAGGCGGCAAAGACCAGACACATGCCGCGCCAGCCGATGAGATCGATCAGCACCGAGCCGATCGGCCAGAAGATCGACGAGGCAAGCCCGCCATAAAGCGTCAGGACAGTGATCGCCGGGCGCGCCTTGGTGCCGCCGATGGCGGTCAAGCTGGCAAAGGCCGGCTCATAGAGCACCGTCGCCATCGCGGCGCCCAGGATCAACCAGCCGAGGCCATAGGCGATCTGAGTGGGGGCAGATGCCAGGATCAGTAGCCCGAGCGCGGCCAGCAAGGAACCGAAGGTCATCACCGCCCGCCCGCCGAACCGATCGATCCGGCGGCCGACCAGCCGCACGCACAATGAATTAACGATCAAGGCCGCACTGAAAATCCCGAAGGTCACCGTGCGCGACCAGCCTTCACTAGCCGCCAGCACCGGCCCCAGCAGCGCGGGCAGGTAAAACACCGTGCCCCAGCCGATGATCTGGGTAGCGCCGAGACTATGAACGGGCTTGCGCAGCTCTGGCGCCAGGGTGAAACGCGACATGGAACGAGCTTAGCGCCATCACGGCCAAGGTCGAGAGGCGACAATCGCACGGCTGCCCTGCCCGCTTCCTATTTCGCCCGCTCCTCCCTTCGGCTAGCATGCGGCGCATCTGGGCCCGAATGGGCCTGTACAGCGTTAAGAAAAGGGCAGCCTTAAGGGCGCCTGCTTACGGATAGGGGAGAGGCGCATGTCGCGCGAGGTCATGGAATATGATGTCGTCATCGTTGGTGGCGGCCCGTCGGGCCTGTCGGCGGCGATCCGGCTGAAACAGCTGGCGGGCGAGAACCTGTCGGTCTGCGTCGTCGAGAAGGGCTCCGAGATCGGTGCCCACATCCTCTCCGGCGCTGTGTTCGAACCGCGCGCGCTTAATGAACTGATCCCCGACTGGAAGGAAAAGGGCGCACCGCTCAACGTCCCGGCCAAGGAAGACCGTTTCCTGCTGCTGACGGAAAAATCCTCGATCCGTCTGCCGACCCCGCCGACGATGCATAACGAGGGTAATTACATCATCAGCCTCGGCAACCTCTGCCGTTGGCTCGGGACCCAGGCCGAAGAGCTGGGTGTCGAGATCTATCCCGGCTTTGCCGCCGCCGAAGTGCTTTATGGCGACGCCGGCGAGGTGCTGGGCATTGCGACCGGCGACATGGGCATCGGGCGCGACGGCGAAAAGACCGCAGCTTACGAGCCCGGTGTCGAGCTGCGCGCGCGCCAAACCATCTTTGCCGAAGGCTGCCGCGGGTCGCTGTCGAAAAACCTGATGGAGAAGTTTGGGCTGCGGGACGGTGTCGAACCCCAGACCTACGGCATCGGTATAAAGGAACTGTGGGAGATCGATCCCGCCAAGCATCAAGAAGGTCTCGTTATCCATACCGCCGGCTGGCCGATGGATCTGAAGACCTATGGCGGCTCCTTCCTCTATCACCTGGAAAACAACCAGATCGTCGTCGGCTTCGTGATCGGCCTCGATTATCAGAACCCGCATCTCTCGCCATTCGACGAGCTGCAGCGCTTCAAGCATCACCCCGCCGTGAAGCATTTCTTCGAAGGCGGCCGACGCATTGCCTATGGCGCTCGTGCCCTCAACGAAGGTGGCTGGCAGGCGATCCCGAAGCTAACCTTCCCCGGCGGAACCCTGATCGGTTGTGCGGCCGGCTTCATGAATGTCCCGAAGATTAAGGGCAGCCACACCGCGATGAAATCCGGCATGCTCTGCGCCGAGGCGGTCTATGAGCTGCTGACCGGCGATGCGGGCGGCAACGAGGCGGTCAACTATCGCGAGAAGTTCGACGCCTCTTGGGTCGCGAGCGAACTCAAGGCCGTGCGCAATATCCGTCCGGCCTTCTATGGCGGGCTTCTGGCCGGCATCGCCTATGGCGCCTTGCAGACCTATGTCTTCCGAGGCAAGGAGCCCTGGACCTTCAAGCTGCATGCCGATCACACCAGCCTCAAAAAGGCGGCCGACGCACCGGTCATCAGCTATCCCAAGCCCGACGGCAAGATAAGCTTTGATAAGCTGTCCTCGGTCTTTCTCTCCAATACCAACCACGAGGAAGATCAGCCGATTCATTTGCAGCTGAAAAACCCCGAGATTGCGATTTCGGTGAATTGGGCGGAATACCGCTCGCCCGAAACCCGCTACTGCCCGGCCGGTGTTTATGAGATCGTCGGTGAGGGTGAGGCGGAAAAACGCTTGCAGATCAATGCGCAAAATTGCGTGCACTGCAAAACTTGCGATATCAAAGATCCGCGTCAGAATATCAATTGGGTCGTGCCGCAGGGTGGCGGCGGCCCTAATTATCCCAATATGTAGAGCTTAAGTACGGCAATAGCCGGTCGCACTCAGCGGCCCGGCGCCAGGGCAAAGGGACGTTGAATGGCAGTTCATGAGCGGACGGTGAGGATCGGGGCGCTGCTGGCGCTGACGCTGCTGGCAAGCAGCTGTGCCCCGGCAACGGCCGATTCCCAGACCGTGACCCGACCGGAGACCCCGGGCGAAGCTGTCACTACGCCCCTTGGCGCCTATCTTGCCGGCAGCGTCGCCGCCCGCACCGGCGATTTCACTGCCGCTGCCGATCTGCTGCAAAAAGCCCTGGCGGACGATCCGACCAATGTCGAACTGCTGCGCCGTACTTTCATTGCCGTGACCGGCGAGGGTCGCATCCCCGAAAGCATCGATCTGGCAAAACGCCTGGTCGTGGTCGAAGTGGACAATCCGATCGCCAACCTCGTGCTGGCTTTCGAAAATGCGCGAGTCGGCAAATATGCCGAGGCCGACGCCCGTCTGGCGCCCCTGCCGCGCACCGGTATCAACAACCTGCTGCTGCCCCTGATGCGCGCCTGGCTGGCTGCGGGCCGCAACGATCTGACGGCGGCGGCTGAGCTTTTGAAACCGATCGAGGATATCAGCCAGGCCCGCGATACTTTCAATTTTCATTGGGGCGCCATGGCGGCCCTAGCCGGCAACCGCGAGATTGCCGACAAGGTCTTCGGCGATCTGCTCGCCAATGATCCGGCCCCGCCCCTGCGCGTCGTCGAAGTGGTCGGCCGTTATTACGAATCGACCGGTCAGATCGACAAAGCCCAGAAGCTCTATGACAGCTTCATCTCCCGCGATGCCGATAGCGATTACTTGAAAGATGCCAAACAGCGCATTGCCAACGGCAAGCTCGCTAAACACTCGCTGGAAGCTGCGACTGACGGACTCGCCCAGGGCATGTTCGATATGGCAACTCTGTGGGAGCGCGAGCGGCCGGGCGGCGATCTGGCCCTGGTCTTCACCCGCCTGACCCTGCAACTCGATCCCGACTTCGAACTCGCCAAGCTGCTGCTGGCCGAAGTGCTGGAGGCCCAGCAGCGCTTGCCCCAAGCAACGGCCGTCTATGCTGCCGTACCCAAAAGCTCGCCCTTTTCCTGGACAGCCCGCCAGCGCATCGCGATCCTGAAAAACACCCAAGGCGATACCGACGGCGCCATTGCCGATCTGAAGGCCATGGGAGCCGAGCGACCGAATCGCGAGGAAACCCTGGCCCGCGCCGGCGATATTTTGCGCCTGCATGAACGGTTCGCCGAAGCCGTCCCGCTTTATGACGCGGCGATCGCCCGGGTGCCGAAGATCGGCCCCGAACATTGGTCGCTACTGTTCAACCGCGCCATCGCGCTGGAACGCTCGGGCAATTACGAACGCGCCATCGCCGATCTGCAGCAGACCCTGACGCTGGAGCCTGATCAGCCCTATGTGCTGAACTACCTCGGCTATACCTGGGTCGATCGCGGGGAAAATGTCGAAGAAGGCAAGAAACTGCTGGAACGCGCAGCGTCGCTTCGCCCCCGTGACGGCGCGATCATCGATAGCCTCGGCTGGGCCTACTATCGCCTGAAGGACTATCCCCGCGCCCTCACCCTGCTGGAGCGGGCGGTGGAGCTGAAGCCGGGTGACGCCACGGTCAACGACCATCTGGGTGACGTCTATTGGCAGGTCGGCCGCAAGCTTGAAGCCAAGTTCCAGTGGGAACGTGCGCTGAAACTCGGGCCGGAAGCCTCCGCCCTCGATGCCGTCAAACGCAAAATCGACCAGGGCTTAGACCCTGTCGTCGCAAAGTAATTACTGTCTTCCAGGAACATACATAAATGGCACTCACTGTCGCGTTGCAGATGGACCCGATCGAGAGCATCGATCTGACCGGGGACAGTTCCTTTATGCTGGCGCTCGAAGCCCAGCGCCGGGGCCACAAGCTCTATCATTATCTGCCTTCGCGCCTCTCGATGCTGAACGGCCGGGTGCGTGCCTTCGCTCATCCGCTCGAAGTGCGGTATGAGGCCGGCAATCATTTCACCAAGGGTGAGCCGGTCCTCCTCGATCTGGCTGACGACGTCGATGTCGTGTTGCTACGCCAGGATCCGCCGTTCGATATCTCCTATCTCACCACCACCTGGCTCTTGGAAAAAGTTCACCCCAAAACCCTGGTGGTGAATGATCCGCGTTACGTGCGCGACATGCCCGAAAAGCTGTTCGTGACCGACTTCCCGGACCTGATGCCGCCGACCCTTATCTCGATCGATCCTGGCGAGATCGCAGCCTTCCGGTCCGAGCACCAGGACATCATCGTGAAGCCGCTGTTCGGCAATGGCGGCGCCGGCGTATTCCACCTAACCCAGGGCGACGAGAATCTCTCCTCTCTGCTCGAAGTCTTCGCCCGTACCTTCCCGCGTGAACCCGTGATGGTGCAGCGCTATGTGCCGGCGGTGCGCGAAGGCGACAAGCGTATCATCCTGGTCGACGGCAAGGCGGTCGGCGCCGTGTTGCGGGTGCCCGCTCAGGGCGAGGCGCGCGCCAACATGCATGTCGGCGGCCGGGCCGTGAAGACCGAACTGACCAAGCGCGATCTTGAAATCTGCGAGGCCATCGGCCCAACCCTGAAGGAACGCGGCCAGATCTTCGTCGGTATCGACGTCATCGGCGATGTCATCACCGAAATCAATGTGACCAGCCCCACCGGCATCCAGCAGATCAACCGCCTCGACGGGGTGCATCTCGAACGCCTGCTCTGGGATGCGATTGAATCGAAGCTTTAAAGCTTCGCCCAAAAGAATCGTCATGCCCCGGTTTAACCGGGGCATCTCCTCCGGGGGCGTTTCAACGGTATCTCGGCACAAATGGGCAGGCTCCCGGAGGAGATCCCTCGATCAAGTCGGGGGATGACGCCCATTTTGAAATCTGGCCAAAGGTGGGTCGCCTATTCGTGACAAGCCCGCGACTTATCGGTCCGCGCCTCACGCCTGCCCAACTTACCCCGTGTCCTGAATGAACTTTCCAACGTCGGCAGCGTTAACTCTGCAGTCGATTTGAAAAAGAAGGAATTCATCATGGCCACGACCACCCGAAACCTTGAATCCGAATTCGACACGTTGAAGCAGGATCTCGCGACCCTACGTGCGGATATCGGCTCGTTGGTCGGCGTTCTGAAGGACGAGGGCACCGCCAAGCTGAATGCCGCCGCCGCCCAGGCCGGTGTCGCTGCCGGCAAGGCTGTCGACCTCGGCAAACAGGGCGTCAGCGAGCTGGAAACCACCATCGCCCAGCGTCCACTTTCCAGCGTGCTGATCGCCTTTGGCGTCGGCGCCATCATCGGTCGCATTACCCTGCGCTAGACCGTCCACCGGATCAGGAGCGCACCCCATGCTGGACCGTTTGGTTCGCCTATCGTCCGAACCGCTGAGCGAAGCTCTCGAGCATTTTGTGCAACGAGGTTTGCGACGCTTGCTGCTGTGGACCCTGCTCGCCGTCTCCCTCGGCGCACTGTCGGTCTTGGGCTTGGTCTATCTTTTCAATGGGGTGCGGCTTCTGCTGGAGCGGAGCATGCTGCCTGGCGAAGCGGCCTTGATCATGGCGGCGATCGCCTTCAGCTGCGTTGCAATCGGGGCATTGGGCTATGCCGCACGGGGGCAGACGCCCCGTGTGCCTCCCTTGCCGACCCCCTCTCTGCCCGCGGTCCCACCGCCGCCGGTCGGTATCGCCGACATGGTCGCCCGGGAAGTGCAGCGCAATCCGATGCAATCCGCCATCGCGGCGGGCGTATTAGGGGTAGCCCTGGGCGCGAACCCAGAGCTTTCAAAACAGCTGCGAGATCTGGTGAAGGGGCTCTAGGGCCCCTTTTCCTTTAAGCGGTCCGCGCGACCATCGGACCAAGCGGCGCCCCACCCAGGATATGCATGTGGAAATGCGGCACTTCCTGATGGCCGTTTTCGCCGGCGTTCGAAATCAGGCGATAACCGCCAGCGGCAACCCCGACCTCGGCTGCGATCTTGGAGATGGCCTGGAAAAACTCCAGCGTCTCGACCGCGCTGGCTTTCTCGCCAAAATCCTGGGCCGAGACGTAAGCGCCTTTCGGGATCACCAGGATATGCACCGGTGCCTTTGGTCCAATGTCGTGGAACGCCAGCACATGCTCGCTTTCATAAGCCTTCTTGCAGGGGATTTCCCCCCGCAGGATACGGGCGAAGATGTTCTGCGGATCGTAGCTCACCGATGCTCTCCTGAAGCTCTTGAAGCGCCCGGATGATGGAGCATGCGGGATGCCCGACGCAACCCTCCGCGTCGCCGCAGACCCTCACGCTTTAAAAGCGAAGGCCGAAAGGGTTAGATGCTAGGCGCCCGGCGGCTTTGCCGCCTAACCATAGTGTTAGCGCGCAACGCGCGCGGGAAGCGCAGGACCGGAGCGTACTCCCTGTACGCGAGGATCCGAGCATTTCAGGCAACGACGCAGATGGCCCTTCCGGGCGAGCGACGCTCAGTCTGGTTCTTTGGCAACGTGCACGTAGCCCGGAATGCCCTCACGCGCCGCGAGTTCGGCCCAGATTTCCGACGGCTTCACTTCCTGATCGGCCCAGAGCAGTAGCAAGTGATAGAGCAGATCCGCGCTTTCGGAAACCAGGCGCTTCTTCTTGCCGCGCACGGCTTCGATCAGAGCTTCGACAGCTTCCTCGCCGACCTTCTGGGCAATCTTATGCGTCCCGCGCGAGAACATCTTGGCGGTATAGGAGCTCTCGGGATCGGCGCCGCGACGGCTTTCGATCACCTTATAGAGTCGTTCGAGAATCGCGGCGTCCATGGGAGCTGCTTTCGCCATAAGTCTTTAAATTCCAGGCTGGAGACCATAAGCCGCCAAGGCGGCTCAGTCATGTGTCGGTTTTGTTGCAGTTTGATGAAAAATCGCCTCGCGTCCAGTCGTAAATCGAACCGGACGCGCATCAAACGAAACAAACCACAGACCGAGCCGAAACCAAAAGCGAGAATCCGGCTCCTTAACGCCTGAAAGTTACTCTGGCTTGGGCAAAGCCGCCGTGGTGGAGGGGCCACGCAGGGCCGCAAGACGCCCTGACAGATCCGTGACTTGCGCCGATTTACCCGAAGCTGCCCGAAGAGCCGCTTCGATATGCGGATCGGACTGTTCGGGCTTGGACACCGCCAGCAGCTTGGCCTTGGCCAGCTGCGCTTCGGCTTCGATCTTATCGCGGTCGGCCGCTTCCTTCATCGCCTTGACGGCAACGCCGAGGCCGTTGGTGGCGGAGGATAGGCCAGCAGCCTGACGGGCAGCTTCCGACTGACGTTCAGCGGCCGAACGCTGCTGTTGGGCACGCTGCATGTCGCGCTGGGCACGTTCCAGATCGGCACGGGCCGAGCGCAGCTTCTTGCCGGCATCGTCATAGGTTTCCTGAAGCTGGGTCAGGAAAGCGGCGGCATCCACCGCATCCTGCTTCTCGCGCTCGATATCCGGCGCCATTTCTTCCAGCATGGTCAGCAGGGTCGCGAGGCTATGACCCAACTCGTTCTTACGGGCCTGATCGTCGGTCCCCTGGATCTGACCGTTGAGCTGCTCGGCCGCAGCGAGACGCTGCCCATAGAGCGCCTCAATGGCGGCAGCTTCCTTCTGTTCCTTATCGAGCGTCAGCCGCGCCTGCGCGACTTGGCGACCCAGTTGGTCGAGATGCTGCTCCATCGTGCGCAGTTCGGCTTCGGTCGCGGCCTTGGGGTCCCAGCGGACCAGCGCCTCGATGCCCGACTGAACGGCCTGATTGGCTTTCACGCCCATGAGATTTTTGAAAAAGGCGAACATGATGGCCTCGTATCACTAAGGAGAAGGAATTAGCCGAGAAGGGCGGCGGAATTCAGCAGCGCGGCGGCAATCTGCCAGCCACCCAGCGTGACGGCGGCGGCGACTTCGCCCTTTTCGATGCGGGCCTTGAGATTGCCGAGCGCCAGGGAAGCGGCAGAAAAAACGGCCAGCTGAACGATCAAGCCAACCGTCCCCCAGATCAGGATATCGACCACCGACAGCGAGGTCGCCAGCGTGGCGGCGATCGGCATGGCGAGGGCAACGGCGGTGGTCGCCATCACAGTGGCGGCGGCCATATTGCCCTGGTTCACCAGCTCGCGTTCGCGGAACGGCGTCAGCCACAGGTGGATGATGGCCCCGATGATCAGCAACAGGGCGGCGGCCCCAAGATGCAGAACCAGAAGCGGCAGGCCGGAGGTCAAGGCAGTGATGGCGGACATGGGCAAAACCCTACGCTAGGCCAAGAGAGGCGGGATTGATATCGATGCCGGTGAAAAGCTCGACCCAGGCTTCGGACCCGGTATCAGCGGCGGCAACCAGAAGATATTCGGCGTTGGGCGCGGGGGCTTTCAGCCCGGTCTCGCGGCCATAGAGCATGGCGTCTACATCGCGCTGGCCGGTCCCGTCGACACGCTCGCGCGTTTCGGTGAATTTGATGGGATCAACACGGTCGCCGCCTTGGGCCCACATACGGCCATAGGTCTTGCCGTCTTTCGCCTGGAACTCATGCCAGCCGATCATGCCCTCGTCTTCGTTCAGCCAGAAGTCCCACTCGCCGTCATCGGCCGGATGAACCTCGTCGAGCGGGGCGAAATAACGCGCACCCGACGGCTGCCCGCTCTTATCGAGCGACACTTCGACAAAGGCGCCTTCGGTGCCTGAAAGATAGAGGCGATAGATGGTGGCCGAGGTGCCAACCAGGGTCGAAACCGCTTCCACATCGGCGCGCGCCGGCGGGGTGCGCAAGGCAGTATCCGGACCCAGCAGCAGGAAGGGCGAAGGATCGATCTGCAGCGGCATGCCAACCCGGAACCAATCCGGGCGATAGGGGCCGTCGTTGCCGAACTTGCGCTTCAGAATATCTGCGGCCGGCTTCAGGGGGCCGAGGGGCATATCGGAACCTCCAGCATTTTCATTGGCGGCCTTGCGGCGGCCAATGCGCTTATAAATGACATAACCGGCGAACCCGGCGAGGCCGAGCAGAATGATCCAACCGAAATCACCGTCTTCCTCGGGTTCCGAGGGCATGCCGATATCGGGCGGCAGGTAGTTCTCATCGCGCGGCTGGCCCGATTGCGCCGCAACCTGTTGATCGAGCTGGCCGAGCTTGGCCTTCAAATCGGCGTTTTCCGCCGCCAGCTTGTCGGCCTCGGCGCGCCATTGCTGCACGCCCGGATCATTGGCGTGGTTATAGAAGAAGGAACTGCGCGAGGAATTGCTGAGGCTATCCAGCATGAACCACAGCATAGCGGCGTCCCAGATGCCAAAACGGCTGGGCGAACCATAAGTATAGCGCGGCGGCGCATAGTTATAGGCCGGGGCATTGTCCCGGCGCGGGATCGAATAGCTGTTGCCGCTCGAAATCGGGGCCGAGGGAGTCGCATCTGGCGTCCGGCTGCTGCGATAGCTTTGCAGCGAGGAACCGGAGGAGGAACGCGCGATATCGCGGTCGCTCGACGAGAGCGAGGGTGTGCGGGTCGTGGTCGTCGACGAACTGCCCGGGCGCGAATAACCGCCGGAGGAGGATGACCCGCTGCTATAGGACGGCGTGCGGCTCGACGAGGAGCTGCTTGGCCGGGAATAGCCCCCGCTAGAGCGAGAAGAGGAGCTGGAAGACCGCCTAGCTTCGGCGTCTTCCGTCGTGATCAGAGTCGCCGCTGTTACCAGCGGCAAGACCGGATGGGCTAGCGACAGCACGGCCGACAGCAGCGCCGCTGCAAGTTTTCGTCGGTAGGGACCCTGTTTTTGCACCCGTTTCCTCACACCTTCATGAAGCGCCGGCACTATATCGTTGCAACCGACCTACGTCTGCCGTCTTGACGCGGCGACAGGACAGATGGGGACCGGAACCCAGTGACAAAAGAGGGAGTTAGGCGGAAATGACGGCAAAATTCGGACCTTGGCCTATGCTGGCGGCCCTTTGGCTGGCTGCGCCCGTGATGGCGGCCCCGCTCCCGACTCTCGATGGTACCCCACCGCTGGTCATTGCCCATCGCGGCGCCTCTGCCGAGCGGCCCGAACACACCCTTGCCTCCTACAAACGCGCGATCGAGGTCGGGGCCGATTTTGTCGAACCCGACCTGGTGATGACCAAGGACAATCAGCTGGTCACACGGCATGAGCCGGAAATCGGCCTCACCACCGACGCGCCGGCGAAATTCCCGGACCGCAAGCGCACAGCGATGGTGGACGGCAAGCAGATCGAAGGCTGGTTCGCCGAAGACTTCACGCTCGCTGAACTCAAAAGCCTGCGGGCGATCCAGCCCCATCCCGACCGCTCGAAAGACTACGACGGCCAGTTCGAGATCCCGACCCTGCAGGAGGTTATCGATCTTGTTCGGAGCGAGGAGAAGGCCCGAGACCGCACCATCGGCATCTATCCCGAAACCAAGCACCCGACTTATTTCGCGGAAATGGGCAAGGATATTGACGTCGCCCTCCTGGATGTCTTGCTGAAGAACGGCTATCGCGGACCTGAAGATGCGGTCTTCATCCAATCCTTCGAGGTTTCGAACCTCGAAAAACTATCGAAACTCACCAAGATCCGTCTGATCCAGCTTTATGGCGGTCCGAACGGCGCACCTTACGATTGGGTCGCCGCCGGGGTGAAGCGCACCTATGGCGATATGATGAAGCCAGCCGGCCTCGCAGCTGTCGCCAAATACGCCTATGGCATAGGCCCTTCTCTCACCGCCATCGTCCCGGTCAAGGACGGCAAGACCCAGCCGTCGACCACTCTGGTTGCCGACGCCCATCAAGCCGGGCTGCGCGTCCATCCTTATACGTTCCGAGGCGAGTCCCGCCATCTACCGGCCGAATACGGCGGCGACCTCGCCGCCGCCATACGCCAGATGATGGCGCTCGGCATCGACGGTTTCTTCACCGACGAACCCGCCATCGGCGTTAAGGCGCGGGCAGAAGCTCTAAAGAACTAGCGCAGCCCTCCAATGCGTCATCCTCGGACTTGACCCGAGGATGACGGTCTACGGGGACTAGCGCCGGAAAATCGGGGCGTTACCGACCCACATCACCCGGGCCGGCGCGGCGCCGGCATTCCACCAATGGTGATTGCTGCGCCCGTCGAAATGGCAGGTATCGCCGGGGGCGAGGATAACTTCCTCCTCTCCCACCTGCATGCCGATACTGCCGTCGATCACCAGCACAAATTCCTCGCCATCCTCGGCCACCGCTTCCGAGCGATATCCGACCGGCAGATGCACCATCACGGCATCAAGCTGCTGGCCCGGAAAACTGCCGCTGAGGCGTTCATACTCGACCCCGTCGGGCGAGAGGCGGAAATGCGGGCGCTGTCCGCCGCGCGTCACCAGCGCCGGCTGATCAGGCGTGCGGATCAGGGCGTCGAGCGGTTCGCCCAGAGCTTTTGCGATCCGGGCAAGGCTGCCCAAGGAGGCCGCCGATTTGCCGCGCTCCAGCAATGACAAGAAACTGACGCTGAGGTTCGCGGCCTTGGCGATGTCGCTCAAGGTCAGATTCTTTTTCCGCCGGGTTGTCCGCAGCAAGGGACCGAGGGCAGGAAAGTCTGCCGTATCGCTCTCGCCTCGCTGGTCAATCTGCGTCATGCTTTTCCGCATCAGTCGCGTGCAGCCCTTTTCCTTCTATAGCCGAGAAGAGGCCCTACCGGAATCGCCTTGCCGCTCACTCAAAAAAGTTTAGTGTTTTGTGACACACTTTTGAACGAGAGATGCCGTGACGAGTTTCAGCCAGCCGGACGCCAAGATCGACGCCTTTTTGAGCCTTGCCCGCGCCGTTGCGGCAGGCGGCGGGACCGATACCGTTTTCAAGGCGGCCGAGGATGCCTTCCGCCAGTCGATCGGCTTCACGCTCTTCACCGTCATGCTCTATGACGAAGGCCACAAGAACAGCGTGCGCTTCTATTCAAGCGACACTGGTAATTACCCGGTCGGCGGCTCCAAGCCGATGGAGCGCAACGCCTATTATCAGCATGTCGTCCTAGAGGGCCGCGCTTTCGTCGCCAATACGCCCGACGAATGGAAGCCCTTCTACGTCGATTATGAAAAAGTTTTCGCCCTGGGCCTGCGCTCGGCGGTGAATGTGCCGATCCGCTTGGGAGGGCGGACGGTGGGGTCGGTGAATATTCTGCATTCCGACCGGCCCTTTACGACTGAGGATGCGACTTTCGGCCAGGGACTGGCCACGCTGCTGGGAACGGCACTGACTGACCTGATCACCGGTTAAGGGGAGAAGACCGTGATGAAGAAGCTGCTTTGGGCAACCGCCCTGACCTTGACGATGGCCGGGACGATGACGGGAGCAGCTATCGCCGCAACCCCGTCGGGCGTTCTGGTGGTCGCCAAGAATATCGACGATATCGTTACCCTCGATCCGGCCTCGGCCTATGAATTCTCGAGCGGTGAGATCGTCGCCAATAGCTACGACCGCCTGGTGCAGTACGAGCCCGAAGACCCCGAAAAGTTGGTCGGCGGCCTCGCGACCAGCTGGAAGGTGTCTGACGACGGCAAGACCATCACCTTCACCCTGCGCGATGCCAAATTCCAAAGCGGCAATCCGGTGCGCCCGGAAGATGTGGTGGAAAGCTTCCGCCGCGTGCTGGTGCTCAATAAGTCGCCGGCCTTCATCCTTACCCAGCTGGGCTGGACCAAAGATAATCTCGACACGCTGGTGAAAAAGACCGGCGACAAGGAAGTGGCGCTGACCCACACCGGCGCCTTCGGCCCGGCCTTCTTCCTCAATGTGCTCGCCGCCCGCCCCGCCTCAATCGTCGATACGGTGGAAGTCGCTAAACATGACGCCAACGGCGACCTCGGCCATGCCTGGCTCAATAGCACCACCGCCGGCAGCGGCCCGTATAAGATGACCAAATATACCGCCAGCGAGAGCGTGACCTTGCAGGCGAACAAAGATTACTTCCGCGGCGCGCCCAAGCTGAATGTCTCGATCCAGCACATCAAGGAACCGGGCACCCAGCGCGTCATGCTGGAAAAGCAGGACATCGATATCGCCCGCGCCCTCGGCAGCGACCAGATCAAAGCCCTGCGCGGCAAGGCCGACATCACCATCGGTGAATATCCCCAGGCTGCCGTGCATTTCGTGTCGCTGAACCAAAAGGTTCCCGGCCTGCAGAACCCGGCCCTGTGGGAAGCCATGCGCTACCTGATCGATTATCAGGGTATCGCCAATCAGCTGTTGGCCGGCCAGATGGCGGTCCATCAGGCCTTCTGGCCCAAGGGCTTCCCCGGCGCCCTTAACGACACGCCTTTCAAGTCAGATCCGGCCAAGGCCAAGGAAATCCTGGAGAAGGCTGGCCTGAAAGACCTGACCTTCGATATGGATGTGATCTCGTCCGCGCCGTTCCTGGAAATCGCCCAATCGATCCAATCGACCATGGGTGCAGCCGGTATCAAGATCAATCTGGTGCCCGGCACCGGTGCTCAGGTCATCACCAAGTACCGCAACCGTACCCATCAGATGATGCTGCTCTATTGGGGCCCGGACTTCATCGATCCGCATTCGAACGCCAAAGCCTTTGCCTATAACGTCGATAATGCCGACGACAAGTACCAGAGCACCACCACCTGGCGGAATGCCTGGCTGGTGCCGGAATTGTCCGAGCGGACGATGGCGGCCTTGAAGGAAAGCGATCCGGCCAAGCGCCTGAAGCTCTACTACGACCTGCAGAAGGATGTGCAGGCCAAGGGTCCGATCATCGTGATGTTCCAGGCCCAGGACCAGGTTGCCATGCGCAGCACCGTCAAAGGCTATGTCCATGGCGCAACCTCGGATCTGATCTTCTATCGCAAGGTCGAAAAATAGCCACCTGCTGGCTGCGTTTCGCAAGTCTTGACGGCAAGGGGCAGAGAGTGATCTCTGCCCCTGATGTTTTTGGCCAAGGAGACTCTCGATGGAAGATTTTGCACCGCTGTTCGAGAGGATCGGCCCGCCGCTCGAAGACTATGCCGACGATCATAATCTGACGATCGAGCGCTATTATCACGATGCGCCGGTCTGGGGCGTGTGTTTTGCCCACCCCAAGGGCGGCAGCGCGAAGATCGACATCACCCATACCGCCGGCTCCAGCTTCAAGATCCAGGGCACATGGTGGGTCGACGACTACGACAGCTTCACCCGCAGCCTGAAGCGCATCGATGACGTGCTGTTCGACGAGTCGAGCGGCGAGATCATCCCGCTCATCGACCGGCTGGTCCGCGAGATTCTGGCGCTCGAACCCAGCGATTGGTCCGATGTCGACGCCAGCTTTAAAGGTGTTTGGGACAAGGTCTGGACCAAGGAAGAATTCACCAAGACCATGGCCATGTGGGATCTACCCGACTTCGACTGAGCGCCACGCTCGCCCCTCGACCATACTCAAGGTCCGGTGATCTCTGCACCTGACCTGTTTTTCGCCGGAGCCCTTCCGATGCCTTACGCCAGCCTGCGCGATTTCATGGACCGCCTGGAGCGCGAAGGACGCCTTGTCCGCGTCAGCGAACCGGTCTCGCCGGTGCTGGAGATGACCGAGATCCAGACCCGCCTTCTGGCCGAAGGCGGGCCGGCGGTGCTGTTCGAGAATGTCGTGGACGCGGCCTCGGGCAAGCGCTGGGACATGCCGGTCTTGGTCAATCTCTTTGGCACCGTGGAGCGTGTCGCCTGGGGCATGGATCGCGAACCGGGCGAGTTGCGCGGCGTCGGCGAGACCCTGGCCTTCCTGCGCCAGCCCGAACCGCCGGGCGGCTGGCGCGAAGCCTTGGAAATGCTGCCGCTGCTGAAGACCGTCATGGCCATGAAGCCCAAGACGGTCTCGAAAGCGCCGTGCCAGGAAGTCGTGCTAACAGGCGACGAGATCGATCTGTCGCAACTGCCCGTGCAGACCTGCTGGCCGGGCGAACCGGCACCGCTGATCACCTGGCCACTGGTCGTGACCAAAGGCCCCGGCAACACCAAGGAAGACGGTTTCAACCTCGGCATCTACCGCATGCAGGTGACGGGCAAGAACACGACGCTGATGCGCTGGCTGAAACATCGCGGCGGCGCCCAGCATTACCGCCGCTGGGGGGCCGAAAAGCGCCAGCCGCTGCCCGCCGCCGTGGTGATCGGTGCCGATCCGGGCACGATCCTCGCCGCCGTGACGCCGGTGCCCGACACCCTCTCGGAATATCAGTTCGCCGGCCTGCTGCGCGGCAAGAAGGTCGAGCTGGTCGATTGCAAGACCGTGCCGCTGAAGGTGCCGGCGGAGGCTGAGATCATCCTGGAAGGCTACGTCAGCCTGGATGAGTTCGGCGACGAAGGCCCCTATGGCGATCACACCGGCTATTACAACGCGGTGGAGCCCTTCCCGGTCTTCACGGTGACCGCCGTCACCATGCGCAAGAAGCCGATTTATCTGTCGACCTTCACCGGCCGCCCGCCCGATGAGCCCTCTGTGCTGGGCGAGGCGCTGAACGAGGTCTTTGTGCCGCTTATCCAGCAGCAGTTCCCGGAGATCGTGGATTTCTGGCTGCCGCCCGAAGGCTGTTCGTACCGGATCGCCGTCGTCTCGATCAAGAAGGCCTATCCGGGTCACGCCAAGCGCGTGATGATGGGCGTCTGGTCGTATCTGCGGCAGTTCATGTACACGAAATGGGTCATCATCGTGGATGACGACATCAATTGCCGGGACTGGAAGGACGTCATGTGGGCGATTTCGACCCGCATGGACCCGGTGCGCGACATCACCACCATGGAAGGCACCCCGATCGATTATCTCGATTTCGCCTCGCCCGAGGATGGCCTCGGCGGCAAGGTCGGACTGGATGCCACCAACAAATGGCCGCCAGAAACCAAACGCGAATGGGGCACCAAGATCGCGATGGACGAGAGCGTCGTCGATAAGGTTTCCGACATGTGGGGCAAGCTCGGCCTGCCGGGCAGCGGCAAGCCGATCTGGAAGTGAAGGTACGGGAGTGCGCACCCCGCGCATTCCCCTAAAATCCCCAGCAATTCTCACACCGTCATACGCTTGCAATGCCTAGCGCCCCGCGCGTTGCAATGCTACATCAGATCCCGTGAGTATCCATCGCTACCCTCCGCGCTCGCTCAGCACCGACTATTACCGCGCTTCCGGCGGTGTTGCTGTGACGTTGCTTCCGCTGCTGGTCATCCGCCCGGATTGGCCCGTCGCCCTTATTTTTGTGCTGGTCGCGGCGCTCTGCGGCTATTTCCTCTATCGCACCATCGAACGGCACCGTCTGGTGATCGGCATGGATGACGAGGGGATTTTTGCGCGCGGCTTCAATTCGGTGGATATCCGTTGGACCGATATGTCGCGCTTCCATCTGAATTATTACACCCTGCGGCGCGACCGCACGAACGGTTGGATGGAACTTGTCCTGCGCGCCGGCGATAAGACTATCAAGGTCGATAGTCGCCTCGAGGATTTCGTCACGGTGGTCCGCCGCGCCCACAGCGCCGCGCGCCAGAACCGCCTGCCGATGACGCCGATCACCCAGGCGAACCTGATGGCCTTGCGCATCTTCTAATTTTCCGCATTCAAGGTGAGTTTCATGGCTGCTTTCCGTACCATCGACCAGCTCGACGTCGCCGGTCGCCGGGTTCTCGTTCGTGTCGACCTGAATGTCCCGATGAAGGACGGCGTTGTCACCGACGCCACCCGTATCGAGCGCGCCGCCGAAACCCTGAAGCAGTTGGCCGCCAAAGGTGCCAAGGTCATCGTGCTCTCGCACTTCGGCCGCCCGAAGGATGGTCCGTCCAAAGAATTCAGCCTGGAACAGCTGCAGGAACCGCTCGCTGCCGTCCTGCCCGGCATCCAGGTCCGTTTTGCCCATGAAAGCATCGGTTCTGCCGCCGAAGCCGCCGTGGAAGATCTGCCGAATGGCGCAGTCCTGCTGTTGGAAAACGTCCGCTTTCACAAGGGCGAAGAAAAGAACGATCCGGAGTTTGTCGCAGCCCTCGCCAAGCTCGGCGATCTCTATGTGAATGACGCCTTCTCGGCCGCCCACCGCGCCCATGCCTCGACCGAAGGCCTGGCTCATAAGCTGCCTTCGGCTGCCGGGCGCCTGATGCAGGCCGAACTCGAAGCCCTCAACAAGGCGCTGGGCAAGAGCGGCCGCAAGGGTGTCGTTGCCATGGTCGGCGGCGCCAAGGTCTCGACCAAGCTCGATATCTTGACCAACCTCGTCACCCGGGTCGAAGCCCTGGTCGTCGGCGGCGCGATGGCCAATACCTTCCTGTTTGCCCAAGGCCATGATGTCGGCTCCTCGCTGTGCGAACGCGACATGGCCGATACCGCCCGCGATATCCTGAAACGTGCCGAGGCTGCCGGCTGCAAGATCGTCCTGCCGGTCGACGGCGTCGTCGCGGGTGAATTCAAGGCGAATGCCGCCAACGAAACCGTCCCGGCGACCAAGATCCCCGCTGGCAAGATGATGCTCGACATCGGCCCCGCCAGCGTCAAGGAAGCGGCCGCCGCCTTTGCCAATGCCACCACCCTGGTGTGGAACGGTCCGGCCGGCGCCTTCGAGATCGAACCCTTCGACAAGGGCACCAATGGTCTGGCTCAAGAAGCAGCCCGCCTCACCAAGGCCGGCAAGCTGATCTCGGTCGCCGGCGGTGGCGATACCGTCGCGGCCCTGGCGCACGCCGGGGTTGCCGATGATTTCACCTATATCTCCAGCGCCGGCGGCGCCTTCCTCGAATGGTTGGAAGGCAAGGAGCTGCCGGGCGTTGCGGCCCTGTCAAATTCCTGAGGTATGATTCCGCGACGCGTCAGGCAGACTGACCTGCATGACGCGTCGCGCTTCTCTTCTGATTGCCCTTACCGCCCTGCTTCCGGGCGTGGGTCAGGCTGAGGTCTTCCAGTTCGGCTCGGTTGAATGGCCGCCTTATACCGATGCGACTCTGCCCGAGGGCGGAGTCTTCACCGCCATTGTGCGGGCGGCCTTGACCGTCGAAGGCCATAGCATCAGCGTCTCTTATCAACCCTGGCTGCGCACCGTGCGCGATGCCAGCGACAATCCTGCCATTGCGGGCGCCTTCCCGATCTATCCCGAAGACTTAGGCGCCGCGCAGGGCTTCAGCCCTTCGCCCGTGCTGATGCGCAGTCCACTCGGCCTTGCCGAGCGCACCGCCTATCCCTTGAAGGAATGGCAAGCGGTCGAAGGACTGAACAATTATCGCATCGGCATCGTGCTGGGTTATTCCAATGGCATCGCTTTCGATAGCGCGATGGCGGCCGGCAAGCTCTGGACCGATGTCGCGCCCAGCGATCTGGCCAATCTGCGCAAGCTCGCCTCTGGTCGGATCGATGCCGCCGTCGTGGATGAAATCGTCCTCGACCATTTTCAGCAGAAATATCGCGACGAGCTGCGGGGTATCCGCTTTCACCCGCAGCGCCTCGAGATCAAGGATCTGCAGGTCGCCTTCCGCATGACGCCGGTCGGCCGGCGGGCGCAGGCGGCCTTGCTGGCCGGCCTCATGAAGATCGATCCGGGGCAGATCGCGCTGGGCTGGTTCGCCGGCCGTTAGGCCGACTTTTTCCGGCGCAAGGCTCCCAGCGCCAGCCGCTTAAAGGCATGGCCGACCGCGACCCAGCGCTCCAACCCTTCGGGCGGCCGCTCCGGCTCGAGCTCGATACCGACGCGGGTGACGATCTCGTCTTCCACTGCCTGCACGACCAGCTCGATCGGGTTCAGCTTCAGGCGGTCACCCACCGCCGGATGGGCCGACAACCGTTCCATCATATAGGACGCGATCGTGGTCTCGCGCTCCTCGGCCGGAACCGGCACACCATAGAGGCGGGAGAGCTGATCAAGGGTCGCAAGGCCTTCGATGCTGAATTCGCCGAGCAGCATGCCCGGATCGGACCGACGACCGGCCTTGGCGCCCAGCAGGCGATCCAGCACCGGCAGTTCGTCCTGACGGGCCGCGATCATCAGATAATCGTCCGCCACCAGGAAACCGGCAGCTTCGATGCTCAAGGCGTGACCGTCGCGCACGATCAGCAGCAGGCGCACCCCTTCGGGCAGTAGCAAGCTCGCGGCGAGCTTGCCAATGACGCCGCTTTCATCGCCCAGGCGATAGCCGGCAACGGTCGATCCGCCTTCCTTAGCGCCCGGCAATTCCAGATCGACACGGGTGGGCGGCGGTGGGGCGGCCGGCACGATCAGGCGCAGCAGCTTGGCCGCCGGGGCGATGGTCCAGCCTTGCACCAGCAGCGAGGCGATCACGACCACAAAGGCGATGGTGAAATAATTGCGCCCGCCCGGCGCATTGGCCAGCACCGGCACCAGTGCCAGGAAGATCGGCACCGCCCCGCGCAACCCGACCCAGGAGACAAAGGCGATCTCGCGCACATTAAAGCCAAAAGGCTTGAGGCACAGGAAAGTTGCCACTGGCCGGGCCACCAACATCAGCACGACCGCCAGCACCAGCGCCTGGGGCAAAAGGCCGACCAGGCTGTGTGGGGTGACCAGAAGGCCGAGCATCAAGAACAGCACGATCTGGCTGAGCCAGGCGAAGGCATCGACGAATTTCTCGATGCTGGCCGTGGTGCGATGCTGCTGATTGCCAACGATGATGCCGACCAGATACACCGCAAGGAAGCCGCTGCCATGGACCGATTGGGCGAGCCCGAAGACCAGCATGGCACCGGCCAGCGCCAGAATGGGGTAGAGCCCGCCACCGACCAGCTTCACCCGCTTCAGAACCCAGAACAGGGCAAAGCCGCCGCCGACACCCAGCACGCCGCCCCCGACCATTTGCAGGGCAAACATCACGAAGGGGTTGGTCGCAGCTTCACGCGCCGTCAGCATCTCGACCAGCATCATGGTCAGAAAGATCGCCATCGGATCATTGATACCGGATTCGACTTCCAGAGTCGCCTTGACGCGGGAATGAACCTCGACATTGTTCTGGCGCATCAGGCTGAAGACGGCCGCCGCATCGGTCGAGGCGACGATGGCGCCGGTCAAGAGCGCCTGGGTCCAGGTGATGCCGCCGAACATCATCGCGACGGCGGCGACAATTCCGGTGGTGACCACAACGCCGATGGTCGCCAAGCTCAAGGCAGGCGGCCCAGCAGATTTGAAGGCCGACAGATGAGTGCGCATCCCGCCTTCGAACAGGATCACGGCCAGGGCAATGGAGCCGACGGTATAGGCCCCCTGGAAATCATTATAAATGATGCCGCCCGGACCATCTTCGCCCGCCAGCATGCCAAGGCCCAGGAAGACCAGCAGTAACGGAGCGCCCACCCGCGCCGAGACCATGCCGGCAAAGATGCTGAGCAGCACCAGGGCGGCACCGAGCAAAATTATATGGTGGCTGGCTTCCATTGCCGCGTTTTGCCTTCCCGTCTCAAATGGGTCAGAAAATTACTCTGACCGCCCCTTGCTCAAACCACAAGAGAAAGGCGAAAGCGTGACAATAAAAGGAGTTATGAGAAAAAGTTAATGGGGTTCCTTGTATTGATAGCAAGAAACCCCATGGGTTTAATCGATCGACTGTAAGACGCCGATCAGGCCGCCGTACCACCCACCGTCATGGCATCGATGCGCAGGGTCGGCTGACCGACGCCGACCGGGACGGACTGGCCGTCCTTACCGCAAGTGCCGACGCCATTGTCGAGTTGCAGATCGTTGCCGATCATGCTGATGCGGGTCAGGCTGTCGGCGCCATTGCCAACGATGGTCGCGCCCTTCACGGCCGGGCCGATCTTGCCGTCCTGGATCAGATAGGCTTCGGACGCCGAGAAGACATATTTGCCCGAGGTAATATCGACCTGCCCGCCGCCGAAATTAACGGCATAGAGGCCGTTTTTCACGGAGGAGAGGATTTCCTGCGGATCGTGTTTGCCGCCCAGCATGAAGGTATTGGTCATGCGCGGCATCGGGGCATGGGCAAAGCTCTGGCGGCGGCCATTACCGGTCGGCTTCACCCCCATCAGGCGGGCATTCAAGCGATCCTGCAGATAGCCTTTCAGGATGCCGTCCTCGATCAGCACGGTACGGCTGGTCGGGGTGCCTTCGTCATCGATGGTCAGCGAGCCCCGGCGGCCTTCCATGGTGCCATCGTCAACGACGGTCACGCCCGGAGCGGCAACACGTTGGCCCAAGAGGCCGGCGAAGGCACTGGTCTTCTTGCGATTGAAATCGCCCTCAAGGCCATGGCCGACGGCTTCGTGCAACAGAATGCCCGGCCAGCCCGGCCCCAGCACGACGGTCATCTCACCCGCCGGCGCCGGCACGGAGCCGAGGTTCACCAGCGCCTGGCGCAGCGCCTCATCGACCTGGCCCTGCCAGCTGTCTTCCTGGAGGTAAACATCATAGAGCGTGCGGCCACCGACACCGCTGGAGCCGGTTTCCTGGCGGTCGCCATCGCCAACGACGATCGAGACATTGATCCGCACCAGCGGGCGGATGTCGCCGGCGCGAGTACCATCGGCACGCACGATTTGCACCGCCGACCATTCACCCGACAGCGACGCCATCACCTGACGGACGCGCGGGTCCTTGCCCCGGGCATAGGCGTCGATCTGCTGCAGCAGTTTGATCTTGGTTTCGAACGGCACCGCCGACAGCGGATTGGCATCGGTATAGAGGCTGCGGTTGGTCGGCTGCGGTGCGACATCCAGAGCAACCGTGCCGCTATGGCCCGACTTCACCGCCCGCACCGTATCGGCCGCGCGCTTCAGGGCATTCTCGTCCAGCACCGAGGCTTGGGCGTAACCGGTCATCTCGCCCAGTACCGCCCGCAGGCCAAAACCTTGCGTGGTGTCATAGCTGGCGGACTTCAGCTTGCCGTCGTCGAAGGCAAAGCTTTCCGACTGGCTATGCTCGAAATAAAGCTCGCCGTCTTCCATGCCGGTCAACGCATCGGCGGCGATGCCTTCGACACGTTGCCGGTCGAGGCCGGTCGCGTCATAGAACAGGCGGTCGGTCAAAGCAAGATCGGTCATGGGACAGCTCTTCTCGAAAGAAAAAGGGGAGGCGATTGCTCGCCTCCCCAACATATAGCAACGATCGTGGCGTTATTCAGCGGCCATCGCGTTATCACCCGGACGTTTCCACCGCAAGACAGGCTTGCGGGCGGCGAGCGTCTCATCCAGACGGCGACGCGGGGTCAGGCGCGGAGCGGCATGGAATTCTTCCGCCGCACCGGCTTTCGCCCGTTCCGCGAGGCTGCGGAGCGTGCCGATGAAGAGATCGAGGGTCTGTTTGTCCTCGGTCTCGGTCGGCTCGATCAGCAGCGCGCCATGGACGACCAGCGGGAAATACATGGTCATCGGATGATAGCCTTCGTCGATCAAGGCCTTGGCGAAGTCCAGCGTCGAAACGCCGGTGCCTTCGAGGAAACGATCGTCGAACAGGGCTTCATGCATGCACGGCCCTTCGAAGGGCGCGGTCATCACGTCCTTCAGGCTCGCCAGGATGTAATTGGCGTTTAGCACGGCATCGCCCGACACCTGCCACAGGCCATCGGCCCCATGGGAAAGCATATAGGCGAGCGCACGGACGAACATGCCCATCTGGCCATGGAAAGCCTTCAGACGACCAAAAGCCTGAGCGGCGTCACCCTCGGCCTGTTCCAGCACTTGGAACTTGCCGTCTTTGAGGACCGTCCAGGGCAGCGGCGCGAAGGCAGCCAGACGTTCCGACAGCACCACCGGACCCGAACCCGGACCACCGCCGCCATGGGGGGTGGAGAAGGTCTTGTGCAGGTTGATGTGCATGCAATCGACGCCCAGATCGGCGGGGCGCACACGACCGACGATGGCGTTGAAGTTCGCGCCGTCGCAGTAGAAATAGCCGCCCGCTTCATGGATCGCGTCAGCGATCTCGCGGATGTCGCCTTCGAACAACCCGCAAGTATTCGGATTGGTCAGCATGATCGCCGCCACATCAGGGCCCAGCTTGGCCTTGAAGGCGGCAAGATCGACGCGGCCTGCTTCGGTCGCGGGGATCGGATCGACGGTGAAGCCGATGGCAGCAGCCGTCGCCGGATTGGTGCCATGGGCGCTTTCCGGCACCAGCACGCGGGTGCGATGGCCTTCACCCCGGGCTTCGAGCGCGGCCTTGATCGCGACCATGCCGCACAGCTCGCCATGGGCGCCGGCAGCCGGCGACATGGCGACAGCGGGCATGCCGGTCAGGGTCTTCAGCCAATGGGCCAAAGTGTCGATCAGCTCCAGCGCGCCCTGCACGGTCGAGGTCGGCTGCAACGGATGAATATCGCCAAAGCCCGGCAGGCGGGCCATCCGCTCATTCAAGCGGGGATTATGCTTCATGGTGCAGGAACCGAGCGGGAAGAAACCGCTGTCGATGCCATAGTTCTTCTGGCTGAGGCGCGTGTAGTGGCGGACCACCTGCGGTTCGGCCAGACCCGGCAGACCGACGCCGCCCTTGCGGGCCAAACCGCCGAGCTTGTCGGCATGCTTGGAGGTCGCGGGCAGATCGACGCCGGTGCGGCCGGCTTCGCCCATTTCGAAGATCAGCTTTTCTTCGAGCTGCAGGCCCCGGTTACCCGTGAAGGTCACGATATCGGAGGTGGCGTCCACCCCATCGCGGGCCACGCGGCCCTGGCTGCGGTCGAGCGTCATGACAGCACCTCTTTCAGACCGGCGACCAACGCATCCATATCGGCATCGGTCGTGCATTCGGTCGCGGCCAGCACCAGAAGATTGGCAACGCTGGCATCATTCGGGATCAGGCGGGAGGCCGGGACACCGGCCAGGATCTTCTTGGCAGCCAGCGCTTCGACGACTTCAGCGGCGGGCTTGGAGAGCTTCACCGTGAATTCGTTGAAGAAGGCATCGGCCAGAACCTCAACACCCTTCACGCCAGCCAGCTTGTCGGCCAGACGCGAAGCAGCAGCATGGTTCAAGGCGGCCAACTGAGTCAGGCCAGCTTCACCCAGCAGCGACAGATGGATGGTGAAGGCGAGCGCGCAGAGACCAGCATTCGTGCAGATATTGCTGGTCGCCTTTTCGCGGCGGATATGCTGCTCGCGGGTCGAGAGCGTCAGCACGAAACCGCGCTTGCCGTCGGCATCGACGGTTTCACCGCACAGGCGCCCCGGCATCTGACGGACGTATTTTTCCTTGGTCGCGAAGAGACCGACATAGGGGCCGCCGAAGTTGAGGCCCGAGCCGATCGACTGGCCTTCAGCGACAACGATATCCGCGCCCATATCGCCCGGCGGGGTGACGGCACCCAGCGAGACGACTTCGGTGACGGCCACGATCAACAGCGCGCCCTTGGCATGGGCAGCTTCGGCGAGCTTGGTCAGATCGCGCAGACGGCCGAAGAAATTCGGGTTCTGAACGACAACGCAGGAGGTCTGGTCATCGATCTGGGCGATCAGATCTTCGGTGCCGGCAAAGTCCGGCGCGCCCTGAACCACGGTGAAACCGCCGTAGCGGGCGTGGGTCTCGACGATCTCGGCATAATGCGGATGCAGGCCACCCGACAGCAGCGCCTTGGTGCGGCGGGTGATGCGGTTGGCCATCTGCACGGCTTCGACGCAGGCGGTCGAACCGTCATACATCGAGGCGTTGGCGACATCCATGCCGGTCAGCAGCGCAACCTGGGTCTGGAATTCGAACAGGACCTGCAGGGTGCCTTGGGCGATTTCCGGCTGATAAGGCGTATAGGCGGTCAGGAATTCGCCGCGCTGGATCAGGTAATCGACCGAGGCCGGCACATGATGGCGATAGGCACCGGCGCCGACGAAGAAGGGCACCGAACCGGCGGCGATATTCTTGTTCGCCATCGCTTCGAGCTGACGCTGCACATCGAGCTCGCCGGCAAAACCGGGCAGATCGACCGGCTGGGTGCGGCGGGCCGCGGCGGGCACGTCCTTGAAGAGGGCTTCGACGCTGGGCGCGCCGATGACCGCCAGCATGTCGCGGCGGTCAGCCTCGGTCAGGGGGAGATAACGCATTTAAAAGACTACTCCCCGGTATGGGCTTTGTAGCCGGCGAGGTCGAGAAGACCATCGAGCTCGGCCGTGTTGGAGAGGCGGATCTTGAAGAACCAGCCGCCGGTTTCGGCGCCGGTGTTGACGAGGGCCGGCTCGCCGGTCAGCGCGTCATTCACTTCGACGACTTCACCCGAGACCGGGGCATAGACGTCCGAAGCCGCCTTGACGCTCTCGACGACGGCAGCTTCCTTGCCCTTGGTGAATTTGGTGCCGACGGCGGGCAGTTCGACATAGACGACGTCGCCCAACTGGCCTTGCGCAAAATCAGTGATGCCGCAGGTGGCGACATCGCCTTCGACGCGGACCCATTCGTGATCGGTGGTGAATTTCAACATGGTCAAGGGCTCCCGAGTCTTAGGTTTTTAGCGTTGATAGTTGTGGGTGGTGAACGGCAGGGCGGCGACGGTCGCCGGCAGAGCCTTGCCACGCACTTCGAGGAAAATCTTCGTGCCGACGCTTGCATGCGCCGTGCCGACATAGCCCATGGCGACCGGGCCACCGACGGTCGGGCCGAAGCCACCGCTGGTGACCTCGCCGATCTTCTGGGTCAGGGCTTCATCGGCATAGACGGGGGTATGCTCACGGGCAGGGGCCCGGCCTTCCGGTCGGATGCCGACGCGCAGGCGGGACGTACCCTCAGCCAGATGCTTCTGGATGGTGGCCGCACCGGGGAAGCCACCTTCTTCGCGGCGGCGCTTCGAAATCGTCCACTTGAGGTCGGCTTCGATCGGGCTGGTCGTGGTGTCAATGTCATGGCCATAGAGGCAGAGACCGGCTTCCAGACGCAGGCTGTCGCGGGCACCCAGGCCGATCGGCTTCACATTGAGATCGGCGAGCAGCGCGCGGGCCAGCGGAATGGCGTCTTCGGCAGCGACCGAGATTTCCCAGCCGTCTTCGCCGGTATAGCCCGAGCGGGTGATGAAGGCCTTGAGACCGCCGACGGAAATCTGCTTTCCCGACAAGAACACCATGTCCTGGCTGCCGGGGGCGAGACGCGCCATCACATCCTTGGCCTTGGGGCCCTGCAGCGCCATCAGGGCGCGGGTCTCATGCACTTCGATATCGACGACGCCCTTGAGGCCCGCGACCATCAGGGCAATGTCCTGCGCCTTGCAGGCGGCGTTGACGACTACGAACAAAGTGTTCTGGTCGATCTTGGTGACCATCAGGTCATCCAGAATGCCGCCGTCGGCATTGGTGAACATGGTGTAGCGGGTGCGGCCTTCTTTCAAGGTCTGCAAATCGCCCGGGACCAGGGCTTCCAGCGCCTTGGCCGGATCTTCGCCGCGAAGTGTAACCTGGCCCATGTGCGAAACATCGAACAGGCCGGCGTTTTCGCGCGTCCAATTATGTTCGGTCAGGATGCCGGTCGGATATTGCACGGGCATATCGTAACCGGCGAACGGCACCATGCGGGCGCCAAGCTCGACATGGAGGGCGTGCAGGGCTGTCGTCTGGATGGTCTCGTCGGTCATCTGGCGGTCCTTTGGAAACCTTAGGGGTCAAGCGGCACCTGCGCCGGATAAATCCAGCGTTGGCGCCCCCTCTGTCTCCTGGACCTGAAAGATTACCGATCGCGTGACCGGCTTACCTCGTCGGTGGACAGATCCTGTCTGTCACTTTCCAGAGCGGCCATCCCCCCACGGTCCTTTTGCCTGAGCGTTTCCGGGGCGGTTGCGCCTTCGGCGCCGCCGATGCCGCCCACATCTTGGGCAGTCGGCGGTCTCTTCCATGGGGATCATCTGACCTGGGCGCCAAACTACGCGAAGCGCGGCACGAGTCAAGGAATCGTCATGGTCGTTTAACGGTTTCAAACAAGATCTCGTCATCCCGGACTTGATCCGGGATCTCGGGTAGAAAAACCGCGTCGGAGCTGCTCCAAGCAAAGGCGGCACAGCGTGGCCACACAAGATCCCGGATCAAGTCCGGGATGACGGGCGTTCCTGTGGCGTTGGGCTATATCGGCCGGATGATCCGGTAGGCCTGCCCCTTGGGCGAGACCACGAACTCGTGGCGCGCCAATTTTGCCTCATGGGCCAAAACCTCATCCTCGCTGAACCGGCTGCCGATCACCTTGGCCGGCACCCCGCCGACGATGGCATAGGCCGGGACATCGGCCGAGACCACCGCGCCCGCCGCGACGACCGAGCCTTTGCCGACTCGGATGCCCGCCAGCAGGATCGCTCCGAACCCGATCCAGACATCATCCTCGACCGTCACCTCGGCATCGCGCTTTTCCTTCGGGAAATCGGGATCGCCGATCCAGGGCGCAAAGCGGGTCGGCACGCCGACGGAGCGGTAATCATGGTCATAACGCCCGACAAAGGCGACGCGGTTGGCGACCATGCAATGGCGGCCCAGCGTGACATTGGCTTCGATCACCACCTCGCGCCCCAAGTAGGTGTTTTCGCCAAGCAGGATGTGGCTGGGGGCCCAGAGGCGCACGCCGGGGCCGATATGCACGCCCGGCGCCGTCGATACGATCCGGCGATGGCGCCACAGCAGCCATCGGTTCCGCAAGGTTCGCAGCAGCGCCAACACGTCTGAAATCATCGGGTAGGCCTCGGGGGCAAGGGGTCAAGATGACCAGCAGGCCTGACCTAGATGGCGAGAATATGCTCCCCTTGCCCAAGACCAAGCTTCCCGTGATGGGAAAAGCGGGTTAGAAGCCTCGCCATCACCCTGCCGCAATCTGCAGCTTGAGATAAGCGCATCATGCTCAAATCCGCATCCATCCTGATCCTTTCCGCCGCCCTTCTTGCCGCCTGCCAGACGCAGGACGGGGGATCGGCCGGTCCGGCAACCGGCAGCGCCGGCTCCTCCTCGAAGATCGTTGAAGTGGGCGGCGTCGCCCTTAACGACATCTATGATCTGGAAGCCCTGGCCGCGGTTGCAGCCCAGGTCGTCGAAACCGCCAATGCCTGCGCCATCGGCACCGCCGAACTCGACGGGCAATTGAAAGCCATCGATACCAAGGTTCCTGTGCCCCAGGGGTCGCAGAAGGGTTGGGTCACCGCCGCTTACGAAGCTGGCCGCAAGGCCCGCAATCAGCCGGGCGACAGTGCCGCCTGCGGCCCGAACGAAAAGGCCCCGGTCTTGCGGATGGTCGACCGTCTGCGCGCCGATCTGGCCGCGCCCGCCTTCCAATCCTGGCTCGCGTCCCTGAAAGCCTAACCGCAAGGTTGCAGAAATTTCAGTAGCGTGCGGGACTGCACGCCGTTTTTATAGACGCCTCAACCTCGAACCAAGAAGCGATCGAAAAGCCCATGCTCTCTCGCAAGCGAATTCTAGTCACCGGTGGCGCGGGTTTCCTCGGCTCGCACCTGTGCGAACGCCTGCTCAATGAAGGCAACGACGTCTTGTGCGTCGACAACTACTTCACCGGGTCCAAGGACAATATCGCGCATCTCTTCTCGAACCCGCATTTCGAGGTGATGCGTCACGATGTGACCTTCCCGCTCTATGTCGAGGTTGACGAGATCTATAACCTCGCCTGCCCGGCCTCGCCGATCCACTATCAGTTCGATCCGGTGCAGACGACCAAGACCTCGGTCCATGGCGCGATCAACCTGCTGGGTCTGGCCAAGCGCGTGCGCGCTAAGATCTTCCTGGCCTCGACCTCGGAAGTCTATGGCGACCCGGAAGTCCATCCGCAGGTCGAAAGCTATCGTGGCAACGTGAACCCCATCGGTCCGCGCGCCTGCTACGACGAAGGCAAGCGCGCCGCCGAGACGCTCTATTTCGACTATTGGCGCCAGCACAAGCTGCGCATCAAGGTCGCGCGCATCTTCAATACCTACGGGCCCCGGATGCACCCGAACGACGGCCGCGTGGTATCGAACTTCATCATCCAGGCGCTGCAGGGCCAGGACATCACCCTCTATGGCGATGGCAGCCAGACCCGTTCCTTCTGCTTCCAGTCGGATCTGATCGAAGGCTTCATCCGCCTGATGGCGACCGACGATAGCGTCACCGGCCCGGTCAATATCGGCAATCCGACCGAAATGACCGTCAAGGAACTGGCCGAAAAGGTCATCGAGCTGACCGGTTCGAAGTCCAAGATCATCTATATGCCGCTGCCGCAGGATGATCCGACCCGCCGCAAGCCCGACATCACACTAGCGAAGAAGACCATGGGCTGGGAGCCGAAGGTGAACCTCGAAGAGGGCCTGAAGCAGACCATCGCCTACTTCCGCAAGTTCGTCTCGTAAGGGTCTTCCCAACGCGACAGACAAAAGGGCCGCTGAAAACAGCGGCCCTTTTTGTTTTCCTGCCGCTTTAGAAGCGAAGGCCGGAGGGGTCAGATGCTAGGCGCCGGGAAGCGCAGGACCGCAGCATACGTCTGTACGTGAGGATCCGAGCATTCCCGGCAACGACCCAGATGGCCTCCGGGCGAGCGACCTAGCGAGCAAACCGCTTCGCCCCAACCACGCAACCAATCACTGCCATCGTGACAGCGACCAACTGCCAGCCAACCGTCTCGCCCAAGAGACCCGCCGCCAGTGCCAAACCGAAGAAGGGCTGCAGCAGCTGCAACTGCCCGACCTGGGCCACCCCGCCGATGGCAAGGCCACGATACCAGAAGATGAAGCCGATCAGCATCGAGAAGAGCGAGACATAGGCGAGCGAGGCCAATGCCGGCACGGTGGCGTGCCCCCAATCAGGCCAATAGAGGATGCTCAGCACCACCATCGCCGGCAGCGAGACGACCAGCGCCCAGGAAATCACCTGCCAGCCCCCGAGGTGCCGGGACAGTCGCGCCCCTTCGGCATAGCCAAAGCCGCAGACCACGACGGCGGCCAGCATCAACCCATCACCGACGAGGTTGCCCTCGCCCTTCACCTGGGCCAGCGCATAAGAAACGACACAGCCGCTGCCCAGCACCGCGAACAGCCAGAAGATCGGGCGCGGCCGGTCGCCGGCCCGCAGCACGCCGAACAGTGCGGTCGCCATCGGCAACAATCCGATGAAGAGGATCGCATGGGCGGAGGTGACATGTTGAAGCGCCAGCGCCGTCAGCAGCGGAAAGCCGACGACCACCCCCAGGGCCACCGTCACCAGCGAGATGAGATCGGCCTTGGAGGGTAAGGGCTGGCGAGACAGCAGCAGCATCGGCAGGGCCAGCAGCCCCGCGATCGTGGCGCGCAGGGCGGTGAGCGCGATCGGATCAAAGGATTCCACCGCCACCCGGGTCGCCGGCAGGGAACCACTGAAGATCAACACGCCCAAGAACCCGTTCACCCACCCCAGATTGCTGCTCTTCATCTCAAAAATCCTTGTTCAAGCCGGATTTGAGCATGCAAAGACTCTGCTGGCGCCGCCAGAGACAGACCAGTACAATTTCACAAAACCGTACCGGTTCGGAGTTCAGTACAGATGGCTGATAGCGCCCCCCGTCTCGTCGAACAAGTCATGGCGACCATCACCCGCCGTATTGCCGCGCGCGATTTGTCGCCGGGCGCCAAACTGCCGTCTATCCGCCAGCTCGCCGAAAGCCAAGGCGTCTCCAAATCGACCGTTGTCGAAGCCTACGACCGGCTGGCGGGTGAAGGCACCATCCAGGCGCGGCCAGGATCCGGTTTCTATGTGACCGGCCGGCCGGCGCCCTTTGCCCTGGCCGAAGTGGGGCGACAGGTGGATCGCGCCATCGATCCGCTTTGGATCATGCGGCAGGCCCTGGAAGGGGCCGGCGACCATCGGCCGGGCTGCGGCTGGCTGCCGGAAAGCTGGCTGCCGGTCGACAGCATCCGCAAGGCCCTGCGGCTCGCAGCTCGCGGCGCGGGCGACAGTCTGGTCGATTACGGGACACCGCTCGGCTTTCTGCCCTTGCGCCAGCAATTAGAGCGCCGTCTGGGCGAACGCGGCATTGGCACCAGTGCCACTCAGATTCTGCTGACCGACAGCGGTAGCCAAGCGATAGATCTCGTCTGCCGCTTCTTGCTGGCGCCTGGCGATACCGTGCTGATCGACGATCCCTGCTATTTCAATTTTCTGGCGGTCCTGCAAGCTCACCGGGTCACCGCCATCGGCGTCCCCCAAACCCGGGATGGGCCGGATCTAGCGGTACTCGGCGCTAAGGCCGCAGCCCATCGACCCAAGCTTTATCTCACCAATGCCAGCCTTCAAAATCCGACCGGCGCCAGCCTGACCCACGCCCATGCCTACCGCCTGCTGAAATTGGCGGAAGCCCATGATTTCCTGATCGTCGAGGATGATATTTTCGGGGATTTTGTCGGGGATGGCGTTGCCCGCCTCGCCGCCCTCGATGGGCTCGATCGGGTGCTCTATCTCGGCAGCTATTCCAAGACCCTCTCGGCCTCGGTGCGCTGTGGCTATATCGCCGCCCGCCCCGACTGGATCGAAGGGCTGACGGATTTGAAGCTGGCGACCAGCTTCGGCAATGCCGATCTCTCGGCCCGCCTCGTGCATCAGCTATTGATCGACGGCAGCTATCGGCGGCATGTGGAAGCCATGAAGACCCGGCTTGCCGCCGCGCGCAGCGAAACCGCCCGCCGCCTGAAAGCCATCGGAATTAAGCCTTGGGTCGAACCGCAGGGCGGCATGTTCCTCTGGGCCGAACTGCCGGACGGGCTCGATAGCGCCGATCTCTCGCGCCGCCTGCTCAAACAGGACATCGTGCTGGCACCCGGCAATGTCTTCAGCATCAGCCAGACCGCCGGTCGCTTCTTGCGTTTCAATGCCGCGCAAAGCGCCAGCCCCCGGCTGTTCGAGGCGCTGGCGCAAGCGATGAACTCTTAACTAGCCTCAAGTGTAGGCTACGTAGATTAATGCACGGCCTTGCCCTTGGGCTCGGGCGAGGGGCGCAGGCTGTCCTTGCGGCTGGTTGGATTTTTGCCGTTCCGCACCTTCACGGCCGGCTTACCGGGTGACTTAGCCGGATCTTCGACATCTACGAGCGCCTGGGCCTGAGCATTGGGAGCCAGGCTTGCAGCAGGCTTCACAGCTTTCTTACGCGTCGGCTTAGTGGCGGTGGATGTCTCAGCCATCTCAGTCTCCTGCATGTCGACCATTGCTTCGGCCAGGCGGTGATGAACATCCGCCCGACCTTCCGGCTGTCCTTCGGCAAGCCAGATCCGATAGGCCCAATGACTGACCTTCTTATCACGCTCACTGATCGTCCGTTCGTCCATCGCTGCCTCCCTAAGCGGCATATGAAATATAGACCACCGCCATCACGACGATGACCAGTGCCAGCGAAATCCCAAGCACATAGCGCTGGCGATGATGGGTTTCGCCTTGGCGTGCTTCGGTCTTGTTCAATTCGGTCATGTTGGCTCCTTCCTTGATACGGCCAACGCCACATGAAGCTTTAACGGCGGTCACGGGATCGGGTTCCCCCGAGGCGCATGGAACCAAACGGCTCTGGTCAAGTTGTAGGAGGTAAGAGGCGGGCATCAACTTCCGCCCGAAGGACAAAAAAGGGAGCTATATGATGCTCGGCACCATTCTGATCGTGATCCTTATCCTGATGCTGCTCGGTGCGCTGCCGACTTGGCCGCACAGCCGTTCCTGGGGCTATCGCCCGGTCGGCGGCATCGGTTTGATCCTGCTGATTCTGGTTATCCTGCTGCTGCTGGGCTATCTGCCCATCGGTCGCGTTTAATCGATAAAGATGGGGGATCTTTTGTCCCCCGCCCCGCGTTGTAGACAAGAGACCCCAAGGATCATTTCGATCCCAGGAGAAATGCCATGAACGCTGAAGAATTCGACAATGTACTCGCGGATGTCAGCAAACACTTCTCCAAGCCCGGCGATATCGCTCTGGCTGCGGCGCTGACCCGCGACCAGAAGATCAAACTGCTGGCGCAATGGGAGTATGATCTGCGCGAGCTTATGGTTGCCAGTGATGAGGCGATGACAGGCGAGGGCACCGGGCGCACCGGTGACGAACTGATGAAAGTTCAGGCCGCTCTCGATGAACTCGGCGCCTTGAAGCCAGCCGAAGGTGCGGCCGGCCCAGGCAAGCACAGCCCGCGCACCTCTGAACATCACTGATATCGGCCGATCGCCGTTAGTCAGAGGCCATCGCCCCCGGGCGGTGGCCTTTTCTTATGCGGAACAATAGTGCGGACGCATTGTTCCCTTAAGGCAAAGGGAGGATAGACGATGACCCAGACATTGCCGCCCCAGGCACAATATCATCAGCCTGGTCTTGAGGCTGAAATGGACCCTGCCCCCGATTTTCATCCCCGTTTCCCCGGGGCTGCCAAGCTGAAAGACAAGGTCGCCCTGATTACCGGCGGTGACAGCGGCATCGGACGGGCGGTGGCTGTCGGCATGGCCCGGGAAGGTGCCGATATCGCCATCGTCTATCTCAATGAACATGAAGATGCCGCCGAAACCGTGCGCCTGGTGCAAGAAGAAGGTCGCCGGGCCATCAAGATCGCCGGCGATATCGGCCAGGATGAAGTCTGCCGCGCTGCCGTCGAACAGACAGTCGCGGAGCTCGGGCGCCTCGATATCCTGGTGAATAACGCCGCTGAGCAGCATGTCGCCGAAGATCCGCTCGATATCTCGCCCGAACAGTTGGAGCGGACCTTCCGCACCAATGTCTTTGGCTATTTTTATATGACACAGCGCGCTTTACCCCATCTGCCCAAGGGCGGCAGCATCGTCAATACGACCTCCGTCACCGCCTATAAAGGCAACGCGACCCTGATCGATTATGCCTCGACCCGCGGCGCCATCGTCGCCTTCACCCGTTCGCTCGCCCTGGCGCTGGTCGAAAAGGGCATCCGCGTTAATGCGGTGGCACCGGGCCCGATCTGGACCCCGCTGATCCCAGCCTCTTTCGATGCCGACCGGGTATCCGAACATGGCTCTAGCGCCCCGATGAAACGGCCGGGCCAGCCCTGGGAGGTCGCCAGCTGCCATGTGTTTCTGGCCAGCGCCGACGCCTCCTATATGACGGGGCAAGTGCTGCATCCCAACGGCGGCAGCATCGTAAACGGGTGAGGCGCTAACCCATTCGTCATGCCCCGACTTGATCGGGGGATGACGCCGTTTAGAATGGGCGAGCGCCTAGTTTCTAATTTGGGCTTTGGGATTGGCGTTGAGAAGCGCCGTGCAATCGCTGTCTTTTTCCAGACCCGGCTCTATAAAGGCGAGGATCGAGGCCAGCGGCGTCAGCACGACGCCCAGGGCAAGTGCCCCCGCCGCCCGCGCGCCGACGGCAACCGGATCGAGCCCGATGCTAGGCTGGGAGAGATAGCCCCCTACGGTGATGGGGCTGCGTAGGGATAACAGGCTCGGGTCCTTCGGATAACCCAGCACGCGAAGTTTCAGCGTTTCATCCTTGAGACTGATCGGCCCATCGATCGTGACATTGCTGTCCGAGGTATCGAGCAGTGCGATGCGCGGCGTCGCGACGCCATTTTCCACCCGCATGTCAGTCAGCATACAGCGGATCTCGGCCTTCTTGTCGCCCCCGATCAGGAAGCCGAGCGCTTCCATCGCATCGAGGCCCACCAACTCCATCGCCAGGGTCGAGATGTGGCCCTTGCCCATGGTGAGGCGGATGTCGCCATTGGAGGTACCGAGCGATTCCCGAACCGTATCACCGGTGCCGGCCAGCTTGATACGCCCGTCAATACGCCCCCTGCCCGCCCCTTTGAGGCCGGCGTCATCCAGAAAATGCGCCAGCTCAAGACGCGTCAGCTTGATGTCATAGTCGGTCTTAACGACCTTCGCGCGCGCATCGATGATGATATTGGCATTGGCGTTGCCACCGGCGATTTCGACCTTGAGGGGCGCGAGTTTCAGCACACCGTCTTTCAGGTCGAGATCCAATTCGGTTGCGCCCAGCGGCGCCCCAGGGGCTACGACGTCATCGCCACGGAATTTCACCTTGGCGTCGGTCGCCCGCACCAGATCCGCCTGCAGCGGGGCGTCGGGCAACACTCGGCGGGGACGTGGCGGCGGAGCCGGCTGACCCGGTGCCGGCGGTGTTCCCGCCAGATCCTTCGGTGCGACTTTGGCGTTCGGCGGCGTCGGTTCCGGATTGATCCCGATCAGCGGGCCAACGTCACGGTAATCGAGCTTCTTCGACTTAAGATCGGCTTCGATGTAAAGCCGCTCGCGCCCCAGATCGATCATCAGGTCGCCCGCAATATCACTCTTACCGATAAGACCCGCCATCTGCCGCACGCGCCAGATATCGCCTTCCCGGTTGAGGCGCCCCGCCAGCTCATAGGGCGGCGTGCCTGGCAAAGGTACCCGCAGCAACGGCGCCAGATCGGCAAGGTCCGGGCCCTTCAGCATCAGCTTCAAATTGACGCCTTCAAACTTGATCGGGTCATCCAGCGTGCCGTCGAGATGGGCGGATGTGGCGCCGAAATTAATGTCGCCCTTCAGAGGGTAAGGCTGTTCGGCCGCCCGCAGGCTGAGGAGCGAGCCGCCATCAAGCTTCAGGGTGAAGCGCTGCTTTTGCAGGCTGCCGTTGCCCTCCAGATGGATCGGCGAATCCCCCTCACCGCCATCCCCTTTGACACTAGCAATCTTGCTATCAAGATCGAGGCCGAGGGGCACATCGCGATAGCGGAACTCGCCACCTTCGATGTTGATCCGGCCGATCACCGGCATTTCCGTACGATCTTCAGGCGCCAGGATCTTGGCCGCCTGTTCGGTACCAAACGTCCAGTTTGCGGTACCGTCCGCCTGCCGCTCTAGCGAGACCTTCGGGTTGATCAAGGTGACTTCCGGCAGTTCCAACCGACCTTTGAGCAACTGCCAAAGATCGACAACCACCTCGACCCGTTCGGCCGCCAGCATGTCGTCGTCTTTTGCCCAATCGGTATTGCTGAGGTGAATATCTTGCGCGACGAGGCGCGGGGTCATCGACCATTCGCCCTGGAAGGTGCCGCCGATCGCCAATTCGCGCTGCGCCCGATCCGAAACCAGTCGCGCAAGCGGGTCGCGCACCCAGTTCCAATCGAACACCATCACAAAGACAGCGATCGCCACCATAATTGTCGCCAACGAGGCAACGATCCAGAGGAAGAAGCGTTTCATAGAACTTCAACTCCCCATGTACGGGGCCGGTTCCGTCGATAAGGGATTCCAATCTTGTCCAAGAAAAGACATAAGGATAATGCGTATACGAATGTGGAAGTCGACGGCACCGGGGGAACCTTACCAATGACGGCAAGTTTCGGCAGGTCTGCGTCAAAAATTACACTTCTAATCTTAAGCGGATTTTTCCTGATATCGCCTGCCGCCCAGGCGGACGAGCCCGCACAGGTTCCCCAGAAAATCGCCCCGATGCCGGAAAAAGAAGCCGGCACCCTCAGTTTGACTATCGAAAACGATCTGCTGAATAATTTCGACCGCCATTATACCAACGGCGTGCGCGGGTCCTGGCTATCGGCCCCCGACGATGTGCCGAGCTGGCTTCAGAGCGGATCGAAATTCCTGTTCCCCGATCAAAGCCGCGGGCGCATCGAATATGCCTTGGGCCAAAGCATGTATACGCCCAAGGACACCAGCCGGGCGATCCCCGACCCCAGCGATCGTCCGTATGCCGGCTGGCTCTACGGTTCGATCGGCATGATCGCAGAAACCGGCAATCAGCTTGATCAGCTGCAATTAAGCCTGGGCGTTATCGGTCCGGCGTCGCTGGCCGGCGAAACCCAAAAGGCCGTGCATAAGGTTACCGGCAGTCAGCATCCCAATGGTTGGGATCATCAGCTGAACAACGAGCCGGCCGTCCTGCTGACCTATCAGCATAGCGTCCGTGCCTTTGCCACCGGCGACATCTGGGGCCTATCGGTCGATGCGACCCCGCACATCGGTGGCGCGCTGGGTAACGTCTTCACTTATGCCAACGCCGGCGCCACGGTGCGTTTTGGTTATAATCTGCCCGATGATTACGGCCCCCCGCGCGTGCAGCCCTCCCTGCCCGGCGCCGGCTATTTCGAGGCGGTGGATAATTTCGGCTGGTATTTCTTTGCCGGTCTCGACGGGCGGGCAATTGCCCAGAATATCTTCCTCGACGGCAATACCTGGACCGACAGCCCCAGCGTCAACAAGAAGCCCTTCGTGCTGGACGGTCAGGCCGGGGTCGCCCTCGTTTGGCGCGACACCCGCCTCGCCTATACCTACGTCTATCGCACCCGGGAATTTAACGGCCAGGAGAACCCCGACCAATTCGGGGCCCTCAGCCTGTCCTTCCGCTTCTAGCTCGAAGCCCCCTATCGCCGGCGGCGGGCAATGCCGCCGGCGAGATCCGTCGCATCAATGCGCAGGCCGCCGGTAAACTCGATCCCGGTATGGCCGAGGGTCGGGCGGGCCGAATCAAAGATCCGGGGTTCGCGCAAGGACGACAAGCCAGGGCGACCTTCGATCACCCGTTCCAGATCGATCAGTTCGACCGTGCCATTTCCCCAGAGAATCAGCATCTCCGGCCAGCTAAAGGCATGAAGATCCGTGATGCTGGGCGGCTGGCTCGGCATGGGAGAGGTCATGGGATCACCGTCGAGGTTAAGAAGGGGCGCCACGAAAACGCCGGAATCCCATCCGAGTTCCGCCCCAATCCTCTGTTTTTATGAGTATCCGCTGCATCTTTTATCGAGCGAGCTTCATGCACTTTAGCCGACTGGCTAAAATTTCGATGGTTTCGGCCATCACCCTTGTTTTGCTGGGCACCGCCGGCGGCATCGCCCTGACCCGGATCGACTGGAAACCCGTGATCGAAAGCCGGGGCAGCCGCTCGCTGGAGCGTAGCCTGCAGATCGGGTCCCTCTCCATCAAATGGGGTATGAACCCCACCGTCGATCTGCGCGATCTCACGCTGAGTAATGCCCCTTGGGGCAGCGAGCCCGAGATGTTGACGATCGCCCGCGCCTCCGGCCAAGTGGAACTTTGGCCGCTGCTACGAGGGCATTTGCGCTATCGCACCCTCAGCGTCGATGGCCTGAAGCTTTTCCTCGAACGTAATCCCGAAGGACGCGGTAATTGGCAATTCGGGGAAGGGGACAGCAGCCCAGATACCAGTGGCGGCCCTGCCCTCATTCCCGCCAATCGCCAGCAGTTCCCGACCCTGCTGAAGGCGGTGCTGGACAAGAGCGAGGTGCGCTATAAAACTAGCAGCGGATCGATCCTCGATGTCGATCTGACGTCGCTCACCGTGCGCTCTGACGGCGATACTCAACCGGTGTTCCTGGCCGCCGACGGTGCCTATAACGGCACCCCCATTAATCTGGTCGGTGAAACCGCCTCTTTCGAGGTGATGCGCGACGCCACCTTGCCCTATGGCGCCAACCTCTCGCTCGCCAGCCGTTCGGCCGTCGTCGATTTCCAGGGCAGCATGATGGAGCCCCTCGATTTCGAAGGGGTACGTGGGCGCCTAACTGGCCGGGCCGGTACTTTGACCGACTTGATTAGGGCGTTTGGCAGTGACATCGCCATCAAGGAGCGGATGGAACTCGATGGGCTCTTCGCGCGCACCGGCGACCGCTGGACGCTGACCGAGGCCAACGGCCGTCTGGCCGATAGCGTCCTTAAGGGCAACGTGATGCTGCGAGAGCACGGCCGTCACGAGCCTGATGAAATCAGCCTCGATCTGAACGCCGATACCCTTGATGTCGACCGACTGACCAAATCCTTTAAAGAAAGTAAGGGCGGCGATCCCACCCTCACCCTCGCCGACGAGATCGATACTCGCCTTGCCATGCGCTTGAGCGCCGGCGTCATCCGCTACAAAGGCTGGCCGGCCGAACAGGTCAATCTCGATGGCAGCCTGTTGCCGGGGGCAATCCATCTCGACCGTTTGAGTTTTCGTTTCGGAGGCGGAACGATTGTCGCCTCCGGCCGCTTGCTCACCGATCAAAGTGGCGGCCGCCTGACCCTCAATGCCAGCGTCGAGGATGTCGAGGCCGGATCACTAGCCCGCCGTCTTGGCAATACCGACGATCTTTTGACCGGCAAGATCGATATCCGTGCCGACCTAGCCATGACCGGCAAGACCTGGCAGAGCGGCCTTAATGATAGCGACGGCAGTGCGGTCTTTGCCATGTCTGGCGGCCGGGCGGCGCGCGCGATGATCGAAAAACTATCGACCGATCTGCGGGGCCTTTTCCGCGACAGCAGTGGCCAGGTCCAGGTCGGCTGCTTCTATAGCGGCGCCAATCTGCGCAACGGCATCGCCACCCTGTCACCCCTGCGCCTACGCACCAGCGAGGCGGCCTTCAATGGCGGCGGCACAATCGATCTGCGCAATCGCACCGTCGACATCCGGGTGAAATCGGACCGCGAGGCGAGCAGCACGCTGGCGCTCGATATACCCCTACATATTTCCGGCGCGATTGCCGATCCCGGCGTCGGCCCCGGCAAGGATGCGCCCCTGCCGCGCAGCGCGCCGATCGACTCGCCCTTCGTCAAAGAGCTCGCCGACAAAAAGGCCTGCCGCTAGGGAGGCCATATCTGACGGGCAGGGAATCATTTTTGGACCCCTGCATCCTTGACGGCGCAGGCCTAGGGTGATGGCATCATCCTGTTCCAAAGCGAGCCTGCCGATGCTAACCGACACACCTTTGCTGATCCTGATCGCCGGCCCCTATCGGTCCGGCACCGGCGATGATCCCCTGAAGCTGGCCGCCAATGTGCGCTCGCAAATGGAAGCTGCCGTCATTTTGTTCCGGCGCGGGCATATCCCCCTCAGTGGCGAGACCCTCTGCCCACCCATGGTGGAAGCCGCCGGTTCCCAACACATCGGCGATGCGATTTTCGACGAGATCTTCCACCCCTTTGCCGAACGGCTACTGCCACGCTGCGACGCCGTTCTGCGCTGGGGCGGCCCGTCCAAAGGCGCGGACGAGATGATCCGCCTGGCCCATGAGCAGGGACTGCGGGTCTTTCATGATATCGATGCGATCCCGCAGGTGGCCGCATGAGCACGCTTCCCACTCTCGACGGCCTGCGCATCCGCGCGGTCGAGATCCTATCGAAGAATTGGTATCTGCTGCGCCGGGTCGATTTCGACCATCGCCGCCGCACCGGCGACTGGCAGGCCTTGAGCCGCGAGGTCTATGATCGCGGCAATGGCGCGACCATCCTGCTTTATAACCGCGCACGCCAAACGGTGATCCTGACCCGGCAATTCCGCATCCCGATCCTGTTCAACGATCATCCGACCGGCATGTTGTTGGAAACCCCGGCCGGCCTGCTCGATGCCGATGCCCCGGCCGATTGCATCCGGCGCGAGGTAGAAGAAGAAACAGGGTACCGGGTCGACAACGTCCAGCCGATCTTCAATGCCTTCATGAGCCCGGGGTCGGTGACCGAGCGGCTGCATTTCTTCACCGCCGAATATCAGCCGGCCGATAAGGTCTCGGATGGCGGCGGCGATGCCAGTGAAGGCGAGGATATTGATGTGCTCGAAGTGAAATTCTCAGACGCGCTGGCCATGATCGCGCACGGCGAGATTGCTGACGGCAAAACGATCCTGCTGCTCTATCACGCCGCCCTTCATCGCCTGTTGGAAGACCAATGAATCTGCCGCTCGATTGGAACGATGTTCGGATCTTCCTGGCGTTGGTGCGGACCGGCAGCGTCGCGGCGGCAGCGATTTCCCTGGCGATCAGCGAAGCCACCGTCGGGCGGCATCTGGTTACCTTAGAAGAAAATCTCGGCGCCCGGCTTTTCGAGCGGATGCCCAATCGTTTGGCCTTGACCGAGTTCGGTAGTGAGATTGCCGGTATCGCCAAGACCATGGAGAGCGGCGCCCGCGACCTTGCCCGCTTTGCCCAAGAGCGGGTCCTGCGGCGTGAAGATGATATCCGAATTACCGCCACCACCTCGGTCGCCCTCTTCCTCGCCTCACATATCTCCACCTTGCGGGGCACTGCACCCACGGCACGCATTGAGATCCTGAATACCCGCACCCAGCTCGATATCGATCGGGACGAGGCCGATATCGCGCTGCGTATGCGCAAGCCGCCGGATATGGGGGAGTTCGCGGTGCGCCGCATCGGCCGCATCGGCTTCAGCCTCTATGCCAGTCCGGCCTATCTCGCGGACCGTGACCCCGCGACGGTGGAGATCATCGGCGTGCGGGCCGATGGCCAGTCCCGGCAAGCAAAATGGCTGGAGAAGGCAAGCGGCGGTACACCTGCCGCCCTCTGGCTGGCCGAAGTGCCTCTGCGCCTTGCCGCCGCACGGGATAATCAGGGCGCGGCCCTGCTGCCCTGTTTCCTGGGAGACACCGACCCCGGCTTACAACGCCTGATGCCACCGCCGGCAGATCTGGGCGAAGACGTCTATCTACTGCTGCCCCACGACCGACGCCACCGCCCCCGGGTGCGGGCCATCGCTGATGCCCTGCTCGGGCTTTTCCGGGTCGAAGCAGCCCTTCTGCGAGGCTAATCGCGCAAGGTTCACGGCACTTTTCGCGTTCTGGGGGGTTTAACCCTCTGACAAGGCGCAACCGCGAAGA